>Ga0315295_10002793_pt1 | contig 14770 bp, 10 predicted proteins | sample YL17G14_0_MG_FD_204453 | JGI IMG/M metagenome (GOLD analysis project Ga0315295, IMG submission 204453) | Sediment microbial communities from Yellowstone Lake, YNP, Wyoming, USA - YL17G14_0 | ecosystem: Environmental > Aquatic > Freshwater > Lake > Sediment | place: USA: Wyoming | collected...
TTCTTTTTTTCACATATTCCCGAATATCATTCTCGCTTAAGTTCAGACCTCCTGACATAGCTCTTATTTTTCATGCAACATTATCATCGTAAATTCAGGTATGTTAATTTCTACAAATCCGATTACTGGTACTGAAATCTGGCTCCAGTCTTGAAAATATGTATCTCACGCATGGGATGAGTTTACCAAAAGAGAAGAGATATGAAACATACTATGTTGCATTATAAAGAGCTTACTTATTAAAAACGTCTTTTTAATATGCTTATTTTACGAGGTCTTAGCATGGCTATGTCAGGAGGTCTGAAGTTTGAAGTTTTTGATTTTTGTTTTTCCGTTCACAAGAGTAGAAAAAGAATAGATAGGGCCGTGACCTGGGTGTCCAGGCTCATGACATACACAAGGGCTCTTACTACATTGCTGGTAGCGTACACTCAAGCTCCCGCTCCTCATGTCTCCAAGCTGATGAATCTCTTTCAATATCTTTTCTCTTTCCTTTTCTAATTCAGATAGGTTCATATTTAATCCTCCTATAATAGTACAGGAGGATTATAGTGCTAAAAGAGAATAGATGTCAATCCACCTACTTTTTTGTCGCAGACCCGATCACAATTCAGAACTTGACTTTTTCCTTTCATAACAATAAAATTTTGCATATACGGGGCCTTGTCCCGGAAGGTGCATAAGAATCAGGAGGGTATGTCCCTCAGAGGGAAGGAACTATGTCACATAAACTTCTCCTTGCTGATGACAGCATCACTATTCAGAAGGTGGTAGAGCTCATCCTCTCAGAGGAGGGCTTCGAGATTAAGGCTGTGAATAATGGCAGGGAGGCATTGTCGGCGATTTCCCAGTTCAAGCCTGATGTGGTATTGGCGGATATAGAGATGCCGGTGATGAATGGCTACCAGCTCTGCGAAAAGATTAAGACCAATCAGGACACAAAAGACATACCCGTCATACTCCTCGCCGGTGCCTTTGAGCCCCTTGATGAAGAAGTTGCAAAAAATGTGATGGCAGACGACTATATCATCAAGCCCTTCGAATCCCTGGAATTGATCAATAAGATCAATTTGGTCCTCGTGACAAAGGAGCTTGCCGAAGAAGTCCCCGTCGTGGGGGAGGATGTTGGGGCTTCAGAAGCCCTGAGTTCCGCAGAAGAACTCTGGACGTTGGAGGAGTTTGAGGCCGAACCGGCAAGTGAAGAACAGGCTTTGACGGAAACTCCCATCGAAGAAGAGGTGAGTTTCGAGGAGGCCCTCGGAATAGAGGAAGTTGCAGAGGTTGCTGCTGAAGAAATCGCCATTGGTGACGCCCTTGCAGAAGAGGTTTCTGTGTCCCCTTCTCCTGCAGCCTGGGTTACCCCTCACATCGAGGTCCCCTCGAAAGAGGAGTTCACCGATCTCTACAGGAAGACACTTGACGAAAGGGTCACTTCTCTCCTTGCAGGTCTGGATATAAGGGAAAGTCTTCTGAACGCCCTTACGCCTTCGATAAGGGATATGGCCGAAAAGGTCTTGCGGGAGATCTCCCCCGAAATCGTCGAAAGGGTTGTGAGTGAGATGCTCCGAAGTGCCCTCGCCTCTCTCGCAAAAGAGGTTGAAAAGGTGATATGGGAAACGGTTCCGGACCTCGCAGAGACCCTGATTGTAAAGGAGATAGAAAAGATCAGGTCTGAGCTTTAGACACCTGTGGAGCGCACCTTCTCCGCAGCATCATTGAAGTCCGTATGATGTCGGAAGCTCTGTGTACTTCTCTCTGGCATGAACACACTACAAAACACATACAATCCTAAAGAAATAGAAGAGAAGTGGTATTCTGTGTGGGAAAAGTCAGGGTATTTCAATCCCGATGTCTCGCATGGCAGACCTTACTCTATTGTTATCCCACCTCCCAATGTCACCGGCTCCCTTCATATGGGCCATGCCCTGAATGCCACCCTCCAGGATATCCTGATACGGTGGAGAAGGATGCAGGGTTACAAGGCCCTCTGGCTTCCGGGGACAGACCATGCAGGTATCGCGACCCAGAATGTGGTCGAGAGGGAGTTTGCCCGGGAGGGACTCGACAGACACAAACTCGGAAGGGACGCCTTCATCCAGAGGATATGGAAGTGGAAGGAAGAGTACGGCGGCAGGATTATCCACCAACTGAAAAAGCTCGGCGCTTCCTGCGATTGGAGCCGTGAGAGGTTCACCCTCGATGAGGGACTGTCGAAGGCGGTCAGAGAGGTCTTCGTGAGGCTCTTTGAAGAAGGATTGATCTACAGGGACAAAAGGCTCATCAATTGGTGTCCCCGATGCCACACCGCCCTTTCAGACCTCGAGGTGGAACATGAGGAGATAGATGGACTCTTGACACATATAAGGTATCCCTTCCCGGAGGGGAATGGGTACCTGGTTGTAGCTACTACAAGACCTGAGACGATGCTCGGAGATACGGCAGTGGCAGTGAACCCTGATGATGAACGGTACAGAAACTATGAAGGCAGGATGGTCCATCTCCCCTTCACGGACAGACTCATTCCTGTCATTAAAGACAGTGCCGTTGATCCTTCCTTCGGCACCGGTGCGGTGAAGGTGACCCCTGCACATGATTTCAATGATGAGGTGATCGCAAAACGACATGCTCCCCCCCTCCCTTCACTTGCCGTGATAAACGATACCGGGAGAATGACCCTTGAAGCGGGCAGGCGGTATGAAGGTCTTGACAGGTATGAGTGCAGAAAGAGGATTGTTAAGGATCTAAGGGATTCAGGCCTGATAGAAGAGGAGGAACGGTACCGATACTCAGTAGGCCACTGTTACAGGTGCAAGACAATTATAGAGCCCCTTTCGACTCCCCAGTGGTATGTAAGCACCATGCCCCTGGCCTCCCATGCGATTGCTGCGGTGAGGGAAGGGAAGATCAGGATCATCCCCTCTTCGTGGGAGAATACCTATTTTTCCTGGATGGAGAATATCAAGGACTGGTGCATCTCCAGGCAGATATGGTGGGGCCATAGAATACCAGTATGGTACTGTGATGCCTGTGGTGAAATGATCGTATCGAGGGATACCTCCAATTTTTGTCCACACTGCAGCAACGGAGTGCTGAGGCAGGAAGAAGACGTTCTCGATACGTGGTTCTCATCTGCCCTCTGGCCCTTCTCGACCCTCGGCTGGCCCGAAGAGAAAGAGGACCTCAGGATGTACTATCCGACGAGTGTCCTCGTAACCAGTTTTGACATCCTGTTCTTCTGGGTCGCAAGGATGATTATGATGGGCCTGAAATTCATGGGCGATGTCCCCTTTAGGGATGTGTACATCCATGCCCTCGTGAGGGACTCGAAGGGACAGAAGATGTCGAAATCAAAGGGAAACGTGGTGGATCCACTCATCATGATAGAAAAATACGGGACAGATGCCTTCAGGTTTTCTCTCGCAGCCTTTGCGGCCCAGGGGAGGGATATCAAGTTAGCCGAGGAGAGAATAGAAGGGTACAGGCACTTTGCGAACAAGATCTGGAACGCCTCCCGTTTCATCATGATGAATGCCGGTGCATCTGTCAGCCTGCGCTCCCCATTCACAGGGAAAGAGAAGGCTGCGGACAGTGATTTCGCAAGCCGGTGGATCCTCTCGCGGCTTGCGTTAGCTGCAGAAGAGGTCAACAGGGCCCTCGAGGAATACCACTTCAATGACGCAGCCCAAGCTATATACCAGTTCGTCTGGCACGAATTCTGTGACTGGTATATCGAGATGTCAAAGCATGCGCTCTTCAATACTACAAAATACAAAGACGAGACCATCTCGACCCTTTTCACTGTCCTTGATGTCTCTCTCCGTTTGCTCCACCCCTTCATGCCCTTTGTGACCGAGGAGATCTGGCAGCACATAAGGGCCACCATACACGAAACAGGAAAGAGCATTGTAATTGCTCCATACCCTTTATCTTTGCCACGGGACATAGAAGCGGAGAAAGAGATGTCCCACCTCATGGAAGCGATTTCGGCCATAAGGAATATAAGGGGAGAAATGAATGTCCAGCCGTCCTCTGAGGTGAGGGTATTGATAAAAACCTTTACCGACAAGGTCGAGGGGACGCTGAGGGAAAACACTCACTATATTCAAAGGCTCGCAAAGGCTAAAGAGATAGAGATCGGAAGAACAATCATGAAACCAAAAAACTCGGCCACAACGGTCAGGGACTCCTTCGAAGTGTATATACCCGTGGAAGGTCTGCTCGATGTGGAGGCTGAAGTAGAGAGGCTTGCAAAGGAGAGAAAGAAGGTTCAGGAGTCCATCGGCCTCATCGGTGGGAAGCTCTCGAGTGAGGAATTTCTCACGCGTGCTCCGAAAGAGGTCGTGGAAAAGGAGAGAGCGAAGTACCTGGAACTCATCCAGAGGGATGAGAGGATTGGGAGAAGTGTACAGAAGTTAAGAGAAATGGGGGTTGAACATGAGTGACGATAATGTGAGGGAACTGGAGGGTAAAGACCTCGACTTCATCGAGGCTGAATTCGTGACGGTAAAGCAGAGTACCGTCAGGGCAATCGAGGGCGGGCATATCGAGATGCAGCAAGTTGGTGCCCTGAGCATTGATGGAGAAAGGATCGAGATGGCCCAAAGCGCCTCTGCCCTGATCCATGGGACTGAAGTGGGCCTCAACCAGAGCATGTCGGCTATCACCACTGCGAGGAATATTGACTTGAATTACTCCTTTGCTCCCCTATCCCTCTCGAGGGAGAAGATGAATCTGAACCGGTGTGCGATAGGGATCGTCGGTGCAAGGAATCTCAATGCTGAAAAGACCTCCTCACTCCTGATGATCGCCAATAAGGTGGAGGGTGAGGTAACGACTGTTCTTGACTGGCGTTCCGCATTGGCCTTGGGTGCCATAGTAGGAGGGGTAATCGGTCTTATCTCCGTGTTCTCGAAGAAATAGGTCTCCTGGAGGCATCTTGCTTGTCCCTCATTTCGTGAAGCATGTTATTCGTCTCGCCCTCGAGGAGGATATAGGGACCTGTGACCTCACCACAGAGTTCGTTGTTTCGGAGAGGCAGAAATCGGCAGCCCTGATTATATCAAAGGGCACTTTTATCCTCGCCGGGCTTCCCTTTGTCATTGAGGTCTTTCGCCTTGTAGACCAAAGAACAGAGTTCAGCATCTTTCTCAATGATGGTTCCATGGTGAAGAAGGGGGACATCATAGCCAAGGTCTCAGGTTTGACCGGGACACTCCTCTCCTGTGAACGGGTCGCCCTCAATATCCTGCAGAGACTCTCGGGCATCGCAACCCTTACCTATGAGTACGTGCAGAAGGTGAAGGACCTGAAGGTCAAGATCGTGGACACGAGGAAGACAACGCCCTGCCTCAGGTTTATGGAGAAGTATGCAGTAAGAGCAGGCGGAGGGAGCAATCACAGGTCCGGCCTCTATGACGGCATCTTAATAAAGAACAACCACATCAAGGCTGCTGGCGGGATAACCGTGGCAATCCATGCAGCAAAGAAGGTCCATCACCTCGCGAAGATCGAGGTGGAGGTAGAGAATCTGAATGACCTCCGGGAGGCCTTGAGGTCGGGAGCAGATGTGGTGATGCTTGATAACATGTCGGTTGAAGATATGAGAGAGGCTGTTAAAGTCGCAAAAGGCATGGCCATTATTGAGGCATCCGGTAACATCACCATCGAGAGGGTGAGGGACATTGCCGAAACAGGCGTCGATCTTATCTCTGTCGGAGCCCTCACCCATTCGGCACCAGCCGCCGATATCAGCATGATGATCGTAGAGTAGGTGTTTCATAAAGGTTCTGAGGCAGGACCGCCCGCCTCATTTTTCCTATAAGATAAATGATCCATCGCCTCCTTTTCGACCACACCGGAAAGGTTCCGGTATTTCGGTGAGATATGAGTGAGGATGAGATGTTTTACCCGTGCCTTTTTTGCGATCTCACCGGCAATCTTCGCGGTGAGGTGGTGCCTCTCAACGGCCCTTCCGATGTCTTCATGGAGGAAGTATGCTTCGCAATACAGGGTATCAGAGTCCATCGCGATTTCAATGGCCTTATGGACGTTTTCCTCCTCAGGGGATAGATCGACAAGGTATGAAATCTTTTGACCCTCGGTGACCTTCGCGACCTGTATAAGCTCGGAGAGGAGGAATTGCCTTTCACCAACCTGCAATGGGATATCCATACCACTTTTCTCTCTGATCATCCTCTTGAGGCTGCTCAGCCATGGTCCCACAGGAAGCCCGAGGGACTTCAGTGCGGCCTTGTCGATGTTGATATGGAACTCCTCTTCAAGTGAGTAACCGAGACACGGGATTCCATGAGACAATAGGGACGCCCGAATACAGAACGAGGATTCCCTCCTCACAACGCCGTCAAAAGCTGTCGTCTCACCAGTGACCCTCCTGAAGCCGTTCCTGGCATGGAAACTTGATTGTGTGATGTCCCGATTCCCGATCCCAAAGACCTCCAGCTTTAGCGGATATCCCTCAATCAGGTTCCATGAGTATCCCCTTAGCTTTCCTTCGATGCACTCGATGATCGTTTCAGGTCCATACATCCGGAGCGGCATCTCTCTTCTCAGCAGCGCCCTCAAGAGAGTATCGAAACCTATAAAGTGGTCGATATGCATATGAGTCACAAAGACATCGGTGATCTTCTGGAGGTCACCTGGCTTTAAACGGTCTATATTTCCCACATCGAAGAGAAAGGCGCGTTTCTCTCTGATCATCCGCACATAGAGACAGGGGTCCTCGTACTGTCCATTCACGAGCCTATGGTGGAATGTAGGTTTCATCCCATAGAGATTATATCTGACTGTGATATAATAAAAAATCGAAAATGGAGAGAGGAACGTAAGGGTAGGGAAGGAATATGCCCGAATTGAGAAAAGACCCGATTTCCGGGAGATGGGTGATCATTGCCATTGAGAGGGGAAAAAGGCCAACGGATTTCGCATCTCCTCCCGTGCAGAGAAGAAAAGGGGGCTTTTGCCCATTCTGTCACGGTAATGAGTATACCACACCTCCGGAAATCATGGCCTTCAGACCCACAGGTGGTGCTCAACCCAATTCCGCAGGCTGGACCCTGAGGGTGATGGCAAACAAATTCCCTGCCCTGCAGATCTATGGAAATCTGAATAGGGGAGGGGAGGGTGTGTTTGATAAGATGAACGGTATCGGTGCTCATGAGGTGATCGTAGAGACACCTGAGCACCAGCTCTCGCTCGCGACGGTCTCCCTGAAGACCTTTGAAGACGTCCTCTGGGCATTTTACCTCAGGATGATAGATCTCAAGAAAGACACACGCTTCAAATATGTACTCATCTTCAAGAATGAGGGAGACGCCGCGGGAGCTTCACTCGAACACACCCATTCTCAGCTGATTGCCCTTCCCATTATCCCGAAGATTGTGAATGAAGAGATCGAATCTTCGAGACACTATTTCGAATTCAAGGAGCGGTGCATCTTCTGCGACCTCATTAACCAGGAGATGGAGGATAGGAAGAGGGTGATCTATGAGAATGCAGGGTATATCGCCATCGCTCCCTATGCCCCCAGGGGCCCCTTCGAGACATGGATACTTCCCAAACGGCACGAGTCTTTTTTTACCCCCTCTAACAAGAGTTTCTCTGAACTCGCTAGTGTGTTCCAGACCGTCCTGAAGCAGATAGACAAGATACTCGATACGCCACCCTACAATTTCATCATCCATACCTCCCCCTTCACTGAAGAGGTAAATGACTATTACCACTGGCACATTGAATTGATGCCGAAGCTCATGAAGATCGCCGGGTTCGAATGGGGTTCGGGTTTCTATATCAATCCCACCCCTCCTGAAGAGGCGGCGAAGTTCATGAGGGAAGCGAAGATATAGAGATTCATGAGGTGAGGCCCGTCGTTTGTGAAACGCACAATCGACATGCAGATGGTAAATCCGAAATCTGCAGTCACACACAGGGGAGATTCTCATATTCATACTCATGAAATCCTCAAGAAATACTTAAGGAATAGAGAGAGGTAGTGGCAGGAAATGATGCTGAAGTCGAAACTCAACACCTTTATCATCAGCTTTTTCCTGGTCACCGTAGGGCTCATCGCCGGGAGCTACCTCATCTTCCATAGCCTTAGCAGCGACTTCGAGCGCCTCAGGACGGCTACTGAGGAACACAACCTCAATGAGAGTCTGGATTCATGTGTCACGCATTTCGTCCAGGCCGCGAAGGGATGGGTGATCACAGGCGATCCAAAATTCAAAAAACTCTATCGCCAGAGGCTTGGTGAAACCACTCAGTGCATGAGCAGAATCGATACACTTGAGCAGAACATGGATGCATATATCCAGATAAGGAATGAGTTTGGAGACCTGAATAGCATGGCGAAGGGAGTCATGTCGATAAATGACCCTGTAAGGAACCCGGTCGCCCTCACTGCCCTCAGGAAGATAGAGATGAAGGAAGAGGAGGTGCGTGCCAGAATAGCGGCCCTCCACAAAAAATCGCTCGGGGAGATCTCCTCAGCGATCGCACACGGTGAGGAGGTGAAGTGGAACATGGCGCTCTTTCTCACCGCACTCTTTACGTACAGCTCAGTAGCCTTTTTGTTCCTCGCTACATTCCTGAGAAAGATCATCAATGTTCCTTTTCAAGAGATCCTTACGGCTACCGACAGGATCACCTCAGGTGACCTTGACTACCGGATAGGATCGAAGAGGAAGGATGAGTTCGGCATCATCTCAAAGAGGTTCGACTCGATGGTGGAAGAGTTGAAGCGAATAAATGAGAAGAATGCCGACCTCTACCGCTCGACGAGGATTCAGTTGGACAAGCTGAGGACGATGTATGAGATCTCCAAAGCGATCACCTCCACTCTTGACCTGGGAGAACTCATGAGGAGGATAGCCAGGGATGCAGCGAGACTGCTCAATGCCCGGGGTTGTGTGATACGGCTGCTCGAAGAGGACACTTTGGTTATGAAAGCCTCTTTCAGCGTCTCAAAGGATATTGAGCGCAAGATACCGTTGTCCCTCGGAGAGGGTTTCGCAGGAAAGATCGCAAAGGAAGGGAAGCCCATAGTGGTGGAAGACCTCTCGAAGATGTCCCCTGAATGGCAGGTGCCGTATCTCGATGTCAAATCCATCCTCGGTGCACCTCTGAAAGTGGGGGAGAAGGTAATCGGCACGATCTCCCTTTTCGACAGGATGACCTTCCGTGACGAGATTATTCCCTTCTCATCTGATGACCTTGCGACGGTAGAGGGTTTTGCCTCACTCTCTGCGATCGTCATCGAGAAGGCAAAGATGTTCGAGACAGAGATCCTGAAGGAGAGGGAGGCAATAGAGGCAAAGACAAGGCTCGATGTTCTTTTCGACAGCGTTCATGGAGGGATCGTCAACATGGGACGCGATTACACGATCATCTCGGTAAACAAATTTGTTGAGAAATGGATGGGTATACCGGTTAGCGAAATGATCGGGAAGAGTTGCATGGAGGTCTTTCATGAGAAGAAAGGCATTTGTCCCCACTGTGTCGCGAAGGTCACCTGCGAGACGGGCGAGGTGAATACAATCGCACAGGCGAGTGGACTAAACTACGCAGAACTAACCTCTTACCCGATTAAGAATGACAGCGGCGATATCCAGGAGTGTGTCGTCTTCATCCAGGACATCACCGACAGGGTCCTCTACCATGAGGAAATGCTCTCGCTTTACCGTGAGGTTACCCAGACAAAGGAATACCTCGAGAGCCTTATTGACAACTCCGCCGATGCGATCGTGACCACAGACCTGAATGGTATAGTCACCTCCTGGAACCACGGTGCTGAAAGGATTTTTGGGTATGCGGAGATGGATGCAATCGGAAGATTGCTCCCCTTCGTTCCTGAATTTCTGACAGAAGCCGAGCAGGAGTATGTCGAAAAGGTAAAGAATGGCGAGATCCTGAAGGATATCGAGACAGTGCGTAAGAAAAGGGACGGATCGATGATCGAGGTGAGCCTTACACTATCTCCTATCAAGAGTGCGACAGGCGAGATCATCGGTGTGAGCGGGATCTCAAGGGACATCTCAGAGAAGAAGAGGGTTGAAAAGGAACTGATACGGAGGAATCAGGAGCTCTCGAGGCTCTTCTTCATTAGCGCTGCGATGAGGAGCATCCTCGACCTTGACAGGCTCCTGCGGATGATCTTGACTGCCGTAACCATGAGCGATGGGCTTGGCTTCAACCGCTCCGTCCTCTTCCTGATGGACAACGAAACGAAGGTACTACGCGGTGTGATGGGGGTTGGTCCCGCGAGCTATGAAGAGGCGGGAAGGATTTGGGATCAGTTGTCCCTTGAACAAAAGACGCTCTCCAGAATGATGGAGGAGATCGAAATAGGTCCCCTGCCGAAGGACTCCTTCCTCGACAAATTGAGCCTCAGCATAGAGATCCCTGTTGATGAAAACTGTATTATGACCCGTTCCATAAAGGAGAAGAGGCCCTACAATGTAACCGATGTGAAAAGTGAGCCAAACGCAGACATGATACTCGTCCAGCAACTCGGCACGGAGGCCTATGCGGTAGTCCCGCTTATCTCGAAAGATAGGGTCATCGGGGTATTGTGGGTAGACAACCTCTTCAATAAAAAAGCGATTCAGGAGGAGGACATGAGGTTTCTCTCGGCATTCTCGAACCAGGTCGCTGCTGCAATCGAGAATGCGCGGCTTTTTGAGCAGGTCTCCTTTGCCGAGGCCGAGCTCGAGAACATCTTCAGCTCCATCTCGGACATGCTCTTTTTCACCGACATGGACTATACCATCAGAAGCGTAAACAGGGCGGTGACAGAGAAGTTTGGCGTTCCCGAGGGGATGCTACTCAAGAGGAAATGTTACGAGGTCTTCCATGGGATGCACGAGCCCTGGCCCGAGTGCCCCCACCACATGACACTGCAGAAAAAGAAGGCCATCGCAAAAGAACTTGATGATCCCCATCTGGGCGGTGCCTTCCTCACCTCGACCTCCCCGCTCTTCGACAAGGCGGGGAACTGCCTCGGAACAGTGCACCTTATGAGAGACATCACAGAGCTCAGGCAGATACGGGAGAGACTTGAGAATGCGGAACGTATGGCTGCACTCGGTGAGGTGGCAGCGAAAGTTGCACACGAGATACGGAATCCCCTTGTCTCTGTGGGAGGCTTTGCACAGCGCCTTGAAAAAAAGCTCGAAGGTAATCTCAAGGAGTATGCATCCATTATTACCAGGGAGGTGAAGGGTCTCGAGGCGATCCTGAAGGACATCCTCGGTTTTGTGAAGGAAGTCAGGTTATCGAAGGAGCAAGTAAATCTCAACGAGCTGCTCTGCAATATCTGTACCCTCATCGATTTAACGGCTGATGAGAAGGACATACTGATCGAAACGAACTATGGTGATATCCCTGCACTCTCCCTTGACCCGGAAAGGGTGAGGGAGGCCTTCATGAACATTCTCAATAATTCGCTTCAGGCAATCGGAAGGAGAGGAGAGATCCGGATGAAGACCTCGGTGCGAGACGGATATGTGCTCACAGAGATTCAAGACACAGGTTCGGGGATTGCAGAGAAGGATTTGTCCTTTATTTTCGATCCCTTCTTTACCACAAAGACGACGGGTACGGGGCTTGGTCTGTCGATCACCCGCAGGATCATCGAAGAACACAAAGGGAGAATCGAGGTAAGGAGCAAAGTAGGGGAGGGAACGACCCTCAAAGTCTATTTGCCTTTCGGAAAGGAGGAGCGATGAAGATCTTGATTGTCGATGACGACCCGCATATCCGGAGACTCTACAAGGAGGAGCTCGAGGAAGAGGGATATGACGTTGATGTTGCGGTTTCTGGGATGGAGGGATTGCAATTATTCGAGAAAGAGAATTATGACCTTGTGACACTCGACATCCTTATGCCGGATATGGACGGGATCAAGGTGTTGCGGCAGATGAAGGAGAAAAAGCCGAGGATACCGATCATTATGTCGACGGCCTATGATTATCGAGATGACTTTGCGGTGTGGGCATCAGAGGCGTATATCGTAAAGTCGGCAGAATTGTCCGAATTAAAAGAGATGATAAAGACACTCCTCAGTAAAAAGTGAAGCTTCACACACTAAGGGCAGAACTGCCTGTCTACGGCGGGTATGTGATCGGCAGGGACGGGAAGGTGGTATTCATAAAGGGTGCCATCCCCGGCGAGCTCGTGGAGGTCTCTGTAGATGAGAGGAGGAAGGACTATTCACTATCCTCGGTTACACAGGTTCTTGAGCCCTCCTCCCACAGGAGGGACCCTCACTGCAGTGCCTTTGGCCTGTGCGGTGGCTGCCATCTCCAGTTTGTCTCTTACGAGAGACAGGTCTCTATGAAAGAAGAGATCCTCATCGATGCCTTGAAGAGGATCGGCAACCTCGAAATTCAACCCCTTGCTCCCATCACTGACATAGAGTTCCGGTACAGGAGGAGGGGCCGGTTCAAGGTGTCACACAGAGGAGAGATAGGATTCTATAGGGAAGGAACAAGGGAGGTCGCACCTGTGGAGGAATGCCCCCTTATGGTGGATGAGATCAACAGCGCGCTCAGGCATATACGGGCTTCTGATATCTGCGGTTTGAAGGAGATCCAGATCATCTCAGGAGATACCCTGTCTCTCCTTGTAAAAGGAAGCATCACCGAAGACCGCGCACAGGAGATACTCGATCTTGGGATTTCCGGGATAGCGTTTGAAAATGGCGCTTCGATCGGGAAGGACTACATCTCACTTGACCTCAACGGGTTGACCTATACGGTCACGAACTGGAGTTTTTTTCAGGCCAACTGGGCCCTCAACCAGAGGGTTGTGAAGGCGGTGGTCGAAGACCTGCTTCCACTTGAAGGGAAGAAGATCCTCGACCTCTATGCAGGCGCAGGGAATTTCGCACTGTCCCTCTCCCTCCATGCTGAAGAGGTGACAGCAGTAGAGGAGAATCCCTATGCGGTTGAGGATGCCAGGAGGAATGCGATGCTCAACGGGATCAAGAATTGCTCATTTATTCATGCTTCTGTGGAGGAGGTATGTGAAGGGAGAAAGAAACACAGGGCTGCGAGACTCCTCGGAGAAGCCCAACACCATGTGGTTATCGTTGATCCTCCAAGGCCCGGGCTCACGAATCTGTCATTGGGCAGGATCCTCGAATCCCAGCCGGAGAGAATCGTCTATGTCTCCTGCAACCCTGCAACCCTCGCAAGGGATTTGAAAAGGATGAAAGAGAAGTACGATATCACATCGATACGAATCGTCGATTTTTTTCCAAATACATACCACATAGAGACCATAGCCTTTCTCAGCCTGAGATGAGGAGCTGTTCGAAATGAGGATTACCTATGATTCAGAAAGTGGATGCGCTGTATATCCGTTTCACTATCCGGTAAATTGTTTCCACAATAGTTTCGGCTCCCAATGCCTGTTTGGTAGTCGATGCAGCAGAGTTTTCAGCAATACAGGATTCTCTTCTATGTAACCCTCATGATAGTGCGAACTTCAATCCGGAACCTATCTTTGCTGTGCAGGTGATCCTCAGCATACTGATGTGCGGAAGAAAAGACACCCGTCTGCCATCTCACGTGCGCTGAGTTCGATAAAGAGTATCCCTTCCATTACCAGAACATCTGCTGTGCATTTCTTGACGAAGGCTGTATTATCAATTATTCCCTGTAGTCCCCTTGCTGAAGGCTTGTTAATTAACCTCAGTATTGAAAAAATGACATGGCAGACATCCCTCAAAGCCCTTGTAAGGCGATGAATTGCCGAGAGACAGAACGCGTAAAACTAACTAAATAGTCGCTGTCACCATTTAAATCCCTTCTTGTACTCATTAAGTTGACTAAGTCATCAACGTTCCCCATATGTTCCTTTTTGCGTGAGGCGTGCCGTCCTGGGTCTATGACGGCCGGGGTGGTGAGCCGCTTCGCAACCAGTTGTTGATGCGGATGGTCGCCCTTCTCCTGGTTATGGTGGCCCGCGCCCTCCTGCTCCCGAAGAGCAGGTGCACCAGGAATTCTCCGGTCCTCATCACGCCTTCCATCCAGTGGCGCAGATAGAGTGAGCGTCGGGCCGCGTTGTCTGCGACGCCGTATTTTCTCGCGAGGTAGCGGAGGTGGGGCACTACGCTGCGCGCTAGGACACACGCCTTAGGCGCGAGGCCGTCCTCTCTGTCCATCTGCTCCAGAGCGCCGGGCAGGGGAATGGCGGTCTCATCAAGCAGCAGGTCAGCGAGCATGTCGGCCGTTCGGGTGTCGGCGTCTTCATATCCTATGCGATGGAGATCTTCGGGTCGCAGCTGCGCGCCGAACAATGCGGCGGACAGCCGGAGGGTGCAATAGACATATCTCCCGATCACGTATCCACGGGCACGGTCGCCAAGAGTCTTCCAGTCGATCGCCGTGTGGTAGCGTTTAATCGTCTCGCTGATGTCGCAGAGGTTTTTCATCTCCAGTATGCTGAACCGGTGGTTGGCCGAAAAATGGAGGCAGAGGTGCAGTAGGAGGTCCTCGGGAGACAGAGTAAGTGCCGTCAGCCCGCCGAAGTCAGCGCTGCGTGCCCTGTTCCAGAAACCGTCCATGGCCATGGCGCAAGGACCGCCGGGCGGCGTCAATGTCGCGTGAACCTCGACGGACGGTCTGCCGGGCCGTGTGAAGGGGATCAAATGATGGTGGCGCAGGATTTGGTCCGTCACCGGAGGGCGCATGCGCGGGCCGTACCCCACGCCGAGCAGGACCGCCTGCACGATGCACAGGTCCTCCTCCCT
>Ga0315295_10002794_pt1 | contig 14768 bp, 14 predicted proteins | sample YL17G14_0_MG_FD_204453 | JGI IMG/M metagenome (GOLD analysis project Ga0315295, IMG submission 204453) | Sediment microbial communities from Yellowstone Lake, YNP, Wyoming, USA - YL17G14_0 | ecosystem: Environmental > Aquatic > Freshwater > Lake > Sediment | place: USA: Wyoming | collected...
GCGGCGGACGATGGAGTAATGCCTCAGACGAGAGAACATGCCGCGCTCGCGTTCACCCTCGGCGTCGGGCAGATGATCGTCGCCATAAACAAGATGGATCTAGTTGGCTACAACAAGGATGTGTACGAACGCCTGAAGCAGGAGACCGCGACCCTGCTCAGCAGCATCGGCTACCGAGAGGCCGACAAGCTCCTCTACATCCCGATTTCCGCGTTCGATGGGGAGAACGTCACGAAGCCCAGCGCGAAGATGGCATGGTACAAGGGGTCCACGATATACGACGCGATAGAAATGTTCAGAGAGCCAGAGAAGCCCGTCGACAAGCCACTTCGATTGCCGGTGCAGGATGTTTTTTCAATCACTGGTGTCGGAACTGTACCGATCGGCAGGGTGGAGACCGGCACAGTGAAGGTCGGCGACACGGTCGTTTTCGAGCCCTCCGGCAAGAGCGGCGAGGTGCGATCGATGGAGATGCATCACGAGAGCATAACGCATGCCGCGCCGGGGGACAACATCGGATTCAACGTGCGCGGCGTGGCCAAGGGAGAGATAAAGAGGGGAGATGTGGCGGGTCACCCGGACAAGCCGCCGAGCGTCACGCGGGATTTCACCGCCAAGATAATCGTGCTCGCGATACCCACTCAACTCACGCCTGGATTCGCGCCGCTGTTCCACTGCCACGCCGCGAGCATTTCCGGGCGCATCGAGCAGATCATCCAAAAGATAGATCCTAGAGCGGGCACAGTGACCGAGGAAAATCCATCCTCATTGAAGAGAGGTGAAGCTGCGGTGGTGCGCATCGCCGTCGACCAGCCCATGGTCATAGAACGCGTCGCGGAGATCCCCCAGCTCAGCAGGTTCGCCATCAGGCACGGCGGCCAAACGGTAGCCGCTGGCATGTGCGTCGACTTAGTGCCAGCAAAATAATTACAACTTTGGTATATCTGGAACTTTCAACTTGTGGGCAGTTTTTCGTTCACGCCCGATGAAGTGCTCGACGTCCTTCACTTTTACTCCCGCCGCCTTCGCTATCGCACCGTGACTCAGTTTTAGATCCAACCCTGCGTATATCATGTCAAGTTTTTCGTATGATAAACCCAGCTCCGACTCGACAGTTTGACCACGCCAAAGTCCGGCCGTCGGGACCTTGTCGATTATCTTCCGCGGTACCCAGAGGTGCGCGGCGAGCTGTTTGACCTGCGTCTTGTATAGGCGCCCGAGAGGTGCGATATCTGCCGCGCCATCACCATATTTTGTGAAATATCCCGCACGAAATTCGCTCCTATTACCATTGCCCACGACCAAGCGATTCATCAAGTTTGCGTAGTAATACAAAATTGTCATCCTGATGCGCGGTTTCAAATTGGCTGCTGGCAAACGCGCATCAGCTTTGAAACCGGTTATGTTTTTATGCAACGCCTTGATGATTGGAGTTATGTCAACGACTTTGAAGCCAACACGGAGTTTGGCTGCTAAATATCTCGCATCATTAATGTCGACATCATCCGTCACTTCGGCTTCCGGCATCGAAATTCCAAGCACCTCGTCAGCCCCAAGAGCTCTCGCACACAGAAAAGCGTTCGTGGAAGAATCGATGCCACCGCTCAGACCTATAACCACCCCACGCGCACCGGCATTTCTTACCTTTTGTTTTATGAACTTTGAAAGTTTCTTCTCGACACTTTGGGGATTTATGGATAGAGATTTCAAAATTTTTTCGTGTGCGTCCATTGTGTGCCCCCTAAAATTTCTTTGGATACGACCCCAACACCTTCAACATCGCCACTTTCTTCTTGATAGCATCGAGCGCCTCGCGTTGGCGCGAATCTTCGCGATGGCCCTCGAAATCCACGAAGAAGAGGTAATCGCCGAGGACCTTCTTCGATGGCCGCGACTCTATCTTGGTAAGGTTGATGTTCCTCGCCGCGAACTCGCTCAAGATCTCGTGAAGGATGCCTGGTCGATCTTCGGCCGTTGAAAAGACAATCGAGGTCTTGTCGTGCCCGGTCGGCTTGCTATCTTTTTTTGCCACGCATACGAAGCGGGTGAGGTTAATTTCTCCCCTTTGAATTTCATCTTTTAACACCTTCAATTTATAGAGCTTGGCAAGCTCTGGGGGGCCAATCACTGCCATGTGTGGTTGCCGGAGCTTGCTGACATGCTCGGCTGCCTTCGCTGTACTCGACATTTCAATCAACTCTGCCTTTGGGAAATTTTTGTGCAAAAATTCACGGCATTGGGCGATGGCCTGAGGATGGGAGAGCACTTGCGTTATTTGGCCAATTTTCGCCCCCGAAACACCGAGGAGCGAATGGGTTATCGGCACCACCATCTCCGACTGAATCTTTACATCGTGCCACGCTATGGTGTCTAGAGTTTCACCGACAGAACCTTCGCGCAAACTCTCCAGAGGAATTACTCCAATCTCCACTTTTCCGTGCACGACCGCCCCTACCACATCTGTGATCGTTGGGTAGGGCACTATTTTAGAATCGCCGAACTGCACGCGAGCCGCTATCTCTGCGTATGTGCCACGAGGACCAAGGACACCTACCTTCATTTTTTCCCCTCAAATCTTGCATACAATTTCTTATACGCGGCTTGGGTTTCAGCTTTTCCCCACATCTCCTGAGCATCCTCAAGTATCTTCCGAACAGCTTCAACATTTTTCGCCTTGAACGCTTCGTCGAGTGAGCAGCACGCATCGATCAAAGCGCTGCGTGCGAGCTTCGCGTGCTTATTGGATACCTGAAGCTCGCCGTAAAGTTCCGAATTGCCCGCAGAAATAGCCTTGGCAAAATTCTGCAATGTGGCAAACATCGGTGTACCCACTAGTTTGACGCGTTCCGCCCCCATCGCTTTGAGCGCCGCGAGGTATGAGATAAGCACAAAATGGGTCATGCATTGGACAATCGCCATTATGCAGTCGTGCTCTTCAGCCTCCATCTCAGCGACCCGCGCGCCGAGTTTGATCAAGCGTTGCTTTAACTCCGCGTAGAGCTTCCCCGGTCTCACAGGCACCGCCACGAAATCTTTTCCTTTCACGCTCGTGGCCCCCGGACCGAACAACGGGTGAAGCGAAACAAGCTCTAGATCTACATTTAGCTTTCTCATGGCATCAACGACATCGCTCTTCACCGACGCGATGTCCGCGAGCAATGCCCTCTTCTTCATTTGCTTGGCGAGTGACTTGATGAATTCAGGTGTCACAGCGATCGGCACCGCGACCAGCACCACGTCAGCTTCGGCCGCTGCCTTTTCCCTCGTTTCAGCTCGCACGCCCAATTCCTTCGCCACGCGCTTGGCCTTCGCGAAGTCCCTGCTCACGATTATCGCTTCACCGAGATTTTTTGCGGCAAAGCGCGCAAACCATCTGCCCATGGCACCAGTGCCGATAATAGCGACTTTCATGGCTCAACCTCTCCTCGACAACTCCCTTTTGACCGTCGCCTCCATAACTTTTACTGGTGCTCGTTTTCCCGTCCATATCTCGAACGCCATCGCGCCCTGGTGCACGAGCATGCCTAAGCCGTCAACCGTGCGCGCCCCGGCCTTCTTCGCCTCGCGCAGGAGCCTCGTCTGAAGCGGCTCGTAAACTATGTCGTTGACCATCAGCCCACGGTGCATCATGTCAGCCGTCACCAGAGTTCTATCAACGTCGGGGTACATCCCCGTGCTCGTGGCGTTGATGAGGATGTTCGAACGCCTTATCTCGTCGACCAAAATGTTCTTCTTTAACGCAACGTGAACTGCTTTCGTTCCGAGCTTTTTGTTTATCGCAGCGACGAGCCCCTTCGCCTTCGACGTCGTGCGGTTCGCAACCGTGAGCTTCGCGCCGGCCTGCGCCAATGAAAAAGCTATCGCTCGAGCTGCCCCTCCCGCACCTAAAAGCAGGATTTTCTTGCCCGAGAGTTTGCCAACTTTGCTTTCGAGCGCTCGGACAGCCCCATCGCCGTCTGTGTTGAAGCCGACCAATTTTCCCCCGTCATTTTTCACAACGTTCACCGCGCCGACCATACTCGCCGACTTGTCCAGCTTGTCGAGAAGGTCGATGATCTTCACCTTGTGCGGATGGGTGACGTTGAAGCCAGCTAAGCGGATCGCGCGAATTCCTTCCACGGTGTCCGCCAACATCCCGCTCGGCACCCGCAACGCTATGTACGCACAATCCAACCCGAGCGCATTGAACGCCGCGTTGTGCATCGCTGGAGAAAGACTTCGTTCGACCGGGTCGCCTATCAGCGCAAATAATTTGGTTTTTTTCGTCATCTTGGCACCTGGCCCAACTCTCGCAATAAACGTTTGGTGGTCGCGACATCGAACTGCGCTGGCGCCGTAGCTTCTCCCGCCCCCGCGTAGACGATCGGGGAGCCAAACAGAGGCGCGGATATCCTGGTGAACCTGCCTGCATCGCCCATCGCGAACGCTATCACCGGCACGCTCACCTCATCCTGCACCTCGACCAAAAAATCGAGAACTGCTAGGGCATCGCTCGGAGTTTCGGCGAACGTCACCACTTTCGCGATGTCGCAGCCGGCCACAACCATGCGCTTGGCCACCGCCACCAGCGCTTCCGCCTTCGGAGTTCCAGAAAAATCATGATGGGATATCAGCACGCTCACGCCACGTCTCCTCGCCTCCTGCACAACCTTGATGAGGAACTTTTTTTCTGTGGACAGTTCGACATCGACGCAATCGACGCCTCTGTCTATGCCGTCGAGGAGCACCCTGACCCTCTCCTCCTCGCCGCCCTCGAACCTTCCTCCCTCTCTCTTTGCACGGTTCGTCACGATTATCGGCACCTTTGCGTTTTCATGCAAAAGTTTCTCCCACCCGGCTTGTTCACTGAGACCATCGAGCCTCAGCTCCACCAGGTCGGCGCCCTGCTCGATAGTCCTGGCCAACACCCCGCTCATCGCCTTGACGCTTTCTCCTATCACGGCGCCACACACGGCCGGCGTCCTGAGCTGATGGGAGCCCAGCCTTATCATCTTCATTTCTCCAATATCGTCTCGGCTACTTTAGCGCCAAAGTGCCTGCCGACTCGCTCGACGTGCACGAGCACCTTATCTCCAGGCCCAAGTTTTGTGACCGATATCGGCGCCCCGTCCTTCGTCACCAAGTTTATCGTCTCGGCGTTCTGCAGCAGCGTCTTGAAGATCCTGCCCCCGCGCTCGACCTCGACTAGTAGCATCGGGCGGCGCTCTACCTTCGCCCTGCCGACGGTCCCGACACGTGTCTCGCCGCTTGCGTTCACTATCTGCACCTCGTCGCCCGCCTTCAGCTCCGACAGGTACTTGGTCCTGCCGTGCGGGAGCCTGATGTAAGCGTGGACGGCGCCGGCGTTCACCCTAAACGGACGCGGCTCGACGTACTTGCTCGCGAGGGACTCGGAGTGCACCAAAAGCATTCCGTCAGAATGGCTGCCCACGAGCATGCCCTCGCCGATCTTCATGATTGTTGAAGTGTCCACGCAGACCCTGTCGCCCATTCCTGCTGGTCGAACTAAAACAACTTTTGCGGGCACGAGCTTGAGTTTTTCAGATGCCGCGCGCTCCACCGCCTCGCAGACTTTCCTTATCTCCCCGACGCCCTTCTCGCGAGAATCGAGGAACACACCATCAGCGCCCATCTCCAGCGTTTCGACGGCGGTCTTCGCTTCGTTCGCGTCTTTGACGCCCGCCAAAATTTTGACATCAGCTTTGTGAAGTTCCGCAATCAAATTTTCGAGCGGGATGACTTTCCAATCTTTGTTTATCACGACCAGAAAATCGGCCGCCTTCCCAGCCCTGACGGCGGCGCGCTCCAGCTCTTTATTTGATATCTCGACGCATATCGCGACTTGCTTGCCCCGCTCTTTGATATTTTTAGTCCTAGCTATCGCTGCCTTGACATCTGCGACCGACTGAGCACTCAACATTACCACATCAACATTGGGCTTGGGCTCACTCGACACGACGGCTATAGCCCCGAGTTCACGTGTTTTCTGCACATCTCGGGGCGGCACCACAACTGCATCCGCACCAGCCTCAAGCGCCGCCGTGATGAAGCGCTTCCGTTTCTCCCAAGGCCCGGCCCAGTCCGCGTTGGCCCAAACGCTCCGTTTCAACATCCTCACCGCTTGAGTTCTCGCATCGCCCGATCGACGGACGCGTTTTCGTGGACCACCTTCGCGAGCGCCTTTGTCATGGTTATTGGATTTTTGTGCTGGAAGACATTACGCCCTATCGAGACGCCTATCGCCCCAGCCTTCATGGCTTCTGACACCATCTGAAACACATCGCGGTCCATCGCCATCTTCGGGCCACCAGCTATCACGACCGGCACCGGACAGCCCTTCACGACTTTGCGGAAGGAATTGATGTCGCCCGTGTACACCGTCTTGATAATATCAGCACCCAACTCCGCCCCGACCCTCGCCGCGTGCGCCACCAGCGTCGGATCGTACTCGTTCTTCACCTTCGGGCCCCTTGGGTACATCATCGCAAAAAGTGGCATGCCCCAGTCGGCGCACGCCTCGGATATCACACCAAAAGATCTGAGTTGCTCGTGCTCGTTGGCGGCACCGACGTTCACGTGGACCGAGACGGCGTCAGCACCCAGCTTGATCGCCTCCTCCAAACTCGCTATCGGCACCTTGCTCTGTGGATCTGGACCGGCCGAAGTGCTGCCCGACATATGAATTATCAAACCTATGTCCTTGCCGAAGCCCCTGTGCCCGGACCTGACGATGCCCTTGTGCAGGACGACGGCGTTCGCGCCTCCATCAGCAATTTTATTGATTATAGCCGTCATGTCCTCCAGACCGGCTATCGGCCCCATCGTGAGGCCGTGATCCATAGGAACGATAACAGTATGCCCAGTTTTTCTGTCGATTATCCTTTCTAACCTTATCCTCTTGCCTATCTCAGACAACCGAACCACCTCCTTCTATGGTTAAGCTTCCAAACATTAAAATGTGTGCCGAAGATGAAAAAGTTGGTGGCCTATTGTGGACTACTCTAGCGATAAAGACAACCGCGCTCGCTTCGAGTTTTCGTCCTCATTTCCACCACAACTAAATCAATTTTGTCAAATCATATATTAAGGCTTTCCGAGATTGTTTACATGATATCATGACGTTGCTCAATGTCAAACCATCGAAGTTGGCTGGCGAGGTAGTTGCGCCGCCGTCGAAGAGCTACACCCATCGTGCATTCGCCGTGGGACTGCTCGCCAAAGGGGAAAGCCGGATCACAGATCCGCTCATCGGCTTGGACACTAAGGCCACGATTGACGCTGCCGAAATTCTAGGGGCAAAAATTTCAAACATTCGCGAAACGTGGGTCGTGCACGGTACTGGAGGAAATCTCAAACCAAAAACTGATTTGATTGATGCTCAGAACTCCGGCACCACCATCCGCATAATGAGCGCCATCGCGGCCCTCTCGCGCAAACCTATCCGTTTGACTGGAGATGAATCCATCAAAACGCGCCCGATGGGCCCGTTGATCGAAGCGTTGGTGAAGTTGGGCGCCAAAGGAAAGTGCGAGGGGCCGAACGGCAGGCCGCCCGTCGTGGTCGGCGGAGGCCTCGTGGGTGGTGACATAGAGATAACCGGCGCGGTGAGTTCGCAGTTCATATCGGCCCTGCTCATCGCCTGCCCGTACGCGCGCGAGGATGTCACGCTTTCGGTGGTGGAGGAGCCGAGGTCGAAGCCGTACATCGAGATAACGCTCGAGGTGCTCGACGCCGTCGGTGCAAAGATAAGGCGAAACAAGAGCTTTACGGACTTCAAGATCGACGGGAGGCAAGTGTTCAGCCCGCTCGAGCTGAGGATACCTGGAGATTTCTCATCGGCGGCATTCGTGCTCGGCGCTGCAGCGCTGACAGAATCTACTGTGAGGGTGAGCAACCTGAACGTTCGCGGCGCCCAGGGGGACAGGCGGATAGTCGAGCTCCTGAGGGAGTTCGGCGCAGACGTCAGGGTGAGAGGAGGGACCGTCGAGGTGATCGGCGCCGGGTTGACGGGCATAGAGGCCGACTGCAGCGACAATCCTGACCTCGTGCCCATACTCTCCGTGCTCGGAGCGGTGGCTGACGGAAGGACAAGGATCACGAACATTCATCATCTACGCTTCAAGGAGACCGACAGGCTCCGCGCCCTTGCCACGGAGCTGCGAAAGCTCGGGGCCAACGTCGAGGAGCTGCCCGACGAGATCAGGCTGAACGGGGTGAAGCAGCTGAAGGGAGCCAAGCTGCAGTCGTACGGCGACCACCGCATGGCAATGGCGCTCGGCGTGGCTGGGCTGGTCGCAAAGGGGGAGACGGTCGTCGATGGGGCGGAGAGCATTCCTGTTTCTTACCCGAGTTTTGTGGAGGACATGCGGAAGCTTGGGGCGCAGTTCAAGGTCGGGTAGATTTGACATACAGGTGATTCGAATGGGCAACGAGAAGTATCACGCAAAGCTTGTGAGGGAGAAGAAGAAACGCGCCCTTGACGAGTTTGCCAATCGAAGATATACGACCGTAGGGGTTCTGGCGCTCAGGGCGGTCGTGGAGGCCGTGGATGCCTGCGCTTCGATGAAAAAACTCCATTTTCATACCAGTCCAAGAACCGCTCAATCCGAAAGGAGCAGGTGGTTGAAGAAGGAATTCCCCGAGTTAGCAAAACCTTTCAACACATTGCGGGGCGTCTATGAATATTTTCAAAGTTCCCGAAATTCTCTGGGATATAAGCGTGCCCCAATTTACTTGGCTTGGTGGTGGAGATTTCCAACTTCTGAACATGGCAATCGTGCGGCGAAGGCGATCGATGCCATGGAAAAAATTCTGGATGTCATGCAGAAGAAAACCAAAATCAAGTTCAAGTAAGTAGTTGAGATTTGAAATTAGAAATTACCCTTGATAGCTAATTTCTCTTGACTTTGTGTGCAAAGCCGATAATAATATTTACTCAAACGAGTATATTCTTTAAAACGGGGGATGGAGAAATGAAAAGAAATGCAAATGCAATAAATGTTATTAACAGAGTTTCAACAGCGGCCAACATTAAAATAAAAGAAATCATGACAAAAAACGTTGTTACGATCGGGACAGAGGAACCTGTGTTCAATATGGTGAAAAAAATGATAAAGAACGATGTCGAGTGCGTACCGGTAACAAAGCTTGGAAAACTCCGAGGATTGATTACTTTTCGCGATATCATAAGAAAAGTTATCTACAATCCAAAAGATCCTAAAAAAGTCAAAGCCAAGGATATAATGACCAAATCCTTGATGACGTGTACCCCTGATTCAACGGTAATAGAAGTTGTAAAGCTGATGAAAAATAAAAAGTTAAGAAGAATCCCAGTTATTGACAAAAATAAGAAATTAGTTGGACTTGTAACAAATTTTGATTTGGCCATATTGGGTTGGGATACGGAATAACTTAAAAGCTAAAATTTAACTTTTTTACTATATTCCTAATTTTCGACTCGCTCGAACCCAATCCGAGCTAGCTGGCATACTCCTCTTGCCGTAAACACCACCTTTCCAAGTGGCGAACAAGAAAATACCTGTTTTAAGAGGAGATTGGAAAATGCGTGGTCGAAACAGTTGAAATATATCACCACGTTATTTCATAGAAATCTACAACACCCATCGACAAGAATTGCTGACCAGAAAACAATGATGTTAGTTGGTATTCTTGTCCAACCTCTACCTCAACTCGTTTGACATTATTTGTTGATGGCATCGAATTAGTAACATCTATAAAAACAAGCCTCATACCGGTAGTTCCGAAAACCATATCGGTAGTTCTGAAAGCATCACAAGCATGCCCAACACCAGAAAGATTTACAAAAACATAAGCAGCACGAATGCCTACTCTTTCTGCGTTGTTGTGCAAAGTTTCAGCATAATCTGCACAGACAAAAATATGGTCAACATATGGAATCCCTTTTGTGTTATCTTGTTGCAAGAAAGACTTCAAATTATCCCATGTAGGATCTTTCGCATACGGGTTGTTATAGAGTAAAGTATCATGACCAGTCGCCGTATTCAATCCTAAATTTTCATCGAGGCTTTCATTATCTTCTCCTAACCAAGACGAAACCTCAATATTTCTAATACAATTATCTGAATTTTTATTGTTGTCCGTAACGTTGAGGCTAACTTCATAAGTGCCTGGCTCTGTATAGATATGAACTGGATTTTGATCGGTGGAGATAGAACTATCGCCGAAATTCCAACTCCAAGACGATATCATTCCTAAAGGGTCGAGAGAATTGTCCGTGAATTGTATGTTGTAGTATGCCATTACATTCTCCGGATTCAGATTAAAATTGGCTACGGGCGAGCGCACGAAATTACTACTTGCGCCACTACCACCAGTACCACCGCTACGCATTGCAATGTAAATACCGACCCCCGCCACGACGGCTGCGACGACGATTACGGCCACGATAATTAACGGAGCTATCCCGTTTTGATTCATTTCATGCCTCAGATTCAAGTTGCGTGGTACTGTTTATCAAATTTTGCCTTTGCGCGCCGCCCGCCTGATTTAATGTGGCGTGGGAATTTCTTCGCCATAAAACTAAATATACCACAAGCCGAAACCATCTCGGAGGCTTGACCGATGAAGCTCCGTAGCAGGGAAGTTGTATCTGGTCTGGAAAGTTTGCCGCGCCGCGCCCTTTTGAAGGCAGATGGCCTGACGGACGCAGACATCGAGCGGCCATTCGTCGCGATCGCCAACTCGTACAACAACATCGTCCCCGGGCACATCCATCTTCGAGAGCTGGCGGCAGAAGTCGCGGCCGGGATCCGCGAGGCAGGCGGCACTCCATTCGAGTTCAACACCATCGGCATCTGCGATGGGATAGCCATGAGCACGAAGGGCATGTGCTATTCGCTCCCGTCCCGTGAGGTGATAGCCGACAGCGTGGAGCTGATGCTCGAGGCCCACCGCTTCGACGCAGTCGTCGGCGTGGCCAGCTGCGACAAGATCGTGCCGGGAATGCTGATGGCCATCGGGCGGGTCAACATCCCCGGGATAATGCTCACGGGTGGGCCGATGATGCCGGGCGAATGGCATGGGCAGAACGTAGACTCGATAAGCGCATTCGAAGCCGTCGGCGCCGTCAAGGCGGGCAAGATGAGCGAGCGCGAGGCGAGGGAAATCGAGAACAAATGCTGCCCCGGCTGCGGCTCGTGCGCCGGCCTTTTCACCGCGAACACGATGGCGTGCCTGACCGAGGCGATGGGCATGTCTCTGCCGGGGGTTGGCACTGCGCACGCTATAGACGCAAAGAAGTCCGAGTTGGCCAAGCGGAGTGGCAAACAAATCGTCGAGTTGTTGCGTCGCGGGATAAGGCCGAGCAGCATAATGACCCGCGCTGCGTTCGACAATGCGATGATCGTTGATTTGGCGATAGGCGGCTCGACGAACACCGTGCTGCACCTGCCGGCGATCGCCCACGAGGTCGGGGTGAAACTCAGCCTCGACGTCTTCGACAGGATGAGCAAGAAGGTCCCGAACATATGCAACCTGCGCCCGAACGGGGAGCAAACGATGCTGGACCTGGAGCGCGCGGGCGGCGTACCTGCGGTGATGAAGCGGCTAGGCAAGCTGATCAGGGGGAGCCCGCTCACGGTCACGGGGCGCAGGGTCAGGGACAATCTGAGGTTTGCAAGGTTCCAAAATTCAGATGTCATAAGGCCGTTGAAGAGGCCGTACCACCGCGAGGGCGGGATAGCGATTTTATATGGCAACCTCGCACCGAAGGGAGCGGTCGTGAAGATGGCCGGCGTTCCCAGGGGCATGATGCACCGCAAGGGCAAGGCGCGAGTGTACGACTGCGAGGAGGACGCGCTCAAGGCGATCGCGGGGAAGAGGATCAGGCGCGGCGATGTCGTGGTCATCCGATACGAGGGGCCGAAGGGAGGCCCGGGCATGCGAGAGATGCTGGCGGCGACGTCGATGCTGCGCGGCATGGGTCTGCTGGATTCCGTTGCGCTGGTGACGGACGGCAGGTTCTCCGGTGGAACAGTAGGAGCGTGCATAGGCCACGTTTCTCCTGAGGCTGCGGAGGGCGGACCTATTGCGGTTGTTCGAAATGGTGATAAAATAATGGTCGACATCAAGCGGCGCAAGCTCGAACTGTTGGTCCCGGAAACAGAAATCAAACTGAGGCTCTCAAGATTCAAAACACCTGCGCCTCGCGTCAAAAAAGGATATCTGGCGCTCTACGCGCGCACGGTCAGCTCGGCGGCCGAAGGCGCGATACGTCGGTGATCGAATGGCGATGACGATAACTGAAAAAATTTTTGCTCGGGCGTCCGAGAAGAAGCGAGTCTCTCCGGGAGAAATAGTGGAGGCCAAGATCGATGCTGCGATGATACATGACCTCACTGGTCCTTTGGTCATCCACGTGTTTCAGGAGATAGGCGCCCATAAGGTTTGGGACCCCAGCAAAATTGTTATGGTATCCGATCATCAGGTTCCGGCGAATTCGGTGGACGCGGCGCAGAATCACATGCTGTTGAGGGAGTTCGCCTCCGCGCAGAAGATCCGAAGTTTTTACGATATTTTCGAGGGCATATGCCACCAGGTCTTCCCCGAGAAAGGGTTTGCGCTGCCAGGACGTTTAATCGTGGGAGCCGATTCGCATACGACGACGTACGGGGCGCTCGGGTGTGTTTCGGCGGGCGTGGGTGCGACCGACATGGCCGCCGTCTTCGCGACCGGAAAATTGTGGTTCCGCGTCCCAGAAAGTGTCAAGATAGTGGTGGAGAAAAAACTGCCGAGGCGGGTGATGGCGAAGGACTTGATTTTGAAAATAATCGGAGATTTGGGCGCGGAGGGTGCGAACTATCGCGCCGTGGAATTCGCGGGCCGGGGCATGCGCGACATCACCATGGACGGGCGCATGACGATGTGCAACATGGGAGTGGAGATGGGGGCGAAGAACGCGATTGTACCAGCGGACGGGGTAACGAAAAAATACCTCGCAGGTCGGGCGAAGCAGCGTTATCGCGCGGTGTATAGTGACCGCGGTGCTCAGTATGTGGAGACGCACAAATACGATTTGTCCAAGCTCGAACCGCAGGTCGCGTGTCCACATAGCGTGGACAACGTCAAGCCGGTAACTGAAATTGGAAAAGTCGAAATCGACCAAGCGTTCCTGGGCAGCTGCACAAACGGGAGGATGGAAGATTTGGTCGCGGCGGCGAAAATTCTGAAGGGCAAAAAAATTAGCAGGCAGGTGAGGATGATCGTCTCTCCAGCTTCCAAAGACATCTACATCGAAGCTCTGGACAAGGGGCTTATCAAAATATTTGTGGATGCCGGCGCGCTGGTCGAAGCGCCTTGTTGCGCGGCCTGCATGGGTGCGCATATAGGAATTCTTGGGCCCGGCGAGGTTTGTGTATCGTCGTCGAACAGAAATTTCCGTGGGAGGCAGGGAAGTCCGGAGTCGAAAGTTTACTTGGCCTCGCCGGCGACAGTTGCCGCGTCCGCGATAAAAGGAGCGATAACTAATCCGAGGGACGTGTGATGGCGCGCGTTTGGGTATTCGACAACAACATAAGTACAGACGACATAATCGCCGGCCGCTATCTGCCCAGGTTCGAGGCGAGCAAGGATCCGAGTTGGCTGGCCGTGCACGTGATGGGAAATATTGCTCCGAGTTTTGCGTCCAAGGTGGGCAAGGGTGACGTCATCGTCGCCGGCAGAAATTTTGGGTGTGGCTCCAGCCGTGAGGAGGCCCCGATTGCTTTGAAGGCAGCGGGCGTCTCGGCCGTGGTGGCAGAATCTTTCGCGAGGATTTTCTATCGCAATTCGATCAACCGAGGATTGCCGGTGCTGACCTGTAAAGATGTGCGGAAAAATTTCAAGTCAGGCAATAATATTGAGATTGATATGAAAAATGGTATTGTCCGCAAAACGGGTACAGGCAAAGTCTTCAAATTTGAGCCGCTTCCAAATTTCATTCTAAATATACTCGCTGCTGGTGGATTGGTTCATCACCTAAAAAAGACGGTCGGCAAGAAAAGCAGATGATGTTGCAATTTTTGACTCGACAAAAATATAAGTTGGCTGTGATAGCATAGTTTAAGACTCGTGAGATTATGGGAGCCGACAAGATAGATTTTGATGGTATCGAAAAACGCAGGCGCGAATACCTCGAAAAAGTATTGAGCTTCAGCTCTAGGGACTACGACCCCGCACAGTGGGAAAAACTCAAAAATTTGGTGTACGAATCGCGCAAACTGGGCGTAGACGTAGTCATCGACGATGCCACGCTGAGGGAAGGGCTTCAGATGGCCGGGATGGCGAGCCCTCGACCAGTCGATGAATGCCACATCGCTCGTTTGCTGAGGGAGATGGGCGTGGAGAGGATAGAGCTCATCATGTATTCCAAGACCGACCAAGAAGCGATAAAATTGATGCAGAAAGATGGCATGGGTGACATGCTGGCCGCATGGTGCAGGGCCACGACGGAGGACATCGATCTTGCGCTGAAGTTGGGTTTCAAGCAGGTTGGCATCTCTCACCCAGTTTCATTCATACACTTTGTAAAGTGGCCGGACATACATTTGCAAGAGCTGGTGAAGAGGGTCACGGACACGGTGGAGTACGCGAAAAAGCATGGCCTGACGATATTTGTCCATGGTGAGGACAGCACGAGGGCCGACTGGGATTTTGAGAAAGCGTTTATAGATTCCGTGGCCGAAGCCGGCGCGGAAGTCTACAGGGTATGTGACACGATAGGCTGCGGTTCGTCCGATCCCGAAGCTCCT
>Ga0315295_10002797_pt1 | contig 14761 bp, 12 predicted proteins | sample YL17G14_0_MG_FD_204453 | JGI IMG/M metagenome (GOLD analysis project Ga0315295, IMG submission 204453) | Sediment microbial communities from Yellowstone Lake, YNP, Wyoming, USA - YL17G14_0 | ecosystem: Environmental > Aquatic > Freshwater > Lake > Sediment | place: USA: Wyoming | collected...
AGTAAACAACCAAAAGAATTTAATAAATATGGAAATTATGAAATAATAACTGATCATACCATTCAAGTCTTAATTTTATACATCGCATCTTGAAAACAGAAAGCTCCCGGAGCTGGTTTCCGAGGTCTTTGTTTGTTACATTTTGATTTCCAATTAATCCTAATCACATTTATATATTATTGAATAATCTCCAGACCTGTCTTCAGTAACAATACCGCCCCACATTTCTTTTGTTATTGATCTAATCTTGTGGTGATGTAATACTATTAATTCATTCTCATCAATGGTTTCCAAGAATCTTTCCACTCTTGCTTGTTTTGTTGGTGCTAATTTAAAATAAACGTCATACAAAATATTAGAATCTTGTTGTATTAAATCCGACTTACAGTTTTCAATGATTTCCTTTTCCTTTTTTAAAAAATCTTCATTTGTTATTAATCCTTTATCTTTTTCAGTCAAAATTGGATCAATTAATTTTTGAGATTTTGTCTTCAATCTTTCCTCTAGAATTTGATTCTTCTTTTCTTCTACATTTCCCTTAAAACCTTCTACATTTTCCTCAGGATTTTCAAGGTCTTTTATCTTACTTCCATCTTTTTTACTTTTTCGCTTATATTTATGGTCTGAAAAAAATTTCTCAATATCGAAATCTTTCGGTTTAAATGATGAATTATCAGGAGGGGGATAAATTGTAACCCGAAGGCCGTTATTAAAAATAATTCCTCCACTAAAGCTCCCCATTTTTATATTTTCAATTTCATAATATTCATATGTATCTGAGTCTATAACCTTAATATCTTCACTCTTATAATTTATTAAAATTAATTCTTCATCTAAAAATACAAGAATGTGTCTTTTATTATTCTTTATTGCAAGTATAATAACTGTAATAATAAAAATCAAAGCAAGAATCGCAAAAATACGGGAAACAAAAAACATCAATATGCATAATACAACCAAAACAATAAAATTAACTTGGTTTGGATATGGTAGCATCATACTACTCCCAAGACAGTAACTAATTACTTGGTTCCTATCAGTTATTTTACCTATCCTCTTCTCTATTAATTTAACTTTAGGATTATCCATGGTAGTAGTTATTAACTATATTAAAAATAAGTAATAATTCTTATTATCAAATTTACACCGTGTTTAAGCCAAAGTCAATTTTATTTCAGACTCTTACCACGTGTCAGTAGTATAGGAGCAGTATAATGGTATATTGTTTGGTTGATAGTAAACTATCATTACGTCCTATTCTGCCAACACCTGATAGACACCTGTAGGACACCTATGGAGATAAAACCATGGTTATCCCTTGCATTAGAAAAAGATCAAATGGTTTTTATTTTCAGGCAGAAAAAGAATTACTTTAATAAGACAGCGGCATGAGACAAAAATCGTTTTTCTTTTTGAAATACGGCCTCCCTGATTGTATAGGTGAACTCAAGCAGGTTTGTTTGTTTAAGCAATTAAAAAGATCTTATAATATTCTTTTTAAGATAAGAGTATTACATAAGACCTAATATAGATATTGCAGTAAGTCATAATAATAGTATGATCGGTCCTCCAGACGCCGGTAAGACAATGTTAGCCAGAAGATTACCAACTATTTATAATTTAACTAATATTTTGCTTAAATAGTTAATATTCACATATTTAATACAATTAGAATCCGCTTCAACATTATTTACATTGGATTTGCTGATTTATTAAAGAAGCCAGTGACCTTGACAACCATTGGCTGGAATAAATTAACCATCCATTGCCGAAGTTAAATCTTTGATATTTAGAGAAACATAGTTATTGCAATCAGCCCGGCCAGATATGTTCAATGAATCCGGTTTTAACAGTAAATGCCAAGCGAAAAAATTAAGAAAACAAGTATAAACTGTAAAATTTGGAAATACTTATTTCAACCCTTCAAGAAGGTCGGTGAACAATTTAAAGTTTTCGAGGGTCTCCTCATCAAAATCTTTAACTTTGATATGGCCCAACTTGACATTGCTTAGGAATCTGCTTAGTAAAAAATTCCTGGGTATTTCTTTATCCCTTATATATAGTGAATTTAATACAGTAATTCCTTCACGGGTGTTAAGTACAAAATTCTTAAAATCGAGTGTTGATAACAAGTCTTCGGAGTTCTGAAATGATTCAGGAAGCTTAATAATCAATTCCTTGCTACTTTTTTCAGTTTTAAAGATATTCTTTCTTAGGGTCTCTTCTATTTGATTTTCACATTCATTCTCAAAGAGCAGGACAGCGAACTCCATTCCCCACCCCATAAGAATATTACATAATAAAGGTATTGAGGTAACATCGGTTGAGGGAATTAGGCTAATATTCCCGCTGAAACCTGTTAAATGAATGATGGCATTTAACAGGTAATATGATCCTATATCATTTACAATCAGGTTGAACCTTACAATCGGGAATCCATCTTTTCCTATCGGATTTCCCAGAATGCTCTGCAGAGGAGTAAGTGTATCGGGTGTTGCCGATGATAATCTCAAGGGATCGAGGATGTTTGTATTGCTTTTGAAACTATTAATATCGTCACGTTGGACAGCAAGTATACGATGAAGTTTGTTTATCTCAACCAGGTGAGGTGAATGAGTAGTATATATTATTTGAATCTTATGGCTGATATCCTCAAAAACTTTCAGAACATCTTCTTGAGCCCTTGCGTGCAAACTCACCCCAGGTTCATCAACCAGCAGGACCATTGGTCTGCTGTCATAACAGGCTGATGCTTTCAGTTCTATATAAAATGATAAGAACCATCTTACACCGCGACTCCTTTGCTTGGGATAAAGTCTCTCTCCTTCGTCTTTAATCCAGAATTCAAGATAAGGTTTTCCAGCTTTACCTGAATAACTTGAATTATAATGATCCAGCTCAAATTGTATATTTATCTTATTATTGTGTCCAATCGACTGCTGCCAGAAATCCTGGAAATTACATGTCAGGGAATGATTCAGGTTTTCAATCTTTTGCTTAAGAATCCTGCTTGATGGCTGCTCGAAAAAAGTATAGTCGAGCTGGGCTAAAGTCAGAAAGTTTCGGGCAGCCTTATAACCTTCAACCTGTTCATTTCCGGAAATTATGTCGGCAAGGTCGATCCTGTTTGGAAGAAGACTTCCGAAGTCTTCGAACATTTGGAAAATCGGGCAAAACTTAAAATAATTCTCGCCCAGTATTTTGCTGTTCAGGCGAGACTTTAACGAGCTAATAGTTTCATTGACTTTCCTGGTTGCCTGCTCTTCAGATAGTCCTTCCATCAGGAAATCCGACATTGCGATATGCCTGCTAAGTTCCTCCCTGCTCTGTTCCTTTTCAATCCGGGCTTTTCTGTAATCATTAAGAATGTTGTTCCATTCAAGATCCTCAGTGCCGTCTACATACCTCATTAACAGAGTCATCTTCTGATGCCTTTCTTCAAGTTTAGCTGCTATATTGCTGAGATGACAATCGATAGCTGCACATTTTTCCTCCAGTTTATTCCAGATTTCGCCAGCTCGGTTTAATGGCTGATATTTTATCAGTTCTTTAGCAGCCTCCTCTTCTTTTTTCTTTAAATCAACTAATTGTCTTTTTAAAACATGATATTGGGCTTCAGGAGAGGATATAAGATCTATTGCTTTTATGCCAAATAGTGTAAATCCTTTCCTGTTTCCTCTTGCCTCGGTAATTTGTTTTTTCAATATTGATATTCGGGAAGCAAGCTCACTAAGGTTTGATTCCTTTTCATTTATTTGCTTAATCTCATCCTGAAGCTTAAATTTTACATCTTCAAGATAAAGTCGCCAGGCATCTTCCTTTGAATCAAGATATTGACTGATCTTCCCGCCTACTGTTATTTCAGACGAGAGATCTGCAATCCATTTCCTTGTAAGCTCAAGTTCTGTAAGCCCTGATATAAGCTCTTTAAGCTCTGTTTCTGGATTCTCGGTTGCCTTTAACAGCCACCCTTCTGGAATAATGAATCTACAACTTATTTCCGGAAGCGAAAGATCACTTCTGAGAACATCTTCAGAAATAACACCGGAATAAAAGACTTCCAAGGCTTCCAGAACCGATGTCTTACCTGATTCATTTTGACCGATAAGGCATGTTATATTGTCGGGTGACAGATTCTGCCAATCGGTATCCAGAATTGATCTGAAATTTTTAATCCTGAAAGCTAAAAGCCTCATAATGTAGTAAGATCATAACTGAAATCCAAAAACGAGAACATCATCATTTTGTTGTGATTTGCCCTTCCATTCTTTAAATGAATATTCAAGGTATTCTTTCTGAGATGCCATAGAGAGACTGTTAACAGACAAAAGAATCTGCTTAAACTGGTTGTATTTAAATTTCTTATCTGTTATTTCTCCAAATTGATCAGCAAAACCATCCGAAAAAAGGTAAAATGAATCACCTTGTTGAGTATTAATTACTGTATTTGTAAAAGTCTTCTCTGTCTGGGGTTCGATCCCGATAGTCATTTTGTCAGGTTTGAATTCAGATAGCTCCCCGTTTCTTATCCTTAACAAAGGACGGTTGGCCCCTGCAAACTGTAAAGATTCTGATCCACGTTCAATTATACACAGACCAATATCAATACTATCTTTTGTCTCCGCGTTTGCACCTGTCTGGTTTAGGGCTTTCATGATTTTCTCTCTCATACAATTCAGAACGCGATTTGCTCTGATACCTACTCTCGATTGAAGTATCTCATTCAGAAAGCTTATTCCAAGAATACTCATTAACGCACCCGGGACACCATGCCCTGTGCAATCACCTGCTGCAATACATGTAAACTGATGGCTTGAAAATGTATAATAGAAATCTCCGCTTATAATGTCCTTTGGAAGTAAAAGAACAAAAAAGTCCCTTAATACACCCTTGAGAATATATGGATCAGGCATTAATGCATGCTGAATCATGACTGCATAACGAAGGCTTGCAAGATGATCTTCTACTCTTTGATCATTTATTAGATGTGAAGGATCTTCGGGTCTATCAAGATCGTCCGGTGCCATTACTGGAATTTTAATAAATAGACTACATATAAACTAATTTTTGTTAGGTAATATTGTGGGAAAAGTCTCTCGCAGTATTCACTCCACCATAAGGATTACATTTTCAACGTGATGCGTCTGGGGAAACATATCAATCGGCTGGATTTTCGTAATCCTGTAATGATCGGACATCAAGGCGTCATCGCGTGCCTGTGTAGCAGGATTAAAGCTTATGTAAACAATCCGCTGAGGAGATGCTCTTTTTCTTAATTATAACAATAACTTATTACTAACCCTCGGAAATCAATATCCGTGGGCTTTTTTATTCTAATGTTATGCAGCATTTTATTAAAATATTTCCGACATTTGATCTCAGCGGTACTCCTTCATTCTTATTGAAGATATTTACATACATATCAGCACACCGCATGGGTCTACCGCTTCTTTATTAATAATCCTTTTAAATGGTTTTATAAATTTTTTGTCTTTTTTTGAATCTTATGACATTCGGAACATCCCTGAACATAAGTCCTTTTACGGATTGATGTTTGCAATTTATGTCCATTATTAAATATCAGGACGATCTACTCACCGCTTGTCCTCAACTCCCCCAATACTTGCTAACAATTTCTCCAAAGATACAGTGTACCCGGCTTGGAAGTCAATCGCTTGTGTGCGATATACTCTTAAGGGAAGCAGAGATTTATCCAGCAGGATTGGAATGATCGCTTTCTTTCTATCTTTTGCATATCCAATCTCATCAGCAACGTTCTGTGACTCAATAGAGTGCTGGGATACAATGACCAAAATATGTGAACAACTTGACAATGCTGTTTCTATCTCCCTGTTCCATGAGGCTCCCGCTGGAATTTCATCCGCATCGCGCCAACAGAGGATATCATGTTCTTTCAGATCGGCTTTCAAATTGCAAAGATCACCAGCCTGGTGCTTGTAAGTTCGATAATCAAACTTCGTCTTATTAATCTTGTACTATGCATTAGCGAAAGGACTAATTAAAAGTAAAACGATTAGTAAAGGGATAAACCTGTTCATTATAGTAATTTTCAATACCTTATTACGGTTAATTTATTTCAGTGGAATGTGATTAAGTCCTCTTGTTTATTCAACCCTGTAGTTTAATCTGAAAGCAAAGTTTCCTATAAATAGTGCAACGGGTAAGCCTGATCACCACGAGATGTGATGTAAGGCTTTTTTGTACCACAAGTAAGAGATCAATCTTGTCGTTTTTGTTTAATAAACGAAGCTACGTTGTGAACATTGTCAATCCAGATACCATTGGCAGGGTCAGTTGCATATTTGCAGATTGTCTCAATGGTTTTTAACTGCGAAGTCTGAAATCCTTCATCATTCATTTCATGCCCTGCCAGAATCAGCCAGTACCCGTTGGCTTTTGCCGTTTCTATATACTTCAGAACCTGCTCAAATGATTTTCCATCCAGTTCTGTACCGTTTAACTGAGACAGATCACAAAATGCTGGATCATTGGGTGCTTCATTAAGCCAACCTCGTCCGCTTTCAAATAAGAAGGCAATCAAAGGCACATAACTCTGTACATTTATTCCTCTTCCTATGAAGGTTTGTCCACACGGATATGCAAATGATACCGGTTGAACGCCTAACCTTTCCTTTATGAGCCTGCTTGCAGAATCAAGTTCAGTCATCATTTTGTCAAGAGTATAGTCTTCCAACGCCCTGCTCCTTGACCAGGTGAAATTTCCAGAGCAAGGATGCAAAAGTGAATGATTTCCAATGTCATGACCGTTAAGGTCAGCCATCATCCATTTGTCATTGCAGTAAATGATATTAATGAATCTACAAGAAAAATTAAGGAAGCAAACGGGAAAATTCTTGGCGAACCTGTTGAAATACCAGGAGTGGGCACTTACATCTCGTTTATCGATACTGAAGGCAACTGGCTAAGCATTCTTAAGCCTTTAATGAGTGAAAAAAAATAGTAGTCAGAGATTTGAATCAATAAATAAATATATACCTGAATCTGCTCATTGTCAATCAATTATAAAATAAGTAAACATAATTAGAGAGACAATGATAAAATAAAGAATTTCTTAATCCCACCTTTGCAGTTTAAGGTTAGAACTTCATGCATTATTGCCGGATTAATGCAAAGTAGCTTTCAGAAGTTGAAAGCTGATAATTACAGCTTTGGAAGCTTTTTTAGCAGGTCCGTAAATTGATCCTTGTTAATCAATTTTACCGATTCAACCCTGACGTTACCTAAGGAGCCCAATGCTACAGAGAAAGCAAGTGCTGCTTCATCACTGGTAGCTTCTCCAATAGAAACGTAATCGTATCTGCCGATTGCGATCCAGAATCCGATGACTTTGCCTCCGATCTGTTCGAAAGCCTTAATAGCTCCTTCATACCTTGCCGGAGCTTCCCTGACATCTTTAATGCCCTGATCAGTTAATTTCATCAACATCATGTAAGTAACCATTTTACGATCCTCCAAGAGTTTAGTTAAATAAAATAGAGATGATAATTAGTTTCCCTAATATTTCGAACTTGCCTGTACAGTGCTAACTATTCCTCCGAAAACCAGCTCAAAAAAATCGTATGCCAATTTCCTGTGCAAAGTTACACCAGCAAACAACCAAAGTCAATTTTAATTTAAGTCAGAATAATTCTTAAAAAATAAGACCCTAAGGATCAATTTCCTGAGGGTCTTTGTCTTTAAGAAAATGAAAAAATCGCTGCCAGAATAAGCTAACCGGAGCGACGAAAATGTTATGCAGATCTTAAAAAATTGTCACTTTTTATCTGGCCTGCATAGGGGCTTGGTTTGGTCAGCTGTATTTTCTGAAGGAATTGCATCCTTGCCACTTCATCAGGAATCCACACGTCTGCCTCAATCCAGGTGGAGTTATCAATCCTGACGAACTTCGTGTTTTTAGAATGACCGAATTTTTTATTTTTCATTTTTTCAGGATTCATAATGTTATAATATAAACGGCAGGTCGGTGCAGGATATTGCACCAATGGAGAGAATAAAGACTTTTGAAATCAACCTACTTTCCCCCGTTCTCCAGAACATACGGAGTTACCTGGTAAACGCAATAGTTCAGCCAGTTTGAGAACAAAAGACTGGCATGGCTTCTCCACTTGACCATGGGCATTTGCTCCGGATCGTCATTCCGGAAGTAATTCTTTGGTATTTTAATATCCAGACCTTTGGCCACATCCCGGTCATATTCCGATTTGAGAGTAAGGGGATCATATTCTGAATGTCCTGTGACAAATATCCTTTTTAAGTCTCTCGAAGCAACAAGATATATACCAGCTTCTTCTGAATCGGCAAGTATTTCAAGGTCTTTTACCTTCACTATATCCACCTTCCTGACTTCAGTATATCTTGAATGCGGCGCAAGAAACTCATCATCAAAACCTCTTGTCAAAAGATTGGTTCTGTTATAAATTTTGTGTTTATAAACACCGAACATCTTTTCATTCATCATGTATTTGGGAATTCCGTAATGATAATATAATCCTGCCTGTGAGGCCCAGCAGATGAACATTGTTGAGGTTACATGATGATCAGCCCAGTTCATTATTCTTACCATCTCATCCCAATAATCAACTTCTTCAAATTCAAGATGTTCAATAGGAGCACCGGTAATGATCAACCCGTCATATTTATGAATGGAAATATCATCAAATGTCTTATAAAATGAATCAAGATGCTCTTTTGGGGTGTTTTTTGACAGGTGCATCTTAGTGTAAATGAGAGTAATTTCAACCTGGAGAGGAGTATTGGAAAGGAGTCTCAATATTTGTGTTTCAGTAGTGATTTTTACTGGCATCAGGTTAAAGATCAGTATTTGAAGAGGTCTTATGTCCTGATGAACAGCCCTTGTTTCTTTCATCACGAAAATATTCTCATTTTCGAGAATTTTCACTGCAGGCAGATTATCTGAAATATTAAGTGGCATAATTCAAATTGAATTTTCTTTTTAACTGTCAGGAATCGTTATTTTCGTTTGAAAGATACTACTTACAGAATAATTTTATGACAATTTTGCTCCCAAATCATCATTTATTTAATAATCTTATCATATTCTGCAAAACGTTTGTCAAAATCTATAATTACTGACAATTTAATCATCCGGGTATTCTAAAGCTTTAATATCCAATGATTTTGTCCTTATACAAGGTAGCACGGACCTTGTTTTAACTTGTTTTCTGATAAATTAGAGGTCAATTTTGACGAATAAGCTTAATCCTTTTATAAGGAGTCTTATGCTGTTATTAATCACATTGATTTCATTGACAAGACTAACTAATTATTGTCGCATTTAGCCACTAATTGGACTTTAGCTTATTGACACGCATTGATCTGTGCTATACTTTTACAACATAGGTAAGCGGCTAATAATTAAAAAAGTAACTATGAAAACATTTTACCGGATATCATCAAAAGAATTAGGAACGGTCTTACTTAAAAGAAGAAAGATCGCAAAAGCTTTACGCTGGTGGTTGCGCGAAAACGGTTTTGTATACAAGTATATGTTTTTTGTCAATTAGATCAGGATAGGTTTGTTTAGGTTTGTTAATCAATGCCGGATTTTGAATTCGGGTTTTAGTCAGGAGAGAAGGGTTGGGGTAAATCCTTCTCTTTTGTTTTTATAATTTTTATTAAATTTACCGCTATAATCAAATATTTTCTGGTATGAAAAAAATCATTTTGACATTAACACTGGTAATATTAATTTCTGCTTTAGCATCAGCCCAGGACTATAATACAGGAGTAGGCCTCAGGTTGGGTTTTTCAAATGGTCTTACAGTAAAACATTACCTGAGTCAAAGGTCTGCTGTTGAGGGTATTCTGACAACGAGATGGCGGGGATTTGAAATTACCGGATTGCTTGAGGTACATAACCAGGCATTCGATGTGGAACGGCTGAACTGGTACTTCGGAGGCGGCGCACATATAGGATTTTGGAACGGGGATAATACAAACTGGGGAGATGTCGGAACAAACTACACACTTATAGGAATCGACGGAATTCTGGGCATCGAATATAATTTCAGCGAGATTCCCATCAATATAGGTCTCGACTGGAAGCCGGCATTTAACCTTACGGGTTATACAGGATTCTGGGGCGACGGCGGAGCCCTGTCAATTAGGTATGTTTTCTAATACCGGATTATTTTAATCTTGTTTTAGTACCAGCAGGCCACAGATCAGACGATTTAAATATTTATTCCGAATCCGGATATCTTAAAATTCATATTAAGTTATCCGGATTTTTAGGTTTCGGATACGGATAATTTATTAATTTTATTCACTTCAATAAAAACCAAAATCAAAAATTATTTGGTGGTGAGAAACCTTTAAACCTGATAATATGAAAAAGAATCTTGTAGTTTCATTAATTTTTTTCCTTATGCCGTTTCTGGTTTTTTCCCAGACCCGCTTCAACGGCCTCGATATGAATATGGGGAATTTGTACCGGTTGTCGGACGCAAAAACGCGATCAATAAGTCCTGAGAATTATACAGGTGAAAAAGGTAAGGCAGGAATGGCTCGTCTCGAAGACTGGGACAAACCAAATGTAGCCAATGCTGCCAATCCTGCCCGCGATCTGGGGCAGGGATGGAAAGTGAATCCATACGTGCGTATAAAACCAGGAGAGACATTCACAATGGCAGTAATTGATGGGCCGGGAGCTCTCCAGCATATCTGGATGACACCGGCAGGTAAATGGCGTTTTTCCATTCTTCGGATTTACTGGGATGATGAAACAGAACCTTCGGTCGAATGTCCCGTAGGTGATTTTTTCGGCATGGGATGGGGCCGTTACGCACCCCTGGCGTCGTCAGCGATCTGTGTTAACCCGGGAAGCGCTTTTAACAGTTACTGGGTGATGCCTTTCAGAAAAAAATGCAGGATAACCATGGAAAATGTGGGTGACCAGGATCAAATGACCTTATATTACCAGATTGATTATACTTTAACAGATGTGCCCGATGATGCAGCATACTTTCATGCACAATACCGCCGGCTTAATCCGGATGTAACTTCTGATTATACGATTATAGACGGTATAAAAGGAAAAGGGCAGTATGTAGGAGTTTACCTGGCTGTTGGTGTTAATAATAACGGATGGTGGGGAGAGGGTGAAATCAAATTCTTTATTGACGGGGACACAAAATTCCCAACAATCTGCGGTACAGGAACAGAAGACTATTTCTGCGGTTCTTACGATTTTGACACGCATAAATTAAATACTGCCGGTGTTGAAGAAGTTAATTATACCGAGTTTTGCACTCCTTATTCCGGATTGCATCAGGTAATAAGAGGTGACGGACATTATGATGTTATGCAGCGTTTTGGCATGTACCGCTGGCATATTATGGATCCAGTCAGATTTGATAAAGACCTGAAGATCACGATACAGGATCTGGGCTGGCGGCAGGGCGGCAGATATCTTGCCCAGAAATCTGATATCGCATCGGTCTGTTACTGGTACCAGACTGATCCGCATTCAAAATTCCCGAAATTGCCATCATGGCAGGAGCTTGAAGTTTATTGATAAAAAATCATTATATGGAAAAAATTAATAAAGAAGCTCAAATTAAAAAGGACGGTATCGACCGCCGTGGATTCATTACAAAATCAACTATGGCAGCCTTAGGAACAATAGGAGCGGCTAATTTAATTTCATCTTGCAGCAGGGGACCTGTAAAGAAGAAACTTGAACTTCCGGTTCTTTTAACTCAGGCTCCGGATGGCAAACCACTTAAAGCTGGTCTTGTCGGTTGCGGGGGCAGAGGTACAGGTGCAGCAGTAAATTTCCTTGATGCAGGCCCGAATCTCCAGATAACTGCTCTTGGTGATATCTTTAAGGATAAAATGGATCAATGCCGGGAACAGCTGAAAACTCAGAAAAACGTTGAAATTCCTGATGATAAGTGTTTTCTGGGATTCGATAGCTATGAAAAAGTCATTGATTCAGGAGTGGATGTGGTATTATTATGCACACCACCAGTATTCCGACCGTTGCATGTTGAGGCAGCAGTCAATGCCGGTAAGCATATTTTCATGGAGAAACCAATTGCTGTCGATCCGGTAGGAGCAAGAAAAGTAATGGTTGCGTCGAAAAGAGCAAGTGAAAAAGGACTATGCATGATAAGCGGGACAATAAGACGGGTGCAAAAAGATTTTATGGAAACCTGGCGCAGGGTTGCCAATGGTGAAATAGGTGAAATTGTCAGCGCCCATATTACCAGGAATGGAGGCTCTCTATGGGTTATAAAGAGACAACCGGGGTGGAGCGATATGGAATATATGCTCCGTAACTGGGCCAACTTCTGCTGGGTTTCAGGTGACTGTATAACTGAACAGTTTATTCATGAGATAGATGTGATGAACTGGTACACAGGCAAGATACCTGTTAAAGCAATAGGATGGGGTGGACGTCAGAGAAGAATCACTGGCGATCAGTACGATTTTTTCAGCGTTGAATATATCTACGACAATGGAATGCATACCCATTGTGCGACAAGGCAAATAACAGGGTGCAGTAACATCACCGAACAGATCATTGTCGGAACAAAAGGATATGCAGATGCCAAAGGGACACTTTATAACCTAAAAGGAGAAGAAATATGGAAATATCCTTACCCGGAGGAGAGTTCAAAAGATGAAACCTGGAAAGTAACTGATCCTTATGTTCAGGAACATATCAATCTTATCACCGGAATTCGCACAGGAAACACAGTAAGTGATGCCGAAGCACAGATAAATTCAACTCTGATTACTATTATGGGACGCATATCGGCATATACAGGGAAAGATGTTACATGGGATGAGGTGATGAATTCGGATATGTCCCTGGGTCCGAAAATCTATGAGTTCGGCCCTGTTCCGGGGATACCAGAAACACCTCCTGTTGTTGGAACTGAACCTAATTTATTATAAAACGTTAATTATCAGATTATGAACAGACGGCAATTCACAAAAAAGACAGCTTTGGCATCGGCAATGCTTTCAGCAGTTCCGCTGACCGGTTTTAAAGGTTTTGGATCTCCGGTTCCAAGGAGCCTGAAAAAAGGAATTATGTGGGGAAGCATCGACGTGGGAAAAACGGTTCTCGAGAAATTCCGGGCAGCAAAGCTGGCAGGATATGATGGCGTTGAAGTAGACAGCCATCTCGACAGGAATGAAGTTCTGCAAGCCAGTAAATCAACTGGCCTGCCAGTTCATAGTGTTTGTGATTCAAAGCACTGGAACCTGGTTCTTTCGAGCCCCGATACTAAAGTGAGGGAAGAAGGCGTTGAAGCTCTGAAAGTTGCTCTTGAGGATGCAAAAACATTCGGTGCTGATGCGGTTTTGCTTGTACCCGGAAGGGTTACCGACTCGGTAAGCTATGATCAATGCTGGAACCGATCCTCTGAAGAGATAAAAAAAGCTATTCCTTTTGCTGAAAAATTAAATGTGAAAATAGCTGTTGAAAATGTATGGAATAATTTCCTTCTCAGTCCACTGGAAGCCGCAAGATATATCGATCAGTTTCAAAGTCCCTGGGTTGGGGCTTATTTCGACTGCGGCAATATTCTTGCTTATGGATGGCCGGAGCAGTGGATAAAAATCCTTGGGAAAAGAATTGCTAAAATTCACATTAAAGAATACAGCCGCAAAATCGCAGATACCCAGGGCAAATCTGCCGGATTCGACGTGAAACTGAGGGAAGGTGATGTAAACTGGACCGCAGTAATGAATGCTCTTGATGAGGTTGGCTACCAGGGATGGGTAAGCATCGAAATGTCAGGAGGCGATACTCCGGAGGGACTCAAGGATCTTTGCGACCGATTGAAGTTAATTATAGAAAGCTGATTAGAGGTTTATTAACATATATCGCACGGGTGTAGCATGCAACACCCTAGCAACTACAAAAAATATAGAACCATTATGAGAAAAGTTGTCCCATTTTGTCATTTGTTGTTATTCCTTTTGATTTTGTCGTTAGTGTCGTGTTCCCGGCATAATGAAGGTGTGAATAAAGAAGGACACGAATACAACGGATCATATTCAGGTAAATACCTCGACAGGATTGCATTCCCGGTTGGAGGTTTGGGAGCCGGAATGTTCTGTATTGAAGGGACAGGAGCAATTTCCCACATGTCGGTTCGCAACAGGCCGGAAGTCTATAACGAGCCATGCATGTTTGCAGCAATTTCTTTGAAAGGGATTGAGAACGGCTCACTTGTAATTGAAGGGGAGGTTCCGGAATGGAAAAAATTTGGACAGCCTGACTCAGGTAATGGTTCAGGAGGTACCACTTATGGCCTCCCACGGTTTGAAGATGCGAGCTTTTTAGCCAGATTCCCATTTGCAGGCATAAATCTTAAAGATCCTGGCCTCCCACTTGAAGTCCAGATTACTGTATGGAGCCCGTTCATACCTACTGATGCTGATAATTCGAGCCTCCCGGTCGGAGGAATTGAATATTCCTTTAAAAATACAGGTAATACCAGAGTTGAGGCACTCTTTTCTTACAATTCGGTTAATTTTATTGCTCAGCAAAACGGGAAGGCACTTATAAAACCTTTATCAAACGGATTTGTTTTATCTGAAAGCGGAGCAAAAGATAAACCTGAAACAAAAGGTGATTTTGCGATTTTTACCAATGAACCAGGAACAATTGTCGATCACTGCTGGTTCAGAGGCGGCTGGTGGGATCCATTGACAATTACCTGGAACACCATTCTGAAAA
>Ga0315295_10002798_pt1 | contig 14759 bp, 24 predicted proteins | sample YL17G14_0_MG_FD_204453 | JGI IMG/M metagenome (GOLD analysis project Ga0315295, IMG submission 204453) | Sediment microbial communities from Yellowstone Lake, YNP, Wyoming, USA - YL17G14_0 | ecosystem: Environmental > Aquatic > Freshwater > Lake > Sediment | place: USA: Wyoming | collected...
GAGATCAATAAAAGTATCCTGGCCGTTGTTGAAGACAGTATTGTCGATACTGTACTGAATAATGTGAAAAAGATCGATGCCATTAACGACGAAGTCGGGATCAGAGCCTTTGTGTGGGATGTACTGAAGAGTGTTTGACCTCACCCCAACCCCTTTGATATTAAAATTCTGGACATTGCTCCCCTTCTCCCTTGGGAGAAGGGGCCGGGGGATGAGGTTTATTCTTCTTCCTCTTCCTCGTGGTAAGCCTTGATTACAGCATCCTGAACATCACCTGGAACTTGTGTATACTCCGAAAATTTCATTGTGTACATTGCCCGGCCGCCGGTAATGGAACTTAGGGCAGTGGAGTATTTATTCATTTCCGCAAGGGGGACCCTGGCTTTTATCACCTCAAAACGTTTTTCGCTTGCCATCCCAAGAACCATTCCGCGGCGCCCCTGGAGATCGCTGATAACATCTCCCATTCTGTCAGAAGGGACCATTATCTCCACATCATAAATAGGTTCCAGAATTTTTGGAGCTGCATTTTTAAATGCCGTGCTGAATGCATTACGTCCGGCAAGCCTGAATGAGATTTCATTCGAATCAACCGGGTGCATCTTTCCATCATAGACATAAACGCGGATATCACGTGCATATGATCCTGTCAGCGGACCTACTTCCATCTTTTCCATGATACCCTTGAGGATTGCAGGCATGAACCTCGCATCAATTGATCCTCCAACAATGCTGTTAACATAAACAAGTTTTCCTCCCCAGTCAAGATCAATTTCATCTTTGCCTCTTATTGAAAGCTTGATCTCCTTGCCTCCGAATTTCATCATGGTTTGTTCCTGTGATCCTTCAGTATATGGCTCGATAATCAGATGAACTTCTCCAAACTGACCTGCTCCACCGGATTGCTTTTTGTGGCGATAGTCAGCCTGGGCGGATTTTGTTATTGTCTCCCTGTAAGGGATCTTGGGTGGATTAAAATTGGTCGGTATCTTATAAATATTATCAAGATGCCATTTCATTATATTCAGGTGATATTCACCCTGGCCATGAACTATTATTTGTTTAAGTTCCTTTGAATATTCTACAATGATTGTAGGATCTTCGAGGTGGATCTTGTTGAGGGCTTCTCCAAGTTTCTCGTCATCGCTTTCACTCTGTGCCTTGATCGCAATACGGTATTTTGGCTCGGGGAATTTAACGCCTTCATATCTCCAGTCATTGCCGGGTACGTTTAGTGTATGATCAGTTTTTGTGTTTTTAAGTTTTACAAAGGCGCCTATGTCGCCAGTATATAATTCCGAAACACGTGTCCTGTTTTTACCTGCACATACATACAATTGTGATAATCTTTCTTTTACCCCATTGTTGCTGTTAACAACATCAAGATTCTCCGTGATTTTGCCCGAATAAACGCGGAAATAATTTATTTCTCCGATATGCTCCTCGATAGAGGATTTAAATACATATACGGAAGCCGGCCCTGCGGGGGTAGGTTTTACTTCTGCTCCCTTGCTGTTTACCTGAACAGGCATATCGGTAATAGATGGAGCTTCACTTACAATAAACTCCATAAGACGATCCACGCCAATGTTGTTTTTGGAGGATACACAGAAGACCGGAAACATCCCTCTTGTCAATATGCCTTTTGCTATGCCTATCCTGATTTCTTCTTCTGTAAGTGTATCGTTGGAGAAAAACAGTTCCATGAGCGATTCATCGCTCTCAGCTGCTTTTTCAACAAGGGCGTTGTGTAATTCTTCCGCTCTCTCTTTCTGATCAGAAGGAATATCGATAACTTTGGCAGTTCCTCCTTCCTTCGGATATTGAAGCATTTTCATTTTAAGCACATCAATAATAGAGTTGAATCCAATCCCTTCTTTCACGGGAAACTGAACCAGGATAACATTTCCTCCAAACCTGTCTCTCATCATCTCGATCGACTTATCAAAGTTGGCTTTTTCATGATCCAGACCATTAATAACCAGGATTAGAGGCTTATGAACTTTTTCTGCATGTCTGAAATGTATTTCCGATCCGACTTCAACACCGTTCTGAACATTGATGGTCATTACCACACAGTCAGATGCATACAGGGATGAAATCACCCCTCCGCTGAAATCATCAAGACCCGGAGTATCAATTAAGTTGATTTTTTTATTCAGGAATTCTGTATAAAGAATAGTTGAAAAGATTGAGTTCCCGTTTTCATGTTCAATAGGACGATAATCCGATACAGTATTCTTCCCATCTATTGTACCTCTTCGTTCTATCACTCCGCCATTGAAGAGCATAGCCTCAGCAAGGTTTGTTTTTCCTGAACCGGAATTCCCGAGGAGGGCAATGTTCTTTATCTGGTCAGTCTGGTATGTTTTCATAGCTGTCTGGATATAATATGTTATACTTATTTATTTATATCATGATTTGGAGGGGACAAAAATAACAATTTTTTAAAAAACCTTTTAAGAAAGACATTGTAATTACAAAATATTTATTTCCTTTGCACCAGTTTTTTGAAATGCAGGAGTACCGGTTTTTCTTTCATCGTAAGTTTACAAAATGATTTTTCGCAGGGAAGGATCGGGAAGGAACCTGTTAATAACTTACATTTTTAAGTAAGATATTTTATTTTCAATGACATCATGCAGGCTGCTTATTATTGATAATCAGTGCAGGTGAACGTGTATTTAAGATCAGGTTAAAAAAACAGTGGACTTGTTTGCAAATCAAGAAATAAAAACAATACCTTTGCAGACCAATTTTTTGAGTTGAATTTAATGTAAAATCATATTATTTATGCCGACAATTCAGCAGTTAGTAAGAAAAGGCAGGAAAAAACTGATAGACAAGAGTAAAGCTCCTGCTTTGGATTCATGTCCTCAGAGAAGGGGCGTTTGTGTGAGGGTTTACACCACGACACCCAAAAAACCCAATTCAGCTATGAGGAAAGTGGCCAGGGTGAAGCTTACCAATCAGAAAGAGGTTAACGCATATATTCCCGGTGAAGGCCATAACCTTCAGGAACACTCGATCGTTCTGATCAGAGGCGGAAGGGTTAAAGACCTTCCTGGTGTCCGCTACCACCTTGTCCGTGGAGCACTCGACACATCCGGAGTAGATGGCCGTACTCAGAGAAGATCAAAATATGGTGCAAAACGACCAAAGAAATAACGCTTAAATAAGTAAGATAATGAGAAAAGCAAAACCAAAGAAGAGGATCATGTTACCGGATCCGAAATACCACGATCCGTATGTAACCAGGTTTGTGAACAATCTTATGTTTAGTGGTAAAAAGAATCTTGCTTTTAAAATTTTCTATGATTCTCTCGATATAATTAGCGACAAATTTAAAAGCGAAGGAAAAACTCCTCTTGAAATATTCAAACAGGCTCTAGATAATGTTACGCCTCAGGTTGAGGTAAAAGCACGCCGGGTTGGAGGTGCTACTTTCCAGGTACCAATGGAAATACGTTCCGACAGGAAAGTGAGCATCAGCATGAAGAATATGATCTCATTTGCAAGGAAAAGAACAGGTCATTCTATGGCTGAAAGGCTTGCTGCTGAACTAATGGCTGCCTATAAGCTTGAAGGAGGCGCTTATAAGAAAAAAGAGGATACTCACAGGATGGCAGAGGCAAACAAAGCTTTTGCTCATTTCCGGTTTTAACTGAATATCTGAAGGAGAATAAAAAAGGATTGATGGACAATAACCTGAAATATACCAGAAACATCGGAATCATGGCGCACATCGATGCCGGTAAGACCACTACAACAGAGCGTATTCTGTTTTATACCGGCCGTACACATCGCATGGGTGAAGTACATGATGGCAATGCCCAGATGGACTGGATGATTCAGGAGCAGGAGAGGGGAATTACAATAACCTCAGCTGCAACCACCGCCTTTTGGAAATGCAATGGGGAAGATTATAAGATAAATATTATTGATACTCCCGGACATGTTGATTTCACAGTGGAGGTAGAACGATCCTTAAGGGTGCTTGATGGTGCTGTGGCAGTTTTTGATGCAGTAGGCGGTGTTGAACCGCAATCGGAAACTGTATGGAGACAGGCCAATAAATACGATGTACCCAGGATTGCTTTTGTAAACAAAATGGACAGGGCCGGGGCTGATTTTTTAAATGTTGTTCAGCAGATAAAGGATAAACTTGGCGCTAACCCTGTGCCTGTTCAACTGCCCCTTGGATCAGAAGAAAACTTCAGAGGAGTAATTGACCTGGTCAGGATGAAAGCTGTTGTCTGGTACGATACCGACGTTACCGGAACAACATTCGAAGTCGAGGAGATACCGGAGGAATTTGCCGGAGAAGCAAATGAATGGAGAGGGAAACTTATAGAATCAATTGCAAATGTTGATGATACTCTTCTTGAAAGATATATTGAAGACCATGATTCAATTACGGAGGACGAGATCCTTACAGCACTCAGGAAATCATCAGTACAGGGGCTTGCTGTTCCGGTAATATGCGGTGCAGCTTTTAAGAATAAGGGTATTCAGAACCTGCTCGATGCTATTGTAGCTTTCCTTCCGTCACCACTCGATATTGGTGCAATTACAGGAATTGATCCCAGGAATGATAACGAAGTAAAGCGGGAGCCCGATGATAAAGAACCAATGGCCGCACTTGCATTTAAGATCGCGACCGATCCTTTTGTAGGCAGGCTTGTCTTTCTTCGGGTATATTCAGGTGTTCTTCATGCCGGAGATACTGTTTTGAATACAAGAACAGGTAAAAGAGAGCGGATCAACAGGCTTTTCCAGATGCATGCTAATAAACAGAATCCAAAAGAAAGCATATCAGCGGGAGATATTTGTGCAGGTGTCGGATTTAAAGATCTCAAAACCGGCGATACCCTATGCGCAATTAATAAACCGATAATGCTTGAATCGATGGATTTTCCTGAACCGGTTATCGGTGTGGCAATTGAACCCAAAACACAGGCTGATGTCGATAAGCTGGCTATTGCGCTTGGCAAACTGGCTGAAGAGGATCCGACTTTCCAGGTAAGGACTGATCCCGACAGCGGTCAGACCATCATAAATGGCATGGGTGAGCTGCACCTCGAGATTCTAGTTGACCGGCTGAAAAGGGAATTCAAGATCGAATGCAACCAGGGTGTTCCTCAGGTTGCTTATAAAGAGGCCATTACAACAAGTGCTGAATTCCGCGAGGTATTTAAAAAGCAGACTGGCGGAAGGGGGAAATTTGCCGATATATCTGTTGCACTGATGCCGGCTGAAAATGGCATAAGAGGCCTCGAATTTGTAAATGAGGTGAAGGGAGGAAATATACCGAAAGAATTCATACCAGCGGTTGAAAAAGGATTCCGTGAAGCAATGTCGAACGGACCTCTGGCAGGATTCCCCCTCGAAAGCCTTAAAGTAGTACTCAAAGACGGTTCATACCATCCGGTCGATTCCGATGCTCTTTCATTTGAAATTGCCGCAAAACAGGCATTCAGGAAATATGCAGGGAAATGCAATCCTGTAATTCTGGAACCAATAATGTCAACAGAGGTGGTGACCCCTGAAGAGTATGTTGGTGATGTCATCGGCGATTTCAACAGGAGAAGAGGCAAGGTGGAAGGTATGGAATCGAAAGCAGGTTCAAGGGTTGTAAAAGCAAAAGTACCTCTGGCCGAGAAATTCGGTTATGTTACAGTACTCAGAACCCTTACCTCGGGAAGAGCAACTTCTACTATGGAGTTTTCTCATTATGAAGAGGTACCTGAAGAAATAGCAAACAGAATTGTAGAAATTACCAAAGGAAAAATTCTTTAAAGAAAATGAGTCAGAAAATTCGTATCAAACTGAAATCTTACGATCATAATCTTGTGGATAAGTCCGCAGAGAAGATTGTAAAAACAGTAAAATCGACTGGTGCAGTTGTAAGCGGTCCTATTCCACTTCCGACACACAAAAAGATTTATACGGTTCTTCGTTCCCCGTTTGTAAATAAAAAAGCAAGAGAACAGTTTCAGCTTTCGTCTTATAAGCGGCTGCTTGATATTTACAGCTCAACACCAAAAACGATTGATGCTTTAATGAAGCTTGAGCTTCCGAGCGGAGTAGAGGTAGAAATAAAAGTGTGAAACCAGTAAAGTAATAAAGAAATGCAGGGATTAATTGGAAAAAAGGTAGGAATGACCTCCGTATTCGATGAAGACGGAAAGAATATTCCTTGTACTGTACTGCAGGCAGGACCGTGTGTTGTTACACAGGTCAAAACTAAGGAGAAAGATGGTTATTTCGCAGTGCAGCTTGGTTTCGATGAGAAAAAAGAAAAGCATACTACAAAAGCTGAATTAGGCCATTTTAAAAAGGTTAATACGACACCCAAGAGAAAGCTAATAGAATTTACAGGATTTGCTGAAGATCAGGTAAAGGAAGGTGAAGTACTAACTGTTGAACTTTTCAGACCCGATAATTGGGTGGATGTACGTGGATGGTCAAAAGGAAAAGGATTCCAGGGTGTTGTAAAACGTCATGGTTTCAGTGGCGTTGGTGGTCAGACTCACGGACAGCATAACAGGGGCAGGGCACCAGGTTCTCTCGGAGCTTCATCATTCCCTTCAAGGGTTTTGCCCGGCATGAGAATGGCGGGGCGTACAGGCGGGAAAAAAGTTATGTCAATAAGCATGAGAGTAATAAAGCTTATGACTGAGAGCAATATAATTATAGTTAAAGGATCAGTTCCCGGTCCGAAAGGTGGTTACGTAATAATTACAAAATAATGGAATTAACGATTCTTAATATTGATGGCAAAGAAACCGGAAGAAAAATCAATCTTAACGATTCAATTTTCGGGATTAAACCAAATGACCACGCTATTTATCTGGATACAAAACAGTTCCTTGCAAATCAGAGGCAGGGGACTCATAAATCCAAACAGCGTGGTGAAGTGGCAGGCAGTACCAGGAAGATAAAACGGCAGAAAGGAACAGGTACAGCACGCGCAGGCAGTATAAAGAACCCCCTGTTCCGGGGCGGAGGCCGTATCTTTGGCCCGCAGCCGAGATTCTATGGCTTCAAGCTTAATAAAAAGATTAAACAACTGGCAAGGAAATCAGCCCTTTCTTATAAGGCGTCGGCAAATAACATTATTGTTCTGGAAGACTTCTCATTCGAAGCACCAAAAACAAAAGAAATGATTAAAATGGGGAATAACCTTAATATTGGTAACAAAAAATCATTATTTGTTTTACCGGAACAAAATAAAAACATATATTTGTCATCCCGAAATGTACAAGGGGTTGATGTTATAACTGCTGGAGAATTAAGCACTTATAAAATAATGAAAGCTTCAACTCTGGTACTTGTGGAGAGTGCAGTTGACGTTTTGCAGGCAACTTTTGAAAACCAGTAAATTTTGAGTAATGAACATTTTGCTTAAACCGATCGTAACGGAAAAGATGACAAAACAGGGCGATAAATTCAATCGCTATGGATTTATCGTTGCGAGAAATGCGAATAAATTACAGATAAGGAAAGCCGTCGAAGAACTGTATGGCGTAACAGTCGATTCAGTTAATACGATGAGATATGGCGGTAAAATAAAAACCAGGAATACAAAATCAGGCCTTCTTGTTGGGAAGACCGATGCTGTTAAGAAAGCAGTTGTGACCCTGGCTGAAGGAAACAAAATTGATTTCTATAGCAATATTTAACAACCAATATGGCAGTCAGAAAAATCAAACCTGTTACACCAGGACAGAGAAATAAGATCATCAGCGCTTTTAATGATATCACAAACGCTGTGCCGGAGAAATCCTTGCTTCGACCGCATCGAAAATCAGGAGGAAGGAACGTTAACGGTAAAAGGACCATGAGGTACATCGGCGGCGGTCACAAACAGATGTACAGAGTTATCGATTTCCTCAGGGAAAAAGATGGCATACAGGCAACAGTCAGGGCAATTGAGTATGATCCCAACAGATCATCAAGAATTGCTCTCGTTGTTTATGAAGATGGAGAAAAAAGGTATATAGTTGCTCCCGTCGGACTAAAGGTGGGCCAGAAAATTTTATCGGGAAAAGATACAACCCCTGAAATCGGGAACACAATGTTTCTGAATGATATTCCCCTGGGTACGATTGTTCATAATATTGAGCTTAAACCAGGCAAAGGGGGAGCTCTTGCACGCAGTGCCGGAACTTACGCCCAGCTTTCAGCCCGTGAAGGAAAATATGCAACTATCAAGCTTCCTTCAGGTGAAACCAGGTTGGTGCTGACAACTTGCCGTGCTACCATAGGCACTGTTTCCAATCCTGACCATAACCTTGAAAGATCAGGTAAAGCAGGCCGTTCACGCTGGCAGGGCCGGCGTCCCAGAGTAAGAGGAGTCGTTATGAACCCGGTCGATCACCCAATGGGTGGTGGTGAAGGAAGAGCATCCGGCGGACATCCAAGATCGCGCAAAGGCATTCCTGCAAAAGGATTTAAGACGCGCGACAAGAAGAAATACTCTGCTAAACACATTATAGAAAGAAGGAAAAAATAACTGATATATTATGAGTAGATCAATTAAAAAGGGCCCTTTCATTGAATATAAGCTGGAAAAGAGAATCCTTGAAATGAACGAGGGACAAAAAAAATCAGTTCTCAAGACTTGGTCACGCAGATCTGTTATCTCACCTGACTTTGTCGGACATACTATAGCAGTTCATAACGGTAACAAATTTATCCCCGTTTACATTACGGAAAACATGGTTGGACATAAGCTTGGCGAATTTGCTCCCACCCGTACATTCAGAGGTCACGCAGGGAATAAGTAAGAAGTAATGTAAAACTGAAAAATATTTAGAAATGGGTGCAAGAAAAAGAAATTCAGCGGAGCAGAGAAAAGAGGCTGCTAAAAACAGGTACCAGGCGATTCTAAGGAACTGTCCTACATCACCACGTAAAATGAGACTTGTTACAGGTCTGATAAGCGGGATGGAAGTTAACAAGGCACTTGATGTGCTGAAATTCAGTCAGCAGGAAGCATCACGGAGGCTTGAGAAACTTCTGCTCTCAGCTATCGCAAACTGGCAATCGAAAAATGAGGGTATAAGAGTTGAGGAAAGCAACCTTTTTGTAAAAGAGATCAGTGTTGACAGCGGCCGTGTACTGAAAAGATTGCAGACAGCCCCTCAGGGCAGAGCATACAGGGTCAGAAAAAGATCAAACCATGTGACACTGGTTCTCGACAGCAGGAATAAGGAAGTTGAAAAAACATCAAAATAAATTAGATGGGACAAAAAGTAAATCCGATAGGTAACAGATTAGGTATAATCAAAGGTTGGGACTCGAACTGGTTTGGAGGTAAAGATTTTTCCGGCAAGCTGGTTGAAGATACCAGGATCAGAGAATATCTGAATGCCAGGCTTGCTAAAGCAAGTATCTCAAAGATTATCATCGAGAGAACCCTCAAACTTATTACCGTAACCGTTAACACTGCCCGTCCTGGTATAATCATTGGTAAAGGCGGCCAGGAGGTTGACAAACTGAAGGAGGAACTCAAGAAAATAACCAAGAAAGAGGTTCAGATCAACATATTTGAAGTAAAACGTCCTGAGCTTGATGCCAATATCGTCGGGAACAATATTGCCCGTCAGCTTGAAGGTAAGATTTCATACCGCCGTGCAATTAAAATGTCGATCGCATCCACAATGAGAATGGGTGCTGAAGGTATAAAAGTCCTTATTTCAGGCCGCCTCGGAGGCGCTGAGATGGCAAGAAGCGAAACATACAAGGAGGGCAGGATTCCTCTTCATACACTACGTGCCGACATTGATTATGCTCTGGCCGAAGCACATACCAAGGTTGGCCTTATCGGAATAAAAGTCTGGATATGCAATGGTGAAGTTTACGGAAAAAGAGACCTTAGCCCTAACATTGGAGCACGGAACGCAAAAAGCAAAAATCTCAAACGTAAGGCAAAGAAATAAGCTTAAGCAGAGTAAATAATTTAATAACATATTTGAGCCATGTTACAACCGAAAAGGACCAAATACAGGAGAGCCCAGAAAGGAAGAATGAAGGGTAATGCTCAAAGAGGCAACCAGCTTGCATTTGGGTCGTTTGGTATTAAAGCATTGGAACAGTGCTGGATCACAGGGAGACAGATTGAAGCTGCCCGTCAGGCTGTTACACGTCATATGAAACGTGAAGGACAGATCTGGATAAGGGTGTTCCCCGATAAACCCATTACCAAAAAACCTGCAGAAGTTCGTATGGGTAAAGGAAAAGGAGCTCCTGAAGGTTTTGTAGTGCCTGTAACTCCCGGAAGAATAATTATCGAAGCAGAAGGAGTACCGTACGATGTGGCTAAAGAAGCTCTCAGGCTCGCAGCACAGAAGCTTCCTATAACAACTAAATTCGTTGTAAGAACCGATTACGTACAGGAATAAAATAATATAACAGATGAAAACTTCAGAAATAAAGGAATTAAGCACACCGGATCTGCTCGAAAGAATAGATACCGAAAAAACTATGCTTGTCCGCATGAAGCTTAACCATGCAATAACACCTCTGGATAATCCGCAAAAGATCAAACAGGTGAAACTTACAATTGCACGTCTGCTGACAGAAATGCGTTACAGGGAAATTAATGAAAAATCAAAAAGCTAGATCAGCGATGGAAAGGAAAATAAGAAAAGAACGTATCGGAATTGTTGTCAGCAACAAAATGGACAAATCGATAGTCGTGGCCATTAAAAGGAAAGTTAAACACCCTATTTATGGTAAATTTGTGAACAGGACCAAGAAGCTGATGGCTCACGATGAGGAGAATTCATGTAATATAGGTGATACAGTACGTATTTCAGAGACCAGGCCTCTGAGCAAAAATAAGACCTGGAGATTAATTGAAATAATCGAAAGAGCTAAGTAATCATGATACAGCAGGAAAGCAGGTTAACCGTAGCCGATAACTCAGGCGCCAAGGAGGTATTATGTATCCGGGTACTGGGAGGCAGTAAAAAAAGGTATGCAACAATCGGCGATAAAATAGTTGTAAGTGTTAAAAGTGCACTTCCGTCGGGTGAAGCCAAAAAGGGTACAGTAAGCAAAGCCGTTGTCGTCAGAACAACCAAAGAAATACGACGTCCTGATGGTTCATATATCAGGTTTGATGATAACGCAGTAGTTCTGCTGAACAACCTGAATGAGGTGAGGGGTACACGAATTTTTGGGCCGGTTGCAAGGGAGCTGCGTGACAAGTATATGAAGATCGTCTCTCTTGCTCCTGAGGTTCTATAACATTTAAAATCGCAAGCAATGCAGAAGAAACTACATATAAAAAAGGGGGATACGGTTATGGTAATAACCGGTGAATCCAAAGGACAGAAAGGACGTGTGCTTGAAGTTGACAGGGACAAGAACAAGGCTATCGTTGAAGGAGTCAATACAGTTTCCAAACACACTAAGCCAAATGCAAAATCACCTCAGGGTGGCATTTTAAAGAAGGAAGCTCCCATTCATCTGTCAAACCTCATGCTTGTTGACCCTGCATCGGGAAAACCTACCCGGATAGGCAGAAAGCTCAATAAAAAAAATAAATTAGTTCGTTATTCAAAAAAATCAGGAGAGGAGATCAAGTAATGTACACACCTGTATTAGAAACCAGATATAAAGAAGAGATCGTCCCTGCATTAATGAAAGAATTTAGCTATAAGACTGTTATGCAGGTTCCCCGGTTGGAGAAGATTGTTCTTAATCAGGGTGTAGGACAGGCTATAGCTGACAAAAAACTGCTTGAATTCAGTGTTAAGGAAGTGACTGATATAGCAGGGCAGAAAGCCGTTCAGACCTATTCATCAAAAGATATTTCAAATTTTAAGCTGAGAAAGAATATGCCTATTGGCGTAATGGTTACTTTACGCAAGGATAGAATGTATGAATTTCTTGAAAGGCTTATTTGTGTTGCTCTGCCTCGAATCCGAGACTTTAAAGGAATAAGTTCCAAACTCGACGGACGGGGTAATTATACCCTGGGTATTACCGAGCAGATCATATTCCCCGAGATAGACCTAGATAAGGTTGCAAAGATCATGGGGCTACAGATGACATTCGTTACAACAGCAAACACTGATGAAGAAGCTCTGGCACTTTTAAAACATTTTGGCTTACCTTTTAAAAATACTAAAAACTGATTATATGGCTAAGGAATCGATGATAGCCCGCGAAGTAAAACGCGCAAAGCTGACTGAAAAATATGCTGCAAAGAGAGCAAAATTGAAAGCCGAGGGTGATTATGTAGGATTAAGCCGCCTCCCACGCAACTCAAATCCCAACAGAATGCATAACCGCTGTAAGCTTACGGGACGTTCAAGAGGATACATGAGACAGTTCGGAATAAGCAGAATTACCTTTAGGGAAATGGCTTCATTCGGACTTATCCCGGGTGTTAAGAAAGCCAGCTGGTAAATTGAGAATGATTATTAACTATTTTAATGAATAAGAGATGACTGATCCGATTGCAGATTTACTGACCAGAATAAGAAATGCCATTCTGGCCGGTCATAAGGTAGTAGAAGCACCAGCATCCAATCTTAAAAAGGAGATTGCCAGAATTCTGTTTGAAAAGGGGTATATCCTTAGCTATAAGGTGGTTGATGGAGAAACCAAGCAGGGTGTCCTGAAAATTGCTCTGAAGTATAATCCGAAGAACAAAAAGCCTGCGATAAAAAAAATAGAGAGAGCCAGTCGACCTGGCCTAAGGCAATATATCGGCGTAGATGATATGCCAAGAGTTCTTAACGGACTCGGAATAGCTATTATTTCAACCTCTAAGGGGCTGATGACTGACAAAGAGGCAAAGAAAGAGAATATTGGCGGTGAAGTATTATGTTTTGTATACTAAAAAGGAGGATATTTAAATGTCACGAATAGGAAAATTACCTGTAAACCTGCCCAAAGGAGTAACTGTAAATATCAGCGATGCCAATGTGGTGAGTGTGAAAGGACCTTTGGGTGAGCTGAACCAGAGTATCAGCAAAGACATTAAGGTTGAAGTGGTGGACAACACTATCGTATTGGAAAGACCTTCAGAATCGAAAAATCATAAATCACTGCATGGTCTTTACAGGGCACTTCTGGCAAATATGGTAGTTGGTGTTTCACAGGGATTTAAAAAGGAACTTGAGCTTGTAGGAGTAGGGTATCGTGCAGAAGCAAAAGGACAGCAGCTCGAAATGAGCCTGGGCTATTCCCACGATATAATAATGCTGCTTCCTGACGAGGTGAAAATTGAAACCAAAACTGAAAGAAGGAGCAATCCGGTAATTACTCTGACAAGCATGGATAAGCAGCTTATCGGTCATGTTGCTGCAAAGATCAGATCATTTCGTCCTCCTGAACCCTATAAAGGAAAAGGAATCAAATTTGTCGGAGAACAACTCAGAAGAAAAGCTGGTAAATCAGCTAGTGTATAATCCGGGTAAAAAAGAAGAATCATGGCTTTAAGCAAATTGGAAAAAAGAACACGGAGCCGGTTGAGGATCCGTAAGAAAATAAGCGGGACTGCTGAAAAACCCCGCCTGGCAGTATTCCGCAGCAACAAACAGATCTATGTTCAGCTGGTTGACGACCTTAAGGGAGTTACCCTTTTGGCTGTCAGTTCCAAAGAAAAAGAAATTGCGGAAAAAACCGGAATTAAGAAAACTGAACAGGCTAAACTTGTAGGAAAATCTCTCGCTACCAGGTGTAAAGAAAAAGGCATCGGGAATGTTGTTTTCGACAGGAGCGGATATAAATATCATGGTAGAGTTAAATCATTGGCTGATGCAGCCCGCGAAGGCGGTTTAAAATTCTGATAATATGGGAAACGGTATAAGAAAAGTAAAAACCAGCGATCTCGAACTTAAGGACAGGCTTGTCAGCATCCAGAGAGTAACAAAAGTTACAAAGGGTGGACGTACCTTCAGTTTTTCGGCTATTGTTGTGGTCGGCAATGAAGATGGAATCGTGGGCCACGGACTTGGAAAAGCAAGTGAAGTGACAACTGCAATAGCAAAAGGTATTGAAGATGCTAAAAAGAACCTTATAAAAGTGCCGGTGATCAATGGTACAATACCTCATGAGCAGGTGGCAAAATTTGGCGGTGCAAAAGTGTTCATCAAACCGGCAACCCCGGGTACTGGTGTAAAGGCTGGAGGCGCAATGCGTGCTGTTCTTGAAAGTGTTGGCGTGAAAAATGTGCTTGCCAAATCAAAAGGCTCATCGAATCCGCACAACCTTGTAAAAGCAACGTTTGCTGCGCTTCTCGAAATGCGTGATGCAATCTCGGTTGCTGAAAACAGGAGTATCACTCTGGAAAAAGTTTTTAATGGATAGTAAAGTAAACCACAATGGCAAAAATTCGTATAACCCAGGTAAAAAGCAAAAACGGAAAACCCGAAAGACAGAAGAGAACTCTTGAAGCATTGGGAATCCGTAAACTGAACCACAGTGTTGAACACGAAGCCACACCCCAGATACTGGGAATGGTTGAAAAGGTAAGGCACCTGGTCAAAGTGGAAAATATTTAAGGTATAAACGATATTATATAATGAGTTATGGATTTAAGTAACTTAAAACCTGCTAAAGGATCAGTAAAAAGAAGCAAGCGTCTTGGGCGAGGACAGGGCTCAGGAAAAGGCGGAACTTCAACAAGAGGTCATAAAGGTGCAAAATCAAGGTCAGGTTATAGTAAGAAGATCGGTTTTGAAGGAGGACAGATGCCACTTCAGCGACGTGTTCCAAAATTTGGTTTTAAAAAT
>Ga0315295_10002801_pt1 | contig 14750 bp, 13 predicted proteins | sample YL17G14_0_MG_FD_204453 | JGI IMG/M metagenome (GOLD analysis project Ga0315295, IMG submission 204453) | Sediment microbial communities from Yellowstone Lake, YNP, Wyoming, USA - YL17G14_0 | ecosystem: Environmental > Aquatic > Freshwater > Lake > Sediment | place: USA: Wyoming | collected...
AGAGATTAAATCATGTTTATTCTGCATTATTTTTTTTCCGATGCCCATGCTGATAGGTCCTTACAAAACTTAACCTTATACCGAATATCAAGAAAAACATAAGTACCAATATTCCTATTATAACCCCGGAATAAATATTCGATTTTGTAACGATAATGCCCAATAGACCCATTACCGCGCAAATAAAATATATGACCAAGACTGCCCTGAATTTTTTTAAACCCGTAAGCGCGAGCCGATGAGACGAATGGTCCCGGCCGCCCTGAAAAATCGTCCTTCCTTCCATAAGCCTCATAATCGTAACAAAGCTCGTATCAAATATAGGGTAACTCAAGACTACAAGCGGAACAAAAAGAGATGAATTAATGCTGTATATCTGCCAGCTGCTTTTTATAGAAAGGATGGCCAATATATAACCGATTAATAAACTGCCCGAATCACCGAGAAAGATTTTGGCTTTAGGAAAGTTGTGTCTTAGAAAGCCGAGGCAGGATCCTGCAAGCGCAAAAGACAAACCGGCCATATTTATCTGACCGTCCAAAAGGCACATAATACCAAAAGACAATGAAGATATAACGGCTATCCCGGAGGATAAACCGTTCATGTTATCCAAAAGATTAAACGCATTGGTAATTCCGATAATCCATATGTAGCTAACTATAACATCCACATAATAACTTTTCATAAAACTTGTTCTAATACCTGCTTTTATTACAATAAGGGCTGCAAGAAATTGGCCTAAAAGTTTAATATTCGGCATCATTCCGAATTTGTCATCCACCAGGCCTATTACAAGTAAAATCGTGCAGCCTATAAATATATAATAAATTTGCGGGATATGTTTAAGCGATGTAGTTATTGCCGCGATAAAAAAAGCCGAATAAACCACTATCCCGCCTAAAAGAGGAATCGGATGAGCGTGTACTTTTGTGCTTGATGGGTTATCTAAATAACCCGTCTTAAATGCGATCTGCCTGATTAACGGCGTAATTAGATATGATATAAATACAGTTATAAATAGAACTTCGAATAATTGCATTATGTTCATAATTTATCCTCCTTCGTTCGCCGACTATAACGACGAAACTTCGGAGAGATTTCGCCATCCCTCGACAAACGCTCGGGATGGCGTCCTGAGCTTGTCGAAGGACGCCAAGAGGCTCAAGAAAACTCCGATGGCTTATAGCCCGGAGAGCTTCATTTCTCAAAGGCCTCTATAATTTTTTTAAGCATTTCATCCAGCGGTACTTCGGGTTTAAAACCTATATAGTGCTTCAATTTATTGATATTAGGGATCCTGTGCCTCATATCCTCAAAACCCTTTTCGTATGCCTTCTCGTAAGGCACAAAAATAATTTTTGATTTTGAATTTATCATTTTTTTGATTTTTCGAGCAAGTTCTACTATTAAAATATTCGATGTGGAGCCTATATTAAAGATTTCGCCTACTGCGCCCTTACACCTTGCCAATAAAACTATAGCCTTCACTGCATCGCTTATATAAGTAAAACACCTTGATTGTCTTCCATCACCATATACGGTTATGGGCTGATTTAAAAGCGCCTGTTTTACAAACCGCGGAACAACCATGCCGTATCTGCCTGCCTGTCTCGGCCCTATGGTATTAAAAAACCTGGCTATAACTACGGGTAATTTCTTCTCCCTATAATAAGCCAAGGCCAGAAACTCATCCAGGGCTTTAGTGCTTGAATAACTCCATCTGGTAATATAAGTTGAGCCAAGAACCCTGTCATCATTTTCTTCAAATACCTTGTGGTTAGCTCTATCCTTTCCGTATATTTCCGACGTTGACGCCAATACTATCTTCTTCTTTCCATATGTATTTGCCAAATCAAGGACAATCTCCGTTCCTCTTACATTAGTCTGTATAGAGTCTAGAGGGTTGTCAATTATATACTTCACTCCCACCGCTGCCGCTAAGTGATAAATCACGTCGCAATCTTTAATAAGGCGCCTCATCAACTTCTCGTTCATTATTGTATCGATATAATATTTAAATCTTGAATTATTTTTTAAATTTTTAATGTTATTCATATTACCGGTTGAAAGATTATCAATTATAGATACTTTTTCTCCGGCTTTAATTAAATATTCCGCCAGATGAGAACCTATAAAACCCGCACCGCCAGTTATAAGATTTTTCATAAAATCCCTCTTTTCTTCAACAGTTCCTTATACAAAGCATCTATATCATGCACCAGCCTATTTTTTGAATATTTATCGGCAACGGATCTCATGGCATGATCTCCGAGCTCGGCGCGCCTAAGAGGGTCCGTTAAAATGGAGACTGCTTTTTTGCAAAAGGCATCGACATCATCGGCCTTCGTCAAAAGGCCATTGTATCCATCCTTAACCAGATCTGCTACACCGCCCACGTCGGTCGACACCACCGCCTTACTGGCTGCCATAGCCTCAATTAAAGATACCGGTGTGCCTTCATTCAGAGAAGTCAAAGTAACTAAATCCAGATCCGCATATACCTTAGCCAGATCCCTGATCCAACCGGTAAAGATAATCGTACCCGCCATCCCTATCTTCTTTGTATATGCCTCTAGATCAAGTCGCAATTCTCCGTCACCTATAACGAGAAATTTAATGTCATAATCCCTTAAGGCGCTTTTTATTTTAAGAGCCGCATCGATAAACATCTTGTGATTCTTAATCGGTACCAGCCTGCCTATTATCCCGACCAGCAATGTATCGCCTTTTATGCCCATCTCTTTTCTAAAAACGCCCTTATAGTCCTCGGACAAAAGAAATTTGTCCAACTCAAGCCCTAACGGTATGACGATACTTTTCTTTTCGCTCACTATTTTAAGCCTTTCGGTCACTTCCCTCTTTACGCCTTCGCTTACAACTATAACCTTATCGGTAAATAGGGCCAATATCTTTTCTATGAGAATAAAAATCCTCGCTTTTAGAGGACTAAAATAACCGTCGAAGACATGTCCATGAAATGTATGCACCTTCACAGGCACGCCCGCCAGGATTGCGGCTAGTCTGCCTATGGCGCCAGCCTTTGCCGTGTGCGTATGGACTATATCCGGCTTCTCTTTTTTCATAATGGAATAGAGCTTACGTAAAGCCGCAAAATCTTTTTTCGGATTGATCTCCCTTCCCAGCTCGTCTATCACCAGAGGCTCTAGCCCTTTTTCCCTGGCTAAATAATACATATCCCCTTCATGCTCGCTGATCTTTCCGCATACTAACACATCTATCCATCCCCTATCTTTCAAAGAACTCGACAAGAGCACCGCGTGAATAGCCGGCCCGCCTACATTCAATCTCGCTATAATCCTCAAAATCTTTGTCATCTGGTTTTACTTGCTTATTTTTATGACTTCACCGTTAAGAAAGTAATCATCAAATTCGAAAAGTATCCTGTTGCCGACCTTGAGCATAGTTGTGGTCGGATGCAGTACTATCTTATCTCCCACCTCGTCATATCTGATCCGCAGCGCCGCATACAGGTCTTTTTTGCCGGATATGAAATCGATATAATCGGCGCCATTAAACGCTATCTTGCCGGCCACTTGTGGTTCCGTCCTAGATATCGATACTATTCTGGCATTCTCTTCCCCGTTGTAATCTTTCTGTATATCCCCTGCCTTCACAAGCGATAATACCTCCGGAGATATATCGCTCACTTTAATTTCTATCGTAGCGTAATTTTTCTGCTGGTATTTAAACTCCCCGGGGTTTTTAGCCGCTTTTGATAAATAAAAGAATAACGGCAGAAGCGCTATGGCGATAACGCTCACAATAAAAACTATTGTATATATTTTCTGTTTCATCGCATCATTCCTCCTTATTAACACCCTGAGATATCTGGTTATAACTCGCCCCTGAGCACCCTGCGAATTAGATAAGGCATCTGCTTGAGCTTGACGCGCGATATCATCGGGAAAAAAATCTTTGGGCGAAAATAAAAGGCGCGCGCGGCCCGTCTTCTGATTTTGATTATCTCTTCCGGTTTCAGGTCCTCCGTGCCCCAGAATGTATTCTGTTTGACGTCAAATTTATCCCAGTCAATCCCGTTGAGATCTGTTGAACCCAGCCACTTCGTAAAGATGCGACTCCCAGGCAAAGGCAGAAGATGCCCGAAATGCACCTGATCAAAATTGTTCTTCATGGCAAATTCTAATGTGTCGCGGGCAGTATTAGCTGTTTCGCCGGGAAGACCAAAAATGAAAAAACCGCTCGATATTATCCCAGCTGATTTCATGTCATTTAATACCTGCGGCACTTTTGCAAGATCCAGCTTTTTGTTGACATTGTTCAAGATTGTTTGGTTGCCTGATTCTATCCCCAGGGCCATCAGATAGCATCCGGCTTTTCTCATAATCTTAAGCAGGTCTTTAGTCAACATATCGACCCTCACTCCGGCAGGGCATGACCAAACGATGTCAAGCTTTCTGCGCAATATCTCATCGCAGATACCCATGACATGACTCTTTGGCGAGATAAGGTTATCATCCTCAAAAAAAATCTCGCGTATTCCATGATCCTTTATCAGATATTCCATCTCATCTACAACAAAACCGGGATCTCGGTGGCGCAATCGTCTCTGCCATGTATTGCATGATGCGCAAAAGTCGCAGTCGAACGCGCAACCTCTCGTTGTCATCATGGGGGCAATCGGAAAACGCTTAAAGAATGCCCCATGCGGGGTCGGCGGATATTCCCTCAACATCATCAGATCCCACGCGGGAAAAGGCAGGATATCAATGTCTTTGATAAGCTGCCGAGCCCTGTTAGTTTTTATCACATCGTCCTTTCTGAAAATAAGACCATCGATTGAGTCAAAATGATCGCTTCCGTCATGCAACGCCCTTAACAACTCCCATAACGTAATCTCCCCTTCTCCTATGACCCCGAAATCGGCGCCGGTTACATTGACGGAGTATTCACCCAACGCGCTTACGTGGGGACCCCCTATAACCACCTTAACATTGGGCATGGCTGATTTAAGCAATCTGATGAAATGACGCGCCTTATTAAAAAACGTTGTCATTACGGATATTGCCACAATATCCGGATCCAGTTTTACTATCTCTTTAACTGCTCTTTCGGCAGGCAATACAGCATATTCCGGAGAAAGAAAAATCGGCAGAAAACCTTCTCTGTGAACAAAAGACGCAAGGTAACCCAGGCCGAGTGGAGGAATAAGGCTGGTGATGCTGTGCCATGGCTGATAAAAACATATTTTCAAATTATATTTCATTATCCTAGCGGCTTCCTTTGATTATTTTTGACCGTACTATTATCACTCCTGCAAGCAACCGGTTATACAAATTAGTCATAGCGTGAGCGGCAAATATTAAAAGAAGGGGCTCGAGAGCCCATCGGTGTTTTTGCTGCACATAGAAAAAGGATTGGCCCAGCGTTACCGCGCTAAATAGAATAAAGATGAGTAAAACAAGATCTATTCGCAGCCCATTCCTGATGATAAGGCATATTCCTCCCAGAGCCAGGACGAGTAATATCACATACAATAATTTAACCAGACCCATATGGCTGAAATGATATTCTATACCCGTGAGCGGGGAGAACCACCAAAATAGTCTCATTTTTTTCAATGTCAACAGAACGAATCTCGCGGGCGACTCTTTGATAAACTCCAAAGCCGCTTGCTGGAAAGCGTGCATCTGACCTATTTCATCGAGACCCATGATCTTATCTTGAAATTCCTTAGGCGCGCCGAAGAACATGGGCTTTCCATCCGCGCAATAAGCTGTTCCGGTCGCAAGAGGATTGTTTCCGCGCCATAAGACTTCGCTTAGAGTGGTGCATATCCCGACAAATTCTTTGTGTACCGTTATGTTTCGTATTACCCATGGGGCCGTCATCAGTCCCATTACTAGCACAATAACGGCGCATTTTTTTAACCATCGTTTGATCGAATATCTGTATGCTGAAAAGAAATAAAGCCATATCAGGGCCGGGATAAGAAAAAAGAAAATGGTGCCCCGTTCATACATCTGCAGCCCAAGGGCAGCGCCCGTCTTTACCTGATTTAAAAGTACGGGTATCGATCTTAGCTGCATGAATAGTAAAATGATCAGGACAAAGAGAAACGAGTCCATGCTGAGCGCATGAAGATATGATAAATCATAATAGAAAATCCCGGGATGCGATATAGTCAAGAGCGCCGCCAGAATGCCTGTCTGTTTGTCCAAAAAACATCCGATGCGGTAGATACAAACACTCAGAAGTCCTGAAAAGATTGATTGCATAATAAGCACCGGAAGAGGATGATGGCCAAATAGTTTATACAGGACAATGCACAGGAAAGGATAGAGCGGATTTGGGAATGATTGATAAACGGTTCCTAAATGCATATAAGTAAATCCCTTCCCATCAAGCCAATTAGACGCTATAACATCATATTCCAACGGTAACGGGTATCGATGAATAGCTATAATTATGGCAATGGCTGTCATCCTTACAGAGATCGCGAGCAAAAAAATACACCACCCCGGATGCGCTATTGTGAGTTTTTTCATAGTTTTCTCCATACGGAAAACAAAGTCGTGCCAAACGGATAATCTACGTACCGCGCAATACAACCATCAAGAATAAGTGTTTTCTCAAATATCTTATTAAGAACAAAACCGAAGTCTCTGAAATCATCACGCTGGCCAAATCCTTTGGATCTTCCTCTATCAAATATCCTGAACATGAACATCACGGGAAAGAGAAGCGGATGCAAGTAGGTAATCTTCTCCACCTTGAAACCCGTGTTCTCTGCCAATCTCTTTAAGTGCCGGGTACGATATCTTCGCTTGTGTCCATACATAACATCATGAGATCCCCACAATGACATATGAGCCGGAACCATTATAAAAATATATCCGCCTTTTTTTGTAACCCGGTTTATGCCCCTAAATAACTTTTCTTCCTCTTCGACATGTTCTGCCACGTCAAGCAGCGTCACTGCGTCAAACCTATCCTTTTTAAAAGGAAGATTGGTCGCATCGGCCTGGGCCGTCAATAACGATTTCTCTTTACACATAAGCATGGCGTCAAATGATAAGTCCATGCCGATACATTTGCCGAAAGAGCTAAGGTACCTCATCATCTTGCCGTTTGAACATCCTACATCGAGCAAAAATATTTCTGAAGCCGTTTTTTTTCCAAGATAGTCGTGCACAAAATGTTTAACTATAGAGTGATTCGCTACCGGCCACCAGTGGGTTTCAACTAACTCCTTCCATTTTTCCTGATGCTTCTTATTCATTACCTGTAATCCTTCTTAAGGTTGTGTATCGATTTATATATTCTACCTATTTCCTTCAACGTCCTCGGTATGTGAACAAAGCCAACCTTCGAAATACCATCTACTCTTGGAAAATGCGCCACGCCAACCTCTTTTATATTGAAATGTAAGACGCTGGCTTTCGACAAGATCTCCGTATTTACAAAAAACTGCTTTGATTCTATATCTATTTTATCAAATACCCTTCGATGAAATAGTTTAAAGGCGCAATCTATGTCTCTTACATTAAGGCCGAAGAGAAACCAGCAAAGCCTGTTATAACCCCAGGAGAGGAATTTTCTCTTCCATGGATCCTGCCTGTTCTTTCTATACCCGATGACTATCTCGTAATCGTCTATATATTGCAAAAGGTCTTTTAAATTTACGATATCGAACTGCCTATCTGAATCAGAAAAAAAGATTAAATCAAGCCTAGCAGCCTTGAACCCATCCCTTAAGGCACATCCATAACCCTCATTTTTCTCCTTTGATATGATTCTTATCTTGTTCAATCTTTTTTCTAGATCAAGGCAATGTTGTTTCGTTTGGTCGGCCGAGCCATCATTTACTATTATAATCTCAAAATCCCGCACCAGCTCTTTTAGGATGCAATGAGCTGTAAGGATACATACCTCTATATTCTCTTCTTCATTATAGGCAGGGAATATTACAGAAACTTCTTTATCAAACCTTTCCATTTTATATATATCCCTTGAGACAGTAATAGACTATTCCAAGATATTCGTGAATGATACCCATAATATGTTTTGGGTACACCTTTTTTTCATCACCATAAAATAGGCTGCTGGGGATGGGTGCGTATATGAATGTTATTTCCGGCGCTACCTTCTTGCAAACGAGCGATGATCTAAGCATATTATATGGGGAGCTGATCAGAATTGCGCTATCCCAATGTTCCTTTAACAAAATATCGTGGGATAATTTTATATTCTCATAATTATTTTTAGCATTCTCCTCTAAAATGATAGACCTTTCCGGAACCCCTAAAGATACGGCAAGGGCTTTCATCACCTCCGCCTCTTTGAAGGCATACCTGTATCCGGAGGAGAATATGAGATGTTGCGCGTAACCCTTTTCGTAAAGCTCAATACCGTACTTAACCCTTTCTTCATATCCCTGACCGGCCTTTCCAGACTCGCCTACGCCCCCAGCAAGTATGACTATAGCATCAGCCTTCTCAACAGGACTAGTCAATTTAAGCGGCCTTCCAATGAACCATAGCATGCCCGTATGAAATACTGTTACATAAATAAATAACGTAATCAATGCCGCAGGCACTAGCCGCTTCTTGGATATACGATATATTTTCAGAAGATTGACCTTCCACTCGAGGGCTTTCTCTTTTTCCTTGTCAGCGATTTTTCTTTCAACCAATTCACAAATCATTTCTATCTTTCGACTCCACGATCCCTCTTTGGTGGCCACTTCAATGCGTTTCTCGTAAATTTCTTTGGTTATCTTTTCTTGCGCATCCTTACGTATAAGCATAGAGAAGCCTTCTTGCGTCTTCGCTATCGAAACGACGTTAGAGTTTCTCTCGTTGAATGCCTCTACTTCCGGTATAGAAGTGGCTATTACTGGTTTACCAAGAGATAAGTACTCATTTAGCTTTGTTGGATAGACATTTCTTGTATACTCGGTAAATAGATACGGTATAATACAAACATCGAATTGGGATATATACAATGGCAGTTCCTCATAGCGTTTTTGGCCAAGGAAATAGACATTGCCTACTTTTTTCAACTCATTTATATCCCTTTGGGCTGGCCCTACAAAAACAAATGATTTTTCCGGATGATCTTCTGCCAAAAATCTTATAAGCCCGAAGTCCATCCATTTATGGATACCGCCGATATACCCCACTATTGGCCGCCTGATTGTCGCGATATCTGCCGGCGCGTCGATAGCAGCATTTCTCGCTTTTTCATATATTGAAACATTAACACCATACGGAAATATATGGACGTTCTTATTGAACATGGCGCATCTATCATACAAGTTTTGAGCGGTCACAAAAACCAAATCAGCCTTCTTTAGAAGCAGATCCTCTGTCTTCTTGATCCTTTTCGCCTGAGAAGAACTAGCTGCGAAATTATCGATACAATAATATATTATTATTTTACTATCTATGGCATTTATGATATCGAGGACAATCCCTGTTGGCAGAAAAGTCCAGATTATTGGATTTGAAAATGCGACTGATTTTAGCCATCGATCCAAGGCTGAAACGAGGACTCGTCTGTTGATCAAACGAGCTATCCGCGAATACGGAAATGGGAGTATGAGAGGTGAGTATATATACAGATTTTCCCGTTCCTTTCTAATACCCTTAACGCTATGAAACCAATTATATATCCTTTTTTTCAATCGGGGGATATCCTCAAGATTGGGCGAACGGACACCGGTATTTTCAATGAACAGAACACGGTTTCCATTCGATGCCAAGGTCGACATGATCTCCTGATGCCCCTGCCATATGAAATCCCAGTCGATCGATGATATACAGATTATATCCTGATCCTTTAACACTTTGCTCTCTTTCAGCTCATCTTAATATTAATATGCCCGTTCATAAATCATAGAATATTTATCAGCCATCTCAGCGGCCGTGAATCTTTTGCGAAATCTGGCTCTTGCCTCTTTCCCAAAACGTTCAGCCTTGGCTTTATCAGATAATATATCTATAACTGCCGTAGCTATCTTTTGCGAATCCCGCGAAGGCACTATTATACCTGTTTTCTCGTTTTCTATCAATTCCGATGTGCCCCCGGCATCTGTGGCTACAACCGGCTTTGATGCCCTCATCGCCTCAAGGGCCACTGTGGGGCAGCCTTCGGTAAGAGAAGGAAGCACCATGAGATCCGAGAGATATAATAGTCTTTCTATAGCGCCGTCATCTATATACCCTGTAAAAACCACATTATCTTCAAGGTGAAGCCCCCTCACGCGTTCTTCAAGACGTCGCCTTTCGGGCCCGTCTCCCGCGATGATAAATTTTGCACCCGGTATTTTCTGTAATACCAGCGGGATAGCGTCTATTAAGTATCTACGCCCCTTTACATAATGAAGGGTTCCTATCGATACTATAACAGGCTCCGCATTATTAATGCCGTACTTATCTTTTAAATCTTTCAACTTGTTTTCATCATGCGCTTCATTCTTATCGGGTATGCCGCAGTATATCACCCCTATTCTGTCTCTTGTCACCTTTATACCTACGCGGCTGGCCATATCCTCTTTAACGGCTTCTGATACCGCCACTATGCTATCACTGAAGCGATAGATAAATCTATAAATAAGAGAGGCTGACCCTCTACGCAAACGCTTTAAGCCTTTTTCTTCGGTGAGGCCGAAATTAAAACCGGCTATTGTGTTGACTTTATAGACGTCGTCTTTAGCTATAGATGATAGGATAGCGCATGCGTCGCTCGTGTAAAGGATAGAATGAATTATATCTATATCATGCGCCTCGAGAAACTTCCTTACCAGAAATATCGCTTTCGGATTTAAGAGGCTCGCTGTATCGATGCTGAGCGTCTTCCGGGCGTATCCTTCATACAGTCGCCCCATAGGCCCGCCGGAAGTATATGCTATGAACGGCTCGTATTTTTCTCTATCCAGGTATCTGATAAGATTCAAGACAAAATACTCCGCGCCCCCGAACTGGGATGACGCGATCAGATATAATATATTTTTTTTGATCTTTTCATTCAATTGTGCATCGTTTTTATGTCGAGCGCTGCACCTATCTTTTTTGATATTCCTGGCGAAAGATATGCACCCGCTAATCCAACATAAGGCCTGACATTAAAAAAAGAGTCTTTTATCGAATTGGAAAAATATCTCTTCGCCTTCAGCCGGTCGCCTTTCTTCAGGCATAGCGAGCCTAAGATAGACCAATAACCGGCGCGCATCTTCTTCATTCTCCTCTGCGCATCATGTTTGGCGAAAGATACTAATCTATCAATTATATCCATAGATTCCGTAAGCAGTAACTCCCTGTTCTTGCTAAAACTTGATCCATGAACTCTGTATTCGGCCAAAGGTCTATTGACATAGATAACGGGGTATTTGAGCGAGATCCTTAAAAACATATCCCAGTCTTCCGCTATCCTGTATCTTTGATCAAAAAGCCCCACCTCATCAAAAACATCCTTCCTTACTACAGTGGTCAGCACAGGTATGAAATTGCCTTCGAGCAATCTCTCAAAGACCATACCGGAGGAAGGCTTTGTAATATTAAAAAAATTATTACTCCTTCTTCCCGAGGAGTCAATGATATGCGCGTTTGAAAATACAAGGCCTGCCCTTATATCATTTTTTAACACGGAGAACTGGGTTTCCAGTTTATCCGGAAGCCACTTATCGTCATGGTCTATAAACGCTATATAATCGCCCTTCGCCTCGGCTATCCCTCTATTCCTGGCAGCGGAGATACCTGCATTTTCCTGTCTTATATACCTGATCCTACTATCATTTTTTATCCTGACAGCCGAGGAGGTATTGTCGATAGAGCCATCATCTACGGCTATTATTTCAAAATCCTGATATGTCTGGCTTAAAACGCTATCAAGCGTATCACCTATGAATTTTTCGCTATTATATAGCGGTATTATCACGCTGACCGAAGGCATAATCTCCTTTATGGGTTAAAGAATTCTCTTATCGAGGATACCACATGTCCGACATCTTTATCGGTCATATCACAATATAGCGGCAGCGTAAGTATCTGGCCCGCGATTTTTTCGGTCTTGGGCAGGCTTGTCCTGTGCTGTTTAAAAAATGGCTGCGTGTGATTCGGTATATAATGAACGCCCGTATCGACCCCCTTATCATGCAAGAAAGTCATCAATTCATCTCTTTTGTTGCCCTTCACTTTTATTATGTAATTGAATGGCGCGACGTCGGCGTAGTCCTTTTTTATTAGTCCTATCATTTTTACGTCTTTTAGACCCTCATCATACATCGCGGATATCTCCCTTTTCCGCTTTAAAAAACCTTCTATCTTATCCATCTGGGCAATGCCTATAGCGGCATTTATATTGCTCATATGGTATCTGTAACCCAGCTCTCTGACTTCATAAAACCAGTTTCTCTTGTGTTTGTACCTGTTATATGTATCCTTGTCTATACCGAGTATCCTTTTTCGGACTATCTTTTCGGCGAGCGTATCGTCATCCGTCACTACGGCTCCGCCTTCCCCGCACGTTATCAACTTTATGGGATCGAAACTGAAGCACGTGGCATCTCCAAATGAACCTATTTTTTTACCATTGTAGATAGAACCGAACGCGTGCGCGGCGTCTTCGACAACCCGCAGTCCATGCTTTTTGGCCAGCGCCAGGATCGAATTCATGTCGCACGGAAGGCCGGAATAATGAACGGGCATTATGGCCTTTGTTTTCCTCGTGATCTTTTTTTTGACGTCAGCCACGCACATATTCAGCGTATCTTCCTCTATGTCGCAAAATACTACTTTTGCGGCGCACATCAAAACAGCCTGCGGCGAGGAGGCAAACGTCAGGGACGGTAGGATAACTTCGTCGCCCGACTTTATGCCCATACTATAAAGCGCTATGTGAAGCGCTGACGTCCCGGTATTGACAGCGATAACGTTCCTTGCCCCGAGATATTTTTTCAGTAGGTTCTCGAATTCAAAGACAACAGAGCCCATACCAAGCCAGCCTGTCTTAAAAACTTCTTCAACACCTCTCAATTCTTCCTGGCCCACACTAGGCCTATTAACTGGAATATTCATCAATCGCTTTCCTTCGTTTTATATGCTTTTTCAATATCTTCTTTATACCGGGAGGCACAAGCGCCTTCGCAAAAAGGACAGGGTTCCTGAAACTGCATAATAGATAGTTTTTCCTGCGCTCCCTCTCCACGAGCCGAAGGATATCATCCGGGCTCCATTCTTCTGTCTCTATGTTAGCGTTCCGGATAGACAGCCTGTCGTAATTGAACTCTTTTGCAAAGAGGTTTCTTTCTTTGCAAATCCTGTACAATTCCGAGCCAGGATATGGGGTAGCTATTGAGATATGCTGGTTATCATAGATGCCGAGCCGCCTGGAGAACCTGAAGGTTTCTTTCATATCCTCGATCGTCTCTCCCGGCATCCCAACAACCAGAAAAAGTATAACGTCTATACCTATCCGATGGCTGTGCCTCACAAGTTTAGGTATCTCATCTAGGTTGAGCGGTTTCTTTATAATATTGTCGAGCACCCGCTGGTTGCCGGATTCTATCGCGAATCCGAGCTGATAGCAACCGCTCTCTTTCATCTTATCCAATAATTTGTTGTCCAGCGTAGATACGGCGACTCCGTTTGGAGTTCTCCATATCAGACCAAGATTTTCATCTATCATGCCTTGGAAAATCTCAAGGGCCCGATTCCCGTTTAACGTTAAATTATCGTCCTCGAATAACAGCTCTTTTATGCCGTAATTTTTCACTAGATATTTTATTTCCTCAAGGACGTTCCTCGCGGATCTGAATCTGTACCGTCTTCCCCAAACGGTGTGCGTGGAACAAAATGTGCACCCAAAAGGACATCCCCTTGACGTGACGATCGAGGCGTAGGGTGATAACCTGTTCACGCCGTGGGATTTCTTGAACCTAAAATATTTCTCCATGGGCAGAAGGTGTCTTGCCGGAAACGGTATAGAATCCAGGTCCTCGATAAACCTATTTTTTTTATTTACGACCACCTTGCCGTTACACCTCAAGCATAGGCCATCTATATCCGAAATATCCTTCTTAGCGTTTAGCCTGTTCAAAAGCTCCGGCATCGTCTCTTCGCCCTCTCCCAGCACCACGTAATCCACGTTCCTGTCTTCCAGCACCATCTCCGGTTCCGCCGTGGGGTGGGGACCGCCCATCACGACGATGATATTTTGTGAAACAGACTTTGCAACCTCGCAGACCTTGTGAGAATTCCTCCTCTGTATAGTGAATAGGCTTGATACGCCAACGACGTCCGGCGAATAATCTCTTATCCTTTGCGCAATCTCGGCAGGAGTCAACCCTATTAGAACCCTTTCGTTATCAACCGGGATCTCATTCTCCAGCCCCTCGACAAAGGCGTCTAATATCATGACTTCGTAACCGGCCGCCTCCAGCACGCTCCCTATATATGCAATGCCTAGAGGGGCGTTTGGATTCATATCGCTTTTATCCTTAAGAGCAAAAGCTGGCGGCTGAATGAGCAATATCTTTTTAATCAGTTTAATGTGCTTAACCATACATCGTCATATATGTCATCGAAATATTTTTTCACTTCTGAAATCTCTACTTTTTGAGAAGCTCGCATTTTTAAAAAATTTATTTCTATTTCTTCTCCTTCATGCCATTTATAAATTCTTGCATCTGCTATATCCAACAGTGGATCTACTACGATAAGATTATCCGGAATATATAGAATTACCCTCTTCCCGCACAGAAAGGCTTC
>Ga0315295_10002803_pt1 | contig 14749 bp, 13 predicted proteins | sample YL17G14_0_MG_FD_204453 | JGI IMG/M metagenome (GOLD analysis project Ga0315295, IMG submission 204453) | Sediment microbial communities from Yellowstone Lake, YNP, Wyoming, USA - YL17G14_0 | ecosystem: Environmental > Aquatic > Freshwater > Lake > Sediment | place: USA: Wyoming | collected...
CAGGGCTCTAAGACCTCAGCATCAGGTCTCCTGGCGCCACCCCTACCTGACACCCCGCACCATGCGGTTCCACAGGTAAGCCCATAATGTGGGGTGATACCATATTTTTGATCCCTCACTGGGAATGGCCAATCGCACCATTGCCTGGTCCTGGTGTTCCAGAATTTCCTTGAGCAATCTTAGGCCCACAGCGAGTTGTAACAAGGGGTAGGTCACAAAATTATCCTCAGGGGTTATGGTAATGGCCCCTTGAGCCAATATCTGCCCGGTATCGATCCCGGAATCAACCAGATGGACGGTAACCCCGGCCCATTGCGGCCGTCCTTCAATCAGGGCCCAATATGCCCCATGCACCCCTCGGTAGCGATGGGCGATACCGGTATGGATATTGATGAACTTACCGGTTATGCAATTGAGGATTTTTTCGGAAATGATGCGCGTCCCGGCCACAATGACGCAAGTGGGGTTTTCTTTCTGCAGAATCTCCATCACCCGGGGAGAATTTAGCGATGCGACTCGAATGATTTTTTCTTCGGGAATGACGGCGTCATCAAGTTCAGAATGCCTTTTAATCTCTTCAAGCCGGCGTTGCGAGAGAATCCCCAGGAAGGGAACTACCATAGCCTGAAACAGGACTTGCCCGAGTACTTCGCTCCAACCCAGACGCTTAAGGCGGCCCTTCAAAAGCAGGTACTTGGAGACCGGCTCTTCGAGAATTACTGTGTCGATATCGAATTCTCGTATCAAATAATTATAAGTAAATTTTGTAAACGGTTTAACACCACCCAGGAGGATGATTTTCTCAGTTGTCATTAACAGTTGACTTCCAGGACTTGGAGAGCCATTTCGCCCATGTTCGAACTTACCATGCCGTAGCGCCGTTGTAATCTTTTGAAGTGGTCCAGGACATGACGGAGGAAATCAAGATTTTTCTGGAGGTTGGCGCCAAAGTTATGAGGGTGCCACCAGAGATGATAAATGAGGCCCTGGCGCCCGGCATGGGTGAGACTTTCCCGGATACGCTTGAGGCGCAGCACTTCGAAAGCATGCAATCTTGGGAAAAATGGTCGGAGAAAATGAGACGCGGGCAGGTTAATCGGAGGGGTGTCAGACATATCCTGAAGGGCATAGCAGCCGTGGCCGGAAATATTGACGTATGCATCCAATAATCTTAGACCACGCCTGGCGAGATTATCCCTAACGTTAACCCGAACCGAATAAAGATAGGACTCCTTATTACCGCGGTAAGCAATGATTCCCAGGTCACGACAAGCTCCCAGGTAATTGTGATTATATTGATTCCGAGGAAAGGCCAGGCTCTTGATATTGAGCTTGAACTTTTCTCCCGCCTTTATGGCGGCTTTGATATCCCCTGTGAAGGCTGCGACGTCCTGGCCTTTTTCCAAGCAATAGAAGTGGGAAAAGGTATGGCTGCCGACCTCCTGGAAGGGAGTTTTGGCAATTAAATTGATCAGTGAGTGGGCAAAATGATAGGGATCATCCGCTTCAGTCAAGCCGATGTGCTTAATATGCTTGTAGTTGCACAATATTGTGGAGTGATAATCTGGTTTCACCATGGGGAGAGCCGCGACCAATTCATGGCGGTTCTCAAAGAATAAAAAACCCACTGCCGCCCAGGTGGCGTGAATTTCGTAATCAGAGAACAGTTTCAGAAGCCGCCGGACCGCTTTTCGAGCCCCAAGAATATTCGCCCCGTAAGCCGCTAAGGTAGTTCTGTCCCTTAACCCCCAAAATAATTCGAAATCCAGTGATATGATTAAGGCTCCCGGAGCACTGACAATTTTCTTCATGGCTAACGGATTTAATCTTATTTATTTAATAATTCTATGTAGTTGTCATAAAGTTCCTGGCAGATGAGTTGAGGACTGAAGTCTTTCCGCACCCGTTGTCGCCCCGCTTCTCCCATCTGACTCCGCAGATGCGGGTCAGCCACCAAGCGGGAAATCGCCTGGGTTAATTCGGCGGCATCCCGGGGAGGCACCAGAATGCCGGTGGCGCCATCCATGACGGCCTCAGTACAGCCATCCACGGCGGTGGCGACCACAGGTAGGCGCATGGCGGCAGCCTCCAGAATGGAGACCGGAAAACCTTCACGGTACGTGGGTAAAACCAGGATATCCATGATGGCGTAAAGCAGAACCGGGTCCTCCACATGACCACAAAACCTGACGCGTGGATCAGCCTGCAATTGTTCCAAGATCGGGGGTGGCACCGGGTCTTGTGATTCAATCGCACCCACACACACCAGATAGAGGGAGGGAAACGCCGCGCGCAAAGAACTCCAGGCTTCGGCCAGCTCAACCATGCCTTTATCTTGCACAATCCGGCCCACGAAACCCAGCACCAGTGAACCTTCGGGAATGTGGTACCTTGCCCTGGTTTCTTCCCGGACTCCGGGGCTTATTGTGTCAGGGCTAAACCGACCCTCGGCATCAACGCCGTTGGCACTCCCCGAACCCAAAACCCTGATCTTATCCCCAGGACAAAATCCTTCGGCCAGGGCTCGCTGCCTGATGGCAAAGCTCACCGCCATGACCCGATGGGCGAACCGGCAGGATAAAGCTTCAGTCCAGCGCAGCAGCTGACGCTTTAGCCCAGCGGCGGTGACAAAAGGGAGCCCGTGCATCCCGTAAATGACCACCGGCACCCGGGCCAATCGGGCCGCCAAGACTCCTAACAGCCCCCCTTTCGGGGTATGAGCATGGACGATGGCCGGTTTAAGCTTCCGGAACAGACGATAAAGTCGGGTCAGCGCCCCCAGGTCTGCCAGGGGATTAATCCTGCGGGTCATATCGATGGCGTGCATGGGGATATTTTCCCGTGCCGCGACCAATTTCAGGTCCCCATTTGTGGCCGAAGACACGCCCTGCACTTCAAGACCCTTGTGCACCATAAAGGCGATCTGTCCATAAAAAAAGATAAAAGTAAATGGAACAGTGGTGACATGAATCAACAACATATCTCTTAATCCCTATGTATTTCATCTGATGGCAGTTGTTTCTTCCGATAAAATGCTAGATTGCCGGCTCCCATATTTTACACAACCCTATATTGTTAGGCGAGCCAACTTTTCAGGCCCATCTTGTGAGAAAATAATGTATTAACTCACGTTTCGCCAAAAGTAATAGTGGATAATCACTTATTATTGCTTTGAAAATAAATCAATAAAATAAAAATGTCTACAAATTTGTGATTAATTAAGATTCAGAGACCGCACGTAAAAACCAAAATAAAGAGCATTGCTTTTCTTAGCAAAAAGATCGCTCTTATTCAAGGACAAATCGAAACGGCGCTGAAAAAGTTCCGCCCCGATCTGAAACTGAGGTTCACGGAGAAATTGTTAACGATCCTACGTATCCAAAGCCATGTGATCGGCCCGGCCTCCGCCAGGGCGAGGGCTGCAGCCCCCTATTCCGCAGAATGGGGTTAAATACCCTGGCCCATTTAGGGGATCCCGGACCCTGGTTTCGAGCTTATATCGACACTATCCCCATTACGTGCAAAGAGTTCATTACCCCTTACGGGGTGCGCACTGTGGGTCATGACGTTGCCGAAAATTATTTCATCCCGCTTTGGCTCTTAGCCATTCTTGCGTCTTTGCCTGCACGGCCTGATAAAAAGGAATCCGTCGCACCCGGAGTTTTTCTTCCTGGTACTCTAGGGATTGCGCTAAGTTGCGCGCCGACATGCGCTCCAATCGTCCGGGATCGCTCAAGACTTCCCGCAGTTTTGCCGCCAGCGGCGCCACCTCGCCCGGCGGCACCATGTCCTCAGGGGCCAACAGCTCCGGGATGCCTCCCACCGTCGAGCCGATGCACGGCAAGGCCCGGGCCATGGCCTCAACCAAGGCCCGGGGTAAACCTTCCTGCCGGGAAGGCAGCACAAACAGGTTAGCCTGGTCCAGCCGGGCGCGAACCGCCTCCCCCGACGGCAGCTGACCGGCAAAAACCACCCGCTCCTTGAGGCCCAGCGCCGACACGCGCGCCTCTAAAGCTCCTTTTTCCGTACCGTCTCCCACCAATACCAGCTTCAGGTCCAGGCCCTCCTGGATGCAGGCGTGAACCGCCATGATTAAAATGTCGGGCGCTTTGTAATAATGATTGAGAGAACCCACCGTAATCAGGGTTGCCGGCTTCCTGAACCCGTTAGCCGTTCGGGGGGAGGCTACAAAGCAACCGTCGGGCAATTCCACATCGGAAAAGTAAGTCGAAAAAGTGCTGGGGCCCCCGGGGTAGCGGCGTTGCAAGGCCCCTTGGGTCACATACGTCGCGGCGAAGGCCTTCCGGCATTGTCTCCGTAAGGTCCGAGTCAACCACCATTGGAAAATCGGACGCATAGAATACGTGCTGGCCCCTTTGGAGAAAGAATCATAAGGATCAGCCACCACCTCCACCGCATAGGGATGGCCCATCTTGGTTAATTGCTTTTCCATACAGGTGCAGACCGGGCAGGGCGGCCGCAAGATGACGGCCTCTGCCCTTTTCAAGGCCATCCTAACGGTTCGCCACATCTGAGGGGCTCGAGACAGGTATTGCCAGGGGCCCTGGAAGTCCGGCAGGACGGCCAACGAAACTCCGTCACCGTCCACGCGGTGCCAATCCGCCGAGACGGCGAGAACGTCCTGAGCCCGGGCCACCACCCGCACGTGGTCAAACACCTCCAGGTAGCGACACCAAAAGGGATAGGGGAACATCGTCTGGGTCCAAATCTTCCCATCGGGGGTGCGCACAAAATGACAGCTGAGGCCCACCACTACCTGCATCGCCGTAACCCTTCCATCAATGGTTTCTCTAATTCTCGCACCGCGCCGGGGAGCCTGGGCGATTTATCGATTTTCAGGCCAAAAGGTTGCCGCTCCCCGGGTTCACGGGTTAGTTTCCTCGTTGTCACCATTCCTCTTTCCTGGTTCGGCTCGACCACAGGAAAATACAGAGAAGGGATATAAACCCTCCGGTGACCGTGCCAAACACCACGACATCCAGGTCCCACAGAGGAACAACCGCCAGCCAGTAGGACAGAAAGGGGACCACGGCCCAACGGCTATCATTAATGGTTAAGGTGTCCCGTTTGCGACGAAATATCCCCAAAATGAGACCAAAAAGGAGCCAGGCCACCGGCACTCCCAAGAGGCCAAAGTTGAGCATGGCCTCACCTCCCAAACCAAAGGCCTCGGTCCCCCAGTTAGTCTCCAGGTCAAACAAGCCTTGGCCCTCATTCAAGTCTATAAAGGCTTTGCCTTTGGACCAGGAGGCCAGGGAATCATCATCGATGACCAGGTGCCGAATAGTGGCAGGGATCAACTTTGACAAGGCAAACAGGTATGTTTTGCCATAGCGCAAATGATAATCATGTTTTGCACCGGCAACCTCGCTGGCTATCCTCGCCTGCACATCAGCCCGGGATAGATCGCCCAAAATTACATTATGGATATTTCTGGAAGTTCTGCGTTCAAGTTCTTTTGATTGCTCAATAACTTGCAGGGATGTTAGCATCTTTGGTTGCATGAGATCTTTATAAAATGAGTAAAAATACATGAAAGGCAGAAAGCAAATGAACCCGATGAGCAGGTAAATTATTGAAAGCCTGCGCCAGTAAAAGTGGATCAGGCCGGCTATCCAGAAAATTCCTTGCACGATTAAACCGCGAATCCCCACGAAGACAGTTAACAGCAACTGGGCAACTGTGCCGATAAAGAAAATACCGGCGCAAATCTGCCAACTATAGTCCTTGTGATATGCGATCATCCAGGAAATCAGGCCCATTAAAAGCAGCACCCCGAAAAATTCTCCGCCAAACAGCAATGTCCACCCGGACCCCTGGCCCGCCATCTGCCTCGCCACAAAATCTTCCACGATGCCGCGCTGCCACATCAAGCGGTTAAAATAGAACCAGGTTCCCAAAGCAATCGGCGCCAGACAAGCTAAAATTGGCAGGATCCGTTGCGGCACAACCCGCCAGGTAGTTCGGAGCGGCTGCGTATGTTTGTAGGCCCAGTATTGCGCCCCCTTATACAGTGGCAGGCCAACCGCATTGGCCACAATCACCACCAGCAGCCAGTGCTGCGGGTTATCGTAAAAGCGCAAGTGTGGTCCATAATAATTCCAGGAAACATGGAGTAGCGGGGCAAGAAAGAAACCGTAAAAGACGACACAACCTAATAAGCCCTTGGGGTCGAAGACGTCAATCTGGCCGCGCAACCAGGCCACCACATCCGCCCCCATGAGAATGCCGCAGAATATGGCGGGCGGGACGAACCAATCGCAGGACTGCGGCTGGGCTATGGCAAAAAGCAGGGTGATAATTGCCACCACCGCCCCGGCAATCACGTAATTCGCCAGGATGCTGAGTGGATCCCTTAACCCTGCAGAGAAACTTAACCCACCGGCTAAGTGTTCCTCGGCAAGAGATTCAGTGTTCTGAAATTGCATGGTGAAACAACCTCTTTGGTCAAACTAGGCCAATAAGGTGAAATTGACTAAGGCTCATCAATGACAGACTGGGGGATGAGCTCGTATACAAACGACTCATCCAGTGTTCACGCGCCGCATAAAACATGTGAAAATCGTGGCCGGTGCACTCTATTGTTACCGACGCTTAGCTTTGATCTCTTTACAAATGGCCTTACCGGGAAGCGCGGCTGCCGCCGGCGCAATGCGCCTGCATGTGCCCTTCCTTAAAAAAAAATTCACCCAAAAAGATTGACCCTACCCCTGGGATGATGGTGCCGCTTTTATTAAGGCATAGCCGATAACGGCAAAACCACAGGCTGCTTGCGTAGTTCTGGCAAAAATAACTGCCATAACCGCCCCATAGAGTCCATAGGTTGGAATCAACCAAAATGACATTACGATCGAAATTATAATAATTAAGGCATTTAAGGGTAATTGAATTCCGAAACACCTGACCGCCATCATGCCATCGTTTAAAATCACGGCCACATACGTGATGCTGCCCGCCACCATTAACCAAAAGAATAAATTGACATGCTCGGCGTACTCGGCGCCATAGAAAATAGAAAGAATCTGGTGACCACCAATGAGAGCGCATAAGATCGCTAAACCGCCCAAGATGACTCCAAAGCCTAAATATTTTAACAGGAGATTGCGGAAGTCCGCGCGCTTTCCCATGGCGAAGTACTTCGCCAGCCGCGGATTAGTCGGTTGCCCCATGGCATTAATTGCCGTACTGCCGGCGACCATTAAGTAAGCGAGCGCCACAAAAATACCCAGCTCTCTCTCGCCCTGAAAATGTTGGATAAAGTATAGAGGGATATTGTTGTTGAGCGAATTTAACATTGCGGCGATGCCCAAGGGCAGCCCCAAACGCGTGAGTTGGGTGAGCTTCACCTTGGACCAGTTGGGCCGCAGGAATTTAGCTTTATTCTTATGCTTGGGTGCTTCTAGGCCTGAGGCCTTCAGGATTAATTTGCCGTTGGGTATGTCGTAACCAACCAGGACTGACAACCATATAACCGCCAGCGCCATGACCCCCCAAAAGATGTTACCCGTCAGATATAGCCCGCCGCTTAAGGCGATAAGAGACAGCGGGCCTTTAATCAGCATGGAGATGGCGAGTCGATCCAGGCTCTCATGTTGCTGGAAGAGCCCATAAAAGATATCGGTGATGGATTCAATTGCCTTGCATAACCCTAAAGCCAGGATTACCAGGACAATCTGCCGATGGTATCCTGCTATGACCGTGATGCCCGCGATGACCAAAAGTGCTGGAATGACCGCAAGTAAACGCAGGGACAAGTAATCCCCAAACAGATAGTCATGCCTGGCGTCAGTCGCCGCTACCGTGCGCATTTGCATATTAAATAAAAAGATGACCGGTGCACCGATGGCCAGGCCCAAGCCAAACTGCCCCATGGCCTCCGGTGACCCGAACTTGGCAATGGCAACCAGCATGCCCCACTGGCAACCGGCATAGAGAAAATTTCCGAAGAGAGTCCAGAAAAAGTTTGACCGGAGAGACCCTGCCGGGATAGATATTACCTCGGCAACGGAGATTTGCTGGTAAGGTCTGTCAATTTCATGGGATATGCTCAACATCCTCTCCCGGTAGCGCCTTGATACGAGTTCTTACTAATCTATTCTTATCCAGGGAATCAGGTTGCAAAATATGAGCCATGGTTAATTCTCAAATAAGCTTTTAAATCTTATTTCCGGTACAATGGGAAAAAACCATTAGCGTTGGAATCTGTTAGGTTCCCCTCTAATTTCCTGTTGCAGAGATATTGGTATTGTTCATTATTATGAATGACTTTCCCTAAATAAAATGGGGCTCGTAATGGTGAGAACAAGGTTTTATATTTAAATAAGCTATCATTGGGTTTTAAGCCGCCACCCAAGAGGTATTTTCTGAACCCCATATCTTTAGCCCACAGTGCACTTTTAAAATATAAAAAATTATTAGGCCTTAAATGCAGCTTTTCAGGATTTGAACCAGCCAAAAATATACAGATATAATCCCCGCAATGGAAGTTAATCATAGACCCGATTATTTCTCCCTCGTGTATGGCATGAAATAATGCCATATGGTCCTTGAGAAGTTTGATCATGTTATCAAACCATACTCGCGAAAAGAAATAATAGTTATCTGCACCCACCTTATTCATAGTATCGGAATATAGTTCATAAAATTGATCCATGTGCTCAAAATCAGGATCATAAGAGAGAGTAATATTGGCGTTTACAGCCTTATTTATTCCTTGGCGGGTGGTTCTCGCAATGGTTTTCCAAATATCCTCTTCCGAATTATTTAGGTCAAAATATACTATTTCGTTCCATAGTTGCGGAGTAACGCTATTCAGGCAGTAAACATGATTTTCTAAAAATGGATGAAATCTGACAAACTCTGATACTATATTGTTATCTTTGCAATATTGGTGGAAGAGGTTGATAAATCTATCCATGTCTATTTGCTCGGAATTACGCAAATAACCGCCATATCCGTAAGGTGATGTTATATCAGAAAGATCATTGGGCAGGTCAGCAAACATCGTCAATTCATTAATATTACGCTTTAGAAATGGATATAAAACTATATTATTAGACCCCTCATAATATACAAAGCAATATGCTTTTCCATCGCCTTTTAATTCAAATAAATAGGCATATTCGGGAAGATAATAAATATCGATATTTTCGAAACGTTGGCACAGAGCTTGCCATCTTTGGCGCTGCTCCACATCTTCATAACTCAATATCTCATAGCGTTCTTGCTCGGCCATTTTGTTTTACCTGTTGGCGCTTTTATAAGTTCATATTAAATCATATTCCACGTTTATATCGGCAAATTGCCAAATATCTTAATTCTTCTCATTCAACTCTCTCTAACCAATCCTTATGCCAAAAGAAGTAACAGTTGAGATCACACGATTCCGAGTACAATTTTTGTTTGCCGCTGCAGAAAGTGCCTTCCAGGACCACAATATCTTTGCACTTGCAGAGTTTATCTTTCCTTTCGTCATAAAAATAGTCAACTTCTTTTAAGACCTCGTAGGTATTGCCACAATAAGCATATTGTTCTTCCAGAAATGGACAGCCTTTATAAATCCCGCGATAGTCCACCATATTGCGAATATCTTCTTGAGACAGCACTCTTGCCTGATCACCGGCTGGGATGATATTGCTCTCCGAACTTTTCCAGGCACCTTTGAGGTTGGGTAATTTTTTCTTTGAGGTAAGATCATTTTTTAAGGAATTAACCGTCCTCTTGAGGCGCAAGGCCAGCGCTCTCATTTTTTCGATGCGCAGAACCCGGGAAGTGGCTTCATGGGTCAAATCCGGAATACATTTAAACTGACACGTAAACTGGTTCATAATCATCTCTCATTAAAAGTTATTTTAAAAACAGTAAGACGTCATGTCATGTTTATGAGCAGAATTACTATTCACCGGCCAACCCTTTAATTTGCCGTCCCAGGGGAATTAGCTTCTTCCAACCATTGTTGATGCCAGACGAGATTGCAGCTTCGGCCGCATTGCTCCTCAACAGAGGGGACTTTACCCTCACATCTTAAGTCTCGGTGATTATTAAAATCTTTTAGGATGTAAATGGGGACTTGGGGAGTCAACATCTTTTCAAAATAAATATTTTTCACAAAAATTTTCACCTTAAATGTTTGACCGCAATATTGCCACATTTGATCCATAAATAAGCAGCCATCCAGCATATTCCGCGAGTCCAGAGTTTTTTCTATTTTTTCCTTAGGCAATACTTTAACAATTTGCCCCACATCAAATTTTTTATCCATTTTCGGGCTCTCCAAATTTTGATATGAGAGAAGCAACGTATTCCATATCTGATTGGGTATAGCGCATGTCGCAATGGATGGATAACATTTGCCGGCTGAGGTCCAGATGTTCCGGAGGTATGCCGGCGATGACCGCCTCGTTTAAAGGCCATAAAATGGCAGGATAAATATTGGCAGAGATCAATCGTTCCCGGAGGCGTGATTGCCGGGCCGGCGAGTCGCATACCAGGACCGCACTGAATGGCGTGGCGAATAAGCCATTTACCGGTTGCAGAACCTCAACCCAGGGCAAATCCGCCAGACAAGCAGACATGGTCTGATAGTTCAAACGCCGCTGCTCCCTCCAGGCCTCCACCGGAAAAGTTGACAACAAACCCGCCACCCACTCGTATATGCCGGAGGCCTCGCCCTGGTCATAGCTCTCTTCACCGGCGATTGCCAGGCTGCGAAAATCTTCTTTTTTGACCGGAGTGTTGCCGAGATAGAGCGACTTAAGCACCATGGCGGCAAATTTATCCAAGGCGGCCAGACGGTGCTCCGGAGTCACCGACGCGGCGGGGGGCAGCTGATGACCGGCCGGCGACCAGAGGACGCCGCCATCAGGTATCGGCAGAGTTTTTCTGAGGGAAGCCACGCACCAATCGGCGTCACTGTTCCAGGCCCAATGCGACCATGGGTCATGGGTATGGTCTTCGATGATGTCAATGGCATTGCGGTCAATTGCCGGCAAGGTGAACTTATCCCGGAGTCCGAAATAATTAACCAGCAGCAGGACGTCACCCGGACGGAATTCCAGGTTATCCAATTGACCTCCCGAATTCCTGGGAGAGTCGGGATAGGTGAGCACTTCAATGCCGGTGGAGATCAGGGAGGCGACCACCACCTGACAAAAATAGATAGGAATCCAAAGACGGCGCCAATTTCTGTTAGCCTGTCCAAAACTGATCAAGGCGCGAAAGACTTCACGCCCCGTCCCCATGAGCAAATAATTCTCTTCCCAGGGCATGGGAGAATTGGACATGGTCCAGGGATACATCCAGTGAAAATCAGAACCGCTCTCCCATGGACTTGTCGGGGGTGAATTTTGGGGTGTGGCAATCAATCCCATAAATTTCTCTTGGTCTCGGATACCTGAACCCTCAAGGGATGGATACGCCGGCGCACCGTTCAGAAGGCCGCAGCAGCGCGGTCAGGTCCGGTCATCATCCCGTTGGCTTGAGCTAATGCCGGGGAGAAAAAACCTCCAGCCGGTCATCATTGCCTTTAAGGCAGAATATATTTCCCTTCACATCCTTAGCAGCTTCGATGGGCTGTCTTTTCGCATCAAACATGAGGAAACCGCGGTCTCTGAGGAGGGAGAACACCTCGGCTGCATTCTCGTGTACTTCTACCATCAGGGCCAAGTCTTTCGCCTTTAAGGTCTCTCGCATCCCCTTGAGAACCTGAAACTCTGCCCCTTCAACGTCAATTTTCACGAAGGCTGGAACCGTTTCTGGGACCTGATTCAAAAAATCATCCAGAGTAGTGCAAGAAACTTCAATAAAACTGGCGTCACCGGAATCTAGGTAAGCCAGCTCCTGGTTTTCCTTAAGAATCTTATAATCAGCAATCAAAGAATTATTTTGGCCGGAAAGTTTATCAATATATAGCCTGGCGGCGCCAACGTAATCAGTGACGGCCTTTTCTACCACAGAAATCCGTGGGTCGGCCGCAGTATTGATTTGCAGATAAGGCAAATTGTCCGGTCCTGGTTCAAATATCGTAATGCGTCCCTGGGGGCCTACCAAGTGGGCGAAGTAAAGAGAGATATATCCAATGTGTCCCCCGATTTCGATGACGTAGTCGCCTTTCTTTATGAGAGCGGGGAAAAGTAACATTGTTTCACGTTTCCGGTCCTTGCCCTGGTACCAATACTCCCTGTGCTTAAAGAAATGAAGCGTAAATTTGTCATGAGTCCAGTGATGTTGGATGGTAATATCCCCTAAATTAATTCGTTGTAATAGGGGAATGATCAGCCGTCTTAACACTGTGATTTGATTCAGCTTCAACATTTTACTTGACCCGCGGTTTGGCCGCTATTGCATTATTACCTTTAGCGCCTTTCCCACCTTAGCAACTGTCTCATCTCCCATATGGGAATAAAGGGGGAGGGCCAAGGCTTGAGCCGCTGCGGTTTCCGTTACCGGCAGCTTGCCGCAATAAGCTCCTCCCAGTTCCTGGTAAATTTTTTGGCGGTGCAAGGCAGGATAAAAATATTTCTTGGCCAGAATGTCCAGTTCCTTTAGGTAACTTAAAACCTCATCTCTGGAGAATCGAGCCTTGGCCTCATCGATGAACAGCACGAAATAATTGCCGCTGGACTGGCACCGGGTTGGGATGGTTTGATAACTGACCCCCGGTAATTGCCCCAAAGTAGCTTTATATAAGCAGGTGAGTTCCTGGCGGCGATCAATCAACTCATCCATGCGAGCGAAATTGTGGCGGGCGACGATGGCGTTAATCTCCGGGACGCGAGCCGAAAGTCCCAGCCAGGCAATGTCTTCGCAATCCGGGGTTTTGCCATAATCCCGCATCTGCCGGAGTATCTGTGCCAGTTGTGGGTTACGGGTGGTGATCAGGCCCCCCTCCATGGCGCTTACCACTTTGGTGGGGCTGAGGGAGAAGATTTCGGCGTCGCCAAATCCTCCCGCATAATGCCAGGCGCCGTCCCGGGTTTGATACTGTGACCCCAGTCCCTGGGCCGAGTCGTAAATTACCGCCAGGTTATATTCCCTGGCTATTTGGTCAAAGGCCTCATAATCAGGCGGGCAGCCGAAGACATTCACGGGCATAACTGCTGAGGTGTGCGGCGTAATGCATCGCACCACAGCCTGGGGGTCCAAGACATAAGAGCCGGGAGTTATGTCGGCAAAAACCGGCGTTAGTCCGTTCCACATGACCGCATGCGCGGTGGCGGTCCAGGTGTAGGCCGGCAGGATGACCTCCCCGGTTACATCCAGGGCCCTTAAGACTAACATTAGCCCGGCAGTGCAAGACTGCACCATGATGGCATGGGGCACGTGCAGTTTCTCTTCCACCGCCATCTCAAATTGACGGGTAAAACTGCCGGTGGTCACGATGCCGCTTTCCCAAGCCTGGCGGAACTCACCTATCACGGCTTCAAAATCGAATAAGGTCGGTCTCACAAAGGGTATCATGATGTGCTGCTTCCCATAAATTCGTCCATGCCCACATGCCCCGGCTTATCGACTCCCTCTTGGATGAAAACCTTTTGGACCGTCAGGAGGATAATTTTCAGGTCCAAGCCGAGCGACTGGTAATCGACATACCAGAGATCCAGGGCAAACTTTTCTTCCCAGGTTAAATCATTGCGGCCATTAACCTGAGCCCAGCCGGTGATGCCTGGTTTGGCATCATGGCGGCGATGCTGCTCCGGCGTATATCGATCCAAATACTGCATTAACAGAGGCCGGGGGCCAACAATGCTCATCTCCCCCTTCAGGGTGTTGAACAGCTCGGGCAGCTCATCCAGCGACAAGGCTCGGAGCAGCTTGCCCAGTGGGGTGACCCGTTTTTCCACATTCAAAAGCGGGGGGGCATCAGGGTCCAGACAGGTAGTCATGGTACGGAACTTGATGATTTTAAAAGGTTCTCCATGTAAGCCCGGTCGGTCTTGCAGGAAAAATATGGGTCGCCCCATGAAAAGCCAGATCAACAGAGCAATCAGGCCAATCACCGGGGCAAAAATAATGATTCCCATGAAGGCGACCACCAGATCAAGGGCTCGTTTTCTCAAAGATTCCTGATAATTCATAGGCCTATCTCTTCCGGTGCAGTTTTTCAGGTCGCCTTACAACTAAATTCTGCAAGGTTGGCCTGTTACGTGCCAATGAATCAGATATTGTGGCTTAATTTGCGATGATCGGTTAGAATTTTTGTCCTGGTTCTCTGCGCGCTTATCGGTTTGTCCATGATGTAAGCATCTGGGGTGCGGGTCGCAACCGCGGGCGGCACGGGTTCCAAGCTCTCCATTAATGGGGTATATTCCGGCACAATCTCACGAAGCTTCTTTTTGATCAATGGTGCATTCATCTGCATGGCGGCATCGTAAAGACCATCGAGTTTGCGATCGAGCCAATTCCTGAGGTCGCTTGCCGGACGTCCGGCATTGGGCCTGAGCACCAGGATTTTCTCGTGTTCCGTGTGCATGATGCTTTCATCATTCGTGATAATCTCCTCATAGAGCTTTTCTCCTGGACGCAGCCCGGTGAACACAATGTGAATATCTTTTTCAGGTTCTTTGCCCGAGAGCCTGATCAAATCATTGGCCAGATCAACTATCTTCACAGGGGTGCCCATCTCCAGGACAAAAATCTCTCCGCCCTTGCCGATGGCCCCGGCCTGCAAAATGAGTTGGGCGGCCTCGGGGATTGACATAAAGTACCGGGTCGCCTCGGAATGAGTCAG
>Ga0315295_10002804_pt1 | contig 14748 bp, 9 predicted proteins | sample YL17G14_0_MG_FD_204453 | JGI IMG/M metagenome (GOLD analysis project Ga0315295, IMG submission 204453) | Sediment microbial communities from Yellowstone Lake, YNP, Wyoming, USA - YL17G14_0 | ecosystem: Environmental > Aquatic > Freshwater > Lake > Sediment | place: USA: Wyoming | collected...
TGGATCCTGGAGATGCCTTCGACGTAGATATCGCCAAGGGTGATATTGGCGCCGAACGCCAGGCCCGCCAGGATGGCGAGTTTGTGGCGGGCGTCTTCGCCGCCGACGTCGAGCGTAGGGTCGGCCTCGGCGTAACCTTTTGCCTGGGCCTCGGCCAGGGCGTCGTCGTAGCGGGCGCCGGTGGTCGACATCTGCGTCAGGATGTAGTTGCAGGTGCCGTTGAGGATGCCCGTGATGGCCGAGAGGCGGTTCGCGAGGAGCCCGTCGCGGATGGCGCGGATGATGGGGATGCCGGCGGCACAGGAGGCCTCGAAACTGATGGACCGTCCGGCGGCCCGGGCTGCGGCAAAGAGTTCCGCCCCGCGCTCCGCCAGGGCGGCCTTGTTGGCGGTGACCACGTCTTTGCCGGCGGCCAGGAGCCGCTTCATCAGGTCAACGGCAAAGGTGGTGCCGCCGACCGTCTCGACGGCGACCGCCACGTCCTTGTCGGCGATGACACGCGCGACGTCATCGGTCAGGAGGGCCGGCGGCACCGAGACGCGGCGGGGGCGCTTCAGGTCGATGTCGCAGACGTGCCTCAGGACCAGGCGGCAACCGGTCGTCTCGGCCAGGCGCGGGCCCTCTTCCACCAGAAGTCTCACGACCCCCGTGCCGACGGCGCCAAAGCCGATGACCGCTACGCCGCAGGTTTCCATGGTTCCCTCGGAGAATGCCCAGGACAGCGCCTGAGACTGCGAGAAAATACGCCTCGAAGGGGGCATCTTCAAGGAAAAAGCGACTCCGTGCACAAGGCGCCGGTTGCCGCCGGGCTCGGGAGTGCGGGGGCGCGGCACGCGGTGCCTCCATAGCGGCGGCCGCGCGGCGCCCGGTGTCATGAGGCAGCCTTTCAGATGCCAGGAAACTCGGAACTTCATGCGGCGTCGGGGGTTAGACCACATGTACCACGAATCCCAGCGGCGACCGACCGCGCCCGGCGGTCACCACGGTAGGCGAGCACGCATGAGCATTGTAGAAGTCCTCCTCGAAAAGGGTTTGATTACGCCCGACAATTTGTCCGAGGCCATGGACCTTCGGAAGAAGGAAGGGGTGCGCCTGGACCGGGCCCTGGTGCGCCTCGGCTACATCGGCGAGGAAACGCTTCTGCGGATTATGAGCGAGCAGTTGGCCATACCCATGGTCGACCTCTCGACGGTGCAGGTCGACGTTGAGACCCTCCGCAGCATGCCCGCCAAACTGATCTACCGCAAGAACCTTGTGCCGATCTCCCGGTCCAACGGCACGCTGACGGTGGCGACGAGCGACCCGTTCGACCTGTACGCCTTCGACGAACTGCGGCTGCTGACCGGCCTGACGATCCAGCCGGTCCTGGCGCCGCAGGAAGAGATCAGCAAGATTATCAAGGCACACTACGGCGTGGGCGGCGACACCATCGACGAGATGATAACCAGCGCCGACGACGTCGAGATCATGGGCGAGGCGTCGCCCGACAGCGAAGACCTTCTGGAGATGGCCCAGGAGGCCAGCGTCATCAAACTCGTCAACGAGATCTTCCTGGAGGCCCTTAACGAGCGGGCCAGCGATATCCACGTCGAGCCGTACGAGAAGCGCCTGATCATCCGGTACCGGATCGACGGCGTGTTGCACGAGGCGTCGATGCCGCCGCAAATCTCGCGGTTCCAGGCGGCCATCATCAGCCGCATCAAAATCCTGGCCAACCTGAACATTGCCGAGAAGCGCCTGCCCCAGGACGGGCGCATCAAGTTCCAGGTCGGCAACCGCCAGATCGACGTCCGCGTCTCGGTCATCCCGATGCTCTATGGCGAGGGCATCGTCATGCGCATCCTGGAGACGTCGCAGACGCTCTTCACGCTGCCGCAACTCGGCATGGGCGAAGACACGTTCGCCATCTTCCACGAGATCATCCAGCGGCCGCACGGCATCCTCCTGGTGACCGGCCCGACCGGGAGCGGCAAGACGACGACCCTGTATGCGGCCCTCCAGGACATCCTGAGTCCAGAGATCAAGATGATCACGGTCGAGGACCCGATCGAGTACCACCTGGACGGCGTGAACCAGATTCAGGTGTCGCCGAAGATCGGGATGACCTTCGCGCGGGGCCTGCGGGCAATCCTGCGGCACGACCCAGACGTCGTCATGATCGGCGAGATCCGCGACCTCGAGACCGCCGAGGCCGCCATCCAGGCATCCTTGACAGGCCACCTGGTCCTCTCAACGCTGCACACTAACGACGCCTGCTCGGCGGCCACGCGGCTCCTCGACATGGGCGTCGAGCCGTTCCTGGTCACGAGCACGCTGGCGGGCGCGATGGCGCAGCGCCTCGTGCGAACCATCTGCATGGAGTGCAAGGAGGAGTACGAGCCCGACCGCGACCAGTTGCCGACCGACTTCGTGCTTGAGGGGGGTATGAGGCTCTGGAGGGGCCGCGGCTGTCGCAAGTGCCGCGGCACGGGGTATCGCGGCCGGACGGGCCTGTTCGAACTGGTGGTGGCCGACGATGCCACGCGCGAGCAGATCATGGCCCGGCGTCCGGTCGGCGAGATCATCGCTGCCGCCAAGAAGAGCGGGTTGCGGCTGCTGAGAGAAGACGGCTGGATCAAGGTCCGGGCCGGCATCACCACGCCCGCGGAAGTCATGCGTTCGACCAAGGTCTAGAGACGGTCTGGAACACCCGGGTGTTGCGCGGCGGCCTGGGAAGGCTGCCACGCGGGGTTCTCCAAAAGCGACGAGGGCGGACGCAGCCCGTCCGGTTGTACGTGGCCACCTATCACTATGTTGCGAAGACCGCCGCAGGCGAGGAAGTCGCCGGCGCCATCCAGGCCGACACCGAGGCCGCCGTCGTGCGCGCGCTCGACGAGCGGCGGCTCTTCCCGGTGCGGGTGACGGTCGAGCGGCAGGCGGCCGGGGCGATTCGCGGCAGGCGGGTCCGCGGGCGCGACATCGGCGTCATGTACGGGCAGTTGTCGGACCTTCTGAAGGCCGATGTGCCCGTCCTCAGGGCCCTCCAGATACTGGCTCGCGCGACCGTCTCGAAGCCCCTGGCGACGATCCTCGCCAAGGTGTCGGAGGACGTGGCCGCCGGGAAGCCCCTGGCCGAGGCCATGGGCGCCCATCCTAAGATCTTCACCCTGCTGCACGTCGCGATGGTCCGGGCGGGCGAGCGGGCGGGGTTCCTCGAGGACGTCCTCGCGAGCCTGGCCGAGTTCATGGAACGCCAGGACGAGTTGCGGAACAAGGTCCTCGGGGCCATGATTTACCCGATGCTCCTGGTGTCGCTGGGCCTGCTGATTGCCACCGGCGTGCTGGTGGTGCTGGTGCCGATGTTCCGGCCGCTCTTCGGCAACATGGAACTGCCGACGCCGACGCTGGTCCTGTTTGCCGCCAGCGACATCGTCCAGAACGTCTGGCCGGTAGTGGTGATGGGCGTGGTGGTGGGCGTGGCGGTGGCGTGGACGTTCGCTAAGAGCGAGTACGGCCGCCGCTGGTGGGACCGCTGGCGCCTGAACATACCGGTAGCGGGGCGGGCGGCGCGGCTGATCGCCATCACGCGGTTCTGCCGCGTCCTGGGCATGATGCTGAAGAACGGCGTGCCGCTCCTTCAGGCCCTGGCGATCTCGAAGGATGCCACAGGCTCGATCATGCTGGCCGACAGCATCGGGCAGGCGGCCGAGAACGTCCGGGCCGGCGAGACGTTGGCCGAACCGCTGAAGGCGTGCGGGATATTCCCGCCCGACATCCTCGAAATGGTGGCCGTGGCCGAGGAATCGAACCAGTTGGAGAAGACGCTCCTCCAGATCGCCGACACGGTCGAGCGGCGCACCAACCGCCAAGTCGATACAGCCGTCCGCCTGGTCGAACCGATGATCCTGGTCCTCATGGCGGGCGGCATCGGATTCTTCGGTATCTCCCTGGTCTATCCCTTGTTCAGCATGGCGGGGGCCATCGGAAAATAGGGAAACCCATGCCGGCCTCGCAGGTCGCGGGGGCGCGGCACAAACGGGCAAGGCCTGAGAAAAGAAGGAGTCGAGTAATGAGGAATCGCGGGAAGGCACGGCGAGGGTTCACGCTGATGGAAGTGCTGCTGGTCCTGGGCATTATCGCGCTGCTGGCCTCGGTGGCCATTGTGGCCCTCGTTCCGGCGGGCGAAGGCGCCAAGAAGAAGACCACGGCCCTTCTCCTGGACCAACTCGAAACAGGCCTGAGCATGTACAACAACGACGTCGGCCACTACCCGACCGAGGAAGAGGGAGGTCTTGACGCCCTGCGCACCAAGCCCAACTTCTCAGACGAGAAGATCGCCGAAAAGTGGAACGGCCCCTATCTCAAGAAAGAGCCGCGAGACGCCTGGGGCAACAAGTTGAACTACCAACTCACGCCGGCCGGATCCCCCGAGGCCCAGCAGACGCCCTACAAACTGTGGTCGAACGGGCCGGACGGCATGGACGGCACGGCCGATGATATCAAGAACTGGACCGACGAGACCGCCACGAAGTAAATCGGCGTGGCGCCTTGCCGTCAGACTCCAGGTGAAGCCCTTGCGCCCGCGCTGGGGCTTCACGCTCTTAGAGGTCTTGCTGGTCCTGGGGCTCGTGGCGCTGCTGGGGGCCCTGGCGATGGTCACCTTCGGCAACCGCCGCGACGTCGAGGCCCTCCAGGACGGCGTCGCCACCATCGAGACGGCCATGCGCATGGCCAGGGCCGAGGCGGCCAATCTCGGGCGGCGGCTCCAGTTGGCCTTCGACGCCCAGGGCGCCGGCGTCTCGGTCCTCTGGGAACCCGAGCCGCTGGCCGAGCCGGGCAAGTTCGCGGAGTACACCGGGTGCTCCTGGCGGAAAAATCTCGACCTGACCGGCATTCGAATTGACCGATGTGCATTCACCGGCGCAAGCGCCTACCGGGCGCTGGAGCCGGCGACGGCCGCAGGCGGCTCGACCGAGTCCGTCCTGGCGCCCATCACGTTCGAGCCCGACGGGTCTTCCGACTCGGTGGTCGTGGAACTCGTCGGCGCGAGCGACCCGGAGGCCCGCCGGGGCTTCATTGAACTCGACGGCGCCACCGGGAGCATCTCGACCCGAATCCTGACGGCTGCAGAGATGGCGAAGAAATGAACCCGAGGGAACTGGAAACGGGGAGCAGGCAGCAGGCAGGCGGGCGGCATGGCCGCGCGCTTCTGCGCGGCCATGAGCATTGCGGGCGGGCAACAAGCCGCGCGGCCGCGCAGCGGCGCGTGGCCGCGCCGCCCTTGGCCTGCCCCGGCGTGGCGCTCCTGGAGGTCGTGCTGGCCCTGGCGCTCTTTTTCGGCGTGGCCGTCGCGATCCTGGGGGGCCTGAATACGTGCGTCCGGCTGGTCCGGCAGGTTCGCATGGAGGCGGCCGCGGCCGACCTGGCCGTCACGCTCCTTTCGGAAATCGAGATTGGCGTCGTGCCGCCGACGGACTCCGGACCGAACTTGTACGAAGAGCCGCTCCAGGATTGGACCTGGGAGATCGTCGCGACGCCCGTCGAAGGGCCTCTGGCCGCCATGGACGTCCAGCGCGTGGAGGTCATCCTTCGCAATACGACCGAGGGATACGTGTATCGTCTCTACCAGTTGCTGCCCTCCGGGAAAGAGGAGGCCGACACTGGGCAGGCGTCCGCGGCGGCGGCCGAGACGGGGGGCGGCACATGAGGCTGCGCCAGAGAGCCTGCATCGTGGGGTGGCATGCCCACGCCGCCTTTACGCGGGCATGTCGCAGAATGCGCGGGGCGACCATGCCCACGGAACGGATGCCGTGGGCATGCCACCCTCGGATGAAGCCGTGCGCAGGCTTTACGCTCCTGGAAGTCGTTCTGGCCGTGACGCTCGCCCTGGGCCTGATGGCCGCCATGCTGACGTTCTACAAGCAGGCAACCGACGTTCGCGCGGCCGTGCTCAACGACGTCCGTGCGGTCGGCGCCGAGCGGGCCGTCATGAACCGCCTGACGCGTGAACTCCGGGCCGCCTTCGTCTACCGCTTCCTCAATCTCGGCTGCGAGGGAGGCACGAGCGAGATGCGGTTCATGACGGTCACGTTTCCGAGCGGCGCCATGTGGCTCGAGCAGAAGGTCACCGACACGGACCAGTTGCCCCGCGAGGGCGACATGATGCTCATCGGCTACCGGCTCCGGTACTCCGAGGACGAGGACGGCCGCCCGCAGGTCGACGGGATCGAGCGCACGTGCCAGCGGACGCCCACGGCGAGGGTCTCCGAAGAGGGCTGTGAGATCGAGGCGCTCCTGGTGTCGCCGGACATCAAGTTCCTTCGGCTGCGGTACTGGGACGGGGCGGCGTGGATCGAGAGTTGGGGCGGCGGCGGACTGCCGGTGGCCGTCGAGATCGTCCTGGGCCGTGAACCTCTGCCCGAGAGGGTGGAGCCCGCCGAGTATCCGTACCCGACGTTCCGCCGCGTGGTGGCGATTCCGGCGGCGCCGAGGTCGGTGCCGGGGGCGCCCGCGAAAAGCGGCGAGGAGTCCGGGGCATGACTCATACTACAACGCCGATTGAGCGTTTGCGCGGTGGGCCCGCTGACCCACCGCGCACGAGGCAGCGCCCGCGGGGCAGCACGGGCAAGCGCACGGCGGGTCAGGAGACCCGCCGCGCACGGCCGCCTTGTCGCACTGGCCATGGCACGAGCCGGGGTGTGGTCCTTGTGGCCGTGCTTTTGGTGACGGCCCTGGTGGCCCTGATTGCCGCTGGGCTGATATTCCGGATGCGAGCCGAAGTGGCAACCGCCACGGCCGACGCCCGGGGCGAGCAGGCCTACGAGACGGCCATGAGCGGCGTGGCAGCCGCGATGCTCGTCCTGCACAACTCGGCACGCGACATGACCACGTGGTACGACAATCCCGAGGTGTTCCAGAACCAGTTCGTGGCCGACGACGGCTCCGACCGCTGGTTCTTCACCGTCTACGCCGATGACCCGACCGAGCAGGCGCCCGTCCGGTACGGCCTCACGGATGAGGCGAGCAAGGTTAACCTCAATAGCGCGCCGCCTGAGACGCTTCTGGCCCTGAAGAACATGACCGCCGAACTGGTCGCGTGCCTCGTGGATTACCGTGACGCCGACACCGATCCGAGCCCCGACGGCGCCGAACAGGATTATTACGACAGCCTGCGCCGCCCCTATGCCGTCCCGAACCAGGCGCTGGCCACCATGGATGAACTCCTGATGGTCAAAGGGTTCACGGGGCAGGTGATCTACGGGCAGGACTCGAACCTGAGCGCGGTCCTCGGCGTCCGGACCGGCGACGGCACGGGGCGGACGGCCGCCCGCAGCCGCGATGGTTCCCCCGACCGGGGCCTGCGCGGCATGGCCACGGTGTACTCGTCGGAGCCGAACGTTGACAACGCCGGCCGGCCGCGGGTCGATCTGAACAGCGACATCCCGGCCGGGGCGGTGGACCTGCCTGAGGCCACACTCAAGTTCATCCGGCTCTATCGGGCCGAGGGCGGCAAGTTCGAGAACCCCTGCGACCTGCTGGAGATGCGGTACGAACTGAAGCAGGCGCACCCCGACGACAAACTCGAAGCCGGGGCGGAGATTGAGTCGGGCGTCATGGCCGAGCAATTGCCCGTGGTCATGGATCGCCTGACGACCAAGCCGACCGGTGCCCGGCGGCCGCTCGTGGGCCTGGTGAACGTCAACACCGCCCCGGCCGAGGTCCTGGCGGTCCTGCCGGGCCTGGACGTCAACGTGGCCCAGCAGATGGCCGACCTGAGGCGGGACCTGCCCGCCGAGGCGAAAAACACCGTCGCCTGGCTGTATACGCAGAACCTCCTGGAGGCTGAGGCGTTTAAGAAAGCAGCGCCGTACCTGACGGCGCGCGGTTCTCAGTACTCCGTGCGATGTATCGGCTTCGGCGTACCGTGCGGGCGATACCGCGTTCTCGAAGCGGTCATCGACCTCAGCCGCGGTACGCCGCGAGTCGCTTATCTGCGCGACATTACCCGGCTCGGGTTGCCGTTTGCCCTGGACACCGACCTGCTGGAGCGGAAGCGTTGAGCATCGCATCGCTGATGGGCAAACTTCAGGGTTTCACGCGGGGGCGAAAGACGGGCAAGTTCTGCGCGCTCGATTTCGACCGCGAACAACTCCGCGTCGTCCTGGCCGAATCGACCGGCGAGCGGACCCGCGTCATCAAACTCGCCAGCACCCCCATGCCCGCGGACCTGGACCTCACGGACGCCCAGGCCGTCGGCGATTTTGTCGGCAGGGCACTCAACCAGATGCGCCTTCGGAGCCCCTTGGCGGTGATGAACGTCTCGCGCGGCCAGGCCGTCCTGAAGCCCCTCGTACTGCCGCCCACGTCGAACGCCGGCGAACTGGCCAACATGGTCCTGTACCAGGCGGAGAAGGAATTCACGTTCCGCCCGGAAGAGGCGGTGGTCGATTTCACGCTCGAGAGCCACTACGGGGCCGAAACGGCCCCGGCCGAAGAGAGCCAGGGCCAGCACGTCCTCGTGGCCGCCGTGCAGCGGCCGGTGATCGACTATTACACGAAGATTGCCGAGGCCGCCAAGGTTCGCCTGCTCAGACTCGGCCTTCGCCCCTACGCCGACATGCGGTGCGTCGAGGCGTACAGCGGCGTTCCGGTGCAGGGGCGCGTTGCCATCGTCCACATCATGGCCGACGAGACCGAGATCGACGTCATCGACTCCGGGGGCCTGGCGTTCAGCCGGTCGGCAGCGGTGCCGGTGCCGCCGGCGGCGCACGGCGAGGCCGTCGCCTCGCGCGAGGCTGCGCAGGCGGTCGTCATGGAGGCGGCCCGCAGCCTCCACAGTTACATGGGCGTGGAACGCGGGCAGACGATCGACCTGGTGCTGCTGGCGGGCGCCACGGGCATCGAGCACGCCGTGGCCGAGGACCTGGGCAGGCGCCTGGGCGTCCGGTGCGAAATGCTGAACCCCGCCGAGAGGCTGGGCCTGGGCGATTCCGGCCCGGCCGCGTCGGCGTTCATCTCGCCCCTCGGGCAGGCGGCCGGCTACGGCGGCGCGGCGGCGCTGCCGTTCGATTTCCTGCACCCGAGGCGACCGCCCGTCAAGCGAGACATGAACAGGATCATGGCGCTCGGCGCGGTGTCGAGCGCCGCGTGCGTGCTGGGGGGCATCTTCGCGGCAGGGGCCATTCAGTGGTACCGCGCAGACTCGTACTCGAACTCGCTCACCGCGGAACTGGCGCGGCTGACCGAAGAGAACCGCCGCGTGACCGCCCTCGCCAAACGCACCGAAACGATCGAGGCCTGGATCCGCCTCGGCCGCGACTGGCTCGACCAGTGGGCATACCTGAGCAACGTTTTCCCCTCGTGCTCCGAGACCTACATCACCAATCTGAAGACCACGACGGCCAACACGGCCAGCCCGAACGCGTCGATCAGTTTTACGGTCAAGGCCAAGTCGAACGAGGCCATCAACGAACTCGGCAAACGCCTCGAGGCGGCAGGCTATGCGTTCAAGCCCGGCCAGGTCACCAGCGGGTCGGACGCATACGGCTACAACTACTCGACCAGCGTCACGGTGATGGTCAAGCCGGAGATGAAGGTCGACCTGGCGGGGGCGGCGCCCGCCCCTCGCCCGGCCGACGATGCTGCGGCGGAGCAGTTCGGCAAGCCGCGGCCGGCGTCGCCTCCGGCCACGACTCGCGTCTCGCGACCCGTGGCCGCAAACCCTGGCGCGGCGACGCCGGGCGCAGGCCCAGGGGCAGCGCGGGGCATGGCGGCGGGCGGGGTCCCCGCGCCGGCGGCCACATCGGGCGAACCGGCGGCAACGACGTCCTCAACATCGGGCTTCACGCCCTACAAGGAGTGGGCGGCCCGGTACGAGCAGTTCCTCAAGACGCGGCCGCCCGAAGACGGCCCGGCCCTCACCGCGTGGCGCGCCAATCGGGTACAACTGCGCCAGGAAGGCGAAGCGCTGAAGCGACAGGAGGAGGCGGCGAGCGCCCCGGTGACGCCGGCGCCCGCTGAACGGACGGGGAGGCGCCGCCGTGATTAAGCGCGAGAGGATTCTGATCGGCGCCCTTGGCTTTGCCGCCCTCGTGGCCGTCATGTACCTGGCGGTCAACCGCGTGTTCCTGGTCCCCGCCGCCCAGCGCATGGTCGACGCCGAGGCCATCATCGGAAAGATCAAGCACGCCAACGCCCAGAAGAGCAAGGAAGTGGCCTACCAGAACCGCCTGAAGTCGCTGGCGGCCATGACCTTCGGCGCCGATGAGAACCACGTCAGCGAGCAGGTGCGTTCGCGCGTCACGGAACTCCTGGGCCAGAGCGGCCTGAGCGCCCAGAACCTGTCGCTGAAGCCGCTCGTCAGTTCGCGGGTTCCCGGCGTATACAAGGAAATCGGCTGGACCGTGCGGTCGCGCGGCAAACTGTCTCACGTGGTCAACTTCGTGTATCTGATGGCTCGCGAGCCGCACCTGCACCGCCTCGACAACCTGGTCCTGGCGCCGGTGCCCGGCGGCACCGACGTGGAGTTGCAGGTCAAGTACGGCACGCTGGTCCTCGACACGCCGCAGAGCGAGAAACTCGAGACCGACCGCGTGGAGAACGATGCGCCGCCGGGCGTCCTGCAAAGCGCCGAACGGGTCCAGTACGAGACGATTGCCTCGCGCAACCTGTTCCTGCCGTACATTCCGGCGGTGGCGGGCCAGACGCCGCCCGGCGGGGAATCGCCGCAGACGCCGGGCGAACCCTCGGGCCCGCGAGTGCCCGAGGGGTATTACCGCATCGTCGGGCTGCCCGCGTGGGGCGACGCCGCCGACGTGCTCGTCCGCGACGGGCGGACCGGCAGGGTCGCCGCGTACAAGCCCGGCGATGCCCTGGGGGGCGGCCGGATCATTACCGTCGACTACCGGTCGATGCCGCTGCCGGGCAAGCCCGACCTGCTTTCGCAAAGCCGCGTGGTGCTCCAGATCGGGGCCGAGTACTACGCCGTGGAACTCGGGGCCAGCCTTGCCGAGAAACATGCCCTGACGCCCGACCAGGTGCCGCCAGGTCTTCCGAAACTCGAGGCGCCGCCCCCGGATCCTCCGGGGCTCGAGAAGGCGCCTCCGCATAAGAGCAGATGAGGCGAGACTTGCGGTAAGGGGTGCCGCAGGTCTCAAGGGGATTATATATGCCAACACACCGACTGCTCCTCCTCGTGATGGCGGCCGCCCTGGCGGGCCTGTCGGGGGCCTGGGCCTTCGGCGCGCCGGCCGATCCCGCGCCGCCCGCTCCCTCGCCCGGCGCGAAGGCCGCGCCCGCTCCCGCGTCGCCGAAGGCCGCCGAGCCTGTGAAGCCGGCCGCCCCTGCGGCCGAAGCGCCCAAGCCGGCCCCCGAGACGCCGAAGCCGGCCGCTCCTGCTGCCGAAACGCCGAAGCCGGCTGCGCCCGCGGCGGCGCCTGCGCCCGAAACGCCCAAGCCTGCCGCACCGGCCGCCGCCGAGACGCCCAAACCGGCGGCCCCCGTCGCGGAGGCGCCCGTTATTCCGCCAGTCACGCCTCCGGCCACGCCGGTCGTCCGGCCCGCCGAAGTGCGATTCCAGTTCGACGGCATACCGTACAACGAGGTCGTCCGACGCTTTGCCCAGATGGCGGGCAAGCCCATCCTCGGTGACTTCACGGTCGAGGGCACGGTCACGTTTTTCGACAGCCGGCCGTACACGTTCGACGAGGCCCTCGACACCCTGAACCTCCTGCTGGCGATGCACAACTACACGCTGATTGAGACGCCGCGGTACTTCCAGGTCGTCACGCTCAAGGAGGCCGCCAAGGCGCCCCTCAAGATCGTCCAGGGCTGGGCCCAGGCCGAGGGCGTGCGTCCGGGCGAGATCGTCACCATGGTCGTGCCGCTGAAGTTCGTAAACGCCCCGAACGTCATCCCGACGATCCAGCCGCTCGTCTCGACGTTCGGCAGCGTCGCGTCGCTGGGGGGGGGCCGCAACCTCGTCATCACCGACCGCCTGGAGAACATCAAGCGGGTCCGCTTCTTCCTCGACCAACTCGACCTGCCCGGCGCAACGGTGCCCGGCCGGCAGATGAAGGTGTACAGCCTCAAGTATGCCTCGGCGCGCGACCTCGCGACGGTCATCAACAGTCTCTTCGGCACCGCGATGCCCATGAGCGCTGCCGCAACGGCTGTTGTGCCTCGCTATGTTCGCGACGACGATACAGGCCAGTGGGTGCCCAATCCGAACTACGTGGCGACGCCCGCCACGGCGGGCGGGGCGGCCCCGGGTTCCGACATCGTCAAGGCCACCGCCGACGACCGCACCAACACGCTCTTCCTGGTCGGCGACGGCGAAAAACTCACGATGGCCGAAGAGATCATCAACCGCCTCGACGCCATCCAACCGTCGGCCACCGGCGACATGCGCGTCTTCGAACTCAAGAACGCCAAGGCCGAAGACGTGGCCAACGTCATCCGCCAGATGCTGCCAGGCCAGGTCCAGACGATCACGGCCGCGCAATCCAGTTCGGGGTATCCGAGGGCCGCCGTGCCCGCGCCCGGTGTGCAGGGGATGCAGGCCCGCGTCGTGGCCGACCCGAACTCCAACCGCCTCATCGTCACCGCGCCGCTGGACCAGATGAACCGCATCGAGGATATCATCAAGCAACTCGACCAGGGCACGAAGAACGTGGGCGGCATCCGGGTCTTCCGCCTGAAAACGGCCGACGCCCATCAGTTATCGGGCGTCATCGCCGGGGCGCTGCGCAAGGCCTCGCCCGGCGCCCCGGGCGCGCCCGGCGCGGCAGGGCCGCAAGTGACCGCCGACGTCCGCACCAACAGCCTCGTCGTGTCGGGCACCGAAGGCGACATGAAGACCGTAGAGGCGCTCCTGGCGGAAATCGACAAGCCGCTCGACGGCAAGGAGGCCCGCGAGATCCACGTCGTGCAACTCAAGGTCGGTAACGCGCCGCAACTGGCGGCGGCCATCGGGCGGATGCTCAGCCAGCAGGACCCAGGCCGCTTCGGCCCCGGGGCGCCGGCGTCCACAAGCGTCCGCGTCGAGGCCGAGCCGGCCACCAACAGCCTCCTCATCTCGGCCGCGCCGGGCGACTGGCCTGTCATCGAGAAGATCCTCGAACAACTCAAGACGTCGGCCATGCCCATGGCCTCCGCCTCGACGCGCATCGTGCCCCTGAAGTACGCCAAGGCGCCGCAGGTGGCCGAGACGCTCCGGCAACTCTTCGGCCCGCAGGCCCGCGCGATGGCCATGATGCGCGCGGCCAATACCGGCCAGCAGCCGCCCGTGCCGGTCGTCATCGCCGCCTCGGAGTCCTCGAACAGCCTGCTGGTGTCCGCGGCCGCCGACGACCACGAGGCCATCGCCGAAATGGTCAAGGGCATCGACGTGCCGGCGGCCGAGACGGCCGAGAACGTCCGCATCCTTCACCTGAAGACCGGCGATGCCGTGAAGGTCGCCGAGACCCTGCGCGCCATGTACCCGGCGTCGGCTCGCGGCGAAGCGGCCAGGGTTTTCGTCCAGGGCGACGTCGCAAGCAACTCGGTCCTCGTGCGCGCATCCGACGCCGAGTTCAAGACCATCGAGGCGATGGTCAAGCAACTCGACCAGGCAATCACGGAAAGCGGCGGCGTCAAGACGTTCCGCCTGAAGGTGGCCGACGCCCAGCAGGTGGCCACGGTGCTCCAGAGCACCTTGGCGAAGCGCGAGGGCGCCCGGACCGGGCATGGCCCGGCAGGCCAGGCCGCGCCGCCCACGGTCGTCAGCGCCGACATTCGCACCAACAGCGTCATCATCGCCGGGCCGGCCGCCGACATCCAGATGGCCGAGACGATCATCGCTGAACTCGACCGGCCGCTCGAAGGCAAGGACGCCCGCGAGATTCACGTCGTCCAACTCAAGGTCGGCGACGCCAGGCAACTGGCCGACGCCCTGACGCGTATGCTGAGCCAGCAGGAATCCGGCCCGGGCAAGACGGGCCGCCAGGCGGCCACAAACGTCCGCGTCGAGGCCGACACGGGCACCAACAGCCTGCTCATCTCGGCGGCGCCCGGCGACTGGCCGACCGTCGAGAAGATCCTCGAACAACTCAAGACCTCGGCCATGCCGCTCGCCACGCCGACGACGCGCCAGATTCCGCTGAAGTTCGCCAAGGCGTCGGAACTGGCCGAGACGCTTCGCCAGGTCTTCACGAACACGGCCCGCGGGCGACTGGCCGACAAGAACGTCGTGCCGGTGGTCATCGCCCCGTCGGACCGGAACAACAGCCTCCTGGTGTCGGCGGCCGACGACGACCAGAAGACCATCGCCGACCTCGTCAAGACGATGGACGTGCAGACGGTCGAGGGCGTCGAGCCGATGCGGATGATCCGCCTGGAGTCGGCCGATGCCGTCAGGCTGGCCCAGACCCTCAAGGGCATGGTGCCGCCCGCCCCGAAAGGGCAGCAAACGGTCCTCATCGAGGCCGACCCGCTCTCCAACTCGGTGATCATCCGCGGGCCCGAGGCCGACCGCAAGATGTTCGAAGACATGATCGCGAGCCTCGACAAGGCCACGCAGGCCCAGGCCCGCGAGGTCCGCATGATCCCCTTGAAGAGCGTCTCGGCCTCCATGCTGGCCACGATGCTCGGGCAACTGTACCAGGCGCCGGCGGCCGCGATGGCCGGGCCGCGCCGCCCGGGCCAGGCGGCGGCGGAGAGCGCCGAGCGTGTCGTCGTTGCGGCCGCGCCGGGCGACCGGATGCTCGTCGTCGATGGGCCGCGCGAGAAGGT
>Ga0315295_10002805_pt1 | contig 14748 bp, 15 predicted proteins | sample YL17G14_0_MG_FD_204453 | JGI IMG/M metagenome (GOLD analysis project Ga0315295, IMG submission 204453) | Sediment microbial communities from Yellowstone Lake, YNP, Wyoming, USA - YL17G14_0 | ecosystem: Environmental > Aquatic > Freshwater > Lake > Sediment | place: USA: Wyoming | collected...
TCGCTGATAGAGCCCTTGATCATAGCCTTCCTCGGCCTAGTCATAGGCACCATCGTCATATGCATGTTCCTGCCCGTGTTCAAGATAACGGAGCTCATAGGCTGATGAGCACAGGTCTTGTTGCGGGGCTTCCGCGCAGACTCGTGCAGCTTACGTGCGGCAGGCTGCTGCTCCTGACCTCGTTCCTGATCGCCGACGCGGTCGTGTTCAGGCGGGGCTGGCAGCCCGTGTACGCGGCTCTCGGCGCGGCGTACCTGCTCTCCGTGGCGTACGGGCTGTGGCTGCTCACCAGGCGTTGGCTCATCGGCCTGGCCGCCTGCGAGCTGGTCGGGGACGTCGCGCTCGTGACCGCGCTTGCGTGGCTGTCGGGCGGCCCTGAGTCGTCCTTCGTGCTGCTGTACGCGCTCATTGTGCTGGGCGGAGCCACGATCATGCTTCTGCCCGGCGCGATCGTCGCGGGCGTAGCGTCCAGCGCCGCATACGCGGCGATGACCGTGGCGGCGCTGCGCGGCGGCATGGACGGCAATCCCGAGACCATCATCTACATCGCCATACTGCGGGCGACGCTGCTTCTCTTGATATCGGGCCTCGTCGGGTATCTCGCCGTTTCCTTGGAGCGCAAGGGCGCCGAGCTGGCCAACCTGCGCGTCTTCACTCAGGAGATATTGAGCGGGATGACGAGCGGCCTGCTGACGCTTGACCGGACCGGCGGGATTCTCTACGCGAACCCTGCGGGGTGCGAGTTGCTCGGGTACGCCCCGGAGGAGTTAATCGGGAAGCCGGCGGAGGAGTTCCTTGACGCGTGGCAGTTCCGCCCGGAGAACCTCGAGACGATAGCCGGGGATAACCTTGACCACGAGGCGTTGGCCAGGGCCGTTGACGGGGACAGGGTCCCGCTGGGCTACTCCGCTTCGGTCCTCGAGTCGGGCGGAGGCAGGGGCGCGTCGCGGTTCGTCGTGATGTTCAAGGACCTGACCGACATCAAGCGCACGACCTCCGAGCTCAGGAGGCTTGACAGGCTTTCCGTGCTCGGGCGGATGTCGGCGGAGCTGGCCCACGAGATAAAGAACCCGCTCGCGTCGCTGACCGGCGCCGTGGAGTTGCTGCGCGCCGGGGGCGAGAGCAGCGAACGGCTGCTTGCAATAATCTACAAGGAGGCCATGCGCCTCAACGCCATAGCGAGGGACTTCCTTGATTTCGCCCAGACGAGGCCGCTGGAACTGGCGCCCATGGACCTGAAGGGCCTCGCGCTTGAGTTGACCGAATCGCTCCGGCGCAACCATAAGTCGGAGGGCATCGCGGTGAGGCTGGAGCTGCCGGAGCACGACCTGACGGTGGCCTGCGACGCGGAAAGGCTGTTCCAGGGGCTTCTCAACATAGGAATCAACGCTCTGGAGGCAATGCCCGATGGAGGCAGGCTCGCGATAAGGCTCCGGCGCGAGGGAGACGAGGCCGTCGTGGAGATATCGGACACCGGCCCCGGCATCCCCGCCGTCGAGCTGGATCGCATCTTTAACCCGTTCTATACCACCAAGCCGACCGGAGTCGGCCTCGGACTGGCCACGGCCCTTGGCATCGTGGCCAGCCACGGCGGAAGGATTCAGGCCGAGAGCGCTCCGGGCGGCGGCGCGACCTTCAGAGTCAGGGTTCCTGCAGCCAAGACGCTGGCTCCGGTCGCATGAGGTTCAGCTGATGCCCGTTCGCAAGGTGCTCATAATCGACGACGAGCCCGGCATCTGCGAGTTCCTTTCCATAGCTCTGGAAAGGCTCGGCTACCGGACCAAGTCGTTCACCGATCCGCGGGAGGCGATATCCGCGGAGCCGTTCGACTTCGACGCGGCGCTGGTCGACGTGCGCATGCCGCAGATGGACGGGCTCACCTGTCTTGCCGGCCTGCGGGCGCGGCGGCGGGAGATGCCCATCATCGTGATGACCGCCTATGCCTCCGTGCAGACGGCGGTAGATGCAATGCGGCGCGGCGCCTACGACTACCTCGCCAAGCCCTTTAAGGTCGAGGAGCTTGCGCTCGTGCTGTCGCGGGCCGTAGGCGGGGGCAAGAAGTCCGCCTTCGAGATGATCGGGTCGAGCCAGGCGATGCGCAGGCTGCGCGAGTCGATAGCCAGGGTCGCGCCCACGCAGAGCACTGTGCTCCTCCTGGGCGAGAGCGGGACGGGCAAGGAGCTGGCCGCGCGCGCGATACACTCATCCTCGCTTCGCTCGACCGGCCCCTTCGTCGCCGTGGACTGCGGCGCGCTCCCGGAGACCTTGTTGGAGAGCGAGCTTTTCGGGCACGTGAAGGGCGCCTTCACCGGCGCGGTGGGCGACAAGAAGGGGCTTTTCGAGGTCGCGTCCAGCGGCACGTTGTTCCTGGACGAGGTCGGAGAGACCTCCCTCGCCTTGCAGGCCAAGCTTCTGCGCACGCTTCAGGAGCGCGAGGTAAGGCCGGTGGGCGGGACGAAGAGCGTGCCGGCGGACGTCAGGGTCATCGCGGCGACCAACGCCGACCTGGAGGAGCTCGTCAGGCAGGGGCTGTTCAGGGAGGACCTGTACTTCAGGCTTTCGGTCATACCGCTGCGGGTGCCGCCGCTGCGGGAACGCGGGGCGGACGTCCGGCTTCTGGCCGAGCACTTCCTCAAAGCCTTCGCCGCGGAGGATGGGGAGGCCGTAAGCTTCGACGAGGACGCTCTGCGGGCCCTGGAGACCTACTCTTGGCCCGGCAACGTGAGGGAGCTTGAGAATGCCGTGGAGCGGGCGACGGTGCTGGCGGTCGGCGAGCGCATCGGCGCGAACGACCTTCCGGAGAAGCTGCTCGCCACGAGGCGCCCTCCGGACGTTCCCGCGTTGCGCGAAGGCATGTCCCTGAAAGAGACGGTCGAAGGGATGGAGAAGAGGCTCATACTGCAGGCTCTAGATGAGTCGAGCTGGAACCAGCATCGCGCGGCGAAGAGGCTGGGGATATCCAGGCAGAACCTTCAATACAAGATGAAGAAATACGCGTTGGCGGGCGTTTCCAGGAAGGAGTCAGGGCAGTGAGGCGCACCCGCGGATTCACACTAGTCGAGGTGATGCTGGTCGTGGCCATCATCGGGCTCCTGGCGGCCCTGACGTATCCGAGCCTCATGCGCGCGCGCGCCAATGCCTATGCCGGCGCAGCCGTGGGCTCGTTGCGCACGGCGGTTAACGCCTGCGAGACGTACAGGGCGACCCACAGGGTGTACCCGGCCGGGTTCGCCGCCCTGACCGCGCAGCCGCATCCCTACCTGATCGAATCCTTCGACACCACCGCCACGGGCAGGCCGTACGAAGGCCACCAGTTCTTCTACGTTCTGGGAGACGGCGTCCAGGCGAGGCCCGACATGTATTACATCTACGCCGTGCCGGCGATCCCCGGCGTGACGGGCACCAGAGTCTTCTACGTCGATGAGACGGGGGTCGTCCGCGTGGGGACCTTCCCCTGCGCGCTCACCCGTGCCTACATGAGCGGGCTGCCGCCGATCCAGTAGCAAATTTTTGCCTTTGCCGAAAAGGATTGTTAGACGTCGCAAGGCTCTGTTCTATAAGGAGTTATGCATACAGACCGGCTTTCGGCGTCCGTTTTGCGCAAGACTTTTTGCCTGTCGGACCTGAAAAACGCGTGCGGTCCACGCCGGTCCGTTATGGTTCAACTCCTTGCCTAAGTGGCAGTTAAGGCTGGAAGGGTGGATCTTTGAGGCGTCTGGCACGGCGGTTGCTCTTATAGACCTTGCACCGGCGGACGTAAAAAGGTTTCTAAAGTCCGACGGGCCGGTGCCGATTAAGGAACAGGGATTACTGCTGTTAGGGTTTAGATCAACCAACCAAAACCCAGCCCTTCCGGGGGCAAAGGGAGGACGCGATGAGGAAGAACAGAGGCTTCACACTCGTAGAAATCATGATCGTTGTGGCGATCATAGGCCTGCTCGCGGCTATAGCAATCCCGAACCTGCTGCGCGCAAGGCACAACGCCAACGAGGGTGCAGCGATTGGTAACATTAAGACGATATCTTCGGCGGTGGAGTCCTTCAGGGCTGCGCAGACCCCGCCTGCCTTCCCGGCCGTTATGGCTGACCTGACGGCTGCTGGCGGCGCGACTCCGGCGTACATCATCGACGAGTTGAACTGCGCCAACGGCGGCGGGACCTCAAGGCAGGGCTACTGGTATGACTATGTCGTGGATGCCAACGGCCTCGGGTTCTACGTGGTCGCTACGCCTGTCAACTACCAGGTCACGGGCAGCAGGACCTTCTTCTGCGACGATGCCGGGATAATCCGCGCCTCCGACACGGGCGGCAACGCGCTCCCGGCGAACAAGGCTGCCGGTCAGGCTTGGAGTCCGATCGAGTAATAAACCGACCTACAGGTCGTTTGGGGAGCCGTGGCAACGGATGGCCGCGGCTCCCTCGTTTTAGTGCTCAAACTTTGCAGCCGAAGTCCCGATAAATACGTAGAGAGCTGCTTATGAAGGTGGAAATAGACCTTCGAAAGGGGACAGATGATGGCCGAGAAGGTTAAATACGCGGCCGGGGTGGACGTCGGAAGTCGCTCGGTCAAGGTCGTTCTGGGTGTGCCTGGACCGGATGGCTTCCGGGTGCTCTCGGTGGCCGTGGAAGAGTTCGGTGAGGGCAAGGGTGGCCGCGAGGCTCCCATGGAGCGCGTCGCGGAGGCGATCGCCGCGGCGTCCGCCAAGGCGGGCGTGGCTGATGCGTTCGTCGCGACGGGGCTTGCCGGCCGGAACGTGGTGGTCAGGTTCATAGAGCTGCCACGGATGAGCCAGCAGGACGCGGCGGGCGCGATATCTTACGAGGCTGAGCAGTTCATCCCGTTCGACACGTCCGAGTGCCTGATGGATTACCAGGTGCTGGATCCGGAGGGGACGTCGCGCCGGATGGCGGCGGTCATAGTGGCCGCCAAGCGGGACTACGTCGAGGAGCGGATGGAGGCGCTGACAAAGGCCGGACTCCAGCCGAGGGTCGTGGACGTGGAGGCGTTCGCTGCTCTGAACGCCTTTACGCGGAAGCGGCGCTGGCAGGATGGAGAGACGGTGGGCGTCGTAAATCTGGGGGCACAGATAACGAGCCTCTGCATCCTCCGTGACGGCATTCCGGCCTTTGGCCGGGAGGTCAACCTAGCCGGCGACCACCTGACCGAGGCGGTGGCCAAGGGCGCGAAGCTGGAGCTCGCGGAGGCCGAGGCCTTGAAGCGGGCGAATGCGGACGTCGCGCACCTGGAGGGCCCGATGACCTACCTGGGGCAGATGCTCGAGGAGCTTTCGGCGGAGCTGCGGATGTCGTTCGACTACTTTGAAAACCAGTCCGGCGGCTCGAGCGTCTCTCGGGTGTTCGTAAGCGGCGGCACGGGAAAGCTTCGCAACATAGACAAGTACCTTGGCGACGCGCTTCGCCAGCCCGTTGAGATCTGGAACCCGTTGGAAGGATTGGTCACGGATGAGGAACTGCGCTCGCCTGAGCTAGAGGAGGCCGCTCCTCTGGCCGCCGTAGCCGTCGGGCTTGCGTTGAGGGGGGAGGAACAATGATAAGGGTCAACCTTCTTCCCGATGAGTACAAGCGCAAGAAGAGAAGCAGCGTGAAGCTCGACCTGCCGCTTCCTCTGCCGGCGATTCTGGCGGGCGGCGGGGTTCTTGCCCTGGTGCTGCTCTTGTCGACCTCGCTGCTGGCTGGCTCCCTGGTGGCCTCGAGCCACGTGAAGAGCGCCAAGCGCGAGCTTTCGGGCATCCAGGCGAGGGCTACCTACGCCGCCGGACTGGTCTCCAGGAAGGCGGACCTGGACAAGAGAATGTCCGTGATAGAGAACCTGGTCGCCAACCGCAAACTGTGGTGGGAGAAGTTCAACCGGCTCGCCTTCCTCGTCCCGGACGAGGTATGGCTGACCAGGGTTTCAACCGAAACCCGCACCCAGCAGGTTCCCGCCGCGAAGGCGGGCGAGAAGCCGACGACCATCGAGCACCACATGCTGGTGATAACGGGGGTCGCTCTTCCGCCGCCTGACCGTAAGACGGGTGAGCTGGGGGTCGTGAGCCAGTTCATCAAGTGTCTGAACGGTGATCCCGGGTTCATAGCCGGATTCAGGGGCGTGGAGCAGGACGGTCCCATCCAGCTTCTCTCGGAGAATGGTTACGAGATGATGGAGTTCAAGCTCGCCTGCGAGTTTGACAAGGAGTCCTGAGGATGACACTGAATAACGTTCCGAAAGAGAAGGTTCTGGCGGTGTTCGTCCTCTGCCTGGCCGTGGTCGCGGGCGGCGGCGGCTTCCTCGTCAAGTTCCAGCTCGATAAATTGGGCCGGCTCAGGCAGCAGGCGGCCAAGGAGGGCCAGGTTCTTGCCGAGGCACAGCGCCTTGTCGCGCAGATACCGGACCTGGAGCGGTCCATAGCCGGGGCGGAGGAAAAGATCGTCTATTACGAGGCCAAGCTGCCCGGCAAGGACGAGGTGGCCGCGCTGTTCAAGGAGCTAGACGAGAAGGCGCAGGAGGCCCGCGTCCAATACATGACCATAAGCGAAGCCAGTGAGGAGATGGGGGAACACTACACCAAGTTCACACGCAAGATAGTCCTCACGGGGGGATACCACGAGGTCGGTCGGTTCATCAACAAGCTGGAAGCGCTAGATAGGCTAGTAAGGGTTGACGACATATCGATGGAATCGGACCCCAGTCAGCCCTTCCAGCACAACGTGGTGCTGGTTGTTAGCACTTACGTTGCCAAGGCAGAGGAGGTGGCGAATTGAGGCCGCTCGCAGTCATTCTTGCCCTGGCTCTAGTCGTCGTGGGCTGCGGCGCCCCCGGCGTGAAGAAGCCGCAGGCTCCGGTGCAGGCGGCGCCCAGGGCCAATCAGCTGCCGCCGCCGACGGGCCAGCTTCCGCAGGTTGAGTTCGCCTACGACGCCGCCGACGTCCGGGATCCGTTCGTGCCGCTCTACGCGGGGGGCATGGGGCCCGACCTGTCGCGGCTGCGCATCGAGGGCGTCGTGCTCGCTCCGTTGGGCAACTACGCCGTCGTGAACGACATGGTTGTGACGGCGGGAGATCAGCTGGCTGGTTGTGCCGTCACCGGGATAGATGAGTCGGGGATATCGCTTGATTTTGCGGGGGAGAAGTTCTTCATTGCCATCCCCGCCGCGGAATAGAGGAGCAAGATGAGTATCTGGGGAGGAAGGGATATGCAAAGGACTGTTGACAGGGCCCTCGCTTTGCTCTGTGCCCTGGCACTTGTGTGGCTATGTTACCCCAGCGTCGCCGCGGCGCAGAAGGAGAACGGGGAGGTCGAGAGCCTCGTTCCCGAGCTCGGCGTCGCTACGAGCGGGCAAGGGGAGAGCGCTCGGGTGACCATGGATTTCAAGAGCGCGGACATAAGGAACGTCCTGAGGCTCATCTCCTATGCCAGCGGCGTCAACGTAGTCGCTGGGCCAGAAGTCCAGGGAACGGTTTCGGTGCGCCTTGCCGACGCGCCCTGGCAGGACGCGCTGGACGTCATACTGAGGGCTTACGGCTACGCCTACGAGCGCAAGGGCAACATCATCAGGGTGTCCACTCTTGAACAGCTCAAGGCCGAGGAAACAGAGACGCTTGTCCTGAGCCTCAAGTTCTGCAAGCCAGAGATTATGATGGACAGTATCTCTCCGCTTCTTTCGAAGCGGGGAACGGTCAAGGTCAATCCGCTTGTCAACGCCCTTATCGTCAACGACCTTCCGGGCAACCTGCGCGAGATAGAAAAGACCGTGGCCGTGCTCGACAGCAAGACCCGGCAGGTGATGATCGAGGCCAGGATACTCGAGACCTCGGTCGGCAGCATAGGCGACCTCGGCATCGAGTGGACCGCGACCGGGTCGCTCACGGGCAGCATTCGCCCGACGACCTTCCCGTTCGCGAACGACCGCAGCCTGGGTGATTTCGAGCCCTACGGTACCTTCCCGGCCGCCGAGGACACCGACTTTACCTTCGGCTACCTGGACTTCTCCGCGCTGACCGCCGTCCTGAACGCCCTGGAGACGGACAGCACCGTGAAGATTATCTCCTGCCCGCGAGTCGTTACGGTTGACAACGTGCAGGCCAAGATGAAGTCCGCCACCGTGGTGCCGATACCGATCTTCGAGCGCAACAATGAGACCGGCGGCATAGAGGTCACGGGCTACGAGGACAAGGAAGTCGGCATAATCCTCGAGGTTACCCCGCACGTCAACGGCGACAGCGGCATCATAACGCTCGAGGTTGTTCCTGAGGTCAGCACCTTCGCCGAGATCGACAACAAGACCTTCATCGGCGATCCGACGGCCGAGCGCCCGATAACCTTCGAGCGCAGGACAGAGACGACCGTCATGATTAGGGACGGCTATACCCTCGTGATAAGCGGTCTCATAGACAACCAGACGACCGAGTCCGCGAACAGGGTGCCGCTCCTGGGCAACATACCGCTTATCGGGCGCTTGTTCTCCAGCAATCATGACGACGACACCCGCACCGACCTCGTGATGTTCATCACCCCCCGCATAATCGCGGAGGATGAGACGCTCGAGCGCGACTCCTACTCAGTCGAGACGCAGGAGATCCTGCTTTCCAAGAAGCAGGACGCCGACCGTCTTCTCGCCGCACAGGCGCACATGGAGTACGGCAAGGAGCTCCTGGCCGCTGGGCGGAACGCGGAGGCCGCCGCGGAGCTGGAGCGGGCGCTTGCGTTGTCACCGGATATGAGCAAGGCCCAGGCGCTTCTGGATAAGGCCTCGCCGAAGCCCGAGCGTGTCGTGGAGGCTCCGGAGGTTGAGGAGCCGGCGCCTGCGGCTCCGGCGGAAGAGGCGGTCCCGGAGGCTCCTGCTGTCGAAGAGGCGGCCCCCGAAGCTCCGGCAGAGGAAGTAGTCCCCGCGGCCCCGGCTGAGGAAGCGGCTCCCGAGGCTGAAGAGCCTGTCGTGGAGCCCGAGCGTGTCGTGGAGGCTCCAGCAGTCGGTCTGCTGGAAATGCCTCCCGCTCCGCCTGACGATGCGGAGATAGCCGCGTGGAACGTTGAGCTGGGCAAGCAGGCCTGGAAGAGCGGCGACTGGGCGGAGGCCGAGCGCTGCTTCAAGGCCGCGGCCGATCTCGACCTGGACAGCGAAGCTCACGCCTGGCTCGTGCGCGTGTGGGATAAGCAGGCGGGCGCGGCCTACTCTTCCGGCCTTGAGCTTTACCGGTCGGGCCAATATGATGAGGCGGTCGCCTACTTCAAGCAGGCGATGGAGCTTAAGCCGTCTTCCAAGACGCAGGACTATATTGAGCGGTGCGAGGCTAAGCTGGCGGGGGAGTGAAGTTCGCCCTCGCGTGGGGGCGGATGAGTTGAGGATAAGGGCTAGATTTACAAAGGACGGCCCGGCGCGGTTTGCGTCCACGCTGGATTTCGCCAGGATGCTCGCCCGGGCTGCAACCAGGGCTGCGATACCGATGGAATATTCGCAGGGACATACGCGCAGGCCGCGGATAAGCACGGGTCCCGCGTTGCCTGTGGGAATACGCAGCAGCGCCGAGTACGCCGACTTTCGCCTGTCCCGTGACTTGGGGCCGGAGGAGTTCCGCGCGCTGCTCGGCCCGGCGTTGCCGCCGGGGGTCGAGTTGCTGGGAGCGTGGGAGCTCCCGGAGGGATCCAAATCGCTCTGTGCCGCCGCCGACGCCGCGGAGTACCGCTGCCGCGGGCTTCAAGGTGAGCGCGCCCTGTCCGTTGCCAGTGCCCTGTCCGCCGGCCCGGCGCGGGAATGCCGGGTTCTGGGCGACAGCCTCGTCATGATTCTGGATTGCTCTCCGGCGCATACGGTGAACCCCGTCTCGGCGCTACAGGAGGCGGGGGTTCCCCGGGAGGAATCGCTCTCCCTCGACATTGAGCGTTCGGCCTTGTATACTATGCGCGAAGGGAGGATAGTGCCGCCCGAGGATGGGAATCGGGGCGGTGCTTCATCGAATGAAGAAAGAGATGCTGATAAGCGCGGACGAGATGGAGGTCCGTGTTGCGATCCTTGAGGACGGAGTTCTCGAGGAGTTATACGTCGAGCAGGGCAGTTCGGCAAGAACCGCCGGGAACATCTATAAGGGCAGGGTGGGAAGCGTTCTGCCCGGGATGCAGGCGGCGTTCGTTGACATAGGCCTGGAGAAGGACGGGTTCCTCTACGTCTCCGACGTGTTCGACCACTTCGAGGTCGATGAGGGCGATGAAGACGAGCAGCCCTCGCGTCAGAGGCGTCCGAGCTCGCGCGCGGCCATAGAGGACTTCCTGAAAAAGGGCCAGGAGATACTGGTTCAGGTGGCGAAGGAGCCGGTCGGCACGAAAGGCGCCAGGCTGTCCTCCTACATCAGCCTGCCGGGGCGGTTCCTCGTGCTGATGCCGACCTACGATCGCGTCGGCGTCTCCAGGAGGATACCTGACGACGCAGAGCGCAACAAGCTGAGGAACATAGCGCGCTCTCTCAAGCCCCAGGGCTGCGGCCTCATCGTTCGGACCGCGGGCGGAGGTCAGCAGGAATCGGCCCTTCGGTCTGACGTGAAGTACCTGACCGGCCTCTGGAAGTCCATCCAGAAGCAGGCAAGGCGGGCGAAAGCGCCCAAGCTGATACACGAGGAACTGGGCCTCACGTTCAGGGTGATCCGTGATCATTACACGCCGGAAGTTGAGCGGATCATCGTGGACAACAAGGCCGAGTTCCACACGCTGCGGCGTTTCATCCGCACGCTGATGCCCAACGAACGGCAACGGGTTGAGCTGTACGCGGAGCCGGAACCGCTCTTCGACAAGTACGGCGTCGAGGAGGAGATTCAGAAGGCTCTGCGGCGCAAGGTCTGGCTCAAGTCGGGCGGGTACCTGGTCGTCGATCAGACCGAGGCGCTTGCCGCCATAGACGTCAACACGGGCAAGTACACGGGCAAGAACAACCTTGAGCAGACGGTCCTGCGGACCAACCTGGAGGCGACGCGGGAGGTGGCCCGGCAGCTGCGGCTGCGCGACATGGGCGGGATAATCATCATCGACTTCATCGACATGGAGGAGCCCCGCAACAGGGACAAGGTCATCAGGGAGCTGCGGAGTGCGCTGGAGCGGGACAAGGCGCGCATAAACGTCATGGAGATAAGCGAGCTAGGGCTGGTCGAGATGACGCGGCAGCGGACGCGGCCCTCGCTCAAGACCGCCCTTTGCCAGGCTTGCCCTTACTGCAACGGCGACGGAGTGGTGATGTCACCGGGCACGATGGCCAGCAATGCCCTCCGGCTCGCCGCGAAGGCGGGAAGGGCCGCGAAGAAGGCCAAGGGGCTCAGGCTCAAGGTGCACCCGGACGTGGCGGCCCGCCTGTCCGTGGAGGAGGCGAAGAAGGTCAAGCGCCTGGAGCACGAGCTTAGAAAGAAGATAAAGGTAGAGCCGGCTGGCGGCTACCACATGGAGAGCATCAGGATCCTGTCGGATCCTGGTGGCAACGAGCTGGTCGCCAGTATTAGACAGCCGATGGGCTGACGTTCCGCGGCGTTGGCTGCCGGGCCAGGATGGCTCGGCTGCCGCGGGGCATCCACAAAGCAAGGAGGCGTTGTGGAGAAGATAAGCCTTGTACGGAGGCGCATGGGCGCGCCGCAGGTGGAGAACACGGCGGCTCGTCAACGCGCCCTGAACCGACTTGCCGGAGAAGGGCTCATTGCGTCGGGCCCGCTGGCCTGCCTACACGATCCCCGGAACGTTTCGCTGGAGGTAGCGGGCGTTTCGGAAAAAACCCTTCCGGAGGCGGTCGGCGCTCTGGCCGACGCCGGGATGGTTCCCTACCAGCGCGAAGAGTCGTCAGGTCACGTCAAGATCGTAATAGATTTTTCCGATTTCTCCTGGATAAGGCTGCTGTCCGCGGCTGAGGTAGCCCGGATTTTCGGGGTCGGCAAGACCTCGGTGTACGGCTTTCTGCGGACGGGCGAGCTGACCGGCGTGAAGCTGGGCGGCAAGTGGCGGATCTCCGCGCAGGCCGTCCACGATTTCCTCAAAGCCGAGGGCTTGCTTCACTCGGATGACCCTGATTTCGACCGGAAAGCGAGGTAATCATATGTACTGCGAGTACTGGGGCATGACAAGGCCGCCGTTCGATAACGTCCCGGACCCGACGATGTACTTCGATATGCACCGGTCGGTCGAGAACGCCGTCGCGGAGACCCTCTTCGCCATAGAGGAGGGCAACGAGTGCCTCGCCGTCATCGTCGGCGAGATCGGCCTCGGCAAGACGATGGCGCTGCGCATCGTCCTCGACGCGCTCGACCACGACAGGTACGCCGTCGCCTTAGTGACCAATCCGGACCTGACCTTCGTCCAGCTTTTGAGAGAGATCGTCGGACAGCTGCGCGCCGCCCCCTCCGCCATAACGACCAAGGAGGGCCTGCTGGAGGAGTTCAACAAGATCCTCTTCGAGGCTAAGGATTCCGGCAGGAAGGTCGTCGTGCTCATAGACGAGGCGAACGCCCTGCGGCCCAAGAACCTCGAGTCGCTGCGGCTGCTCACCAACATGCAGGACGACCGGGACAACCTGTTCACAATAGTCCTGGCGGGCCAGCCAGAGCTTGCCAAGCGGCTCGAACACCCCAAGAGGGCGAACCTGTTCCAGCGCATAGGCGTCTATTGCAAGCTCGAGCGGCTGGAATCGGCGACCATGCTACGCGATTACGTGGAGCACCGCCTTGAGGTGGCCGGGTGCAACCGCGAGATATTCACCGACAAGTCGTACGAGGCGATCTGGGCGGGTTCCAGCGAGGGCGTCCCGCGCCTCGTGAACAAGATATGCAAGCTCGCGCTCAAGGCCGGAGAGACCAACGGCTACGACCGCGTAGACCCCGACCTCATCGAGCAGGTGGTCGCATCCTTCGCGCCGATGACGAAGGCAGCGAAGAGGAAGTACGACTGGGCGGAGCACGAGCCGGCGGCCACCACGACGGGGGAGCCGGCGCTTGAGGAGCCTGCGGCTCCCGTGGCAGTCCCGGAGGCGCCGGAAGCGATAGAGACGGTGGAGGCCGCAAGCGTGCCGCTTCTTGAGCCGCCGCCGGCCGACCTGGTGATGAAGTCCTACACGGACGACGCCGCGGCGGCGGAACCCTCGCCGGAGGAGACGGCGGCCGAAACGCTCTGCGAGTCCGCGCCTGAGGACCCGCAGGAGCGGCGGAGGTTCGCCGGTCAGCTTGCCGCGAAGCGCATCCACGACAATCCTGACTGCTACCGCGGCGTTGACCTCGTAAAGGCCTGGATTGAGCTGCGGGACGATATCATGCGCGAGATGTAGGCGCTATTAAGGGCTGATTTGCGGCGGGAGGCTTTGTCTCCCGCCGCTTTGCGTCAGGTGATATAATCCCCGCAATGACCGCTGGATTCGTCGAGCTTGTCGGCAGCATACACGTCCACACCATCAAGTCTGACGGCGTAGGGGACCTGAAGCGGGTCGCCCGCGCCGCGCGCGAGGCGTCCCTGGACTACGTGGTCGTGACCGACCACGACACGAAGGGGTACGGCCTCGAGCACGAGGCCTGCTACGTGGACGGCGTGCTGTGCCTGTTCGGGGCGGAGGCCACGCTCCCAGAGGGGCACTTCGTGGTGCTGGGCTTCCCCGGGGAGCTTCCGCACCTTGACGGGATGGCTTCCTACGTGCGGTGGGCCAAGGAGGTCGGCGCCCTGGGGATCGTGGCCCATCCTCACGGCGGCGGCAACGCCCGGGTTCGCGTTCCCGGCAAGCCCTGGAGGGCGGGACGCCTGCCCGACGTGGGGGGGATAGAGGCCTGGTCCTACATGTTCGACTGGACGGACGCGGTCAGGCCGCTGACGACCCTCAAGCACATGCTGCGACCCGATGACGCTTTGTCCGGGCCCAGGCCCGAGACGCTGGCCTGGTGGGACGAGCGCGCCGCGGAGGGGCCCTTTCCGGGGATAGGAGCGCTGGACGTTCACGGCTTGAGGACGCTGCCCTGGCGCCTGTTCGGATTGATGTCGTACGAGCGGCTCTTCCCGACGCTGTGCACGCACCTCTGGACGCCGCCGCTGACGGGGGACGGCAGGGAGGACGCCGCCACGCTGCTTGACGCTCTGCGCATCGGACGCGGCTTCTTCGCCCTGGACTCACTTGCCTGTTCGCGCGGGTTCGTCTTCAAGGCCGGGGAGAGGCTTCCAGGAGATAACGCCTTGTTGTCAAAGAGCTTGAAGCTGGCGCTTGAGAGTCCGGTTGAGGCAACGTGGCAGCTCGTGAAGGGGGGCAAGGTTGTGGGGCTGGCCGAGGGCAGAGAGGCGGCCTTCGGCCTCTCGGGGCCCGGCGTCTATCGCGTGGAGGGCTACGTCCGCGGCAGGCCGTGGCTCTTCACCAACCACGTCAGGGTGGTGGCGGATGATTGACCCGAAACTGTTGGCGCTGCTTGTCTGTCCCGCGTGCAGGGATAGGCTCGAGGAAGAGGACGCAAAGGGGGGAGCGGACGCGAAGGAGCTCGTCTGCGGCGGCTGCGGACGCCGATACCCGGTCAGGGACGGGATACCCATCCTTCTCGTCGAGGAAGCTGGCCGGTAGCGTGGGACGCGGCCTCGTAGCCCGAAACGCCGCCGCGCTGGCCGGGTCGCGCGTTCTGGGCGGCGCCGCGGGCTTCCTTCTCCTGGCGCTTGCTGGGAGAAAGCTGTCCCTCGGCGACTTCGGGCTGTTCTACTGGCTCGCCGCCGTCACCGGCGTGCTGGTCGTCGCATCGGACTTCGGACTCGACCAGTTGCTCGTGAAGG
>Ga0315295_10002808_pt1 | contig 14739 bp, 15 predicted proteins | sample YL17G14_0_MG_FD_204453 | JGI IMG/M metagenome (GOLD analysis project Ga0315295, IMG submission 204453) | Sediment microbial communities from Yellowstone Lake, YNP, Wyoming, USA - YL17G14_0 | ecosystem: Environmental > Aquatic > Freshwater > Lake > Sediment | place: USA: Wyoming | collected...
CCGTGCTTCAGGATACGTGACACGCGCGCGAGGATTAGCGCTGTCGATCGCACCCCGTTCCACACGGAATTCGTCAAGAAGAACCTCAAGAAGGGCATGGCCGACGAGGTCCGGCTGCTCAAGAGGTTCATGAAGGGCATCGAGTGCTACGGCGCTGAGGCGAAGGTCCAGGGGTTCTCTGGATACCTGTGCGAGCTCCTGGTCATGCGCTTCGGAAGCTTCAGGGCGGTCCTCGGGTCGGGCAAGGACTGGAAGGTCGGAGATGCCTTGGAGCTGCCCGGGTTTCCGGGAAACGAATTCCCAGAGCCGCTCACGTTCATCGATCCTGTCGATTCGAAAAGGAATGTCGCTTCGGCCGTATCCCCTGAGACGATGCTCCGGTTCATATTGGCCAGCAGGGAGTACCTCGCCGATCCAGCTGTCAAGTTCTTCTTCCCTGCTGAGAGGGTCGCCTGGGACTCGGGAAGGGTCAGGAGGGTCGCTGGCAAGAGTATCCAGAACCTTCTGTCTGTCACATTCCCCAAGCTGGACCTCATCGATGATGTCGTGTATCCACAGTTGAGGAAGTCCCTCGCCGCCATCACGGCATTGCTCGAGAGGGCCGAGTTTGAAGTCGAGAAGACGTCGATCCATGTCGACAAGGTCACACATCTCCTGATCGAGCTCGTCTCGATGTCGCTCCCGAAATCGCGGAAGCACAGAGGCCCACCAGTGAACTCGGAGACAGTGAACGAGTTCCTAGCGAAGTGGAACACGCTTGGCATATCTGCTCCGTATATCGAGTCCGGAAGATGGTATGTCATGACCGAGCGGGAGTACGAGCGTGCGGACGCTCTCGTGAAGGCGAAGCTCGAGGCGATACCCCTCGGCAAGGATGTCATGAAGCAGAAGTCGTTCGAGGTGGAGAGCGCAGACGCGTTGCTGACAAACAAGCATTTAGCCGCCTTGACACATCACTTCGACGACAGGATGCCTTGGCAGAGATAGTCACTCGGCCGTCTACGGCTCGACGGGAAGGGCAGATGCAGGGTTGAAGAGCACGCTGTTGCCTGCCGCGTCCCTTGCGCTTATGAAGAACATCAAATTGTCGGAGGCGCTCAAAGTATCTCCAGTCACCTGGTACCCGTATCTCAGCTTCCCCTCGGAAGTCATTGCCTGGTAGCCGCTTGCGACGGAGCCCACGGCGATCTCGACGGACCTCAGCTGACCGTTGTCCGTGACCTTCGCTGTGATGTTGATGCGATAGCTGCTGTTCGCACGAATGACCGGGTCATGTGTCGCGTTCACTGCGGCCCATTGATACGTGCCGCTGACTTCGCTCAGTTTGTACTCCTTGCCATAGACGTTGGTCCCGTCATCCACCCACACGATGACTTTGTCGACTGAAGGCGGCGCGTGGTCAGAGAATGGCACGTTGAGCATCAGGACCCAGATCGCGAGAAACGTGAAGAAGAACGTTCCTATGTTTCCGGCCCAGTTCCTCTTCTTGAGCCCCGATGTGTCCACCTTCGCGATCGCATAGAAGTACTTCAGGGTGACAATTCCAGCTACTCCCACCAAGAACGCGACTGGCGCAAGATTCGCGCCCATCATGGAGATCAGCCCCGCGATTATCCCGAAACAGACCGCGTAGATGATTGTCACGAGGGCTGACCGAGTGTCCCTGAGCTCTTTCTTCACGAACTCCTTCTCGTCGAAATCGGGAGGCCGGAACTCGTAGTCTTCGGGCTCGGGCTTATCCTTCTTGCGTTTCTTGGCCATTTCGTCCCTCGAACAGCTAGAGCTACTTAATAGCTTTTGGCTTCATCGGACTACCCTCCGGACAAGCCTGGCGAGAGATCCTGTTCAGGGAGTATCCCGCTCGGTAAGACAATCTCAGCTACCACTTTCGTGTACCTCTAATCAATACCCTTATATTCTGTTCCAGATGTGTACAGAACACAGGTGTTGATCTCATATGTCTGAAATGTCTGAAGAGGAGATCGAGAAACTTCCAGGTGTCGGGCCGGCCATACTCGACAAGCTCAGAGAGGCTGGCTACAACGACCTCATGATGATCGCCGTCGATTCCCCCAGGAATCTCGCAGAGCTCACTGAGATAGGGGAGGCGACCGCGGCGAAGATCATCGCGGCTGCGAAGAAGGCCGCAGACGTCGGCGGCTTCGAGACCGGCGATGTCATCCTCGAGCGACGCAAGACCGTCGCGAAACTGGGCTCGTGTTCGAAGGCCCTCGACGAGCTCATGGGCGGTGGGTTCGAGACCCGTGCCATCACGGAGTTCTTTGGCGAGTTCGGATCGGGCAAGACTCAGCTCTGTCACCAGATGGCAGTCAACACGACCAAACCTGTCGCGGACGGTGGTCTCGACGGGCACACGATTATGATCGACACGGAGCAGACCTTCAGGCCCGAGAGGATAACTCAGATGGCAGAGGCATCTGAGCTCGACCCCGACGAGGTTCTGAAGAAGATACATGTCGCAAGGGCGTTCAACAGCCACCACCAGACGCTGCTGGTTGACAAGGCTTTCGAGACGGCCAAGGAGTTTCCGGTCCGTCTCATCGTGGTCGATTCACTCACTGCACATTTCAGGGCGGAGTACATTGGCCGAGGAGCGCTGGCGGAGAGGCAGCAGATGCTCAACAAGCACATGCACGACCTCCTGAGGTTCGGCGATGTGCACAACGCGGTCATCGCGGTCACGAACCAGGTCTCAGCGAAGCCGGATGCATTCTTCGGAGACCCCACGAGACCGATCGGAGGGCACATCGTGGGCCACACGGCGACCTTCAGGATATATCTCAGGAAGAGCAAGGGCGGCAAGCGGATCGCTCGTCTCATCGATTCCCCGAACCTGCCCGAGGCGGAAGCCGTCTTCCAGGTATCCGAAGCCGGCATCAGCGACTAGGCCCTAACAGAAGATTAAAGTCTCTGTCGGGATGTCCCAAGTCCGTGAAGCTGCTGCTCGAGCTTTCGATGGAGTGTCAATCTCTCGCTCGAGCGGAGGCACTCTCCGCTGCGACTGCACTTGGTGGAAGCCCCAAGGTCGTCCAAGAAGAGCCAGGGATCCTGGTCATTGAGACAGATGCGGACCCTGAAGCGTTCGGGAACAGGCTCGGGCTCTGCCACTATGTCAATGAGTGGCTCTCTTCGTGTAAGGAAGGAGATGTCGAGGACACCGCAAAGGGGATCGATGTCATGGGTCCGATCAGGGTCAGGTCGACAAAGATCGGTGAGAGGTCCCTCGACCTCGCCTCTACGACGCGCAGGGTCGGCGCGATCATCGGGAAGACCAGGGGTGTGGACCTGCACAGGCCCGCAACCGAGATCAGAGTGGTCTTCTCCGAAGGAGCACACTTCGGAAGGGTCATCTCCTCCATAGATCGCTCTTCCTTCGAGAAGAGGAAGAACAGGTACATGCCTTTCGTCTATCCCGCGTCGCTCCATCCGAAGTACGCACGCGCGCTAGTGAACCTGACTCAGATGCCTGTAGGCGGGCGCCTCCTCGACCCATTCTGTGGCACGGGCGCCATCCTCGCTGAAGGGGCAATGATCGGGCTGAAGGCCATAGGGGCGGATTTCTCGGAGCGGATGATCGAAGGCTCTCGAAAGAACCTCGATTACCTGAAGCTCAGCGCAGATCTCAAGCTCTGCGATGTCGGCGAGATACCGCACACGGTGGGGCGTGTGGACGGCATCGCGACCGATCCTCCGTACGGTCGGTCTACCAGCACCGATGGCGAAAGGATTCCAGAACTCTATCGGAGATCGTTCGATGCGTTCTCCGCAGTCCTCAAGAGCGGCGCTAGAATCGCCATAGTGGTTCCCGACATTGATCTTGTCAGGAATCAGGAAGGGTTCAGGCTTCTGGAATCGCATGGGCTCTGGGTCCATCGTTCGCTGACTAGGAACTTCTGCGTGTTCGAGAGCACCTAGGGAACGGTCGCTGTGATGTCTATTTGTGGCAGCTGAGTGCTTGAGTAGTATGCGGAGATGGGGAGCGTCCTATCGCCCGGAGTTGCGGAGGAGGAAACGAGGATCAGCACGCTGACTTCCACATAGCTGTGCGAGGGTACGGTCAGGTTCATCGGGCCTGTCGTGTTGAGTGCGCCTGAAATCAGGAACACGTCGAAATATGTGGGCTGGTCGGTTGCATTCAGCGTGACATTCGCATCGGTCTCACCAGTGTTGTTCACGAAAATGCTGGTGTAGATCGACCCACCCGGGCTCATCGTGAGGGTTGGATTCGAAACCCAGAATGTGAAGACTGGAGTTGTGACAGTCAGGTTGAAGCTAAGGGTCCGTTCAACGGTATCGTTCCTTGTGGTGCCTTTGATCGTGACGTTGTAGCTTTGGCCATACTGTGCCGAAGAAGGAGCTGACATCAACACGCTCATCGTCGCGTTCTCGCTGGAGTTCAGACTCAGTAGCATGTCATGGGCGTAATGGGAATCGTCCTCAGACCTCAGCTTGAACATAGCACCCCAGTCCGCTGCATTCGCCGTGCTCGTGATGACGATCTCGTTCAGGGCGTTCCCGGTGTTTTCGACGGTGACATTGAACACATGCGAGCCGCCCAAGGCTATGGTCGCGTCGGTGACACCGACAGGCTGTAGCTCGAACGAATAGTCCGCAGTCACGGCCGTCATCGGGATGGGCACGAAGGCGAAGACGAGGACCGCGAACGTCAGCACTCCAAGGCCCTTCCTCTTCAGATCGAGAGGGGAGATGTCGTTCAGGGGTGGCGGGTGACGCGCGCCAAGGAACAGTATGAGCAGAGCGAATATCAGCCAGCCGTAGTAGAACATCCCTATGCCGACGAGTATGGCGACCGTGACCCAGCTGAGGTACTTCGCTCTAGCGCCCAGGAGCGCTCTAGCCACATGCCCTCCGTCAAGTTGACCCACTGGCAACAGGTTCAAGGCCGTGACGAGGAACCCGACCCAGGCAGCGAACGCGGTCGGGTGCAGGAGATACTCTCCTCGCAAGGGGATGAAGAGTTCAAGCGCTTGGTAAATCAGGGGAAACGAGATGCCCATGACTCCTTCGGATCCGACATTCGTTGGGACCAACTTCGCCTCGGAGTTCGTCAGTATCAGGCCGATAATGCCCAAGGGGAGCGCCACGAGCAACCCGGCTAGCGGACCCGCGACTCCGATATCGAGCAGCGTCTTCTTGTTCGGGATGGGGTCCCTGAGCGCGATGAATGCGCCGAATGTGCCGAGTGGAGGTATCGATGGAATGAAGAATGGTAGCGAGGCAGCGACGCCTCTTCTCCTCGCCACGAGGAAGTGAGCAAGCTCGTGAACTCCGAGGATAGCCATCAGGGGCAGCGTGAACGTGATCATCCCCATCAACAGATTCTCGACGGTGAAGATCGCTCCGCCGTCCACTCCTGCATATCCGCTCCAATCGAGGACGCCCGCTAGAAGCATCGTCAAGAAGGTGACTACGAGCATTGCGAGGTTCACGGACACGCTCCTGTACTTCACCGTGGGTTTCTTGGCAACGGTGACGATGTGCTCTCCCTTGTCGTACATGATCATCGGTATGAAACCGTGACCTGCCATGTCCTCTCGCAACCGCTCAAAATTCTCTTCTAGAGTTGTATCGTCTATTCTGCAGAAGAACTCGACAACATCATAACTCACGCGGACATCGTAGACCGGGAAACGCCTCGCCACTAGGCTCTTCACGAATTCAATCTCTTTGGAAGCCTCTGGCGGTATCGGGGGAGCCATTGTGTTTTGTCCCAACCGGCACCCGCTACATAACCCTTTTGCAGGAATCCTGGAACCGGCAAAAACGCTTATATGCACGCATAATCTGACAACCCATCAATGGAAGGAGCCGCAAAAGGGCAGTCCCTCGTGGGCTACGTCAGACTGTTCAGATTGGCGAACTGCGTCATGGGAGCGTTCGGGGCGCTCCTCGCGGCGGTTGTCTGCGCAGGCCTCGAGAGCATTGAGGACTTCGCAGTCCAAGTGGCGTACTCGATGTCCGTAGTGATCGCATTCACCGCTGCAGGCAACTCTCTCAACGACTACTTCGACCGGGAAGTTGACAAGGTGGCCCATCCCGAGAGGCCGATCCCAACAAGGTCGGTCACTCCCTCTGGCGCATTGATTGCTGCTGTTCTGCTGTTCGCAGTCGCGTTGGTTCTCAGCTTCATGATCAATCTCTGGTCCATCGCGATAGTCATCACTTCGATCGCTATCATGGTCGGCTATGAGAAATTCCTGAAGGCCGAAGGTATCGCCGGTAATCTGGCCATCAGCTGGCTCACGGGAGCTCTTTTCCTCTTCGGCGGCGCTGCTGTCGAGAGCCTAGATTTGGCCTGGATACTTGCAGCGTTGGCATTCCTTGCGACTCTCGGGAGGGAGATCGTTAAGGACATACAGGATATCGAGGGGGACAAGGGATCGAGGCTCACGCTTCCTATGAGGATCGGGACTCGAAGGGCCGGCATCCTAGCGTCTCTTGGGTTCTTGGCTGCAGTCGCCCTGAGTCCGGCTCCGTATCTGCTAGATTTGCTCTCATTCTGGTACATTCCGGCAGTTGCCGTGGCGGATGCAATCTTTATATATTGTGCTCTGATTCTCTCCCGGCAGCCAAAGAAAGGACAGAAAGTGGCGAAGCTGGCTATGCTCGTCGCGCTGTTGGCTTTCCTCGTTGGAGGGGTGTTTTGAAAGTCCGAGACTACATCACGCAGACCCTGAAGAAACACAAGATGCACATGACTCTCATCGATCCCGCCAAACAGTCAGCCAGTGCATCGGCGGAGATTGCGGCGAAGGCTTGCAGAGCGGGCACGGACGCAATCATGGTCGGAGGCTCGACCGGGGTGACGCAGGAAAATCTCGACGAGACGGTGGGGCAGATAAAGCGCGCTTGTAAGCTGCCAGTCATCTACTTCCCTTCAGGAGCTAGCGCAATTTCGAGGAAATGCGATGCGATATACTTCATGAGCTTGCTTAACTCGCGGAATGTGAGGAACGTCTCCCATGAGCATGCGAGAGGCGCGCCGCTAATCAAGAAACTGGGCATTGAGCCCATCTCCATGGGGTATGTCATTGTCGAGCCGGGCATGAAGGTCGGAGAGGTCGGTGAGGCGGAGCTGGTGAAGAGAGGCGATCTCAACACTCTCATCGGTTACGCGATAGCAACCGAGTTCTTCGGAATGGATCTCCTCTACCTGGAAGCCGGCTCGGGTGCTCCCGAGCCAGTCCCGGTTCCTATGGTGAAAGCTGCTCGCGAAAGCGTCGACATCCCGCTGGTGATTGGAGGTGGGATCGTGACTCCGAAGCAGGCCGCTGATCTAGCAGCCGCAGGCGCGGACATAATCGTGACTGGCACGCTTGTAGAGGACGACGATTTTGAGGACAGGCTGAAGCGGATAATAGACAAGGTCCACGAAGGATGAGCGTGGACCGACATCACGTCGAAAGGTTTTATACGGCGTTCGTGAATGGTCCGTCCAGAGGTAACTGATATGGGAGGATTTCTAGAGATCTTCAAGAAGAGGAAGGATGTCATGTGCCCTGAGTGCGAGAAGGCCCAGAAGCATGTGAAGCTAGTCGAGGCAGACGGGAAGACGATGGAGTGCCCTGAGTGTCACTACGCGCATCTCATTCGCAGATAGGAGTGTCTTCAGTCGTTCCCTCGATGGTCCTTGGACGGGCAACCCCTTTGTGACATGGTGTCTTGGGACAGCGCCAGCTCTGGATGATTCTTAGCGCTGTCGACCGATCCCTTTGAGAGCTGAAAAAGAAAAATGTGTTTCGAAGAAGCCCGAGGGCTTCTTCTGTTGGGGTTTCGGACGGATCTCCATCACGGCGGCGAGGCGTGTTTGTCCAGCCAGTTCTCAAGGTTCTGCTGGAGGGTATCCAGCGAATTCTGTAGTCCTGAGTTCCTGTCTGCCTTTTCCTTATGAATCTCGATCGCATGAAGTAGTCCTGGTGGTCCTTGCTGGTGAGGTGGCGGAGGTGGTGGTGGCGGTGGTGGAATCGGGTTGGTCTTGACGTCCACTTTCACCGATGTGCTGTTGGTCGCGCCCTTGTCGTCCGTGACGGTCAGGGTGATCACATACGAGCCGTTCGCGGCATATGTGTGCGTAGCAGTCACACCGGTTGCAGTCGCGCCATCGCCGAAGACCCACGAGTATGTCTTTATGCTGCCGCCCTCGGGCGCGCGGGATTTCGCACCGCTCACCTCGACGGTCAGTTCATCAATCTCGCATTCGATCTTGGCCACCGGTTTCTCGGGTTCCGAGGGCGTGACCATCATCGAGACGGTCAGGTCCTTCTTTGTGGAGTTCTTCCCACCCTTGTCGTCGGTCACGGTCAGTGCCACTTTGTAGCTTCCGTTCGTGGCATAGACGTGTCTCGTGACGTTGCCAAACGCTCCAGTTTCGTCACCGAAGGTCCAGGAGTAGTTGGCGATCGAGCCGTCGGGGTCGCTCGACGCCGAAGCGTTGAACACAACCGTAAGGTTGTCCGCATCATACACGAAGCTAGCGACCGGCAGTTCGTTCACGGACTGCGGTCTCGACTTCGGCTGCAATGATGCTAGTCCCACGACCACCACTATGAGTGCCAAGACTGCTGTGGTGGCCACTATTGCCAACTTCTTTTTTGGGCTTATTGTCTCCCCTCCCGGGCTAGCGGCTATTGAGAAGTCAGTATAGCATAAAACCCTTTCCACGGCTCTTACCGTAAAACCTTCGCTTCCTCTGGAGAAGTTCCACCGGAAGCAGACCTTCGCGAAGTTGCATCAATGCAACTATCCTATCTTTCTTTCAATGGTTCAATCTCGTTTTCGGTCTCGCTTGACGTCGAATACTCTCAGTTGCTAGGTCTTCTTGCTTCCCTTTCTCCGCCAGACTACTACGACCGAGACTGCAGCCACGATAGCTACCACTGCAATGATGATCATCAGCGTAGAGCTGGATAGACCTGGGTTGTTGGTCGCCGGTGGAGTCCCTCCTCCACTGGTTACGTGCACGACTCCAGTCATTGACGAGTGGATTGAGCAGTGATAGGCATAGTCTCCGGTCTCGTTGAACTGATGCGTGTATGCCTGACCATTGGCCAGGTTTCCAGATCCCCAAGATCCGTTACCCCCTGTTACCGTGTGAGTAGTGCCATCGCTGTTGGTCCAAGTCACCGAATCTCCTGGTGCGATCGTGATTGAGTTGGGCGAGAATGCGAAATTTGCGATTCCCACATCATGGCCTGCTGCACTTGCAGTGGGCGTAATCGCAAGGGCAAACGAAACAACAACGAACAGCGCGAGCGCTGCTACGCCCATCAATGATGCGGACTCAATTCTGAAACCGTATCGACTGGTCTTCAGGACTCTCCTCTCCATTTGCGCCACTCCTCTGAGCGGCGCACAAGCAGGAGGCGTCGCAATAGTTAACCATTGTGCCTTATCCATGTAGCCCTCACACACGCCCCTGTTCTGCAGTGAAATTGAATCGGCGGCCAATTCTCACTCAAGGGGCGGCTGCACCGAGCCAGAATCCTTCTCTTCTCTATGATATGCCGATCGGGTAGGTCTGAGCCTGTCCAGAACCAGACACACTCCTTCAGATTCCCGAAGTTGCGAATGGTTTGATGGAAGTCCTTCGGACCCCCATTCACTGCTTCTTCTTCTCGATTGCGTCCTTCGTACCCTTTCCGAAGGCTTTGGCAATTCCGAAGCCTTTCTTCAAACCCTTTCCGAGCAACTCGCCGGTCTTTTCCGCAGTCTCTTCCGCCTTTCCCTTCTTCTCATCTGCCATTTTGACAACCTCGAATAGCCAAGTAGCAATCGAATGATAGATAGAGATTTCGGAGACAACTGAGCCAGCAATTCTCCAATTGCGGAGCCAACAGCGATTTCTTCGTCGGAGGAATCCGGCTTGAAAGAGACTAGATATCAGTCTGGCTCGACACGATTGTGCGGGAGAGGGGATTTGAACCCCCGGACTCCTATGAGACAGAATTGCCTATCCCGATCATCAGGACCTTAAGTCCTGCGCCTTTGGCCAGGCTTAGCTACTCCCGCGGGGCGGTAATCCCCGCAAGCGTTCTTAACCGTTTTCGCCCTTAGAACTTCGCCAATATGTCCTCGAGCTTCGTCTCGCCCTTGAGCACCTGGAGGTCGTACCTGACCCTGATCAAAGGCTTGTTGGCCTTCAGGACCCTGTTCAGGTCTATCGGAGTCCCAGACACGACCACGTCGCACTTGGCGGCGTTGATCGTGTCCTGGAGGTCCTTGACCTGGTGGTTGCCGTAGCCCATCGCCGGCAACACGCTCTCGAGGTGCGTGTACTTCGCGAACGTGTCCTTGATCGAGTTGACAGCAAACGGCCTCGGGTCGATGATCTTCTTGGCGCCCGAGTTCTTCGCAGCTATGTAGCCGGCGCCGAACTTCATCCCGCCGTGCGTGACGGTCGGCCCATCCTCGATCACGAGGACGGTCTTGCCCTTGATCGCCTTCGGGTCCTCGACGGTGACGGGCGACGCTGCCTTGATGATCTTCGCCTTCGGGTTGAGCTCTTCAACGATTTGCTTCACGAGCTCGACGTCCTTCGCCTGTGCAGTATCGACCTTGTTGATTATGACGACATCCGCCATGCGGATGTTTGTCTCACCAGGATAATAGAGCCTTGCGTGCTCTGCCCTGTGAGGGTCCGCGACCACTATGTGCAGGTTCGTGACGTAGAATGGCGTGTCGTTATTGCCTCCGTCCCATAGGATGACATCGGCCTCCTTCTCGGCCTGTCTCAAGATCTTCTCGTAGTCGACGCCCGCATATACGATAATGCCCTTTTCTATGTGCGGCTCGTACTCCTCCCTCTCCTCAATCGTGCATTCGTTCTTGTCGAGGTCTGCGTAGGTAGCGTATCTCTGGACCGCCTGCTTCTCGAGATCTCCGTATGGCATTGGGTGTCGGATGGCGACAACTCGTCTCCCCTTCGCCCGCAAGATCGATGCGATGGCCCTTGTGGTCTGGCTCTTGCCCGAGCCGGTCCTGACGGCGCACACAGCGATGACGGGCACCGTTGACTTCAGGGCCGTCTGGTTCATGCCCATCAGCCGGAAGTCCGCGCCCACAGCGTTCACCAGGGATGCCTTGTGCATCACATCCAAATGGCTCAGGTCCGAGTAAGCCAGCACGACCTGCTCTGCCCCGAGCTTCTTTATCAGCTCTGGCAGGTCCTTCTCCGGGTAGATGTCTATGCCCCTCGGATACAGCTTGCCCGCGAGGCTGGCGGGGTATTTCCTGCCTTCGATGTTCGGTATCTGCGTGGCGGTGAACGCCACGACCTCATAGTTGGCGTTGTCGCGGAAGTACACGTTGAAGTTGTGGAAGTCCCTTCCGGCGGCGCCCATGATTATGACTTTCGCTCGCATAACCCTCACTGACCGCCTCGTAACTGCTGCTGTCATATATCTTTTGCCACCTAACGATTTGGCGACTAGTCGTCCTCTGAAGCGTGGTCGAGCATCAGCTTCTTCGCTTTGTCCACCGCGGCCCGGATTTCTTCCCTCGCTGCAATCGGCTGAAGCTCGGAATGTGGTTGGAGAACCGCATTTGTCGAGATTTTGTTTTGACTGATTCCGTCGGCTCATCCAAACCTTTTCGTAAGGGAACCGCCATCCACTTTCAATGGGCTATCGGAAACCCTCTGACACCGAGATCGTGGAGGCTATCAAGGACGCCCTCCACAGGCACGGTGTCGTGAGTTCTCAGCGGAAGATGACGGAGCTCGTCCTGAGGGAGCTCCACAGACATGATCCGGACTACTCTGTGAGCGAGGAGCGGGTGCGGAGAATTGCTATCCATAACGACCTCGTATCCATTGAGATCCACGGGCGTGATTCCAAGGAGAAGACGAAGGCCGGGGAATGCCCTGTCTGCGGGGGCAAGACGAAGCGCCTCCGGAATCTAACGGTCTACGGGGGCACCGTCACGCAAGGTTACAAGTGCCTGGCTTGTGGCTACTGGACCGGACTGAGGCACAGGGTGCCGACCTTGTACGTTTTCTCTCCGAAATGACAGACCACCTCAACATCTTTATCTGCCGGATGCGCTTTTCGAGCAATAGAGGGGAGATAATTGAAGCTCTGGGACTTCGGACGGATGGAGTCAGGCAAGATCAAGATCAGCCAGAAGGTCGGCGAGCCGCTCGGAATCGTTGACGGAAGCGAGGTCTTCAGCTCGATGTTCAAGTACGAGATCGACGGCAAGAGCAGCTATGAGATTGTTCTTTCCAACTTCGGCCCGGAGAACTACAGGGAGATAGCCTATGTCACGTTCCAGGTAAGGGACGAGCCTGGCGCACTCGCTCAGGCAGCCAATTTCCTGAAAACGAGGAACGTGGATATCTTGAACTCAGAGACTGTGAGCTCAGTCCCGAACGTCGTCATGGTCTGGGAGATGCTGGTCGACCTATCGTTCTTTGGTGACTCGCTCTCCCTGAAGAAGGAATTCGACGACGCCAAGACGGGGAATGACCCGAACCTGACAATGGTCGACTGCCTGTGCGTGGAAGCATCGGACCTAGCCACGAGATATACCCGCGGCGCAGCCGTCGAGAACGAGAGAATCAAGACCAAGGCACTCAGGAAGACAGAGAAGAAGGCGAGCATCATCAAGAACGGCATCTTCGAGCTGCCCCAGGCCTATGTGAACTTCCTCGGCAAAAGCTCTGCACCCATAATGCTGATTGGCGAGCCGGACTCATGGATCCTCTCGATCGCCTTCCTGAACGACGATTCCAAACTCATGAAGTTGTCCATCGATCTGCCGGACAGACCGGGCGCGATACACGAGATCATGAAGGCACTCGGAGAGGAAGGGATCAACGTCCTCGCAGGCTACACGAACGTCCTTGTCTACTACGAAAGGATGAGCTGCGACCTTGTCGTCGATGTGAGGTCAGCTTCGGTAGGCGCCAAAGGCGATATCGTCGAGGTCCTGAAGACACGGATATCGGGACTTGGAGCAGCTTTCAAACTGGTTTCCTCTGAGTCCGTCAAGCTTTGACCGGGGCTTTCAGCTCTGAGGTCGGCTCGCCCTTCGGACCGCAGAACATGGTGCCCTTCTGCTCGACTATCGTCACCGAGTCGTTTTCCTTGAGAGTGCCGGACGTCCAGCAGATCAACTTCGGCCCATTCTCAATCGCCACAAGCGCTAGGTTGTAGGGATCTTTCAACCCTTCCGGAATCGCCTGCAGACGCGTGAACGAGAGCACTTTCCCCTCATCAGGCCATTCCGCTGGCTTCATCTTCTTGCCGCATCGGGGGCATATCCTTCTATTGGAAGTAGTAGCGTAACTGCACCTGCATTTCGACCCTTTCACACTGCACCCCTCCCGTTCGTCGAGAAGCCGCCAATTGCCAGTATATCAAACGTAACCATCACCGAATCGATATTAATGTTTGTGCTGGGACGTTTCAACCAGAATCCAGGCTACCGAAAGAGTATTTAATAACAGGAGTACATTCGCTAAATACATTTGAATCTACGATTGCTCGCGTTTCGCGGAGCGGCTCCCCCGAGTTAGTGACGATTACAGTTCTCCGCCAGACGACGGCGATGTGGAGGGTAAGGGTTTGGACCCTATCGAAGCATCTCGACTGATAATGGATACGTATGCGGCTAAGATTCTCGTTGCCTGCTCTCGCAAGCCCAAGCATGCACTCGAGCTCAGCGCCAAACTGAGCATCCCGATTGCCGCGTGCTACAGGAGGATTCATGTGCTCGAGAAAGCGGGTCTGCTGAAGCCCGTCGAACGCGCCCTCACTCAGCAGGGCAAGAGGATAGTCCTGTACCTCTCCCAATTGAAGAATGCGTACATATTCTTCGAGGGTGGCAAGCTCAGGGTCCGATTCCAGATGGTGACTGGACAGATTCAGGACTTCGGGGGAGAATGGAAGGAGATCAAGCTCATCGAGGAAGAAGAGGAAGAGGCACTGGCCGGAGGGCTACTCAGGCCAAGGGAGCGTTAGATGAAATGCAGGAGTTGAGGTAAAATGGCAGAGAAAAAAGAAGCGGTGGCTGTGGGGACTGCGACATTCCCGAAAGAAATCGTGAAATTCCTGTCGAGCCCCGGAGGACACTCTCTCATATTGAGAGGAATGGCTGGGACGGGCAAGACCACGATGGCCCTTCAGACGATCGAGGAGCTCGCCTCCATCCAGCAGAGCTACTACATGTCCACCAGGGTTTCCGACCAATCGCTGTTCAACCAATTCCCGTGGCTGTTGGACAAGGTCAGGGAAGGGGAGATACTCAAGGCCAGGAAGAAGGTAAGGAAGAAGGCCGACTCGGAGCAGCAAGTAGACAAGATACTCCTCGGCCTCGCCGCAATAAAGGGCGAGCTGAAGAGCGAGAAGGTCAAGTCCCCGCGCAAGGAGCTAATGAAGCTCCAGGGAGTCATCGAAGCGGGCGGCGAAGAGCAAATTGCCGAACCCGGTGCCAACGAGGGCGAGCTGGTCGTCTCGGTCGGGTCGATGATGCCAGAGATAGAGATGGCATATGATGTGGTTGACAAAGCACTACCTGAACGCACGCTTGTCGTCATTGACAGCATCGACGCTCTTGCAGAGAAGTACGGCGTGCCCCCCTCGAAATTGATAAGCTCGCTTCAGAAGGACCTGGTCGAGGGGTGCGGGACCAATATCGTGTATGTGCTCGAGACCCCCGATCCGTTGCTGGACTACCTTGGGGATGGTGTCATCTACC
>Ga0315295_10002810_pt1 | contig 14726 bp, 14 predicted proteins | sample YL17G14_0_MG_FD_204453 | JGI IMG/M metagenome (GOLD analysis project Ga0315295, IMG submission 204453) | Sediment microbial communities from Yellowstone Lake, YNP, Wyoming, USA - YL17G14_0 | ecosystem: Environmental > Aquatic > Freshwater > Lake > Sediment | place: USA: Wyoming | collected...
GGCTGAGGCCGAATGCGGCGTTCATCAATCCAGAGCTCCAGATGGAAACCTGGGATGCGGTCAAGGACGGCATGCACAACTCGAACACCCACATGATCTTCTGGAAGAACGAATTTTGGCTCGTGCACGCCAACTCGCCCTACCACTTCGCCACCCCCCAATGCAAACTCATGGTATGGCATTCCCCCGATGCCCGGCAATGGCAGAAGGCCACCGAAGTGCGCGTCCCTGGCGAGGATATTCGCGACCCCAAGTTCGCCGTCATCAAGGGCAAGCTCATCCTCTATGTCCTCAAGAGCATCCGCTTCGAGGCTGAACCCTACCGCACGGCCTACACCTTCACCACGGACGGCACTACCTGGGCCCCACTCAAGGACATCATGGACCAGGACGGCTGGCTGTTTTGGAACCCCAAGTCGACCGACGGTACAAACTGGTATGTCCCCGTCTACTGGTACGAGCACGGCAAATCGGCCCTGCTCACCTCCGAGGACGGAGAACGCTGGACTCTCGTCTCCATCATCCACAACGGCCGCAACGAGCAGACCGGCTTCAACGACCGCAACGACGAGACCGACATCGAGTTCCTGCCCGACGGCCGCATGATCAGCACCCAGCGCATGGAGGGTTCGGACAGCTTCTTCGGCGACAAGACCGCCTGCACCAATCTCACCATCGCCAGTCCCCCCTATACCTCCTGGACCGAGCTTGGCAAGGACTACACCACCCGGCTGGATGGCCCGGCGCTCTTCTCCTACCACGGCCGCGTCTACGCCGTCGGCCGCTCCAACCCCTACAAGCCCGGACCCGGCAACTACTACGGGAGCATCTTCGCCAAGAAACGCACCTCCCTCTTTCTCGTCATCCCAAAAGGCCTCGTCTACCTCTCCGACCTCCCCAGCGCCGGCGATACCGCTTACGAGGGCGTGGTCATGCGCGGTGAGGACGTCTACATCAGCTACTACACAAGCGATGTCAACAAAGACTGGCCCTGGCTCATGGGCATGGTCAAGGCGAGCGAGATCCGCATCGCCAAAATCTCGCTTCCCAGCCTGGAAAAGCTCGCCCTCAAGACCCTCGCAGACTATGAACGACATAATAAATACCAGTTCTTTCCAGTCACCCATTGAGATCCAGGCATGCCCTGGGAAGGCAAGATGAGCTGTGCCGGTTTATAAAGACTGTATAAACCGGAACGGCCCAAGGGGTAAAAGGAGGGAACCTGTTGAAATGAAAGGCATGGGACGAATGAAGAAGCAAAACCTGCAACGTATTATACTGAAGGAAACAGCTCTGTTTACAGAATTATACAAACTGTATAAACACTGTTGGCGTGGCGCTACGCGCCACATCACGGCTGTTGCACGAACTAGGTTGAGAGGTAATGTTGAATGAACTGGGGCGGGATGACAAGCACCGCACCATCGGCGACGAGATGTTCCCATTGAGTTTCTGTCCGGCGCATAGCGCCGGCCCTCAATTCAATGGAGCGGTCACTGCTTCGCGGCTTCGCCCCGTACTCACGTCGAAAACATACGGTTTTCTCGATCCCGCGGGGTGCCGAGCATCTCGGCGCCGTTCGCCAGATGCTAGTCAGAGATAGGAGATAAACAATGACAGAGGAGAAATTCAAGCTTCCGCAGTCGTCTTACGAAGAGCTCGTGAAAATCATCAAGGGCTACGGCAATGTTTCACAGCCCGCAAGTCTTGAAGATGTCAGTAAGTTAATTGGCATGAACCCGACGGTCATCAGTCGCAATGCAGGGTTTCTGATCGCAACCGGCATACTAGGGTCGGGCAAAAGGAAACTGCCGACCCCCGAAGGTAAGGAACTCGGTCGAGCGTTAGAACATGGCATTTCGAATGAGAGCCAGTCATGGTGGCGGAAGATCGTTCGTGCGAATGACTTCCTGAGCAAGCTCCTCACTGCCATCAGGATCCGCAATGGAATGGACGAGGACACTCTCGAAGCTCATATTGCCTACTCGGCTGGTCAACCGAAAAGGCCCCAGTTTATGACAGGTGCGCGAACAGTGGTCGATATTCTCCGAGCCGCTGGACTGATCTCGGAATCGGACGGAAAAATCACGTCGTCCCCCGAAGGCGGTGAGTCTGTGACTGTGGAATCTCACATCGAGGTGGGACCGAAAGAGAAGACAACGATTACGACGCACGAGCGCGCTCTCGGCGCCGACCGGCAGCCGCCAGCTGTGCAGATCACTATCCAGGTGAACGTCAATTGTACACCCGATGGCCTTGAAGATCTCGGCGGAAAACTGAGATCAGTAATCGACCGTATTACGTTGGAGCAGAAAGACCCGAAGGACAGCGCGTGAAAGGGGAAAGGGTCATGCCGCGTGCCTTCTCGCATTCCACAGCAGAACTGGTCGTCCAGATCGTCGATGCCGTAAACGTAAAGGGTGGCGCGGACTCCTCGTTCCTCGAGACGTTCTGTGACCTCTCGGGTGACCAAGTTGCGAACGCCCTGGGTTTGGCAGAAGATCTGGGTCTAGTGAGTAATGTGGCGTCTCAATATGAGCCGGCCACGGTGCTCACGCGGTTCTTCAGCACACCGCGTGAGGAACAAAAAGCAGCCGTTCTCCGGGTGGTGCTTGAAACCTATCAGCCATTCATCGTATTTCGAGAGCGATTGGATGCGACCAACTCCGCAGACACGGCTGCTCAGCAGACCAAGTCGCTGCTTGAGTTGGACGCTCATCGCGAAGAAGTCAAGGATACGCTAATCAGTCTCGGGACCTACACAGGCGCCATATCAATACAAGGGGGCGGCCGCTACACGGCTTCAACGAATCCGCTCGGCAACGAGCTTCAGGATCTCGCCGCCGCATGCGAGGACCTTGCTGCCTCCGAGGCGAGGATACGTCTGCAGATCGGAGAGCGAGTGAACCAACTTGACAGAGAGGAGGTCTTGGTGCCCCTCTCGCGGGCGCTGTTGAAAGCCAAGAATAACCATCCTGCTGACGCTGTTATGGAGGCTGCGAACGCTCTTGAGTCATTCCTCGCGCGGCTTGCTAAAAGGATGGGTGTGGGGCTTGCAGGCGCAACCGGTATTACCCAAAAGCTCGACCGGTTCCGTTCGGGAAATCATCTCCCGAAGAAGATAGTTGAAGCTGCTAGATATCTCGGTCAACTCCGCACTGCTGCCGACCACGGAGTTGATGTGGATCCGGACGTCGGCGCAGTGTGGCGCATCCAGCAGACATCAGGCTTGCAGTATGTATATGTCGCGTGCTCAATGATTTCCGCATGCCTGGAGAGGGAAGCTGGAGGAGAGTTCATTATTTAGCGGCATACAGGATTGTGGCGAACAAGTGGCTTGAGACGGACGGATACTTCGGCGTCACGGCTCTTGCGGGGGCAAGCGCCGCGCCGCTGATGCCTGTCGTTATGTGATTCATTTTTCCATTATCTCCGAGGAGGTGTGATCTTATGCCTACAATTTTTTGGACCGGGAAGCTTTCGCTGCCGATGACGTTGATGGTCAATGCCAATAACATCCTAGCCTGGCTCACGGGCAACGTCAGAGACACGGCCGCCATGAAGGACCGTGTCAGACAGGGTTATGACGGTGCTTTCTCGGAACACGTGACCAGGTATGATGAGCTGGGAGCGGAGTTTCAGACGAAGGCTGCGACAGCGCAGCTCGAAGGGATGGATCTCCAAGGCAAGGAAGTGCTGGACGTGGGTTGCGGCACTGGGATCATATCCCTACTCGCCCTCCAGAAAGGTGCGGCCAAAATAGTCTGCGGAGACATCTCCAACTACATGCTGGACGTTGGTCGGACCAAAGCAGACAGACAAGGCTACGGCGCCGACCGCATGGATTTCCGTCAGCTTGATGCCGAATCCCTGCCTTTTGAAGATGCGAGCTTCGACTTCGTCATGACCGGAATGACGCTGGGGTTACTTCCCGACCCGGAAAAAGCAGTGACAGAGATGGTGCGCGTTCTTCGTCCCGGCGGCCTTCTTTCAGTCGGCGCCCACGGCCCCGAGCATTATTGGGAAGCTTGTGACGCCTCATTCAGGGTAATCAACAAGCGGTATGTCCTCGGCTACCGTCTCGAATTTTGGCCTCGGAAAGAAGAAGAGGTCCGGCGACTCCTGGCGGAAGCCGGCCTCGCCGATATCCGGACTAGAAGACTCACTTGGCGTAACACTTTCAAGACCGGGGGTGAAGCCTATGACTTCTTTGCCGCTATCTCCTCTAACTGGTGGTATGCCAAAGTCCCGCCGATCAAGAGGGACAAAGAAACTAGAAAAACACGCGACTACTTCGAGCGCAAGGGAATCGTGAGAATTACGGATGACATCATCGTTGCTTATGGGCGGAAGCCATGATGTTACCGATGCCCTCAGCTCTTCAGCCTCTGAGGAACCACATAACCAGGCGCTGCACTCGGACACGCTCCGCACTCCGTCGTGTGCCGGTGAGCGCTTGTTATACCCATAAATTATGAGAAAAATATTATTCTCGGTGAAGGCAAGCCGCTTAACCTGAGCGTTAGCCGCCTGAGCCCGCCACGAATCGGAGGGATGTGCTTGGCATCACATGTATTCGTCACGGCGAAGTACCTAGACCGCTGTGTTGAGACCGGCCTCTTCGGCGTTACCGTCCAGCAGGTGAACTACCTCGCTACCGTCTCTCCGGGCGATACCGCATTCCTCCTTGAGACGGGAACCGGCCGCATCGTCGGACCGTTCTCCATCGACGCTCCGTTGTTCTTCAGCCAAACACCCGTCTGGGAGCGGTCCGACAAGTTCACGTATCGGCTTCGACTCGCTGGCTCCGAGATATGGCAGGCGGACGTGAGTGCGCTGTGGAACGTGCTCCTTCGGCGGCGCGTTTCGGAGTTCTTCAGCTTTACGACCTTCCAGCGGTCGTCGGTTGGGCTAATCGGCGATGAGGGTAAGGCGCTCGCAGAGGCACTGAAGAGAACGGCGACCCGTAGCTTTAATCCTGGAGCCCTCTCGATCGATGAACAGCCAGTCGATCTTCTCCAAAAGGATGCAAGTATCTTCACCTCGGAAGCCCGGCTCGAAGCGAGCCTTCTCCTGGCCAAGGTCGAGCTCCTGGCTCTTCTTGAGGACGAGGGGCATCTCCCGCAAAACGCATCTCCGGAGGTCCTCAATCAGGTCACTCTCCCCGGGTTGAACTACAACGTCGACATTCTCCTACTCTCCGAGAACCTAGCCTTGGTCGTCGAGCTTAAGAAGGACCAACTCGACGAAAACGCCGGATTCCAACTCAAGCGATATGGGCGTTACTGGGACGCCTGCGGTCTCGCGGTCAAGCTCGTCGCTATCGGGAGCTCCGTCGCCTTTACGGATCCTTCCATCGCCGCGTACTCCTACGCCATAGACCGCTCTCGTAAGAGCCTTCGTCTCGAACGCAGAGGTAAGCGATGGCATCTTCCTGCGCGGACCGGCGGCTAACAACCGGTTGCAGCGGACGTCGCTACCTAAGAAAAGGGGAGAAAAGATGCCTGGACTAAAGAAGTGGTGTAGGCCTCGACATTTGACAATTATATTTTGAAATTGTCAATTGCCGAGGCTGACACTAAATAGTTCAGTGTTCTCTTAGATGCCATCAAGGCACAAAGGAGGTTAAAACATGGCACAGTCTAAATCATTAAGAACCTTGGCGGTTGTTTTCTTTATAAGCGGTTTATACGATGCATTCGGGGGGTTCTACTTCGCGTTCTCAGTAGGAGCAGGGCGGAGCGTCGACAGCCCACCCACACACCCCTTCTACGCCATCTTCATCGCATCCTTTTTGTTTTGCTTTGCCTACCTCCAATTGTTTTCTGCTTTCAATATCCGGCGCTATCTGTTCAATGTAGGTGTCGTGATTTTCGGAAGACTCTTCTATGTTGTCCTCATATTGGCGTATGTCTTGCTCGTGGACGGTTTTCCCAGAACGTTCCTGCCAACAGGCATCATCGACCTGTGTTGGTCGATGCTCTACATCGTGCTCGCCCTGATGAGCAGTGAAGTTCGTTTCAAAGACTTGTTCGTTTCCACACGGGGGGACAGTGCGTGACCTGAATCTTGAATTACATGCAGGACAAAACCGGATAGAAACAAGAAGACCTCATAACAACGGCATCGACCGAAAGAGGAAGGACACCGCATCGGTCATGCCGGACGTTATGTGGTATTTTCAATCATCTTTGAGTATGCCTCACATCGAAGGCTGGGAGGTGCTTTATGACAAAATCCATAGATAATAAGAAAAAAGGATATTGGGGACGAAGGGCCCCCTTTTACCTCATCAAGGATTTTAATTGAGCATTGGCTACCCTGGGAGCTTTCCAGGATATGATAGGCTGGCGAAGTATACCTTCCCGGGGCGCAGCATCACCAGCCTGGTCTTTGCAAAGGGGTGAAAGGTAGATTTCAATGATTCACTTTGCCAGATTATCATTCTTGTTATTCAGTCTTTTGGCCGCTATTTTAATGATGCCTCAAAAAGCTTTTCCCAAGCCGCCTTGCAGCGACGGCGAAACCGCAGTTTACAAAACAAAAATCGATGGAAAGGGAAAAATCAGCGGATGGGGCGCAGAGACCAGCGCAAGATATCAGCCTGCGGAATGGACTCAGAAAATTCAGATCACTCCGGATGGCCTCGTATGGAGCAGGTCGGAGAAACAAATTGGCGGCGGCAAAGAGGAAATGGTCGCCATCATCAGGGGAGAATCCCAGGTAAGAGTGGTATCCTGGATGAGCACTTTGATTTCCCCCGCAGGTAAACTGGAAAGCAGGCTGGAAGTTGATTTTACCGATCCGTCCCTGAAATATCCGGCGGATATGTTCCCTGGTTTGGTTTTTCCTTTCCTTCTGAGGGGCGCCGATTTGAAAAGCATGGGAGTGGTGCATGAAGCTCGCATCTGGTGGGGTCCGAAGTCTTTATCGAGGGCATCATGGATGGTTAAGGGCAAAGAAAAAATCACTGTTCCGGCAGGATCGTTCGAATGTTATGTAATCGAGGGGACAGTATTAATTGACGGTAAGGGCTTTGTCTCCTATGCACTCCAAAGGCTTATGCCGAAGTTTTATTTATATCTCACAGTCGAACCGCCCCATTACATGGTTAAGTTTAAACAGTCTAATCCTGGCGGGGATATCCAGACGGATATGCTCATCAGATATGCGCCCGGGAAATGAGCGCTATCCTCCTGGCTCGCCAAGGTTGACGACACCATCAACCGCGGCGTCGCTATTCCGATGCCAGCGGCGCGGGCCGTTTCTTATGCGCCACCTTTTCCGCCAGGGCCTTGCGCATGTTTTGCTGGTTGAACTCCATGATCTGGCGGAGTTTTTCAATGCCGGCATCGGGGTCCGTTATGCCGCCGCTGATGATCCCCTCCATCAGCTCCTTGCGCTGGAGAATACTCTCTCTCAAGACCTCCGGGCTAAGGACGCGCATCATGACTTCGGTCATCTGCTGCTGCATGGGCCGCAGTGAGTTCGTCATGAGGGTCAGCATGATATTGTCCGCCACCTTGACCAAAGTATTCACGAGCCGTATCTCCAGGGTCACTATGGTGGATATGTCCGGCAGGGCCTCCAACTCCTGATCATAGATCGTCATGATCTCCTTGATGTTCTTCAGGGATAAACGGCCCCAGCTCATGCGGACCAGCTCCGGCAGGAAGGCCTTCCAGTACTCGAACAGTTCATCGATGAGATATTCGTCGATGAGGGGCTCCTGCGCGCCCGGGGCTGGCAGGAGCGCTATGAGAAATTCCGGCCCGGCATTTTCAAGGTAATCCTGGATATAGGCGCCGTCGCTGCGCTTGATGACCACCACCCGCATCATCTCGAGGTGTTTCAAGGCAATGCGCAAGGAGGTCTGATCGGTCGCAAGCTCCCGGGAAAGCTCACGCAGGGGCGGCAGCTTCTCGCCGGGCTTCAGTTTGCGCGCGTAGATATCCCGGATCAGCCTTTTTACTACCTTCTTGTGGGACGGCTCATGCTCCATGTTTGCGCTCCCGGTTCAATCTTCCTAGTTTCTGAGGGACGATTCGATCGCCCGGCCCGTTTCCTGTATATGCTCATAGCGCATACCAGGCAATTGTTGTCAAGATAAACCAGCATTGTGAACATTAAACTTGATATTGTGATCACAATAAATTATTATGGGCGGGTCGAAACAAATACTATCTGAAGGAGGAGTATACTGATGGGATTCGTAAAAACCTTTGAACAGATCATGGCCAACATGCGGCCGACCGCTGACTTCTACGATGCCGAGATGCTCACCATCTTCTGGGAGACTAAGCCTGAGATCATCGCCAGGCTGCTGCCCGCCCCATTGAAGCCTGCCGCAGATCCTATCGCCATGGCGTTTCTCGCCAACTATCCCAAGACGAATTTCGATGTCGTCTACTTGGAAAGCGCCTTATTCATACGGGCCGCCTACAATGGTGTGGAAGGCAATTATTGCCTGGCCATGCCCGTGACCAATGACATCGCTATGGCCGGTGGACGGGAGGTCTTCGGCTTTCCCAAGAAGATCGCGGAGGTCAACATGTCCCAACAGGGTGAGACCGTAAGCGGGTGGACCGCGCGCCGCGGGATCAGGTTCATGGAAGTACGGGCGAAGCTGACGGGCAAGTTCAATGATGCCCAGGCCCAGGAGCGACTCATGGGCATGCCCGCGGGGGATGACGGCTCGACCAAGGCGGTCTCATACAATTTCAAATGCTTCCCGGCCCCGGAAGGCGGTGCTTTTGATTATAACCCGCGCCTCGTCATGCAAGAAATGCTCCTCAGGCCCAAGCAAATGCAGTTCGGGGAAGCGGAGCTCATCTTGAAGCCATCCGATTACGATCCTTGGGCAGAAGTCGAGGTAGTGAAGATGCTTGGAGCAATCTATACCGTTGGTGACAATTCCATGCTGGGAGGCAAGGTGGTCGCCGAGGCTGACCCCATGCAGTTCGCCCCCCATGCCTTCCTGAAGTGGGACATGAAGTAATGGCGCGGGGAAATTGACCGGAGGCATAACCATGACATATAAGGAGATCGATATCAATGTGAGCAGCGACACACAGGCCATGCTCCGCGAAGTGGCAAAATTCAGCATGGAGGTTATGCGGCCGGTGGGTATCCAACTGGACAAGCTGTCTGATCCCGCCGATGTGATCGCCAAGGATTCAAAATTATGGGATGTGTTGAAAGGCTACCGCGAACTAGGCCTGCACCTGATGCAGATCCCGAAAGCCGCGGGAGGCATGGCGGAAGAGCATGAACCCCTGACCGGCGTGCTGATCGCCGAACAGCTCGGCTATGGTGATGCGGGCCTGGCCATCAGTATGGGCGTGGCCTGCATGCCCTTCAATTATGCCGCCATGTTTCCGATGCCTGCGATGCAGCAATTGGCGCAGGATTTCTGTGCCGACCAAGAGGGAAAAATGATCGGCTGTTGGGCAATCACCGAGCCGGATCACGGCACAGACTGGAGCCTGGGCGGGAGCAACCCTAAATGCGGGCCATCCGTCAAGGCGGTTCTGCGTGGCGACGAGTACATTGTGAACGGCGAGAAGTCGGCCTGGGTGTCCAACGGCACCATCGCCACGCATGCGCTCCTGCATGTATCGCTCGATCCCGCCCGGGGCATGCAGGGCCAGGGCATGGCCATCATCCCCCTGGATCTGCCCGGCATATCACGGGGCAAGCCCCTGGACAAGCTTGGGCAGCGACCACTCAACCAGGGATCGATCATCTTCGAAGAGGCCCGCATCCCCAAGGAGTACATGGTCATTCCCTACCCCGACTTCATCAATGCCTCCAGCGGGCTGGGCCTCGCCCTGGTCAATGGCGGCATGGCTGTCGTCTTTGCTGGCCTTGCCAAGGCCGCCTTCGATGAGGCCTATGCTTATGCCCGGCAGAGGATCCAGGGTGGCGTTCCCATTGCCGAACATGCCCCCATCAAGCTCAAGCTCATGCACATGTTCGCCAAGGTCGAAGCGGCCAGGGCGAATGCCCGCCGGATGGCCTTGTACAACCTGGCCAATCGAATGGCCCCCTCGGTGGTGCATGCCGTGGCGGCGAAATGCCTCTCCACCGAGACGGCCACATGGGTTGCCAGTGAGGCCATGCAGATATTTGGGGGATACGGTTTGGCCAGGGAATTCCCCATTGAAAAGATGTATCGCGATGCCCGGGCAAGCATGATAGAAGATGGTGTCAATGAGGCCCTGGCGATAAAGGCCTTTGATTATTTTTAGGGAGGCAGGCGATGCAGAACCTTAGAAACAAGGTGGCCGCCGTGACCGGTGCGGCATCTGGGCTCGGCCGGGCGCTGGCCCTCAACCTGGCCAAAGAAGGCTGCCATCTGGCCCTGGCCGATGTGAACGAACCGGAACTGCACGCCACAGCCGCGATGATTGGCAGCGGTGTCAGGGTGACTACACACCGGGTCGATGTGGCGGACCGCAGCCAGGTGTACAAGTTCGCCGAAGATACGGTCAAGGAGCACGGCGGTGTCGACATCATCATCAACAATGCCGGTGTGGCGGTGGCCGAAACGCTGGAAAACGTGCCTTATGAAGATTTCGAGTGGGTTTTCGACATCAATTTCTGGGGCGTTGTCTATGGCTGCAAGGCCTTCCTGCCATATCTGCGAAGGCGGCCGGAAGCCTATATCGTCAACATATCCAGCATCAACGCCATGATCCCCTTTGCGAACAACGGGCCCTATAACGCGGCCAAATCCGCGGTGATGGGCTTCACCGAGACCCTGATCCAGGAGCTGGATGGTTCAGCGGTGCAGGTCGCCTGCGTCCTTCCAGGCGGCATCAAGACCAACATCGTGCGCAACGCCCGGATCATCACGTGCGCGAACCCGGCAATGAGCCGGGAAGAGGCTGTGGCTTCCTTTGACAGCATCGTCAGGACCTCGGCGGATAAAGCGGCGCTGACGATCATTTCCGGAATGCGCCAGGGCAAGCGCCGGATCTTGATCGGCCTGGATGCCAGGCTCATGGATATCTGGAAGCGACTGAGCCCGGTCCGGGCTAATCTGGTGACGGCCAGGATCATGCGGCAGATGAAATGAAACAATCAGGGCATGGCATGACCCGCCGCGATTTTCTCCTGAGCGCCGCGCTGAGCGCGGGCGCGCTCAGCACGTCCTGCAGCTTTTCCCGGTTTGCCGCCAATTCTTTCATGACCTTGTCCAATCCCGGCCCGCTGGCGCTCCCACCAACGCGCATCTACCCGGCGATGCCGGTTGCTACGGTTGCCATCGCGGGCAGCCAGGGATCCATCGAGCAGGCGGTACGCGAGGCCGTGGCTGCTGCCGGTGGATTGGGGGATTTTGAAAAAGGGCAACGGGTGATGATCAAACCCAATGCCTGCGGCCCTAATGAGTCCATCACCACCAACCCGGAAGTGATCCGGGCGGTCATACGGCTCGTCAAGGAACGCGGCTGCCATGTGCTGGTTGGTGACCGTTCGGCCTTTTCCGACCTGAAGACGATGCAGGTAAGCGGTTTTGCGCAGGTCTGCCAGGAGGAGGGTGCGGAGCTCTATCCCTGGATCAACGATGCATATGTTCCCTTCATGCCAAAGCAGCGGTATTGGACTCAGGGCTTCCGCATGCCGAAGATCCTCACCGAGGTTGACCATTGGATCAATGTGCCGGTGCTGAAAAATCACCAGATCACCGCGGCCGAGTTCACCTGCTGCCTGAAATCCTTCGTCGGCGTCTGCCACCCGGCGGACCGCTTCCAATGGGGCGCGAATGCCCTGCACCAGAACAATATCGGGGAGAAGATTGCGGAGTTGAACCTGTGTTCACGGCCAGCCATGAATATCGTGGATGCCACCACGATACTGGTTGAGGGCGGGCCGGATGGGGCATTTGCCAAGCCGATCTGGGTCAACACCCATCTGATCCTGGCCAGCACCGATCGCGTCGCGTGCGATTCCTTGGCCTTGGCGGTTCTGAAGCTTTTCGGCGCTGAAAAGAAAGTGCGCCTGCCCTATGTGGAAAAAAGTGTGTGGGATCAGGTCCAGATCTACCGCGCCGCGGAACTGGGCATCGGCCAGGCCGACCCGCGCATGATCACGATCGAAGACATCAAGGTCCCGGAATGGAGTTCGATCAAGGCCAATTGGCTATGACACTATGGATAAAAGGAGCAAGCATATGATGAAATCCTTGAAGATCCACCTCATCGTCGCGGTTTTGAGTATCATCTTTCTGGAAGGCTGCGCCTACAAGGTCCTCTTCTGGGAACATAACATGTGGCAGGATATGCGCGGCATCATCACCATGGTCGAGCCCGCCGATCTCACGGTCTACCGCAAGCTCCTTCCCGACCAGTTTGCCATGCCGGATGAGCCCATGGTGGGTGTGTATGTCTTTGATTTTCTCGACACGGAGCCCTGGCCAGTCACCTTCACCAAGGTGCTCAAGCCCTACCGCGAGGCGACGATTCTCCTGCGGTGTACCTACAAGGACCAGGTGGGGTGGTATTCCCTGACGATGCCGGTAACCGATGAAGCCGCTGACATTGGCGGACGCAGGCTGGGGTTTCCCAAATATGTCGCTGACAACATCGTGCTCGCACAGGCAGACTCAGGGTGGGTGGGGACGGTTGATCATCAGGGGAAAAAACCGATCTCGCTTGAATTTACGCCCCGGCCTCGTGCTGAAATGGGAAAACTCGCCCCCCTGAAGGATGAATTCATGCAGGGGAAAGGATCCGCGGCGGAAATCAAGGGACCTTTCATCTTGTTGAGACCCCCGGGAAAGGGGCCCAAGGTCAATGTGATTCTCTGTTCCCCCCCGTCACGGGTAGCCATAGAGACAGGCATGGTCCGCATTGACTTGGCAGAACCATGGAACACGCTGGTCCCACGCGGGACTGTATCCGTGGGTCTGTTTGAACGCTTAACCCTCGGCGCTACTCAAAAAGACGTCAAGTGAAAAAAAGGAGGCACATGATGAACACACGGAGATGTATTGGGATGGTGCTAGCTGTTGGTATCGCCTTATCCTGTTGCGGATGCGCGGCCATTATGGAGGGTAATAAGGCCCAGAAAGTAATGACGGGTGGGGTGGATGAGAAGGGAAATTTCATATCAGACCAGAAGATAATGACGCTTGCCCAGCCCGATGACCTCGAGCTTTACCGCAAGCTGCTCCCGTCTCAATTCGACATGCCAAAGCACCCCCTGGTTGGCCTGGTCGTGGTGGATTATGTGGAGGTGCGGCCCTGGCCGTTCACCCGCTACCTCGAAGGCTACATTGTTCTGCGCGCATCATACCGCGGCGAGGAGGGCTGGCACTGTATCTTCATGCCGGTGACCAAGCGGGTGGCTATGTGGGGCGGGCGCAAGATGGGGTTCCCTAAGTACATTGCAGATAGGATCACCCTCGCCCCTGACGGTGACGGCTGGCGCGGTGAAGTTTTTCATGACGGGACCTCGCGGCTCCTGCTCACCTTCACGCCCGGCGAGGTCAAGGAAGAGCCGGTCTACTTGAGAGAGAAATGGGATCTGGGCGGGCCTGTATTCCAGCTGAATCCTCCGGCCAAAGGGCCTGCAGTACAGGTTGTCAAATCGTCGGAACTAGGCAAGCCGGAGATCAAGACAACGTATGGTTACGTGAGCGTGACCATCGGAGCGGCCGAGCATGGTGCGGGCCTGGTGAAGCCCGGGACGATATTGCCCGGCATGTTCGAAAAGAAAACCGGCGGCAACGGCGTCCTGAAGCCGGGGGCGTAAGGGATTCTTGGGGACGTCCGTGAAATAATAACTAATGTTACTGGGAGGTGCTTTATGACAAAATCCATAGATAATAAGAAAAAAGGATATTGGGGACGAAGGGCCCCCTTTTACCTCATCAAGGATTTTAATTGCGCAGTGGCTTCCCTGGAAGTTTTCCAGGATATGATAGGCAGGCGAGAAGACCGTGTGCTCAAAGCTTTCACAGGGCTGGAAGGTGGTATAGTGGCAAGTGGTTCGACCTGTGGTGTGGTAACAGGCGGTGCTTTAGGGCTCGCTCTGATGCACGATAAGGTGCTGCAAGAGAGAGGAATTGCCGCAGAGGCGGGAGTGCTGTCTCTAATCGGGGAATACATCAGATGGTTTGAAGAGAGTTTTGGCTCTTCCTTGTGCAGAGAAAGAAGCGGCGTCGATTTTTATACAACCAGGGGACAGCTCCGCTATTTATTGCCAGGTGACAGGTTTGGAAAGTGTTTGTGGCATATGAGAGGCGCAATGAGACACCTCTATACCTATCAGGCGAAAGATTTGCCTGGAATGGATGTGGAGACGAAGGAAATACAGGGTGAACCAATACATTGCGCGCAGGCTGTATTGAGAGGTATAAAAGATCGGACTGGCATTGGTGACCCACTTCTTGAGCGTTTGTCTTTCATTTTTGATGGTGGAGTGGGCTTTCAAGGGGGAGTTTGTGGTGCTCTTGCCGGGGCAGTTATGAGCATAGATCTCCTATTGGGCAAGAATATTCGTGAGGCAAAATATTTTCAAACACTCAAGGCATTTGTTGTTGGTCATATGAATCTGCTCTTCGATAAACCTATTGGAGAACCTGAAGCCTTTGGCGTAGGTAAGAATATTGTACAAAGATTCAGAGAGGAAGCAGGCGCGACAGAATGTCGTACAATCACGGAGAAGGAATTTACTGGCTGGACTGACTTTCAAAAGCATATATCCTCATCTGACAAATG
>Ga0315295_10002811_pt1 | contig 14724 bp, 12 predicted proteins | sample YL17G14_0_MG_FD_204453 | JGI IMG/M metagenome (GOLD analysis project Ga0315295, IMG submission 204453) | Sediment microbial communities from Yellowstone Lake, YNP, Wyoming, USA - YL17G14_0 | ecosystem: Environmental > Aquatic > Freshwater > Lake > Sediment | place: USA: Wyoming | collected...
TGAGTAGCTCCATCTGGATTTATCTGACGGCCGAGAATGATTCGAAACGAGTTTTGGGTTATGAAATAGCAGGTGGCAATGCTTATCTAATTACGCCTGATAATTCCAAGAAGTATGTACATGATTTAGAACTCTATGGTGGGAAGGCGAATGTGCTTGCGAATGAGTTCATGAGTTTGTTTGTCGGTTTATGGCATGGAAAATCACTCGCATTCACAGTAGCCTGCATTACCATCTTTATATCCCTTGGGATTTTCTTTGTTGCCAGAAGCTCACCATCCTATTTAGAATATGACGCCCATGATGAAAATAATCGGGTCGGGAGTAAATAATCTTGGGTAAAACCGTTCATCGTCATGTACTTCCTGGACTTCACACAATAGCGTTTCTTATACAGACGCAAGGTTTCTTTCGGAAACAAATAGGCTGCGGGCATCTGACCGATCAAGTTTTCGTGTACTATCCTCAGATAGCTGGCTGAAATATCCCAGGTATTTGTCCCGTTTATAACACCTCTATGTAGATTGTCAGTCATAGGGGCGGTCAACAGGAGCTAACTATTAAGCCAAAATGATAAATCCTTTTTTAACAAACCCTGAAGCTTATAGATATCATTCTCATATATTGAGTGAAGCTTCTTCTTCGTATCGGGTGACATATCCCACTGGCGGGTATTTTTTTCTATGAATCTGTGACGTATTCTCATTTCCAATCCATATGGAATGAAAGGTTTAAGGAAATCTTTGAAGATACTCTTCTTAAAGAAAACATAATCATACAGCCATCGTATTCTTACTCTGCCGGAGACATTATATCGCACTTCTATATCTGGAGCAAACGAATCATCAACCTTTAGAAATTGGAATATCTTCTTAATGACATCCATATTATTGTCCCTATAATTCTCATAGATTAAAACTCGAACATTTGGAAAATTATCAATAAAGGCTTTTACCTGCTTGTAATACATACCGAATCCTATATAGTCGTATCCAAGACGTTCATTTCTTCTTTTCTCTATTACATCGGCTTTTATTGCTTCTTCAAAATCTAAAGGTTCCAGCGCATCTCTGACGAAAAGCTTGTAATGTGAAAATGCCCTCTCCACAGGATTCCTTAATATTATAATCATTTTGATGTCCTTATATTTACTGCCATAAATCCTTTCCATGTTTGGTATTACACTTTCATATGAATAGAGATATGCGGTAGTTGCTTCTCCTATAATTTGATCATGAGCTTTTGAAAACAACTGAATATATTGCTCAATTCTGCCTATAGCGGATTTATCTACATTATGATTATTAAAATAAGGACCGTTGAAGAAGAAAGGCTCTTTTATCAGAGGGAAATAAATCCGGGGATGTTGCTTTAAGGCATAATATAATGATGTTGATCCGCTTCTTGAAACACCGGCAATAAAAAAATCAGGCAGTTTTACCTTCTTGTCATCAAGTTCAACAATCATAGCGTATTGACACTGTCATGACTTGTCATATTATATTCATTGTAACAAGCACAAAAGGTTTTATACATTCCCCTTCCTTGCTTATCCCCGTAAGAGGAGCCGACTTTCATTAAGGCAATACCGATTTACAGATCATCTCTTCATATTTCCGAAGAATTATTGAGAGGGAAAAATCCTTTGCCCGTTCTCTCCCCAACCTGGATAAATTTCCCATGAGCTCCCTATCTTTAAGCAACCTCATTATTGCCTCTGAGAGAGCATTCACATCACCAACCGGAACCAGTAGACCACACCTGCCATTTTGTAATAACTCACGTGGACCCGACCTGCAGTCAGCAGAGACAACAGGTATACCGCATGCCATCGCCTCCAGCATCACCATCGGCAGCCCTTCATATCTCGAGGAAAGAACAAATAGATCGGCCCTCGACAAAAAATTGTATGGATTCTTCTGAAATCCGACAAAGGAGACCTTGCTCGTTATGCCTCTGTCTTCAGACAATTTCTTGAGCGATTCCGCCTCCGAACCTTCCCCCAATATAATCAACCGCGCATCCATTTCCGATAGTACCATGCAGAATGCCTCTATGAGGATATCAAACCCCTTTTGCGAAACCAACCGGCCCGCTGCTACAACAACCGGCGCTCTTTCTTCGAAAAAAGGATGTTCCGGGGATATGGTCCATAATTCAGTTATACGCTTGAGGTCTATCGGATTGCAAATAACCTTAATCTTATCTGCCGGGACATTAAATTCCTCAACTAAATTATCCCTTATTCCTTCAGAAACAGCAACGATTTGATCTGCGAATCTATAGAGAATCTTCACAAGGGGCGTAACAGGAAGCCCTAATATCCGTCCCCCTTCTCTGGTTCTAATCATATCGCCGAGGGTAATATGTTCGCAGGTGATCACTCTTACACTAAAAACGATTCCTGCCAAAATTGCCATAATATTGTTATGTGTCAAGGCGCTCACTATTACACGTGGTTTCTCTCTGCGTACAGCCTTCATAAAATGTATCAGATGATTAACCTTCTCAAGAAAGCTGTCGGATTTTCTCTTGACAACACTCACCCTCATATCCTCGGGTAAATATTCTTTGTAAGGCGAAGCATCAAAAGGATAGAGGAGGAGAAGGGTCGGATCGATTTTGTCCTTATCGATATGGCTGAGAATGTCGACCGTTACCCTCTCTGCGCCGCCGCCCGCAAGAGAGGAGATAAAGAATAGAACTTTTATTTTCTCTTTCATCAGTTCATAGCTAAAATAGCATCTTCCCACTGCTCCAGCGATGTTTCGAGGCCGAAATCCTGTGCCCTTTTTAGAGAGAGGTTCGATAAGGTTTTTTGAAGTTCCTTATCCGATAGAACTCTGATAAGCGCCTCTGCAACAGCATTTGGGTCTTCGGGTGGAACCAATATCCCATATTTTCCACCTTCCAGTGTCTCCCCGGGGCCGGAGCGACAGTCAGTCGCTATCACGGGGAGTCCCACCGCCATCGCTTCAATAATCGCATTTCCCAAACCTTCATATCTTGTTGCAGTGCAGAATACCGTTGACCTCTTCATGTATTTAAAAGGATTCTGTTGAAATCCTGTGAAAGTGACTTCATTTTTCAATTGTAACGATCGGCTCAGCGCTATTAAATTTTCTTTTTCTCCACCCTCTCCCAAAATCAATAGTCTACAATCTAAATGATTTTTAACCTTCCGGAAAGCCTTTAATAAAACGTCGAAGCCTTTGGAATAGATGAGCCTCCCCACCGAAACGATTGTTGGTTTATCGAACATCACATCCACATCATCTTCCGCCATCCGGCGAATGTCATCAAGGTTCATTGGATTATAAATCACCTGGATTAATTTATCGGGTATATCGAAGTTCTTTACAAGATCATCTCCCTCTCCCTTCGACACGACGATGATATTTTCGGCATCAGCATATGCCTTTTTCATAAGATAAATCTTTAACCCTCTGTATTTTTCATTGCCGAACTCATACTTGATATACTCCGTCATTGTCGTAGTGTCATGAACAATGTGTTTAAAGGCTGATCTTCTGAATTTTCTTGCGAGGAAAGAGATTATCGCCGGATACCACATACAGCTCACCACCACATCAGCCCTTAACTTTGATAAGGCGTCCACAACCATGGGAATAATGCGGACCATATTCGTCTGAGCATTCTCATTTAAGCTCAATTTCTCTAACCAATCGGGGAGGAGATCTAAAAACTCCCCCCTTTCCTGAAGCAGTAGAAGCTTGGGATTCACCTTTCCCCTCATTTTCAGGAGCGGCAAGAAGTTCCTCGCCAATTTTGCCTCGGTGCCGCCAGCCTGTAAAGAACCTATAAAAAACACAACGTTTTTCATTTCCGCTGAATCTATTATAATACACGGTAGAAGTTTCTTAGCTATTAATATGAGAGAGGTTTTTGCAAGAAGATGTTATTTGAAATTAAAAGGTCTCATGGATAAAAAACCGCTCATAAGCATCTTAACCCCTTTATATAACCAGAGCCCATACGTAGAAGAAACGATGCGCAGTGTATTAACTCAAACATATCATAATTGGGAGTGGATTATTATTGACGATGGATCTACCGATATTACAAAGGATGTTGTACATTCATATAGGGATGAAAGGATACACTATCATTATCAAGAGCACGGCGGCATCGATAAAATATGTCTGGCGCATAATAAAGCGCTGGCTCTTTCAAAAGGAGAATTTATTGCACTCATAGACGGAGACGATCTCTGGCCTGAATACAAACTCGAAAAACAGCTAAAGAGCTTCACGGATGATGCTGTTGTCTTAAGCTATGGAGAATGCTGCCTTATTAATTCGGCAGGAAAAGAGATTGACTATATTTATGTCCCGCGCGACAGAAACATCTCAAGGAATAATCCTATCGGAACGTCTCTCCGAGAGTTTTTATTGAAGGCAAACAGTTTTATCTATAATCCCACGGTCTTGATAAGAAGATCGGCCCTGGAAAGGATCGGGGGTTTCGTGGTATACAAAGGTCTTGCACATGACTTTCCAACGTGGTGTCGACTTTCCCTTGAAGGAAAATTCGATCCTGTCACATCCTGTTTGGGCTACTGGAGGAAGCATAATAATTCGACGAGTTTTCTCAACACCGAGTCCCGTTTTAAGAATAAGATCAAATTTATAAAATACTTTGCGGAATCGTATAAGAAGAATATTGAGTCATTGGGGCTCCCTTTAACGAAAGATAAAATTCATTCTCACGTTGACTTTCGATTGCAGTCGTTCATTGACTTCTTCTCTTACGACAGGGCTATGCTGCTGGCAAAAATGGGAATGTTTAAAGAAGCCAGAGAAGAGTTTGGTAGATATCAAAAAAATAATTCTTCATTTAAGAGTAAGTTCATTGACTATCTCTTCTCTATGTCTCAATCAATATGTTATGACCTTGTCAATCCCGTGAGAAAACTAAAAGAAAAAATAAGTACAAAGAGGCTATGAATATACCATCGAGCAGACGTGCCACATACACTAATAACGATATCACTTATACATGGGACAATGTTTCTGAGATCAAGTATTACAACTGGATGAAAATGACATCTCCGGAGAAGAGAGAGGATTTCACGGTAGACGGCTTCCCCTTTTTTATTCAGATAGAACCTACTAATTATTGCAATCTCAAATGCCCGATATGCCCTGCTGGGGGATTGGGTTTCAAAAGAAGCAAACGACACATGAATCTTGGGGAATTCAAATCCATTATTGACGATATGGAAGATTATCTATTATTCATTACATTATGGGACTGGGGAGAGCCTCTCCTCAATCCTGAATTGCCTGAAATGATAAGCTATGCCGCGGAACGCGATATAAAGACCGTCGTCAGTACCAATTGTAACTGTATGCACTTCCACGATGAAGCATATATGGAAAGATTACTAAGGTCCGGTCTCAGCACACTTATTTTGGCTGTTGATTCCTTGCACCAGGACAGCTATGAAATGTACAGAAAAAAAGGCGACCTTGCCGGAGCGCTTGCAGGCATAAAAAGGGTTATTTCTTTAAAAAAGAAACTCGACAGCGAGACATTATTGATCTTGCGGATGGTCGTCATGCGACAGAATGAACATCAGATCGCCGCCATGAGAAGGTTGGCACGAAATCTTGGGGTAGATAGATTTTCTCTCAAGACAGTAAATCCATTATATATTGCTGAATCTTCTGATAAGGATATAGTCCCGAAGAACCCTCGGTATCGAAGATATCAATATAAGGAAGGTACATTTGAGCGGCTGAGAAAAGAATATACCTGTGACATTGTCTGGCGGCAATGCACCATCCATTCAAATGGCAACATTGTCCCCTGTTGCTGGTTTTACGATGAAGATCATAAAGCCGGAAACGTCTTAAGCAATGGAGGTTTGAAGCGGCTATGGAATAGTCAATCGTACCGTGACTTCAGAAGAAAGATATTACTCGACAAAGAATCCATCTCTTACTGCAAAACCTGTACCTTTAATTATAAATTCTCGCGGGCCGGATGGTTCTTGCAAACCTTGGATTTGACACAGAGCAGGAAAGACCAGTACACATATCTGCTCAAACGGTATGTCGAATTGAATATGTATCCGAACCTCCTGAAGGAAATCATCAGAACCAGAGATAAGGTAAAATCTTTTTTAGGGTGTAATAAATAGGGATTTCCCTTGAACAAGAAACCTTTAATAAGCATCTTAACCCCGGTATACAACCAAAGAAACTATATAGAACAAACCATTCGTAGCGTCCTAAATCAGACATATCAAGACTGGGAATGGATAATTTTGGACGATGGCTCGACGGATGGGACAAGAGATATAATTAAGAGCTTTAACGATGGCAGAATAAAATATGCCTATCAGGAACACGCCGGTCTTACATATCTTACCAGAACATATAACAAGGCGCTCACAATGTGTACGGGTGACCTTATCGCCATGCTCGACCATGATGACTACTGGCCCGATTATAAACTTGAGGTGCAGATAAAAAGCTTTGACAATCCCAACGTTATTCTCAGTTATGGGGTATGTTGTATTGTAAACCAAAAGGGTAAGGAGATATGTTATAGCAGCATCCCTGAGGATCCAAGCGTAGCCCTTAATGATCCGACAGGTTCTTCCCTAAAAGAATTACTCTTTGCGAGATACAGCTTTATTCCCAACTTAACGGTCATGCTTAGAAGAAGTGCCTTGGTAACTATTGGTGGATTTGTAGAAGCCCAGGGGCTTTATCATGATTTTCCGACATGGCTCAGGCTTTCTCTCGAAGGTAGATTTGCTTCGATACCCAGATGCCTCGGTTTCCATCGAAAACACCCTTCATCGATAACGGTAAACTCGAATAAGGAGCGGAATTTCAATATACGTCTCCAGTTTCTTAAAGACTTCATTATCCAGAATGCTGCGAAACTTGACGCTCTCGGCCTTTTCTTCGACCTGGATAAATTCGAAGAGCACTGGGACGGGATAAGAAAGGTGCACGTTCCCCTCATCCCTTATAACAATGCCATGCTTATGCTGAGTCTTGGCTCATTTAGAGAGGCTAGAGATGAACTTCGAAAGTTTCTGGAGAAAGATCCCTCCATGAAGAGCAGATTCATTTATTTTTTGCTAAACCTTTCTGCGTTAACAAGGATAGACCTTGTTAATCCGTCTGCTGAATTGAAAAGAAAGATAGAAGCCTTCTTCCAGAGGAACCGTTGAGAAAGCCGGTCTATCTTTTGACTCTGTATGTTATGGCGACAGCACATTAACCTTACACTTCCCTGCCGAGTAGGACATACATTTAGTCAAACAAACAGACCGGCCGGCTTTAACAGGCTCAGACAAAGCTATTGAACATCTTAAGATTGCGATAGCGTTGATGAACAGAACAAACAGATAGTTTAGCGTTATTATCTGTTATCTAAGGAAATATACGGGGCAATCTGATGTAGCAAAAATGTTTGTTTCTGTGAGAAAATGATAAATATTTAAAACCGCTCAAATTATTTCTTCCTGATCTCTCATATAAAATTTCTCTCCTGCATATTCAAATGAGGCAGGGTTTATCACCGGAGCAAACTTCATTGCAGACGGCGGGATGACTAGGAAGATGATATGCGTATGACAGGATCAATCCCTCTAAAACTGGTTTCGGTATTTGCTTAATCTTCGGCATATTCATAAAATATTGTAGCAGTTTTAAGATCTGATTGAATTGAGAAAGGAAAGTATCTATGTTTCTGAAAGTCGGACATCGCGGTGCCAAGGCTTATGAGACCGAGAATACCCTCGAAAGTTTCAGGAAGGCGATCGAACTGTGTGCAAATGCCGTTGAACTCGATGTGCGGATATCCAGCGATTCGAAATTGATTGTTATCCACGATGATAATCTGAAAAAAGTCTTTGGAAAAGATGTTCGGATAAAAGAGTCAACGCTTGAGGAACTGAAGCAGTTGACAGATAACAGGATTGTTACCTTTGATGAAGCCTTGCGCTTTATCGACAGAAAGGTCGAAAAAATACTGGTGGAATTAAAAGAGACCGGTTATGAAAGGGATGTCCTGGATATAATCAGAAAAGAAAAACTGGAAGACAGGGTCATAGTCGTCTCCTTCCACGAAGAGGCTCTTGCTAATATCAGGGGATTTGACAAGAAGATCGAAATCGGCCTCATTTATACGAAATTAAAGAAACCTATCGATACAGCCCTGAAGCTGAATGCCCAGTACCTCGTGCCTCTTTACAGATTCGTTCACAGGAGAGACATAGCAAAAGCGCACAAGAGTAATCTCAAGGTTATCGTCTGGACAGTTAATACAATAATAGAAGTCCAGAACTTTATTGCAAAAGACGTCGACGGCATAGCCACCGATAAACCGGACATTTTCAGCGGGACAACTTAAGTCGTACAAGACAGGATTTAATTAATAGCCTGAAGGGGTTTAAACCCGACCCTGCTCCGGGAAGTACTTCTCTTTGATTAATTCAGGTAATTCATCAATGGCATAAGGAATCGCTTCGGGTATTTTATTTTCATTCCCTTCAATAAAGTCCAGGTTTTTGTTATTTAATTCATAATCCCATTTTAACCATTTTTCTTCAAACCAATTCTCAGATGGGACAGCATCTCCGGATTTTTTAGAGCACGCGATAGACAATAAATGTTTCCAGTACATAACTTTTTCTGAGACAGCAAAACTAAAATTGTGCACATAAGCGGATAATTTAGGCATAACGAGTATGCCCCCGTGTTTCAAAGTTGCAGGTATTTTATCGAGTATGCTTAAATTACAAAATACCGCACCGACTTTATTCGGCCTTTCAGGCAATCTGTGCCGTAATCCTCTCCATATTTCTACTTGATTCGTAGTTGCAAAAACATAATCCTGCTCAATAAATTCATCTATAGATTTCTTGATCTGATCTTTTCGAAAAACATGATCAACCTCAAGGAACACTATTATTGAAGGTTTTTCGTAGTTGGGCAGGATAATATCGTTCACAAAATGAGTCAATTGATTATCACCGGTATCCTGATGATCATAAATAAGCTCAATCTTGGGGCTATTGAGTTCTTTGATCTTTTCAACACCATTATCAAATTTCTTAGGGAACTTAATAGTTTCATTTTTATAAATACAGTTGGTTATCTTACCGGAAGGAGTCTTGTCCCAAAAAACAAAGATTTTATCCACATGATCATGAATCGATTTGATAGATTCCAGGATAAAATCTTCACCATAGAAGCCTCTGTAAACTGCATAAATAATATTTCTTCTACTTTTGTCTTTCTTCTCGTACCCCTTTCCCTGGACTGCTTCTACTAAATTATTATATGCATTAGAATACCCCGGTTTCAGCAGAAGAGCCTTTTGAAAATGAGTCATAGCTTCGTCAAGCTGCCCTTTCTCTTGAAAGGCAACTCCAAGATTATTAAATGCTTCAGCATATGCAGGGTCGATCCTTATAGCTTTTTTATAACATTTAATAGCTTTATCAAGTTGCATATTGTCTTGTAAAGCGATTCCCATATTGTTATATGCTTCAACGTAGTTTGAATTCAGTTTAATAGCTTTTTTATAATTCGTTATAGCTCTGATTCTTTGCCCCTTCTCCTGCAGGACATTTCCCAGATCATAGAATGCATCAGCATCGTTGGGATTAAGCCTGACTGATTTACTGATATTCTTTAATGCAAGATCAAGGTCTCCACGCTTATAAAATATTAATCCTAAAAGATGCAGGACTTCTGCGTTGTCCGGTTGAACTTTTAATATCTCCCCGGAAATATTTTCTGCTTCCTCAAACTTCCCCGATTGATAATACTCAAGTGCTGACCGAATTAATTCATTGGTTTCCATAATTTTAAACCTCAAATATGTTTTAAATTTAACATGTTATTTTACAATAAATATATATGTAGTAATATTTATTATACTGACTGCCCGGAGAGATATATAGGTAACCACCTTTTCAAAGTGAACATTGATATGAAAATAGCACTGTTCAGAATTAAGTTGAAGGCCTTTTTCCACCGGGATGACGGCTTCGGTGCATCCCTGTCCCACGAGAAACATTATCTGTTCTCCCGGGTTTTCCTCTCTGCGGTGCCTGGCGAGGCGCTTGTCCATCTCCCTCTCCATGCCTTCTTTTATATGGAGACGGTTTTCTATGTGGTTGTATATCTTTCTTCCCGGCCTGCGCCGGCCTCCTTCGATAACCGGTAACAATCATTTCATCTGTTAGGGGTATGACCGGTATTTTCTGCCTGATAAATTCCTCAATATCCGGGAGGGAATGGACGTATTCCTCGCAGGCGAGTCCTATCGCCTTGCCACCGGCTCCGGCCCGGGCAGTCCTGCCGATCCTGTGTACATAATCCTCCGGGTCCTGTGGAAGGTCGTAGTTGATCACATGCGTCACACCTTCGATATGGAGCCCGCGGCTCGCGACATCCGTGGCCACAAGTATCGGCAATGTACCATCCCTGAACCGGGAGAGCACCTTCATACGCTTTTCCTGAGGCAGGTCTCCGGTTATGGCAGCAGCTGCAAAACCATTCGCCTTGAGAATAACCTCAAGCCGTTCGGCTGCAACCCTCGTGTTGCAGAATATGAGATACCGGCCTCCGGGCTCACGTCTGAGGATTCCAAGAAGAACCCCAAATTTTTCGGAATTGCCGACGTGATAAATCTCCTGTTCAGTCTTTTCCACTGTAACATTCTCAGGTGTCACTGAAAACTGCTCAGGCATATTCATATGTTCATAGCACAACTCAAGAACGCGGTTCGAGAGGGTAGCGGAAAAGAGCATGGATTGCCGTCTGTTATAAGGAGACATCCTCCTTAGCAGAAACCGGAGATCGCTGATAAAGCCCATATCGAACATCCGGTCAGCCTCGTCTATCACGAGGAACTGGGTATTCCTCAGACTGTATACCTTTTGCTTGAGATAATCTATGAGCCGGCCAGGCGTGCCTATGAGTACATCAACGCCCTCAGCAATCTCTTCCCGCTGCTTCAGATAGTCGATGCCGCCGTACACAGGGAGGATCCTGAATCCGGCAGAACCGCCGAGCAGTTTTGCCTCAGTGTCTATCTGGATTACGAGTTCCCTTGTCGGCGCTATGATAAGCGCCCGTGGTGACGGTCCCCGCCCAGCCGGACGCATCGAGAGCATACGGGAGAATATCGCAATCAGGAAGGCAGCTGTCTTGCCTGTGCCTGTTTGGGCCTGGGCTGCAATATCTTTTCCTATCAATGCCCTGGGCAGAGTTAAGGCCTGAACCGGCGTGCACTCGGTAAACCCTGCAGCTTTGATTCCTTCAAGAACCTTTCCGGGAATATGCAGTTCTTCAAATCTCACTTCTTATACTATACCTGAATCACAGTGAATCCTTAAAGGAGCGGACGCGCATGTTCGTCATTAAAGAATCAACATGTAACTTCTTCAGGCTCACTTCATGCAGCGTTTAATTCTTTTCTCATCCAGTCTCTGAGTTCACCTTCAAGCGCATATATCCCCTTCACCTTGCATGCCGGCTTTTTAAATGCCTGCGGCAATTCAAATTTTGCAAGATCCACTGCTTCCTCAGAATTCATCCTGATGAGATTGATGTAAGAAGGACTGGACCAGCAATTTACAACAAAATAGACTGAATAATCTTTTTTGGAGCGCACTACATGTCTCCGATCCCCATGTGCCCAGATATTACCCCACTCCAAATACATGCGCACAGCCATCTCAGGTGTCATTTCCCAGTCAATTTCATTGATAATTTTTCTCTCTTTTTTTAATCCTTCGAGACTTGATATCATCTCTCCCATTTCAGACTCCTTTCATAAAATTTGTTTATATAGTTTAAAATATTTTTATTATAATTAATATATATAAACTCCGTGGAAATATCAAGAGATTATTGAGAAAATCTACTGGTATGAATATCTTTACTTAATATATTTACGCCAAACTTCTTCAGGCTGCTGGTCAGGGCATATAAGGGCAGCCCCATGACATTAAAGAAATCCCCCTCTATTCTTCTGACCATCAAAGCGCCAAGCCCCTGAATTCCGTAAGCGCCGGCCTTATCCAAAGGCTCGCCTGATCTTATATATGCCGCTATCTCATCCCTGCTCAGCCTCTTAAAAAAGACCTTTGATTGTACTGATCTGGATAGTTCTTTGTTAGAGGCTGTGTCGATTATTGTAAATCCTGTGATTACGGAATGGGCTTTTCCGCTCAGGGCCTTTAGCATCTCCTTTGCGTCCTCTTCATTGCGGGGTTTGCCGAAAAGCCTGCCTCTTAATACAACAAGGGTATCAGCCGCTATAACGAGGGCATTCCTGTATTTGCCGGCAACATGCCTTGCCTTTTCACGTGAAAGGAACCTGGCGATCTCATAAGGCCTCATGCCGGAATCTGCTTTCTCTTCGAAGTTGCTCTTATCGACCTTGAATTTCAGTCCTGACTTTTCGAGTATCTCCTTTCTCCTTGGAGAAGCTGATGCAAGTATGATTGTTTTCATATTAAGCATATTGGCCTGCAATAAAGCCCGAAGACCAGGCCCATTGAAGGTTATATCCGCCGAGTTGTCCTGCAACATCGATAACCTCTCCTGCAAAATAGAGACCCGGCACCTTCTTTGCTTCCATAGTCCTGGATGACAGTTCATCTGTATCAATTCCGCCGGCCGTAATCTCTGCCTTTCTATAGCCCTCGGTACCTGCAGGCCTTATCGTCCAGTGGTGAAGCTGATGAGCTATATGCTTAAGCTCCTTTTCTGAATATTGGCATAGAGGCCGTACCGGGGCATTTAATTCAGACCACCTGTGGCTGAATCTCCTTGGAAGGTATTCTGAGAGAAGGTTGCTCAATTCAGTCCTGCGTCTGCGCTTCGACATGAAAAGTTCATAAGCATTCCTGTCTGGCATTAAATCGATAGTGATTTCATCCCCTTTATCCCAATATGATGATACCTGAAGAATAGCAGGCCCGCTCAGCCCCCTGTGGGTAAAAAGGACTTCCCCGCGGAACTGCCTGCCTCTGCAGCTAACAATGGCATCAAACGAAGCACCGCTTAATTCACTGAACTTTTCGAGATCGTACCGGCTGAATACAAGCGGGACCAATGCTGGTTTTAGTTGAGTAACCTTCAGACCAAATCTTTGAGCGGTCCGGAATCCCATGTCTGATGCCCCAAGTTCAGGATAAGATAAACCGCCTGTTGCGATAACGAGTGCAGATGCCTCTATTTTATTTAGATTCGTTGAGACTGTGAAGTGACCGGCCTTTGTTATACTTCTGACCCTGCAACCTAAGCGAATTTCAACCCCTGCCTTGCGGCATTCCTCGTAGAGCATCCTGACGATCTCCCCTGAAGTCCCCTGGCAAAACAGCTGTCCTTTTTCCTTTTCGTAATATTCTATCCCATGCCTTTCTGCCAGGTTTATAAAATCATGGGGAGCAAAACGTGCGAGGGCGGATTTGCAGAAATGGGGATTTGCGGATAAATAATTGTCGGGCTGCAGATTTATGTTCGTAAAATTGCAGTGCCCGCCCCCTGAAACCCTGATCTTTTTCGCAATCTTATCCATATGCTCAAGGACAATAACCGAGCGGTTCCTCTTCCCTGCCTCTATTGCACACATAAGGCCGGCAGCTCCTGCTCCTATGATCACAACATCCTTTTGAATCAGAGTCTTTTTATCCCGTGGCAATTCCCTGCCAGCCGCCTTTATTCTGGACATATTCTATATTATATAACGTTTCCGCATTTCCCCTCTTGTTCAACGCTGAGATTCTGAGGGATGCAGAAATGAGGTATAATGTAAGTGCTCATATATCATTTGGAGATATGCTATGCAAGAAGAAAGTAATGTAACCCCCACGCCATCGCATGAACAGCGTGAAGAGATCCGCACCGGGCTGAGCGTGAAAGCGATCAGGCAATCCGTGCTTGATAATCTTTACTTCCACCTCGCAAAGGTTCCGCACACCGCAACCCGGAACGACTGGTATCTGGCGCTTGCGTATACTGTCCGGGACAGGATGATACAACGCTGGATCAAAACACTACATAACTTTACAGAAGATATTACAGTAGTTGCGTATCTGTCTTCCGAGTTTCTAATGGGGCCGCAACTCGGAAACAACCTCTTGAACCTCGGCATCTATGACAAGGTCTCTGAAGCTCTCAAAGGGTTAGGCCTTAATTTAGAGGAACTGAGCGGGCAGGAGGAAGAGCCCGGGCTTGGCAACAGCAGCCTTGGAAGGCTATCAGCCTGCTATATGGATTCACTCGCAACGCTCGAGATCCCTGCAATAGGTTATGGGGTGCGCTATGAATTCGGCGTCTTTCATCAGGATATCCGGGACGGCTGGCAGGTTGAAATGACTGATAAGTGGCTTCAGCCTGGCAACCCCTGGGAGATCCCGCGGCCTGATATCACCTACAATGTTCTTCTCGGCGGCCACACTGAGTCTTACTATGACAAGCAGGACACTTTCCGGGTGCGATGGATTCCCAAATTCTCCCTCAAAGGGGTTGCATATGATACCCCTGTATCCGGATACAGAGTTGGCACAACAAACCTTTTGCGGCTCTGGAAATCCGAGGCCGTCGAATCCTTTGATTTTGAGGCCTTCAACACCGGTGATTACTTCGGCGCAGTCAACGAGAAAATTGCCTCAGAATCGATCGGCAAAATACTCTATCCTGATGACGAACCATA
>Ga0315295_10002814_pt1 | contig 14708 bp, 12 predicted proteins | sample YL17G14_0_MG_FD_204453 | JGI IMG/M metagenome (GOLD analysis project Ga0315295, IMG submission 204453) | Sediment microbial communities from Yellowstone Lake, YNP, Wyoming, USA - YL17G14_0 | ecosystem: Environmental > Aquatic > Freshwater > Lake > Sediment | place: USA: Wyoming | collected...
TCGTTCTTAACCTTTGCCGTCATCAACACCGCTAGCCGGGCCCCGAGAATCTGGAGGCGATTCTCAGGACGGCTTGGTATCAGCCTTTCCTTCGAGTATAGCTCTTCGGATGATTTGAATCAGGCGGTCTCTGTAAGAGATGTCTATCGCAACCAGTTCGTAGGTTGGAATAGCAAGAATCTGGCCCACCCTCTCAGGCGTCAGCGCTGTCGGCAAGTCCTGCTTGTTGGCGATTCCTATGACCTTCGCCTCAGGTACCTCTTCCTTGACCAACGAAACGAGCTTCTTGCTGCGCAGGACATTCTCTAGTGTACTGTCTGTCACGATGATCACGACCTGAGCATTTGCTATCATCTTTGCCCAGAGGATACTGAACCTAGATTGGCCTGCCAAATCCCATAGAACAATGTTGGCGTTCTGGACCTCGTCTGGCAGCTTCTTTATCGAAACACCGATTGTCGGATCATGAACGAGAGGGAGGGTCTCTCCACGCAGCAGATGAAGCGTTGTGGTCTTGCCAACGCCAGCGTATCCCAGTATTGCGACTTTGACCATCGTCACTGCAATCTCGTCCACCTTGGCATCAAAGCCGTCCAGGGGCAGATTCGCGTCAGCCAGAGGTGCGAAGTCCTTCATGAAAGTCGTCACGAGTTTTCCCATTCTTTCCTCAATCTGAGCTGTGTCGTCAGCCTTGTCTGCCATGAAGATGAACGCGAAGTCGCGTCGTACGGTATAGAATATCCTTGCTGTCGAGAAGCTCATGTACTCCGTCTTGCTCTCAAGATCGACTGAGCCGAGGAAATGAGCAAGGTTGACTAGGAACTCAATCATTGTGTCTCTCGATTCGCTCTTAGCATACTCCTTTGAATAGACCATATTACTTTGAGGTCCGAGTATGTAGATGCTCCTAATCATTGATGACCACTCCATGCTTCAGAGAGTAGCTCAAGATGCCTTCTCACAATGTCGAGTCCTATCTCCTTGGCCGACAGTTTCTTGGCAATGACAGGCAGTATGAACTCTGGCATGAAAGTCTCCATCACTGGATCTGTTAAGAGACCCCATACTCCTTCCCCAATTTCAGCCGTGACATGGTCCGACTGCAATGCCAACAATGCGTTCTGGACAACAACCTCAGGCAGGTCTGTCTTGTCCGCAATCTGCCGCACAGTCAAAGGCTCTTCCCGGAGGCATTTGAGGACCTTGTAACGAAGGCTCTTTGACAGCACGCGTGAGATCCTCTCTCTGTCCTCGAATACTGGTGAGTTTGGGTCATCACTAGGTATCGTGGGGTTGTATCCCTTGCTCGGGGGTGGCGGTGTGAAGAACTGCGTCACATCCTCCAGGTACTTCGCAGCTAGCTGGGGTGTGGACTCTTTCGCTCTTGCGACTGCCTTGACGGGTGGTGCCCGGTAGCCAAACAAATCCCTAAGCAGGAACACGGTTTCAGTGGTCTTGCCAACGACCTCAACCTTGACTAAACCTGAGTCCATCAGCGGTTTAATCACCTCACGCAGGTCTACGGAGTCAGTCTGTACTTGGCCTTTCAGCCAGATTGAAATCTTCGCCGCCTTCTCGACTCCCTCTGCTTCCATCTTCTCTAGTAGCAGTGCCGAGGATGGCGTCAGAAAGACCTGTGCATACTTCTGCTCATCGCCGATCTCGTCGAGTGAACTCTGGCGTTCCAGTATCTGGTCAAGAAGGACTGTTTCCGGAGCCTCAATCATAAGCTCTAGTATCAACCGCCCCATGCCTAAGATTGGCGTTCTGAGAGTTTCGAATTGCTCTTCGGGGCCTAGGACGAAGCATACCATCCAACCATGATGGGTCTTGTCAACGAAGGAAGCAACTCTGAGACTCTCGATCTCGGTGTACCTGAGATTCTCCTTGCTTTCTTTCTCATGTTCATAGAAGATGAGATTCAGCACTTTTTCGTTCAATGTGAACGAAGCTGGATGCCTCTTCTCGACTATGAAACCCTGGTAGTCGTCTAGATGAACAACGAACACCGCTTCTGGCATGTCCTGCTCCGGACTTGGATTTGCAGTTTCCACATAAATGTTTGACTGCGACGTTCCTTAGCGATGAATGCAGCGTTTCTAGGGTCACTCAAGGGCTTCGTGGTGCCGTTCAGTAGAGCGCTTCGGTGCCTGTTCTTCCATGTGTTCGATGCAGAGTATTTGGCCCTGATCACCGAGTAGCCAACAGTGTTCGCATATCAGCTGCCTGCACCTGCTGCAGGTCCCGATGCGGTGTTCTGGTCCTCCGAGTGTTCTCCTGTCCCAGTCTATTCCATGTCTATCGCAGTAGGCCCGACCGCACATATGGCATACCACAGTCCCGGGTGTGCCACAGATGGAGCATTTTGCTCCTGAGTGGCCGCTTGCTCGTCGAATGCTGGCGCCATGATTAGTATCGCCTTCTTTGGCTTCCATTGTTCGCTCTGATGCCTCGTGTGGAGAGCACCTAGAACACGGGCCAACACCCTTGTATTGCCCGCATTGCCGACAGTAGGGGTCGAGAGCCTCGCTATTTCTCTTGGACATTGACGATGACCTAGTCCCTTCACCATGACCGTACCGCGACAGAGTTGACCTGAGTCGGAAGTCTGGTTCAGTGGCCAGATGCTTGTGCCCAGAAAGGATGAAAAGCCTTACCACATACCCCGAAAGCCGGGGGCCGCAATGGACCAAGACCGCCGACAGACGATTGTTCCAGTCACTGGCACAAGCAGCGCGCGCTTGCCAGACGGCAGGTCCGTGGAACAGGCGGTCCCTGAAGAGTATGTCCTTGCAGACTTCGTGTTCAGATCGATTGGAGCACGAAATGGCAGAGACCTTGAGTTCCTTCTCAAGGTCTACTTGCCTGTGCTTGTTGTGCAATCCCCCAAAGCCGGCAAGTGTTTCCTCATAGAGCTTCTGGGATTTGCTGCTACTCCTGTCAGAGTTCTTCGAAACCCCAGTCTTGACAGCCTCCTGAAGAAGGTCGAAGGCGCGGCAACAGATGCCCAGATTCAGGAGTGCCTAGATGAGGCGCTGGAGGCTGCTAGGAACATCGCTGGTGTCGAGTCGGTCACACTACGTGGTGTTCTCTCAGAGCCTGCAGCAGGAGGAGTTTCGCAACTCCTGGGTTGGCCTCTCAGGAACGGGCCAGAAGTCTATGCAATTGTTCTCTCGCCCGTGATTCAGTCATCTGCATCCGATGAGGCCTCTGAAATGGTCAGAACCGCCGCTGGTTCACTAGAAGCGGCCGAAACGCAGATCCCGCAGCTGACTGAGACATTGAGGGCAAAGACGCGCCAATTCATCGCCGCGCACGAGAAAGATGTGTCAGAGGTGCTAGCAAGACTAGACCTGAGGATTGACACCCTTCAGAGGGAGGTTTCCAGTCTTGAGTCCCGGCTCAAGCAGACATCGACATCCAGAGCTGAGAAGGGCGGCACGAAAGGAACAGAGCTGCTTGAGCTCCTTAGAGCTCGTGAAACCGCCCTGAAGAGAGACCTTGAGAGGAAGAACAAGACTGTGACCGAGGCTCGGGTTGCATCGAGGGGACTGCTACTCAAGATGGAATCGATGGAGTCAGAGATGAGCACCGCCCGTGAGACAATGTCTAGATGCCGAATGAACCTAGAGAACCTAGAGGTTTCAGCATTTGGTCTGGACCTCTCTCAGGGTGGGGCTGTTCTTCTGATTCCTCTGGTCTTAGCTGGTTTCTCAAAGAAAGGGCGGCTGGACATCGCGGTCTATCCTCCCTCGCGCTTGCTGATTGACCGCCAGAAGATTGGTCTCCGTAGGGAGTATGTCGATTCGATGTCAGAAGCCTCCCGCGAAATCACGCAGGTCTCCAGCTGGTGCGAGGAGCGGGCAAACAGTGACGTCGCTTTGAGGAAGATGATCAGGGATGCATCGCAAATGTACAATCTGCTTGCACTGAGAAACACGAAACTGATGATTAGAGAAGGAGCCAAGATGCTTCTTGCAGACGGCCTGATCAAGGAGTCCGCTTTGGCAGACGTGGGCTCCCTACTTTCGGGCTTCCATGAACAGGTCCTGACAACGACTGCTCCTGCTCCCATGAGCCCCAAGATGGGCTCAGGGAAAGCAGCCGAGTGCCGAGTTGAGTTTCATATCCACGACGATGCGGGTGCTCCGGTTGGTCATGCAGTCCTTGAGCTAGATGGAGTCAGTAGTGAGGCCGATACGAAAGGACTTGTCACCATGTTTGTGGAAACAGGTTTGCATCGAGGACGTGTCACTGCCCCGGGCCACAGGGATCAGCCGATCGAGTTCCATCTCACAGGTAACGCAGACGCGGTCATTCCAGTCGTCTTGCCTCAGATGTCTCATGAGGAGCGGCTCGGAGATGCATTGGACAAGCTTGTCGAGCGCGCAAGGAGGATAGACATGATTCGAGACCGGCTGTGGGATGCGTTTCAGACTCATGGTGAAACGCTTCTGAACATCCCTGCCTACCGAAGTGCTCTGGTGGAACTGCTGTTAGAACTTGGATATGAGTCCGAAGCCTGGATTGTTGAGGCGACCAAGAAGAAGGGAATGATCAAACGTCTTCTGAAGCGCGATGACAGGAGTGAGGCTCTCAGAAGAGACATTCTCAGAATCGCTGAAGAATCCAAGCAGTCTGGCGGCATCATGCTCTTCTCAACACTCATGGTTCAACTGGACGACCTCGGCTGGACCACTAACGCAGACGAGATTGAGTCCGCCATTCAGGAAATGTCCCGGGAAGGTCTCATTGAGGGCATGACCGGCTTGGAGGGAGGGGCGAGGCTGGTCAAGTTCGTGCCTGTTTCCCTCACGGACGACCCAGAGCAAATACTGGGGCTTGCGGCCCAGAAGGAGGGACGGCTGACTATTGAGGAAGCGGTCGTGGGCTTGGGTTGGGCAGAAGAGAGAGTCAAGAATGCTCTGGACCTTCTTGTCAATAACGGCGTCGCCAAAGTCCAGCGAAGCTACTCACAGAGCACTCAGTACTGGTTTCCCGGTCTGAGGAGTAGAAAGGCATAAGACTATCATGGACCCGGCAGCCAACCAGCGTTCGTCAGAAAGGAGTCTGGGAAGATGAACTCGTTCTCACATATGATGTTCGGCTTCGGCCTGTTTGTGGCTCTGTACTCCCTAGTCTATGCGGCCAGTGTGTGGCTCTCGGACATAGGTCGTCTCTCCACCTTGCTGATGTACTATCTGGCCGGTGGAGTCCTACTCACTGTGGTCGTAGTACCGGTGCTTTTCTACAAGGCGCCCAACAAGGAGATGACCGGTCGCACGACCAGCGACGCGGCGTCGGCAGGCGCCCTGACTTTCATCATGTTCTGTCTGGGATCGCTTGTGGGTAGCGTGGCATATCAGCTGGTCAGCGGAGTGCCAATCATAGGGAACCTGTCTATCTTTATCGGCGCATTCATATTGATGTCGGGAACGTTGATGCCCGACTGGGACATACCTCTGCTGGGGATTGAACGCCACCGGAATGTAATATTCCACTCTGCTGTCCTGCCTATGCTCATCGTCTTGATGACTCTGATCAATGTGTTCTTGGCGATAGCCTCGACGACCTCTCTCAGAATAGGAGCGGCGACCGAATACTACATTACCGCTCTCTTCCTTCTAGGATATGCGGCGCATCTGTACCTTGACATCTTCCCCAGTGATGCAAGTCCGCTGGAGATACTCTGGATCTCAGCCGACCCGGCACACAAGGCTCCAACTGGCCTGAAGCCCTTTGGCCCAATCAAGGTAGGAAAAGGCCAGGCGAGGACGTGGTTGGTAGGCAATGCAACCCTGTTGCTGATGATGGCCACGGCCCTGTTCGCCTTGTACTTCTACAACATACTCATGCCGCCATCGCCCTAGAGCCAGTCCTCGTCATCTTTGTCCTCTGCGTCTTCATTCTCTTCGAAGAGGTCCTCGTCTAGATCCTCATCGGGCTCCTCTTCGACCTCTTCTTCCTCTTCTTCTTCTTCTGCTGCTGCTGCTGGTGTTGTTGTCCCGCTTGGGGCCTCTTCCTCCTCTTCCTCATCCTCGAATAGGAAGGTTTCCGGTTCCGGCTCCTCCTCTACGGGCTGCTCCTTCTTTCCCTTCTTGGCCTTGTGAACAGCAAGACAGACATTCTCTTCTGGATCGAGGTACTCACACTCAGGGCAACACTCACCCTTGTGGCTACAGGAGTAGTAGCCTCCGCACCTTTTGCAGCACTTGAGCTCTTGAGTCAACATCTGCACCTGTGACCGTTATGAATGCCCTTTGGTTACCAAACCAATTCCAAATAAGGTATTCTGAAGCTCAAACTCTCCTTTGTGATTGTACGGACAGAGTCCTTCATATCCAGTCAAAGTTAAATGACAAGGTCTGTCTGTCGGTGAGGAGCTGGTACTGTTGAGCGAGCTGGAAGTGGAAATCCGTAAGATGGTGCTTGACAACGCCATCAAATATAACGGGGTTCCGAGCGCCAAGTCGGTCATGAGTGCTCTGCTTGGTGTCCGAGCAGATCTGCGGTCGCGTGCTCGTGAGGTGAAGGAGATCACCGACCGAATGGTCGCCGAAGTCGGTGCATTGTCTCTGGACGAGCAACGAGGCGAGTTCGCAAGGATTGCGCCAGATTTGCTGGGACCGACCGTGGAGCGGAAGCTTGAGCCTAAGGGTCTACCTGATTTGCCAAATCTGCAAGCTTGGCCAAAGGTTGTGATGCGTCTCGCACCGTTCCCCTCTGGCCCGCTCCATGTGGGGAATGCTCGTATGGTGATTCTCAATGCCTACTACGTGCATAGGCATGGCGGCGAGTTGATTCTCGTCTTTGATGATACGATAGGCTCTGAAGAGAAAGTGCTTGAGCCCGATGCCTATGACTTGATACCTCAAGGTCTTGAGTATCTGGGTGTCAAGTGCGATCGAACCATCTACAAATCCGATAGGCTTGAGTTGTTCTACAAGTATGCGAGGGACTTGATTCAGAAGTCCTATGCCTATGTGTGCACATGCGATGCTGAGACTTGGAGAAAGGAGAACAAGGCGAAAGGCATACCGTGTGCCTGCCGCAACATCAGCCCGGAGGAGAACATAGACCGATGGGAGAAGATGTTGGACGGTACGTATTCTGCGAAGGCTGCAGCAGTCCGGCTCAAGACCGGTATGGATCTCCCTGACCCAGCGCTTCGAGACCATGTCATTCTGAGAGTTTCTGAAACCGAGCACCCTAGGGTTGGTTCTCGGTATAGAGTCTGGCCTCTGCTTGAGTTTTCGTGGGGCATAGACGATCACGAGCTCGGTATCTCCCACATCATAAGGGGAAAGGACCTCGTGAAAGAGGGGAAAATCGAAGAGATAGTCTGGAACATGTATGGTTGGCAGCATCCTGAGCTCATCTATTATGGTCGGCTCAAGTTTGAAGACGCGACGTTGAGTAAGAGCAAGTCTCGAAGAGAAGTGAAGATGGGGACATATAGCGGCTGGGATGACCCGCGCACTTGGAGCATGCAGTCATTGGCGAAACGGGGGATTGATCCGAATGCGCTCAAGAAAGTGATGCTTGACTTGGGTCTTAGTCTGGCAGATATCTCGATATCGATGAAGGCTGTGTACTCCGAGAACAGGAAGCTGAAAGACGCTGAAGCGCCGCGTCTGTTCTTTGTTGAGTCTCCTGTTTGGCTGAGCCTGACCCGTGTACCAGCCGACATACTTAAAGCTGAAGCTCCTGTACACCCCGACTTCCCTGAACGCGGCACAAGGGACATCCCGCTGACTCGGAAGGCAAGAAAGATCACCGTCGGCATACAGGGAACTGACTATGAGCGTATTGAGGAGGGCGGCCTGTTCAGGATGAAGGACTTTGCAAACTTTACCCTCCAAAAGGCACCGACCCCTGGGGCACTATTTCACAGCCGCGAGGTTGAGCGCGCACGCGAAACTGGCGCACCAATCATTCAGTGGGTGCCAAAGGAAGAAGGTGTTCCCGTAGAGATGACCTTGGCCGACGGGAAGAAAATCACGGGATTTGCCGAGCCAGCGACCTCCAAGATTCATGTTGGGACTCTTGTCCAGTTCGAGCGCGTGGGATTCGGCCGCGTGTTCGAGATGGACCCCTCTGTTCGAGTCGCTTTCGCCCACAAGTGACGGGGCGAATGGGCGGCGCAGAAGAATCGTCCAGACTTGAGTGTGATATGTTTTGCAGACCAAAGAGAACAAATAGCTAGCAGCTCATTGACCTGATAGTGATGCATAATGTCGAAGAAGCCGTCTCCTGTGTCGCCTGCTCTCTTGAAACCAGTCGGCCCAAGTGCGAAAATGGCCATAGACGACAAGAAGCAAAAAGCGTACTATTTCGAACCCAAGATAACACCTGAGAAGGCCGCGGAGCTAGCCACGAGAGATGGGGCTGCGGCACTCGGGACTTCGCCCGGTTCGGTAAATGTGGGCAAGCCCTTATTGAAGTATGACTTCTACTGTATCTACAAGGCTGACATGTCGATGAAGTACGTCCAATCTCGCCAGCAAGAGCTGGGGGTGAACGACAGAGTCGTCGCAGCGATGGTGGGCAATTCCGTGATCGTGCCCAAGAAGGGCAAGGACGTACCGGGCAAGGCTGTCGCGCTTGAGATATCGGAGTTGTATGAAGTTTCAGCATCCGATGGCATGACGCTCGACGGAGCGACTGGTACTCAAGCTAGGGCGATCGAGCCGCTTCTTGCCGGCGCAGGGAAGAAACCCGCTGCAGGCAGCTGGCTGAAGAAGGTTAGTGTTTCTCCCGGAAAGTACACCTCCATCGACAAGGTTGTCAAAGACATCCTGAAAGTGGCGGCGAAGGCGCCGGCTGGTGCAAAGCGTATCGTCAATCACAAGGTTGTCTTCAGTAGGCTTGATGGATTCTACGTGCCGACCTACTACGTGACTGTGTCGGCAGGCGGCAAGGCGAAGATAATGAGAGTCAATGGCTTGAACGGTTCTGTCGCCCTCAAAGTGTGATACTCGCGGGTGTCAACAAGGCTGTATTTCATCTACAAAGGGGACGACTGCCGTCCTGTGCGGCGGTTCCCTTCCCAATCCAAAAGGAGCCCTACGATATGTTGCCAGAGTACTCAGCCGTACTTCTCCGGTATGGTGAGATTGGTATCAAGTCCAGACAGACCCGACGACGGATGGTCTCTCTGCTCGTGAAGCATGTGGAAACAGCGCTGAAGGAGGCAGGAGTGAGCTTCTCTCGCATAAGGACCGACTTCGGTCGGGTCTATGTTGAAACAACCGAGGCAGTGAAAGTGTCGCAGGTTGCTTCACGCGTCTTTGGCATTGTTTCCACTTCGCCCGTGGTAGTGACTGCCTCAAACTTGGACACCATACTGGACGTGGGCTCGGCAATGGCCGTGGCCTCATTCACAGAAGGTAGGAGCTTCGCTGTCCGCGCAAGCAGGGTGGGCACGCACGCGTACTCTAGTCCGGATATCAGAGAACGTCTGGGCGAACGCATTCTAGAGAAGCTGGCCAACTTCGAACTCAAAGTTGATCTCAAATCACCCGCTCAGGTAGTCGAAGTTGAGGTCCGTGACGAGATGGCATACATTTTCACTGAAACCGTGCCCGGCGTTGGAGGAATGCCCATGGGGTCTCAGGGCAAGGTCGTCTGTCTGATTTCAAGCGGACTTGACTCACCAGTCGCAGCATACAAGGCAATGAAGAGAGGATGCATCCCTGTCTTTGTCACCTTCGATGACTCACCGTATGCCAACGAGGCATGCAGTGGAGTCGCAGTGAAGCAGGCGGCGAAGCTCGCTGAGTACGTCCATGACTATCAGGTGAAGATATACGTAGTACCGCATGGTGCCGACTTGGCTGACATAGTCAGTCATGCGCCCTATAGAATGACCTGTCTGTACTGCAAGAGGAACATGCTTCGGATGGCTCGTGAAATAGCTGTGTTGGAGAATGCAGACGCCCTTGTCACAGGTGAGATCATTGGCGAACAGGCCTCTCAGACGAGTAGAAACCTGAGAGCAATAGGCGGTGTTGTGTGCGATTATCCTGTACTGAGACCGTGCATCGGCGATGACAAGGTGGATGTCGAGCACTTGGCAGCCGCAATCGGAACATACCAGTTTGCCAGCGAAGGGCTCTCATGTTGTACTCTGCCGCCGAAGTATCCAATGGTCAGGGCTGACATCGATAAGGTGAGTGAAGCGGAGCAGGGGCTGGACCTGAGCATCCTCAAAACACAGGTGTCGCAGGCGAAGGTTGTCATCCTGAAAGAGAAATCATGAGCAGCACTCTTTCCATGGTTCGCTCTGACCAACTGTCAGGCTTTGACCGTACTAAGGTTTTAAATAGTGATGGATGCAAACAGGAGTTTATGCGGACTGCTAGAGGCAGTCCGAGGAGCGAGAGCACTTTGCCGCGATCAAGAAAGGACAGGATTATTCCCGTGGCACCAATAGATCGCCTGATTCGAAAAGCCGGGGCAGGTCGAGTGAGCGATAAAGGCGCCGAGAAACTGGCATCAATACTCGAGGAGGTGGGTGAGTTCATCGCCCATCGTGCCTTTGAGCTGACAGAACACACCGGCCGCAAGACGATTACTGATAAGGACATAGAGTTGGCCTACAAGCAATGGGGCAAGCCCAAGTAGATGCGGCACCATACTTAGTTTTAACACACATGAAACCAGGTGCTGAGAACAAGGCATCATAACGAGGAGAACAGATAGAGTGGGAAAGACTGAAGAGAGAGTCCGAGACACCACTGCTCTTCTGTCGCTCCATGATGTCAGTCCTGCCTTTGAAGACGATGTGGTCAAGTCATGTGACAGAATGGCTGACTTGGGCATAGAGAGTCTGACCCTTCTTGTCACGCCCTTCTATGGCATGAGAATGGTCCATAGCCTTGAGAAGAATGACCTCTTCTGTCAATACGTCCAATCGCTTGGCTTCGAGATATCGATGCACGGCTATTCACATCTTTCAAAGTCAGGTGCAGGCGATGAGTTCAACAAGATATCTCCCGACCGGGCAGCTGCAAGACTTCGATCCGGTTTCGAGGCTATAGAAAGGGGAATGAACCGCAGGCCCAGCGGCTTTGTGCCTCCGCTATGGCAGGCACCTGTCAAGATTGTTGACATCTCAAAGGAGGTGGGATTCAAGTATTGTATCGTTGGCAACAGACTGTACTCTCATGCTGACTCGAGGATGCTCACTACCGCCAACTACTTGGTCAGTGAGGGCACGGCCAAGACTTCCTTTGTTGACTCCTTCCTTGAACTCGAGCTCGGCGGTCCAGTACAGGTCGGTGTGCATCCATTGGACCACCGCGCCAACAATGTCTACGAGCTGCTGCAGGACATGAAGGATCGACTGGGCTACCGCTTCATTGGCTACCGTGACTACTTGGTTTCGGTTTCTTGAGAGCCCGTCGCGTCATCTGACTGCAAGGTTGCATACTGCACGTGTCATGGAGGACCCGTTATCTAGTAAAATCATCCGCGGATTGTTGACCTGCTTGGAGCCCATCTGGAGGGAAACATCAATCTCCGGTTTGCACAAGTCTACTATATGAGTTCTCCAACCAGACGACAATCCAACTAGCAGACCCCGGCCATGGCGGCAGGTCTGGTCATGCATCAGAGGATGGTTGGCTGCTGAGGATGCGACACCGCCTAACAAGCCTAGTGAGGACCTCACACTGCCGCCATGCCATGAGGCGAATGTCTCAAACCGCAGGACGTGGTCCAAAAAAGGAACAGCATTGCAGTCAAAAGAACGAACTCGTACGGAATTGTTTATTATGCGAACTCTGTACAGCTCGGGTCGGCCTGAGGTCAGAGGCTCAGGACGCTTCGTAGCCACGAATAGTTCTCTGCGTTCAACAACCCAGCTGGAGGATTCTCCCAATGAATAGAGGCACTATGTGTGTGCTAGCCTTGACGATATTGTTCATGATTACCGTAGTTGATCACTCTTCTGGCCCTATTAGTCCAGCACTGAGCCATGGAGCCAATCCTGATTCCGCGAACAATGGAGTCCTAGCCGCAGGACAGCCCCCCTACACAGGAACTGGAGCTGCTAGGACTGTTACGCTCAAGGGGATGGTGACAAACATGTCTGCTGGCCCACTGATGGTCGACTCTGCATCTGTGGACTATGCTAGAGTGAGTGTCCCGTCGGGATGGACCGGAACATATGTCAGATCTGATATCAACATGATGTCGATGTGGTCAGGTGAGGCGCTGAACAACGGAAAGCTTGACAACTACCATGATGAACTTTGGTTGGGAATGAACTATGATTCAGAAGCGGTCACGGTCCCTGACTACTGGACGCTTGTAAAGTCGGAGAGTGGAACTGGCTCGGGTAGAGAGCTTCATCCACTACATGGGATCTTTGAGTTGAATGCATGGGCTGGTGACGGATATGGCGGGTCTGGGTCCATGGGGTGGCTCTTCGAGGCTGTATGGTCATCTGGCAATGTCTTGACTGCGAATGATGAAGTGTACTTGAGTCAGCAGGTCGAGGTCGCACGGCGGGACATCTTCTCTGCACGTGTGACGTTCATGTACAATGTGTATTCGTCTTCTTCCATGCAGAACCAGACTCACTTGTTCGTAAGAATCGGCAGTAGTGTGACCAAGCTCTATGTCTTGGAGGGCACCGATGCGCAGAGCACTTGGCTTCGGGCCTCTGTGGACATACCGGTTTCAGCATTCCTTACTACAACTGTGCCCTGCCAATTGCTGCTTGACGTGGGTCTTGCTACTGACCTCAGCGGATCTCAAGCAAGTGGACGAACCAGTCAAGTTTTCATTGATGAGATCGAGTTTCTCCTGCAGGTGCGGCCTTTTCCAGAACAGATCGCTCTGAAAGCGAACGGCACCTCTCTGACAGGCTCTACGTCTGGGAGCGTGTCGCCGTATGTACCAGATGACGCCAGCAGGGACTGCTATGATGACATAAGCACAGGCGTTGACTTGGATGGGTATAGTAACAATGGCGTTCTGGACGTAGGTCATTGGGATTCATCAACTTGGAACGTTGCTTCGACTTACCAAGTCGGCTTGCAGTTCCCGCTGAGTCTTCCAAAGGGGGCTGGCATCACGTCCGCCTATCTCGAAGTTGAGGCTGCGGGGACGAGCAACACACCTGGTATGAGGATCTATATTGCAGATGCAGATACTGTTTCTGCGTTCACGTCCGGTCTTCCTCATCTAGAGAACAGATACACATGGGTTCAGACAAGTGTCAACTGGTATCCAACGGCATGGACGACCGACGTGCGATATGCTTCCCCTGATATCTCGGGCCTCATTCAGAAAGTTGTCACAAGATCCGGCTGGTCAAGCGGCAACTACATCTGCGTCATGCTGAACTTCACTTACTCAAGCTACTACCAGTGCACGAATGGCATAAAGGGTACGTTAGGATACAGCGGGGGCGATCGGGCTCGTTTGTTCGTCAACTATGTGACTCCCAACGCCCTCCCAGAGAAATACGCCACATCTGGAACTTGGACGGGTCCCAAGACCGTTTCGGTGGCATACACGACAACATCCACACCGGTGGTAACACTTGACACAATCACGTCCATGAACGTAACGAGCACGCAGCAGACTCTAAACGATGCTCTTGGGATAGGCACCACCTTCTCAGTTACAAACAACTCACTAACAACCTGGACTGCCAACGTCTTGGTTTCTCCGCCGGCAGGTGTGGGATACACGAACATTTCATTCAGCAAGCCATCCACTTGGACACTTGTGAGCGTTACGGACGCTGACGGCTCTACTCGCACCTCTGAGGTGACTACAACAACAACAGAGGTCCGAGTCAAGTCCTCAGTTGTTGACGTGTTCGGCATTTGGAAGTTCGCCTTCACGACCTCTAACGGCGCGACAAACTTACAGTGCGGCGTCAACGCAGGCGGCTATGCAAACACCTACACGTATAGCGTAGGCAGTTCTGCCTGCTTCAGAGGTTCAGCACCCAACATCACGAACTCAGCGATGCGCCTTCTACTCACGAACCCCAGCGGTCAGCTCTTCTATGCTGCAGATGATCTCACGCAGGACGGCAGTCTCAACTTCGAATGGACTGGAATCACCGTGACCAGCTCTTGGCCTGCAGGACTGTGGTCTGCAGACGTCAACCTCAACAACACCAAGGGCGCATACCCATCGATTGTCGGAAGATACAGCAGATTGTTCACTGTGAAGCACGCGACGAGCTTGGTCCTGACGTCGCCGGGTGATGCATTGGACGACCAAATATCAGCCAGGATCGCTGGCGAAGTGCTCTACGTGGAAGTGAAGCTCGTTGACTCGGACAACGGTGCCCTTGTCAGTGGCTCGACCGTCACTATGAACTGGACTGTTTCCGGTACTCCAACACAGGTCACTCTAGATGATAAAGGGAATGGCTACTACGGCAAGGCGCTGAACACGACCGACTTGGTGAAGGCCATGCGGTGGAGAATCAACATATCTTCGGCTCGTCAATACTACTACGATTCCTCAACATACTTCTATCTCGATCTCTCGCATTCAACTTACATAATCTATCAGACGCCTCCTGCTGCACCGTACAACGATGACTTCCTAGTGAAGGTGACCCTCATTGATGCATTCAATGGCACCCGCTATTCTGGAGCGACAATAACCTCCAACAGAACAATCGTGGGCGTTCCCACAGACTACGGCAATGGGACCTATCTTGTGACTCTTGA
>Ga0315295_10002815_pt1 | contig 14707 bp, 11 predicted proteins | sample YL17G14_0_MG_FD_204453 | JGI IMG/M metagenome (GOLD analysis project Ga0315295, IMG submission 204453) | Sediment microbial communities from Yellowstone Lake, YNP, Wyoming, USA - YL17G14_0 | ecosystem: Environmental > Aquatic > Freshwater > Lake > Sediment | place: USA: Wyoming | collected...
CCCGTCCGGAACGCGGCGCTGGGCTACGAGGCCCGGGAGCCGGCGGATGCGGAACTCGAGGGGATGTCCACCCCGGTCCGGCAGGGCATGGAGGCCGGATGCCTGGGCCTCAGCACCGGCTTGATCTACACTCCGGGGTGCTACGCGAAGACCGGGGAGCTCATTCACCTGGCCAAGGTAGCGGCCGAGTACGACGGCCTGTATTTCACTCACATAAGAGGAGAGAACGACACCCTGCTCGACGCCATCGCCGAGGCGATCAGGGTGGGGCGTGAAGCGAGGATACCCGTCCAGATCGCCCACCTGAAGGCCATGGGGACCCATATGTGGGGGAAGTCGGTCGACGTCCTCCGCATGATAGACGACGCCAGAGCCGAGGGGCTGGACGTCACCTTCGACCAGTATCCTTTTGTCGCCTCGGCGACCGGGCTGGCCGCGACGCTCCCGCCCTGGGCTCAGGCCGGTGGCAGGGACAAGTTCCTGAGCCGGCTGATAGACCCCGAGGAGAGGGCTCGGCTCCGGGGGGACATGGAGCAGGGCGTGGACGGCTGGTTCAGCCTGCTCAAGGGGGTCGGCTGGGACAAGATCCTCATCACCGGGTGCCGGGACGCCACGCTGATAGGGAAGTCGGTCGCACAGGTCGCCCAGGAACGCGGCAAGGACGGCTTCGAGACCTGCTTCGACATCCTCGCCGCGTCAATGGGGATGGTAGGGATCGTGTTCTTCAACATCGGCGACGAGGACCTGGAGCGGATCCTGCGGCATCCGGCGGGGATGGTAGGGTCGGACTCCAGCTCCTCCGCGGTCGACGGCCCGCTGGCCGCCGGCAAGCCCCATCCCAGGTCTTACGGGACGTTCGCCCGCGTTCTCGGTCATTACGCGCGGGACAAGGGCGTGCTTCCGCTTCAGGAGGCCGTCCGGAAGATGACATCCGCGCCGGCCCAACGACTTCGGCTCTGGGAGCGCGGACTCATAAGGCCCGGCATGAAGGCTGACCTGGTCGTCTTCGATCCTGAGACGGTCGGGGACAAGGCGACCTACCTGGACCCGTTCCAGTACGCTGAGGGCATCAAGCTGGTCGTCGTCAACGGCCGCATAACCGTCCAGGACGGCCGCCACACGGGCGAGAAGGCGGGACGTGTCCTGCGGAGGCAGGCCCAGGCGGCTGCATCCCGGGGAGCGCATCGCCCCAAACACAACGAGCGATAAGGAGGCAGCACACGGTGAGCCATTTCCCGGCTGGGGAGTTCGAGAAGTTCGTAACCGAGGTGATGGCTGAAGCGAAGGCGCCGGGCCTCGCGGTCTCCATCGTCTCCGGTGGGGAGACGATCTACGCCAAAGGCTTCGGATACAGGGATGAAGCAAGGGCCCTGCCCGTCACGCCCAACACTATCTTCGGGATGGCCTCCATCACCAAGTCCTTCACGGCTCTGGCGGTGATGGAGCTGGTAGAGGCGGGCAGGATCTCGCTCGACGACCCGGTACAGAAGCACCTGCCCGGGTTCGATGTCCCGGGAGGGGCCGGTCCGGCCATCACCGTCCACCACTTCCTGTCCCATACTAGCGGATTTCCTCCGCTTCCGGCCCTCGGCTATTCCATCAAGGGGAACACTAAGCCCGACCCGGAACCTCCGCCGAAGACGGACTCCGGGGACGCGAAGAAGCCCACGAAACGGCAGCGGAAACGGCGGGGGGATGAGGCGGTCCCCCACATCAACACGTACGACGATCTCATGGGGTACCTGAAGACGGGCGACTTCGCCATGCTCGGGAGGCCCGGGGAGTATTGCAGCTACTCAAACGACGCTTACGGCCTGCTCGGCGCGATCATCGAGAACGCCAGCGGCCAGCCCTACGAGGAGTACATGATCGAGCACGTATTGATGCCGCTCGACATGCCAAGGTCCACGTTCAGCCTTGAGTGGGCGCTCGCGAGGGCGGACGTCACGACCCTCTACTACAAGAACGAGGATGAGGAGATCAAGGCGTCCTCCAACTGGCAGGTTGCCCCGCCGTACTTGGCCTGCGGATGGCTCAAGTCGACTGCCCTGGACATGGCGCACTACGTCAGCATGTACGCCGAAGGGGGCGCTTTCAGGGGTCGCCGGCTCGTTTCGCCCGAAAGCGTGGCCAAGATGACTGGGCGGCACCACATATATAACCGCGACAGGTGGTACGGGTACGGCCTGTCCAGCCGGCCCGACTACTATGGCGCCACCTTGGTCGAGCATAGCGGCGGGCTGAAAGGCGTCAACACCGTCATGGGATTCGTCCCCGAAAAGGGCATCGGCGCAGTCGTGTTATGTAACCTCAGCGGCGGACCTGCCGGCAAGGTGTGGCTCGGCGCGATCAACCTGATGTTGGGATTGCCCCTGGATACACCCAGGAGCGAGTACCGCAGGGACCCGTGGCCCGAAGGCAAGCTCCCCAACCTCACCGGCAGGTTCAAGTCCGGCGAGGGCTCCGAGACGATCCTGTCCGCTCAGGACGGCAAGCTTGTCGCGAGCAGCGGCAAGCGTAAGCACGAGGTGTTCATGGACAGGGAGGATCTCGGAGTGCTGACGGCTGACGGCGTGGACCAGGAAGTGAAATTCTACCCGGGCGAGGACGGAAAGGTCTGGGCTATCGGCCATGGCGGCCGCGTGATACGCAAGACAGCCGACGTCGACGGGAAGTAGAGTTCAGTCATCGAGATAGCCGGAGGATTTGAACGCGCGCCTGTCGAAAACCTTGACGAAAAAGACCCTTGCTTCATGTTGCTCTGCGAACCAGGAGGGTGATCTCGTGAAAGCCGTGCTCAAGAGTGATCCGACACCTGGGGGTATCTGGGCCGACGTCCCGGTCCCCATGCCCGGTCCCGGTGAAGTGCTGATCAAGATCGCGGCCACATCCATTTGTGGCACCGACCAGCACATTTACGTGTGGAACGGGTGGGCGCAGAACCGGATAAAGCCTCCGAAGATCATGGGTCACGAGTTCGCGGGCTACGTTGCGGAACTAGGCCAAGGGCTCCGGACCGCCAAGGTAGGCGACTACGTGTCGGCCGAGACCCACGTGGTGTGCGGCCGCTGCGTCCAGTGCATGCTGAACGAGAAGCACGTCTGCCAGAACACCAGGATACTGGGCGTCGATACGAACGGCGTGTTCGCCGAGTTCGCGGTCGTGCCCGAAGAGAACCTGTGGTACAACGACCCGGCAATCGAACCGGCCGTCGCCTCGATCCAGGAGCCGCTGGGCAACGCCATCCACACTGTGATGGCTGGAGAGACCAGGGGGAAGACCTTCGCGGTGTTCGGCTGCGGCCCCATCGGCATGATGTCCATCCCGGTAGCCAAGGCGGTCGGCGCGTCTTTTGTGGCGGCCATCGACATCAACGACTACAGGCTGGGCCTAGCCAGGCAAGTAGGCGCGGATGTGGCCATCAACTCCAAGAACGAGGACCCGGTCGCGCTCCTCCTGGAGAAGACCCACGGCCAGGGAGTCGATGTGGTCCTGGAGATGTCCGGAGCGTCCGTCGTGTACACCCAGATGCTCAAGGTTGTGAGGCCCGGTGGCCGGGTGTCGCTGCTCGGCCTGCCGTCCAGGCCCCAAACGGTGAACTTCTCCGACGACGTCGTGATGAGGGGTATCACCGTCCAGGGCATCACGGGCAGGAGGCTGTGGGAGACGTGGATGACGGGCCGGGAACTCCTGAAGTCCGGCCGCCTGGACCTCAGGCCCATCATAACCCACCGTCTGGACCTGAAAGACTACGAGAAGGGCATGGACCTCATGACCACGGGGAACTGCGGCAAGGTCGTCCTGTACCCTGAGGGGGTCAAGTAGAGTGTCTAAACTGGGGTTCATTCGCGACGAGCTGAATTCCCTGCGAGAGCAGGGTCTGTATAACAATATCCGGACCATCACGGGGCCGCAAGGCGCCTGGTTCGTGGTTGACGGCAAGAAGGTCCTGAACCTTTGCTCCAACAACTACCTGGGGTTCGCCAACATGCCTGGACTGAAGGAAGCCGCCAAGACGGCCATCGATGACTACGGCGTCGGGCCTGGCGCCGTCCGTACCATCTCCGGCACCCAGGAGATCCACCTCAAACTCGAAAGGAAGCTGGCCGAGTTCAAGCATGCGCCCGCCTGCATAGTCGTGCAGGCCGGGTTCACAGCCAACACCGTTGTCATCCCTACCATCACCGGCGAGGGCGACGTCATCCTGTCCGACGAGCTCAACCACGCCAGCATCATCGACGGGTGCAGGCTGTCCAAGGCGAAGGTCGTGAGGTACGCGCACAACAACGTGGACGACTTGCGCGCCAAGCTGGCCCAGGAAAAACCCAGCGCCCGGAGGATGATCATCATCACCGACGGCGTGTTCAGCATGGACGGTGACATCGCGCCCCTGCCCGGAATCGTCGACGCATCTGACGAGTTCGGAGCCATGGTAATGGTAGACGACGCTCACGGCGAGGGCGTCCTGGGCGACAGCGGCCGCGGCATCGTCAACCACTTCAAGCTCGAGGGCAGGGTGGAGGTCGAGGTCGGGACGCTGTCCAAGGCGTTCGGCGTCATGGGCGGGTACGTCACCGGCGAGGAGGTGCTCATCGACTACTTGAAGCAGCGAGGCAGGCCGTTCCTGTTCTCCACGGGCCTCACCCCCGCGGACACGGCGGCAGCGATCGCCGCGGTGGATGTCCTGCTGGCCGGCGACCGGCTGGTCCGCAAGCTCTGGGACAACGCGGCGTACTTCCGCGCCGGCCTCAAGAAGGCCGGGTTCGATACAGGCAGGACGGAGACGCCGATCACCCCGGTCATGCTGGGCGAGGAGAAGTCCACCACCGAGTTCTCCAGGATGCTGTTCGAGGAGGGCGTCTTCGCATCGGCCATCAAGTACCCGACCGTCGCCAGGGGCAAGGCGCGCATCAGGTGCATGCTCTCCGCGGCGCACGAGAAGAGCGACCTGGACTTCGCGGTCGAGAAGTTCGCAAAAGTGGGCAAGGCTCTGGGGATGGTACGCTAGAACGGCTGTCTACTCCTGCGGCTTCGGCTCCGGGCCCAGGTTGTACTCCTCCATGATTTCCTTGGCCGTCATCTTCTCCTCAGGCAATCCCGTCGCGTGGACGAGCCTTCTGGTCTCGGGCGGGTAGTCGTCCAGGATGAGGTTGACGGTGAGCTCCGGCCGTTCGTAGAGCGGGATGTCCGTGGCCTTGAGAATGCCGGGGCCGCTGACGATCCTCACGAATGGCCTGCTGTTGGACCTCGGGTCCTGCCGGATGACGACCGCCACGTAACCACCCCACAGCGACAAGATGGTGCCCGTCGGATACAGCGCGACGCGCGTGAACATCGCCTCGACGATGTCTCCGTCGAACAGCGTGCCGCGTTTCTCCATCATGAAGGCGTGGACGGCCTCGGGCAGCACCGCCCGCCTTTGCGGACGGTCCGCGGTCATGGCTTCGTAGACGTCCGCCACCGCTGCTATCCTGCCGATCTCCGATATGTTGTCGCCCTTGACCTCTCGAGGGTAGCCGGACCCGTCCAGCCTCTCGTGGTGATCCAGGGCCGCGTGCGCCGTGACTGCCCCCACGTCGTAACAGCCCTGAAGGAGCTCCCAGCCCTTCTCAGTGTGGGTCTTGACCAGGGAGTACTCGTCGTCAGTGAGTAGAGCGGGCTTGTTCAGGATCTGTTTCGGGATCAGGACCTTGCCTATGTCGTGCAGCAGCGCGCCCAGGCCGACCTGCCGGAGGTCGCCCGGTAGCCAGCCCATGACCTGGGCCGCCGAAAGGCTCAGCACACACACGTTAGTGCTGTGAGTATACGTCTCCTCGTCGAAGGAGCAGAGGGAGTAGAGGCCGATGCAGGCCTTGGGGTTGTCCCTGAGGTCCGCGATGATGGCCTCCACCGCGTTGCGTATGGGGCGCAGGTCCCCCGGAGTGCCCCTGAGGACGTTGCTCGTAACGGTATCGAGGACGCGGATCGTGAGCTCCCTGGTCTCCTCCTGGATAGTCTCGTCGGCCTCGACATCCCTCAGCAGTACGTCTTCAATGGCTACACGCGTGTACCCGCGTTTTTGGAGGGCTTGGATGAGCGTGGGGGTAAGGGACATCCCCCTGGCGAGCATGAGCCTGCCACCGTCGCCATGGACCGGCATCGCCAGCGTTTCGCCCGCGACTCTATCCCTAAGAGCTACGACTCTCACTGGGTATCGTCCTCGCTTGCTTCGCTTTGCTCAGCCCCTTGCGCTCTCTTTCGTATCGCATAAGGGTTTGCCCAGTAGGTTTATCGGCAGGATGCGGATAAGTATACAGAGGGAGTCCTGCGCTCGCATGATCGTGTCCAGCCTCTCGACCCTGTTCCAGGGCTTGCCGGACCTCGACAGCTCGTGGTTCTCGCCGGCGCAGCGGACAAACTCCACCGTCTTCCCAAGCCTCTTCAGGGCCATGTAGAATTGCTCGGCCTGCTCGATCGGACAGCGGTAGTCCTGCTCGGAATGGAACAGCAGGAGTGGTGTCTTGACGTTAGGCGCGTAGCGGATGGGGGACCTCTCCATGATGAAGTCCTCGCTGTCCCACAGGTCGCGGCCAGCGAAACCGGCCTTGTTGCCGAACCAGCCGTTGTCGGCGACGCCGTACTTTGAGTACATGTTGCTGATGCTGCGGCACGCGACCGCGGCGGCGAAATCGTCGGTGTGACCGACGACCCAGTTGGTCATGTAGCCGCCGTAGCTTCCGCCGGTGATGCCGGCCTTGGAGTCATCCACCCAGTCGACCTTGCTGATGTAGTCCCTGAGGGACATGACGTCCTGGTAGTCCATGCCGCCCCAGTCGCCGATGACGCCGTCAGCGAACTTCTTCCCGTAGCAGGAGCTCCCCCGCGGGTTGCAGTAGAACACGCCGAACCCCCTGGACGAAAGCAGCTGAAACTCCAGGAAGAATGCCTCTCCGTAGGCGGAATGCGGACCGCCGTGGACTTCCACGACCGCCGGGTACTTCTTGCCCTGCTCGAAGTCGATGGGTTTCATCATCCAGCCGTCCAGCACTAGACCGTCGGTGGACTTGAATGTGAAGAGCTCGGGCTTGGAGAGCTTGAGCCCTGACAGAAGCTCTTCGTTGACCCTCGTGACCTGCTGCAGAGCGCACGCCGCGGCCGTCCCGTCAGCCTTGGGACTTGAGCCGCACGCGTCGAAAGGCATGGTGACCACGTAGATGTCGTTGGGGTTCAGGGTCGAGCACCCGTTGAAGGCAAACACGGCCTTGCCGTCACTGAACGCAACCGCCAGCGAGTTGACCACGGGTGGGTACTTCGGACAGGCCTGGACGTTGCCCGGGACCGAGCCGGCGACCAGCTCGGGTCCGGGACTGTCGAGGGACACCCGGTAGACCCCCGAGTATCCTCGATCTCCCAGGATGAAGTACAGGCTCCTGCTGTCCTCCGACCAGAAGGGGCCGGATCGCCCCGTGTCCATCCTCGAATCAGTGCCCGCGCCGTTCCCGACGCCCCTGTCGAAACCGTTCCACAGATGCCTCAGCTCCCCGCCGTCCTTGCCGATCACCAGGACCTCGACGTTCGATGTGGTATCCAGGCCGTTGGTGTGGCCGAGGAAAGCGATCCAGTTGCCGTCAGGCGAGTAGACCGGGTCGTGGACGGGGCCTCGGCCGCGGGTGAGTTTCGTGGCTTCGCCGCCTTCGAACGGGATAAGCCACAGGTCCGGGTGGATCATGTTGGTCTCCCTGCCCGGCTCGCGGCAGGACGAGAACGCCACGAGCTTGCCGTCAAGCGAGAAGACGGGGCCAGAGTCATTGAAGTCGCCCGAGGTCAGCTGGCGGACCGCTCCGGTCGCGACCTCGCTGACGTAGATATGGGTCGGCCTCGGATCGACTACGCCTGACACACCGTTTGACTTGTAGCGCAGGTGCGTTATGACCGTGAAGTCCTTGCCGGTGCGGATCTCGTCATCCTTCTTCTCCTCTTTGGGTTTGGGCTCACGCGCCACGAAGGCCAGGTACTTGCCGTTGGGAGACCACTCCGTCTGCGAGGGGCTCTCGTCGCCCTTCGTGAGCTCGCGCGCTTCACCGCCCTCCTTCACGTTCAGTACCCAGATCTGGTTCTTGCCCGACCGGTTCGAGGTGAAGGCGAGAAGGGTCCCGTCGGGACTGAAGCGAGGGGTCCGGTCCATGGCCCCGTCACCGTCCTGCCTCTTCCCGTAAGTCAGCCTGGCAGGGGTGCCGAAAGAGCCGTCCTCCCCGCGGCGAGCGATGTAGACGGCCGATTCGTAGTGGTTCTTCTTCGCGTCGATCCAGGTCTCGACCCAGACGAGATCCTTTGCGCTGGGGGAGAGCTCCGGGTCGCCGACAAAGCGGAGCGACCAGAGGTCGCGCGATGTTACGGGTCTCTTCTCTGCAGTCAAGGCACACCCTCCCAACGCGATTCCTGCTAGCAGCGCATCTATTCAATACTGGACATCCGCCGGCTATCCTGCAAGCTGCGGTCCTCCCGTCCCTCTTATGTCCTCTTCTCGGGGAATTTGCCGTAGAACTCGTTCTTGGCGGCCGCGAGAAGCGCCGGGTCCGTGAACGCATCGACCACGGTCATCGCCAGGGCCTTCGCGCCGTCGAGCAAGCCCTTGTGACCGGCCTCAGTGAGGGTCGCCTTGGCGAATTCCCTGGAGTGCGACGTCGCCTCGTCCGGTTTGCAGATCGCGACGTACGCGTGGACTGACGGAACCTCGTGGCTGACGTTGGCCATGTCGGTGGAGCCACCGCCGGATCTTGACTCCGGTGGTTGAGCCTTTCGTCCCAGAGTCTCCAGGTTGACCGCGAAAGCGTTGGCCAGCGTCTCGTTGGTGACCATGTTCGAGTAGGTCTCAGCGGTGTACCTGAAGCTAATCTTGGCTCCGGTCGCCATGGCGGCGCCTTCGGCGCAGGCCCGGACCCTCTTCTCGACCTCCGCCAGGTACGCCATGTCCTTGGCGCGGCAGTACATTCTGATCTCGGCGTAGTCGGGGATGATGTTGGGAGACGCCCCGCCTCTGGTGATGATCCCGTGGATGCGGGCGTCCTCCTTGAGCTGTTGTCGGAGCGCGTTCCAGTTGTTGAAGGTGAGGATCGCCGCGTCGAGGGCGTTGATGCCCTCGTGCGGAGCCGCAGCGGCGTGCGCGGTCTTGCCGTGGAAGGAGATCTCCATGGCGACCCTGGCGTTGGAAGTGGCCATCACCATGTCCCTCTGGGACGGGTGGAACATCATGGCCGCGTCGATGCCCCTGAAAGCTCCGGCCTTGACCAGGCGTACCTTTCCGCCGGCTCCGTCTACAGCGCCTTCCTCCGCAGGCGACCCGAGGACGATGAGGGTGCCCTTGACCTCATCCATGGTCCCGGCGAGAGCCATGCCGGCGCCCACAGCGGCGGTACCGATAATGTTGTGGCCGCACCCGTGACCTATCTCCGGCAGCGCGTCGTACTCGGCGAGTATCGCGATCACCGGCCCGTCTGCTCTGCCCTTCTTGATTGCCTTGAAGCTGGTCGGCATGTCCGCGAGCCCCGTTTCCACCTCGAATCCGGCCTCCTCCAGAAGGGAGACCAGCACCTTGGAGGACTTAACCTCCTTGAGTCCGACCTCCGGCTCCGCGTACATCCTGTCGCTGACCTCGAAAAGCCTACTCGACAGGCGGTCCAATGTCGCCCGCGCCCGGTCCTTCAAACCTCCGTTGACGTCTGCCAAGTCGCTCTCCTCCTCGGAACTGTTATGTGTGTGGTCCTCTCGCCGGCCAGTTGCGGCCGCGGAATAAGAGGAGACCCATAGTGTTTCGGCATCGGACTCCCGTGTTCCTGCCCAGCGCAGGGAGGAGAAATGGGAGGAAGGAGCTCGAGATGGGGAGGTGTTCTATGGCGCAAACGGCTCGCTTTTCTACGGTCCTATCCCCGTCACGGGAAGGAAATGAGTAGGCGGTGTCGAACTGCAGGTTAATGCGGCGAATCGGATCTCCATTCAGATTGGGAGGTGTGAGAGTTTGGTAGCCGGAAAGCAGACGACCTTTCTGTTCTTCGTCCTGTTCCTCGCGACGGCCGTCTACTACATGACTCGGGCCAAGGTAGGCAAGCTGCCTGCTGTCCGCAGGATCCCCGGGCTTGATGCTATCGACGAGGCGATCGGAAGAGCTACCGAGCTTGGTAGACCGGTCTTCTACGTCCCTGGTAGGACCGAGATCAACACCGCCGGCGCAGCGCAGAACATCGCCGGTCTCGAGGTCCTAAGTCACGTGGCCAAGCTGACTGCGCGCTATGACACCGAGCTCAGGGTCGCCATCGCGGCAGCCAGCGTCTACCCGGTGGCCGAAGCCATCGTCCAGCAGTCCTACCTGGAAGAGGGCAAGGCTGACAAGGTCAAGCCGGAGATGGTCCAGTTCCTCTCGAACGAGCAGTTCGCTTTTGCTGCCGCCGGTCTCTCGATCATGAACACGGAACGCACCGCGAGCGTCATCATGATCGGCGAGTTTCAGGCCGAGTCGATGATGCTGGTTGAAGGCGCTGCCCAAGTCGGCGCGGTCACCATCTCGGGGACCGCTCGTACCGCCCAAATTCCGTTCTTCGTTGCAGCAAGCGACTACACGCTGATCGGTGAAGAGATATTCGCCGGCGGCGCGTACCTGTCCAAGGATCCGATCAGGATCGGGAACCTCGCTGCTCAGGACTGGGGCAAGCTCGTGTCCATGGCCATCATCATCATCGGCTCTCTAATGGTGACCTTCGGGAACAAGTCCATGATCAACTGGCTGAAGAAATAGAAAGGGAGGTGTAGGCGTTGAAAAAGGAAGTACCGATTGCGATAGGCTTCCTGACGGCAGTACTGATACTGTTCGAGTACTTCTTCAAGACAGCGGTGCCCGCGGTGTCCAAGATAGCGACCGATGCCACGAACTGGGGCAGCATCGTATCCGCGATCGCGATGGGCCTTGCTGCGGCGAACCTGATCATCATTCACGCCCGAAGGATCCGCCAGCGGCACCCGGATGCCTGGATGTCCTGGGTCCTATATGCCGGGATCCTGGTCATGCTGCTCACCGGTTTCGCGAAACCCAAGACGGCGACCGCCAACATCTACTCTTTCTTCTTTGACGGTCTGTACCTGCCTCTTGGGACAGCCATGTTCTCAATCATGGTGTTCTTCATCGCGTCCGCTGCTCGCCGCGCTTTCAGGGCGCGCAACCTCGACGCCGCGTTCCTGCTGGTTCCCGGCTTACTGGTGATGCTCGGCAACGCGCCGATCGGGAGACTCATCTCGCCTTGGTTCCCGAAGGCCAGCTCATGGTTCATGAACTACGCGAACGTCGCGGGCAACCGCGCCATCATGATCGGTGCCGCTCTCGGTATGGTCCTGACCGGCTTCCGGGTGATACTCGGGATCGACCGGTCCTACTTCGGTGGAGAATAGGGGGTGACGAGGGTGAACGCACTCAAATGGTTTGGGGATCTGGATAAGCGGTGGCTGTACCTGTTGCTGTTGCTTGTCGTCGTGTTCCCGCTGCTTCGGCCCCTCGGCATCCCGATTGATGTCACGGCGAGCACATCTCAGTTCATAGCAGCCGTCGATAAGCTCGCCCCCGGTGACAGGATGCTGCTGGTGTTCGACTACTCGATCGGCGGCGGCCCGGACGTCGATCCCCAGGCTCAGGTGGTCCTCGCCCACGCCCTGTCTCGGGGTGTAAGGGTGGTTGAAGTGGCCTTCGTCGATACAGGCCTCAACTACGCTGTGAAGACAGTGGAGCTGTGGGAGTCCAAGGGTAAGGTCTACGGGACCGACATCATCTGCCTCGGCTACGCGACCGGCGTCGAGACCGCCATCTCAGCCTTCGCCCAGAACATCTCGGCTGTCTTCCCGACTGACGTGAGGGGCAAGCCGATCGGGTCCTACCCCATCATGCAGGGCCTGAAGACCGCCGCCGACTTCAAGCTCATCACCGAGTTCGCCACCGGAATCCCGGGACCGGCTGAGTGGATCAGGCAGGTCGTGACCCGGTTCAAGGTCCCGCTCGGGTGCGGCGTGGTCGCGGTCATGGGACCGCAGAACGTACCCTACCTGCAGTCCGGACAGCTGGTCGGGCTCCTCGGCGGCGGACTTAAGTCGGCCGCTGAGTACGAAATCGCGGTCAAGATGCCTGGCGCAGCTACTGCGGCCATGGACGCGCAGTCTCTTGGCCACCTCATGATCGTGCTATTCGTCATCCTGGGCAACCTGCTGTTCCTCGTCGAGAGACAGGAACGGCGGGCAGCAAAGGTTGGGGGGGTGAGGGCATGAACCTGGCAACCGCGAAGGTATGGGCCGGCGCCCTGTGCGTATTCGCCTGCTACAGCTTCCTGTGGAAGGAAAACCGGTTCTTCAGGGTGTTCCAGAACCTGTACGTCGGATTGGCCGCCGGCTATAGCTTGGTCGTGAACTTCAACAACGTGAGGCGTCAGGCCTGGGGCCCCCTGACCACCAAAGGCGACATCTGGGTGATAATCCCCATGATTTTCGGGATCATGCTGTTCGCCCGGCTGTTCCGGAAGTACGCCTGGATAGCCCGGTATCCCATGGCGTTCCTCATGGGACTCGGTTCCGCCCTGTCCATGAAGGCCATCGAGAGCGACTTCGTGAGGCAGATTCAGGCCAGCCTGATCTCGTGGAAGGGGGTCGGCCTTGGAGGAACGTTGAACAACCTCATGCTGTCTCTCGGAACCGCCCTGGCCCTGGTCTACTTCTTCTTCACGTTCAAGCCCAACGTGGTCTCGAACGCAGCCGGGAGAGTAGGCCGGTGGGTCCTGATGCTGTGCTTCGGCGCGGCTTTCGGATCGGCAGTTCAGGGCCGTCTCAGCCTTCTCATCTCGCAGATGCAGTTCATGCTGAAAGACTGGTTGCACCTGATAAGCTAGGGTTCGGCCCGTAGTTCGAAAGAACGCAGAAGGGGCAGGCCGCTCTGCCTGCCCCTTTGTCTTCGGCCCCGTGGGAAGGACCGCGCCGCTACCCGGCTCTAGCTCCTGCAGTAGAACCAGCTCTTGCTGAGGTCCACCGGCTCTGCCGAAAGCCCCGCGTCTTTGGCCTTCTTCGCCCCTTCCTGAGTGCCTGTGAGCAAGTGCCCGCCCTTTCCAATCACGACCCCGTCCACCATGATGACCTGACCGCGCGAAATGCCGAGGTGCGCGCGTCCGGTCACCGGGTCGGCTACCGTCACATCGCCGTCGAACCCCTCGGCCAGCGCGCCCTTGTGTTCGAAGCCGAACATCCTGGCGGGGTTCCACGTGAGCTTCCTGACCAGTTCCGGCCAGGTCAGCGCACCTAGCCTGACCAGGGCGGATCCGCGCTCCAGCTGCACGTTCCTCGGGATGGCCCCGCCGTCGGTGCTGATGGCGTCGACCACGAACTCGCTGCGGTCCTTCATCCTGGCAGCTGCCAGGATGTGCATTGACGTCGTATCGTTGACGGGGAAGGAGACGCCGGTCCTGGTATTGGCGGATTTCCAGATGTCGTGCCCTTCCCTTCCGGCCACCAGCTCGATCTTCCCGCCGCGAAGCACATGGATGAGCGCCCAGCCTTCCAGGATAGCCTCGCCCATGCCCTTCTCGTTGGGCTCGTACCCGCCCATCCTAAGGCAGTTGCGAGTCACGTGGCTTGCGGGCAGCCCATCCACGCAGCTGGCGCTCGTGCCGTTGATGGTGCCAAGGTACGACTCGGAGACCAGGTTGCGGTGCTGCCTCAAGGACTCGGCGGCCTCGAGAGCCTCGGCCGCCGGGGTCCTGTGGAGCCCGCGGCAATAGCTGTTCACGTGGGCGATATGCAGGTGGTTCTTTCCGGCGAGCTCGACCGCTTCGAGGAAGCCCTCAATATCGCTGCCATGCCTGGTTGTCCCGACGTGGAACGCGACGTAGCAGCCCTTCTTGTTGGCCACATCGATGATGCAGGCTGTCGATTCCGGTGTCGCGGGGCTATGCCCCCCTACGATCTTCAGTCCGAGCGCCCCGTTGGCGAGAGCCTGATCTGTGATACCGCCCAGTTCCTGCTCGGAGGGGTCGCCGTCCCTGGTATTGCGGCCCGGAGTGACCGTGTGCAGCCCGGCGATGCTCTGGCCGCAGCCGCTGCTTGCCAAGCCCTTGACCGTATGCTGTATGGGCCCCCCGAAGTCCACCGCCGTCATAACGCCCACGCTGGCCATCATCGAGAAACCTATCCAGCGCTCCTCGGAAGACACGTGGACGTGGGAGTCGATGACTCCCGGCATGACTACGTAACCCGACACGTCGATGACCTGATCCGCTGCCCCGGCAGGCAGGTTCGAGGTTACCTGCGCCACTTTGCTCTGGTAGATGCCGACGTCGCCTGGCCCGTTGAAAGAGGTCAGCGGGTCGATCACGTGTCCGCCTCTCACCAGGATGTCGAATTTCATTGCGTCACCCCCAATGTCTTGTTGAGTCTGCGCTCCGATGTAGGAAGCTTTGCCTTTGCGGGTAGTGTTCTATAGCCGGTCAGGTGTGTCCTGCGGCAGAGGCCGCCCGCATGGGGTTCTGGGGCCCGCGTCATGTTCCGCTGGAGCTCGTAAGCCCTACATCCCTTTGACTGGGGATGCTCCGAACGGCCGGGAGAAGCCCCTCTCCGGCTCCCCAAGGGGGTCCCGCCGCAGGTCCTCCAATGGCCTTGAACCTTCCAAGGACCAGTGATAGACTGCCGGTGAGAATTGTCACACTCAAGGGAA
>Ga0315295_10002818_pt1 | contig 14696 bp, 13 predicted proteins | sample YL17G14_0_MG_FD_204453 | JGI IMG/M metagenome (GOLD analysis project Ga0315295, IMG submission 204453) | Sediment microbial communities from Yellowstone Lake, YNP, Wyoming, USA - YL17G14_0 | ecosystem: Environmental > Aquatic > Freshwater > Lake > Sediment | place: USA: Wyoming | collected...
TGAAAAAAATTCGAAATCCGAATCCCGAAATTCGAAACGCTATGTTTCGGGATTGTGATTATCAAAAATTGTATCGAGATTCGTGTTCCGGGTCTTGAATTTATATCTCTGTGATCTCTGTGCCCTCTGTGGCAAAAAGGTTTTTCTGTGCATCCGTTAGCAGACAAGTACCTTCGGAAAAGGACGCTTCCTTTGATCTTCTGCCCCGGCTGCGGGGACGGGACCGTTTTGAATGTTTTCCTCCGGGCGGTGGAAGACCTGGGGATCTTCAAGGACCTGGCCCTCGTCGGGGGGATCGGGTGTTCCGGCTGGCTTCCCACCTATCTTCAGTCCGACGTCCTCCACGTTCTCCACGGAAGGGCCATCCCCTTCGCCTGCGGGTTGAAACTCACCGACCCCCGCCGGAAAGTGGTGGTCTTCACCGGAGACGGGGACTGCGTGGGCATCGGGGGAAACCATTTCATTCACGGCGCCCGGAGGAACATCGACCTCACGGTGATCATGATCAACAACGGAATCTACGGGATGACCGGCGGCCAGGTCGCGCCCACGACTCCGCTCCAGGGGCGCACCCAGACCTCGCCTTACGGGAACCTGGAACCCCCCTTCGACGTGTGCGAACTGGCCCGGTCCGCCGGCGCCACCTACGTGGCCCGCTGGACCACGGCCCATCCGGTGCAGCTTCTAAGGACCCTTAAAGAAGGCATCGAGCATCCGGGGTTTTCGTTCATCGAAGTCATGGCCCAGTGTCCGACCCAGGCGGGGCGCTACCTCGAAGGGACGTCGAACCCGGGGGAGCTGCTGAACCTTCTGAAGAAAAGAGCCGTATCCCTGGAAGAAGCCAAGGAGACTCCGTCCGGAGAAATGGCCGGGAAATTCGTGGTCGGAAAATTGCATCATTTGACTGGAAAGAGAGAATTCAGTCAGGCGATCTATGGCAGCTTCCCCCAAGAATAAAGCCGCTAAAGAAATTATCATCGACGATCAATTCTGCAAGGGCTGCGACCTCTGCATCGAGGTCTGCCCGCGAAAGGTGTTCAGCAGGAGCAACAAACGCAGCCGTGCCGGCTACTCCATGCCCCAGGCCTCGGACCAAGGGAAATGCTCGGCCTGCTTCCTCTGCGAAATGACCTGCCCGGATTTGGCCATCACCGTAATCGAGGAAAACCCGTGAGAAGAGAAGTGCGGATTGCCGGATTTGGAGGCCAGGGAGTCGTCACCCTGGGAACGATCCTGGCGGTGGCGGCCGGGATCCATGAAAACCTGGAAGTGGCTCAATCCCAGAGCTACGGCCCCGAAGCCCGGGGAGGAGCCTGCCGCTCCGATGTGGTCATCAGCGATGAACCCATCGATTACACCAAGCCGCTGGCCCTGGATGTGTTTGTCGCCCTGTCCCCCGCCGCCGCGGAGAAATACTGGTCGGAGGTGCAGGAGGGGAGAACCCTGGTCATGGTGGATAAGACCCTGGTCCCCCGGACCCCCGATCATTCGCCGCCGGTCCTGCCCATCGAAGCCACCCGCATCGCCGAGGAAGAGCTCAAGGACCGGGTGGCGGCCAACATGATCATGCTGGGGGCCATGGCCGCCGTAACCGGTTGGGTAAGCCTGAAGGCGCTGGAAGAGACCCTGAGCGGGCGCATGTCCGCCAAGGCTCTGGATACCAGTAAGGCGGCCCTGAGGCGGGGGTTCGAACTGGGGAAGACATTAAAGGCGAAAGACTGAACCGCAGAGAACGCAGAGATTAGAATAAAATTCCAAACTTCAAATTCCAAATTCAAAAAGCCGGAAGAGGGGGGATCTGGGGTTTGGTATTTTGGGAGTTGGTTTCTATTTGGAATTTGGTGCTTGGAAATTGGGATTTGTCTCTGTGTTCTCTGTGGTTATTTTTTTGAATCAAAAGGGTCGAGAGAAATATTCTCATGGGTCTGGCAAGGAAAAAGGTGATCGTCACCACCAATTCCTTTTATGGAGCAAAGGTAAAGCTTCTGGAAGAGATGGGAGTTGAAGTTCAATTTCTCCCGGATCGGGCCGACCCCCGATTTCTATCCGAGATCGAAACCGCCCATGCCCTCATCCCGGGATTGACCCCGGTGACGTCCCAAATCATGGAAAAGGCGCCTTGCCTGGTGATCGTGGCCGCTCACGGAGTGGGATACAACAACATCGATCTCCAGGCCGCCGACGAAATGGGAATCCTGGTGACGAACATTCCCGGGGTGAACGCCGACGCCGTGGCTGAATTTACCTTCGGCCTCATCCTGGCCCTGATCCGCCGCATCCCCCACGCCTGGGAAGAGATGAGAAGGGGAGGGTGGAGGCTGCCCGAATTCTGGGGGTTTGATCTGCGCGGAAAAACCCTGTCCATCATCGGGCTCGGCCGGATCGGAAGCCGGGTGAGCAAGCTGGCGGTGGCCTTCGGAATGGAGGTTTTGGCCTGCGACCCTTACCTACCGGACCAAGCTTTCCGGGAGGCTGGGGCGAAACCGGTTTCCCGACAGGAAGCGATTTCCCGGGCTGATTTTTTGACTCTCCACACTCCCCTCACCGAGGAGACCCGGATGATGATCGGCAGGCGCGAGCTTTCCCGGATGAAAAAATCGGCCCTCCTGATCAACACCGCCCGCGGGGGAATTGTGGACGATGGGGCGCTGGTCAAAGCACTGGATGACGGGGTCCTGGCCGGGGCGGGGATCGATGTTTTTGAAACGGAACCCCCCGCCGATCCGACGCTGAGATCGCATCCGAAAATCATATCTACCCCCCATATTGCCGGCCTGAGCGATGAGGCCCGGTACCGAATGTCCCGGGGAGCGTCCGAACGGGTCGCCTGCGCCCTGCGGGGCGAGCGGCCCCCGGACGTAGTCAACGAACCCCGAAATCCGCGGTACTTGAGGATGGGCTGAAAAAAATCCCAAGAAAGGTTCAAAATTTGATTGGACACAGATGAACACAGATAAACACAAAGAATGCCTAAAATTTGAATTTTTCTTTTATCCGTGTTTATCCGTGTTCATCCGCGTCCCATTGGGTCTTTTGTCTTTAAGTCTTTTGCGAATTTAAAATCTGTGTTTATCTGTGTTCATCTGTGTCCAATAAAAGAAAGAAATTTTATCTCCTAGTAGAAAAAAGGAGGATCTTATGCCCAAACGAATGATTCAGAACCTGGAAGAGCTGAGAAAGATGGTGGGGCAGGAGGTCGGGGTGAGCGACTGGCATCCGGTGACCCAGCAGGCCATCAATCTATTTGCCGATGCCACGCTGGATCACCAGTGGATCCACATCGACGTGGAGCGGGCCAAACGGGAGTCGCCTTTCGGGGGGCCCATCGCCCACGGATATTACACCCTGAGTCTGGCCCCTTACCTGCTGGCTAACGTCATGGATATCAAAGAGAAGAAGATGGGGGTCAACTACGGGTTGAATAAACTCCGTTTCACTTCTCCGGTCCCCATCCCTTCGAAGGTCAGGGTGCGGGCCACTCTGGCCCTGATCGAAGAGATCAAGGGGGGTGTTCAGGCGACTTTCAACCTGCAGTTTGAGGTGGAAGGAAAGGACAAACCGGCCTGCGTGGCGGAAGCGATATATAGATACTACGCATAGCGCATAGGGCATAGAGCATAGCGTTAAGAAATAGGGGACTTTACTCTATGCCCTATGCTCTCTGCTCTATGCCGTTCTTACAGGGGGATCGATCCGTGCTTCTTCTTGGGTCGTTCCTCCTGTTTGTTCCAGAGCATTTCAAAGGCCCGGCAGATCATGGAACGGGTCTCGTCGGGCCGGATGATGTAATCGACGTAACCCCTCCGTCCGGAGGCGTAGGGGTTGGAGAACTGGTCCCGGTACTCCTGGATCTTCTCCTTCCGTTTCTTTTCCGGGTCGGGGGCCTTTTCAATCTCCCGGCGGAAGACGATGTTAGCCGCCCCCTCGGCCCCCATCATGGCGATCTCGGCCATGGGCCAGGCAAAGACCGCATCCGCTCCCAGCTCCCGGTGGCACATGGCCACGTATCCCCCTCCGTACCCCTTGCGTAAGACCAGAGTCACTTTGGGGACCGTCGCCTCGGCGTAGGCGAAGAGGATCTTGGCCCCGTGGCGGATGATCCCGCCGAACTCCTGGGCTTTGCCGGGGAGGAAGGCGGGAGTGTCCACCAGGGTCAGGAGGGGAATGTTGAAGCAGTCGCAGAAGCGGATGAACCGGGCCGCCTTGTCGGAAGCGTTGATGTCCAGGGTCCCGGCCAGGGCCATGGGATTGTTAGCAATGATCCCGATGGGGTGGCCGTGGATGCGGGCAAAGCCGATGACCATGTTTCGGGCCCACATGTGCATGACCTCGAAGAAATCGTGGTCGTCCACGATCTCCTCGATCACGTTGACCACGTTGTAGGGCCGCTTTCCGTCCGCGGGAACGATTTCGAGAAGCTTTTCGTTCTTGCGGTCGAGCGGGTCGCCGGAATAATGGACGGGGGGATTTTCCCGGTTGCTGTTGGGCACGAAGGTCAAGAGTCGGCGAATCTGCCGGAAACATTCCTCTTCGCCCTCGGAATAAAAATGGGCCACGCCGCTGATCGAATTGTGGACCCTCGCTCCGCCCAGCTCTTCGTCGGTGATCTCTTCCCCCGTAACTTCCTTGATGACATTCGGCCCGGTTAAGAACATGCGGCTGATCCCGGCGACCATGAAGATGAAATCGGTGATGGCCGGGGAGTAGACCGCGCCCCCCGCACAGGGCCCCAGGATGGCCGAGAGCTGCGGGATAACCCCGGAGTAGATGGAGTTTCGATAAAAGATCCGGGTGTACCCATACTGGGCGTCGATTCCTTCCTGGATCCGGCCGCCTCCCGAGTCGTTGATCCCGATCAGGGGCGCTCCCACTTTGGCGGCCAGGTCCATGATCTTGACGATCTTGGAGGCATGGGCCTCTCCCAGGGAGCCCCCCAGGACGGTGAAGTCCTGGGAGAAAATGAACACCTGGCGGCCGTCGATGGTTCCGTACCCGGTTACGACCCCGTCGTCGGGGGCTTCCACTTTGAGCATCCCGAAATTATCGCACCGGTGGTGGACAAACATGTCCGTTTCCACATAACTGCCGGGGTCCAGGAGCTTCAGGATCCGCTCCCGGGCGGTCAGCTTTCCCTGCTGGTGCTGTTTTTCGAGCTTATCCGCCCCCCCGGCGAGCTCGATTTTCGTTTTGCGCTCATCCAGTTCCTTCAGCAATTTCTCCATCGCAGGGTTAATCGCCATCAACGTTCCTCCAGGTTGGAATTGAATAGGATGAATACCAAGATCATTCCCTTTTGTCAAGATTTTGTTGGCGCGGGGAGAGAGTCCGTGTTATAAACGATTGACTCCCCAAGGAATCATCGAGGGGGTCCCAAAGTCCTTCACCATCCGGTTCACCATGGCTGGACGCTATGCGGAGACATTGGGCCAATACCTGAGGCGGGAGCGGGAATCCAGGAGTGTTTCCCTGGAGGAGCTTTCCAAGGGCACCCGCATCAGCCTCCCCATTCTGGAGGCGCTGGAACGGGATGATTTTGCATTCATCCCCCAGCGGGAATTCATCCCGGGTTTCCTGCGTGGCTTTGCCCGCCACGTGGGGCTGGACCGGGACGAGGTTTTGCGGCGCTACCGCATCCAGTCCGAGCTGGCCGGCCGAAAGGAAAAATTCCAGCAGATGCCCCTCTTCCCGGGGCCGGGTGGTCCCGCCAAAGAGGTGACCGAACCCGAACCCGAATGGGCGGAGAGGATCCCTCCGCGGGAAAAGAAGAAGATCCCCTGGAAAATTCTTTTGCAGGTGGCCATTGTTCTCATGGCTCTGGGTCTTTCCCTTTACCTTCACCAGATCCTGAAAAAAACGGAGAAGGGCGGTCAGAATCCTGCCCCAGGCGGGAATCCCGCGGAAAGGAGCGGGAAAAGCGGCTGAACCAACCTATTTTTTCCCGTTTCGGGGTGAAAGGTTGCAAAAAAACAATAGCCCCCCAAAAAGATTGTGTCAGGTTTGCCACATTTTTTTGAAGACCGATCGATTTAAGCGAAAAAATCCCCGGGCGGGATGTTCGGGGGAGATAAAACTTCCATTATTAGAACGTCTTAGGCCTTTTCCGCCTTCCTATAAAAAATTAAAAATTTTTGGAGGTTATGGCATTAAAATTGCTAAATAAGGGATTAAATTTATGAAATTTGACGAGGAGTCCCCTTGATGATATTTCAAACCACGTTGAAACAACCAGTGCTCTGCTCGGGAGTCGGTTTACATACTGGCCTGCCGAGTCATATGACCATCCGCCCGGCCGTTCCCGACACCGGGATCGTTTTCATCCGCCGGGATGTGGAGAAAGAAGTCAGGATTCGCGCGCACATCGACAATGTCATCGACGCCACCTTAGCCACCACCATCTCTCAGGAGGGAGTGAAAGTTTCCACCGTGGAACACCTCATGGCGGCCTTTGCCGGGGTGGGAGTGGACAACGCGGAAGTGGAATTGGATGCCCCCGAAGTGCCGATCATGGACGGGAGCTCCGGGCCCTTTAATGTTCTCCTGAAAAACGCCGGGGTCCGGGTCCAGGATCGATCGAAGAAGTTCATCATCGTCAAGCATCCGGTAACGGTTACCGACGGGGACCGTCAGGCCACCTTTCTGCCCAGCAATGATTTCAAATTGTCCTACACCATCGATTTCCGGCACCCGCTCATTTCCAACCAGTTCTACCTCATCCAGATCTCCAACGGGAACTTTGAACGGGAAATCTGCCGGGCCCGGACTTTTGGCTTCCTCCGAGAATATGAAACCCTGAAGTCCAGAGGATTCGCCCGGGGGGGGTCCTTGGAAAATGCGGTGGTCGTCGGGGACTCGGGGGTCCTCAACGAAGGCGGGCTTCGCTTTGCCGATGAATTCGTCCGGCACAAAATCCTGGACTCCATCGGGGACCTGTGGCTCATGGGAGCCCAGGTCATCGGCCACTTCATCGGTTATAAGTCCGGCCATACCCTGAATCACAAGCTGATCCACAAACTTCTTTCCCATAAAGAGTGGTTCGATCTCAGAGAGTTTTCGAGCGAGGAAGAGGTTCGAAGCCTGCAGATCAACCCCCCAACCCACTAATTTCAGGTCTCATCGCAAGAGATCCGGCCACCGTTTTTTCCATGGCGAAGGGTGTTTCCCGGAGGAAAGAGGCCCTCGGAGCAAAGGCATTCTTTTCGGCTCCGGTCGCCTCTTTCCCGATGGGCTTGCCCCCCTTCACTTTGGAGATGCCTTTTCTTGTGGCCCGGGGGCAAGACCGTGGTTTGAAGGCAGGATCGGCGGGTGGCAAAGATCCGATGAAAGATCGCTTCCCTTCCTCAGAGGGAGGCGGTACAGGCAGGGGAATCTGCGCACCCCAGGGCCGTTTCCGCCCGGACCGATGAAAGAATCTGTGCCTCATCATGCCGAGAACCACGGCCTTGCCCCCGGGCCGGGCACGGCCTCCAAGCAATCGACATTTATCTGATTTCTGGGAAGTGAAGGGGGGCAAGTCCCGATGGGTCCTTGCTTTTTCCCCGAGCATCAGGTAAGATATTGAAACTCTTGAAGAACGGGATGAAGGCCGGAAGGAAAAGGGTAGAAGAGTGAACCCTAATCCAAATATGGCGGAAGACACGGGAAAGGATAAGGCCGCAAAAAGGAGAAGGCGGGAGATCATCCTGATTTTTCTCCTCCTGGGCATTGTCTGGCTGCTCTTCTTTTTTCAGACCCATGTCTCCCAGCTGACGGACCAGATCCCGGTGGCCAGCAACATCCTGGTGATCTCCCTCATCGGGTTCAACATCATCCTCCTTCTCCTCCTGGTTTTTCTCATCCTGCGCAATGTGGTCAAACTGGTCTTTGAACGGAAGAAGAAGGTCCTGGGAGCCAAGCTGAAGACCAAGCTGGTCTTGGCCTTCATCACCCTGACCCTGGTGCCCACCATGGTCCTCTTCTTCATCGCCATCCATTTCATCACCAGCAGCATCGAGAACTGGTTCAGCATCCAGGTGGAAGGGTCCCTGCAGGAATCCCTCGTGGTGGCCCAAGTCTATTATCAGGACCAGGCGGGCAATGCTCTCTATCATGCCCGCCACATGAGCCAGGCGGTCACCCAGCAGCGGATGCTCGACAAGGGGAACCAGGAGCTGCTGGCAGGGTACTTAAGAGCCAAGCAGGCGGAGTACAACCTGGGAGCGGTTGAACTGTCCTCCCCCCAGTTCACCAGCCCGCTTTTGATCCGGAGCCCGAACCTGGCTTCGGTCACCTTCCCCCCCCTGGAATCGAAGGTGCTCCAGGAGGCGATCCGGGGGAAAGAAGCGACCAAGATCCAGTCCGTGGGGCAGGGAGACCTGATCCGGGGACTGGTTCCGATTTTCTCACCCCAAAACCCGAGGGAAGTGATCGGGGTTCTGGTGGCAGTCTATTTCGTGCCCCAGAGCCTGGTTTCCCGGGTAACCCAGATCTCCACCGCCTTCGAAGACTACAAGCAGCTCAGCGCCCTGAAGAATCCCATCAAGTTCAGCTACCTGGTTACTCTTTCCCTGGTGACCCTGCTGATTGTGTTCTCGGCCACCTGGTTCGGCCTGTTCCTGGCCAAGGGGATCACCGAACCGGTGCAGAAGCTGGTGGAAGGAACGCAGAAGATCGTGAAAGGGAACCTGGATTTCGCCATCCCGAAATCCTCGGGCGATGAGATCGGGACGCTGGTGGACTCTTTCAACCAGATGACCCGGGATTTGAAGTCCAGCAAAAGCCAGGTGGAGAAAGCCCACACCGACCTCAGCAAGAGCAACCTGGAGCTCGAACAGCGGCGCAGGTACATGGAGGTGGTTCTCCGGAACGTGGGAACAGGGGTCATTTCCCTCGATTCCACCGGAAGAATCCGGACCATCAACCGATCGGCGGAGAAGATCCTGGGAATCGAGGCCGTCCAGGTTGTGGGAAAGGCGTACACCGATTTGCTGCAGGGCGAGTATCTCCGGCTGGCCGATGAATTGGTCCGCGCGGTCAACCGGGCGGAGAATCACTCCATCACCCGGCAGATCAAGCTCCGGGTGCGCATCGATATGCTGACCCTGCTGGTGAAAATGGCCATTCTGCGGGATGAAGAAGAACGATATCTGGGAATGGTGGTGGTGGTGGACGATCTGACCCAGCTGCAAAAAGCGCAGCGGGCGGAAGCCTGGCGGGAGGTGGCCCGGCGGATCGCCCACGAGATCAAGAACCCCCTGACTCCCATCCAGCTTTCGGCCCAACGTCTGCGAAAACGGTACCTGAACCAGTTTGGGCAGGATGGGGTCATCTTCGATGAATGCACCAAAACCATCATCACCCAGGTGGAGGAGCTGAAGAACCTGGTCAATGAGTTCTCCAGTTTCGCCCGCATGCCCGCGGCCAACCCCACCCCGAACCCCCTCAACGACATTATCCGGGAAGCGATGGTGCTCTATGAGGAGGGGCACAAACACATCCGCTTCGAGTTCCGGCCGGATGACCGGATCCCGGTCTTTAACCTGGACAAGGAACAGATCAAGCGGGTCATGGTGAATCTGCTGAATAACGCGGTGGCGGCCGTGGATGCAGTGGCGGGAAAGGACGGGGGCGGGCAAATCCTCATCGAAAGTCAGCTGGACCCCTTGATGAACCTGGTCCGGATTGAGGTGGCCGACAACGGGTGCGGCGTGGCCCCGGAAGACAAACCCCTTCTCTTTGAACCGTATTTTTCCACCAAGCCTTCGGGGACCGGGCTGGGGCTGGCCATCGTCAATACGATTATCTCGGACCATCACGGATACATCCGGGTGAAGGATAACCTCCCGCGGGGATCCCGGTTCATCATTGAACTGCCCATCAAGCAATGATCATTGACCAATGACCAATGACCAATGAACAACAACTTCTAAATCATAGTTGATCTTTACCCAGGAAAACCTATGGCCAAGCAAATTCTAATCGTCGATGACGAAGAGCGGATCCGTCAGTCCTTGAACGGAATTCTCAAGGATGAAGGCTATGAGGTCCAGGAAGCCAAAGATGGAGCCCAGGCCCTGAAACAGGTGGAAAGCGATTCTCCGGACCTGGTCCTCCTGGACATCTGGATGCCGGGAATGGACGGAATCGAAGTGCTGGAGAGGGTGAAGGGGCAGATTCCCAACCTGCCGGTCATCATGATCTCGGGCCACGGAAATATCGAGCTGGCGGTGAAGGCCGTCAAGCTGGGGGCTTACGACTTCATCGAGAAGCCCCTTTCCCTCGAGAAAGTCCTCCTGGCGGTCAACAACGCGATTCTCTTCTCCAAGCTGGAACAGGAAAACCGGGCCCTCCGCCAGGAAGTGGAGAGAAAATACGAGATCGTGGGAAATTCCCCGGAGATCGTCAAGCTGAAAGAGCAGATCAAGATCGTCGCCCCCACCAACGGGTGGGTCCTGATCAGCGGAGAAAACGGGACCGGCAAAGAACTGGTGGCCCGGGGAATTCATCGGCTGAGCCTGAGGGGGGAGAAACCCTTTGTGGAGGTCAACTGCGCGGCCATTCCCGAGGAGCTCATCGAGAGCGAGCTTTTCGGCCATGAGAAAGGCTCCTTTACCGGCGCCCTGATCAAGAAAAGGGGAAAATTCGACCTGGCCCACGAAGGGACCCTCTTCCTGGATGAAATCGCCGACATGAGCCTGAAGACCCAGGCCAAGATCCTGCGCATCCTCCAGGAGCAGAAGTTTGAACGGGTCGGGGGAACGGAGATGATCTATGTGGACGTGCGGGTCATCGCCGCCACCAACCGCGACCTCATGGAGGAGATCCAGAAGGGCAAATTCCGGGAAGACCTCTACTACCGGCTGAATGTGATTCCCATTCCCGTGCCCCCCCTGCGGGAGCGGAAGACCGACATCGCCCTGCTGGTGGAGCATTTCATCGCCGCCTTCTGCCTGGAGAACAACAAGGAACTCAAGAAGATCTCTCCGGAGGCCATGGACCTTCTGACGGCCTACGCCTGGCCGGGCAATGTGCGGGAGCTGAAGAACATCGTCGAGCGAATGGTCATCATGACCCGGGGGCCGGTCATAGACGTCCGGGACGTTCCCGACCCGGTGAGGGAGCAGCCCAAGGCCCCCCTGGAATTCTCCTTCTTCGATTTCGATCTCCTCCGGGATGCACGCCGGGAATTCGAAAAACGGTTCATCTTGAAAAAACTCATGGAGAATCAGGAGAACATCTCCAAGACCGCGGAGGTGATCGGAATCGAAAGGAGCAATCTCCACCGCAAGATCAAGAGCTACGGAATTGAGACGAAAAAAGAGTTACCTCCGAATCCCTAGGATCGGATGAAAGGAGAAACATGAAACCCAAGGTTCTGGTGACGCGGAAGATTTATGAGCGGCCTCTGCAGCTTCTCCGGGAGAAAGCCGAAGTGACCCTCAACCCCGAGGACCGGTCCATGACTCCGGAAGAGATCATGGCCGCCCTGCCCGGGAAAATGGGTCTGCTGGCCATGGGAGGAGACCCCCTGACCGCCAAAGTGCTGGAGGCGGGAAAAGACCTGAAGATCGTCGCCAATAACGCCGTGGGGTTCAACAATATCGACCTGGCCGCGGCCACGCGGCTCAAAATCGCCGCCACCAACACCCCGGATGTCCTGACCGATACCACCGCGGACCTGACGTTGGCCCTGATTCTGGGAGTGGCCCGCCGGATTGCCGAGGCCGACCGGTTCGTCCGGGCCGGAAAATGGACGGGCTGGACTCCCCGCCTCATGATCGGGGGGGACGTTCATGACAAAACCCTGGGGATCATCGGGCTGGGAAGGATCGGCTCGGCCGTGGCCAGACGGGGGCAGGGATTCAACATGAAGATCGTCTATTATGACATCCGCCGCCTGGACCCGGCCATCGAACAGCAGCATCAGCTTCAGTTCATGCCCCTGCGGGACCTTCTAGTGGTCTCCGATTTCGTGACCCTCCATGTTCCGCTCACGCCGGAAACGAAGCACCTGATCGGCGCCGAAGAGTTGGGCCTCATGAAAAAGACCGCCTACCTGATCAACGCCTCCCGGGGGCCGGTGGTGGATGAAAAGGCACTCGTGGAAGCCCTCCGCTCGGGAAAAATCGCGGGGGCCGGGCTGGACGTCTTTGAGGCCGAGCCCAAGGTCACCCCCGGGCTTCTCCAGATGGAGAATAGCGTCCTCGTTCCCCACATCGGCAGCGCCACCGATGAGACCCGGGAAGCGATGGCCCTGCGGGCGGTAAACAACATCCTGGCGGTCATCCGGGGCGCCGTTCCGCCCAATATTCTCAACCCCGAGATTTACCAGAAATAAAAGCAGGAGACGGGATTTGGGGGCCAGGGAAGGGTATTTTCTCTTTCCCGGCTTCTGCCGGTAATCATCTCGAACAAATTCAGGTCGATTCCTTCTATTGCTCCGCTTTCCTATCTCCCTTTTCCCCCTCCCCAGGGGACGCTGGCCAACGGCAAGGGGACAAATCCCACCCCCTCGCCTCAAAGACCTTTCCAGTATCTCCGTGGCAAGTAGTTTGAAAGCGTACTGTCCGCTATCGAAAAAAATCTTGATGGAGATTTTGTTTTTTGCTAGGATGGGACCAAATTTCTCGCGGGGAAACCAATGGAAGTTTATCCATTCCACCACCGGAACCTCTTGTTCAACATCTTCACCGACTTCGACCTGACTTTTAAAGAGATCCGGGAGATTCTAGATCACCTGCTGGAAGCCAAAACCTTTCCCCAGGAAGAAAATGACGCGGAAGACGGACGGATTTTCGATATCCGCCTGGGACCGGTCCAATATACGGTAGACGTCTTGGGCTATGAGGTAGTCATCTACCAGCGAACTGAAATTTAAGGACCCTGGACCGATTTCTTCGGTCCATCCTGCTCTTTCCAGGAGAAGGGGAAAAAGGGGAGAGGGGAAAAGAGATCTGAATCCCAAGGGAGCCGGCCACAGAGAACGCATTTTGAGGAGGGCCTCGCCATTTCCGAGCCAGTGTTTGAATTCGTCCATCCAGAGCTGAATCAAAGAGTTGAATTTTTCAGCGGGGGATATCTTTTTACGGAGGAAGGAAAGTTACCTTATCGGGGGAAGGAGGTGCTCTATCTTGTAGGAATGGCCGGCATCGAAACATCCTGTTGCGGAACCGGAGGGTGCGCCTTCATCAAAGTCCCCGGCTACATCCGGGACTGGAAGAAGGGGCGGAACGAAACCGGGCGGCCCGTCTCGGAAGTGGAGCGGGTTGAAGCCCAAGATCAGCAGAGGGAGATTCAGGATCTTTTAAAGGAAAAACATCCGGGTTTTTCCCAGATTGAGTTCCTGTAGAGCGGTACAACTATTCCTTTGAGGAGGTGAATATGGCTGGAATTGTTTCCTTCGGAGCCTATGTTCCCCGTTACCGGCTGAAACGGATGACCATCTTCGGGGCCATGGGCTGGATTAACCCCGCCAACATCATGCTGGCCCAGGGAGAAAAAGCGGTGGCCAACCAGGATGAGGACAGCCTGACCATGGCCGCGGAAGCCAGCATCGATTGCCTGAGAGGTTTCGACCGGTCCAAGGTGGATGCCCTCTATTTTGCCTCGACCACCATGCCCTACGCGGAAAGGCAGAACTCGGGCATTATTTCCTTGGCCTTGAACCTGCGGGACGACATTCGTTCCGCCGATTTTTCGGGGGCTCTCAAGTCGGGAACCTCGGCTCTCCTATCGGCCCTGGAAGGGGTAGGGTCCAAGAGTCTGAGGCAGGCCGTGGTCTGCGCCAGCGACTGCCGGCTGGGCAAGATGGGCAGCCCCCAGGAGATGATCTTCGGCGACGGGGGGGCCTCGTTCCTGATCGGGGAAGAAGGGACCATCGCCGAGTTTAAGGGGTCGTATTCTTTAACCGCAGATTTTGTCGATCATTACCGGGGTTCCAAGACGACCTTCGACCGCCAGTGGGAAGACCGCTGGATCCGGGACGTGGGCTTCGATGAATTTATCCCCAAGGCAGTCGGGGGGCTGCTGAAGAAATGTAATGTTCAGCTCGGTGACTTTTCCAAGATCATCTTCCAGTGTGTCTATGATTCGGAGCGCCGGAAGCTGGCCAAGATCCTGAAGCTGGACCCGGCCAGGATCCAGGACCCGCAGCACAACACCATCGGGGAAACGGGGACGGCCCAGTCTCTGATCATGCTGGCCCAGGCCCTGGAAGAAGCCAAACCCGGCGACAAGCTCCTGGTGGTGAGCTTCGGAAACGGTTGCGACGCCCTTTATTTCCAGGTCACCGACGGGGTTTCGAAACTCAACGGGAGAAAAGGAGTGAAAGGTCACCTGGCCAACAGGGCCGAGCTCAACAGCTACCAGAAATACGCCGTGTTCCGGGGCATGATCCCGGTGGACATCGGCATGCGGGGAGAAGCGGATTTCATCACCCGGTGGAGCTTTCTCTGGAGGAAGAGAAAGGCGGTCCTGGGGCTCATCGGGTCGCGCTGCAAAAAATGCGGCACGCCCCAGTTTCCTCCCCAGAGAATCTGCGCCAACCCGGAGTGCGGGGCCGTGGACCAGATGGAAGACTATCCCTTTGCGGACAAGAAGGGGCGGATCTTCAGCTATACCGGCGATATGCTGGCCGCCTCCTACGACCCTCCCGAGCTCTACGGATACGTACAATTCGACGGGGGCGGGAGGATCATGTGCAACTTCACCGACTGCACCCT
>Ga0315295_10002821_pt1 | contig 14688 bp, 14 predicted proteins | sample YL17G14_0_MG_FD_204453 | JGI IMG/M metagenome (GOLD analysis project Ga0315295, IMG submission 204453) | Sediment microbial communities from Yellowstone Lake, YNP, Wyoming, USA - YL17G14_0 | ecosystem: Environmental > Aquatic > Freshwater > Lake > Sediment | place: USA: Wyoming | collected...
GGGCGCCGCCGTCTGCGCGCCGCAACGAACGAGGCCGGCTCCCGCGCCGCCCGGAGCCGGCCTCTCGGCATCGGGGGCGACCCTCCCCGGACCTCCCCTACCGCCCGACCCGCGTGACGCGCCCGGTGGCCTGCCAGCCGGGGGCGGCGACGCGCGCGAGGTACACACCCGGTGCGAGCGCGCGTACATCTGAGGCTGCCAGGGCGACCGAGCGCGGCCCCGCCTCCATCACGCCGAGATCGCGCGTCACCACGCGACGGCCCTGCAGGTCTTAGAGCTCGAGCTCCAGGGAGCCACGCAGCGGCAGGTCGAAGAGCAGCGTGGCCCCGCCGCGCGCGGGATTGGGCCACACGCGCGCCGCGCCCGGCACGGGGGGCGTCACCAGCGCGGGGGCGCCCGCCTGCTCCCACGCCTGCACGGCCAGAGCACGCGCCACGCCCAGCGCCGCGGCCAGGCGCTCGCGCCGCAGGGCGGCGAGCGCCGCCCCGTCGCCGGCGAGCACGGCCTGCTCCGCCGCCGGGCGCTGCGATGCGCTGGCGCGCGCGAGCGCGAGCGCGGCGGCCGCGGCGGCGGCATCCCACGCCGGCTCCCAGTGCGCGGCAAGGGGCAGCGCGTGGGAGATCCGTGCCGCGAGCGTGGCCGCGGCTTCAGGGGCGAAGGCGTTGGCGGACGGGACGGCGTGGCCGCACAGGAGGAGGGCGACGAGCGCCGCTCCCGCCACGACACGCGCGCATCCTGAATGCAGCACTCAGGCGGCCGCGGGCTCGCGTCCCCTTACGGGCCTGACGCTGCGCCCTGGGCCTGCTTGGGCGTTCCCCTCCCGGTCACACGGGAGGGGCTCGGGTGGATCACGCGTGGGCTGAAAACGATGAACCGGCGATGCAGGGCATCACCGGTCCTACCGCGAGCAGCTTCATTATACAGGTGCCGTCACGAACGGTGCAAGGAATCCCGCTGGAATTCACCTATCGTCGTGCATCACGCGACGGGCGTCGCGTCCCGCACGACGGGCGCCTCGCGCCGGGAGAGGCGCCACGCGGCCGCGGCCATCACGACCAGCAGCAGCTTGAACTGCTGGCCATAGAGCGTGGATTCGAACTGGTTGTGCACCAGGAAGGCGAGGCCGGCGGCCCACAGGCCGATGGCCAGCGCGCGCTCGCGGGCGTCGCGGGCGGCCGCGCGCGCGCGCCAGGCCGCGAGCAGCAGCGCGCCGATCCAGGCCAGCGCCAGCATCAGCCCGGGCAGGCCCAGCTCGGCGAGGAAGCCCAGCTCGAGGTTGTGCGGCACCGTGTCCACGCCGGTCAGCCGGTTGGCGACCACCGAGAAGTTGTTGAGTCCGATCCCCGGCAGCGGGTGGCGCGCGAACTGGTCGAGGGCCAGCCGGTAGAGCTCCATGCGCCCGCCGAGCGAGTACTCCAGCGCGCTCGGCCTGAGCCGGTAGGCCGCGACCTCGCGCAGCGGACCCACTTCGAACAGGGCCACGCCCGCGAGGGCGAGCAGGAAGCGCGCGCGCGGTCGCGCGCGAAGGCGAGGGCCGCGGCCCCCACGGCCCAGACCACCACCCACTCCTTGAGCTCCGCGAGCGCCGTGAGTGGGTCGCGCGCCACCAGCAACGAGAGCGCGCTCCAGGCGATGAAGACCGCGAGCAGGTCGAGGTGCGGGGCACGCGGCACGGCCAGGCGTCCGCGCGTGCGCAGCAGCACCACGACGAGCCCGCCGCCCAGCACGGCATCGGCCCACAGCAGCCGGCCGCTCTGCCCGCCCAGCGGGAGCGCGGCCACCTCCCCCGCCAGGATCGAGACGAGGAGCGCGGCGAGCCACAGCCCGAGCGCGCCCTGCCGCCTCGCGACCGCCACGGCCGCCAGCACGGCCCCCAGCACAGCCGCGAGCAGCACCACCACGCGCGGCGACGGGACGAGCGTGGTGAGCGCCGCGGCCGCGGCCACGGGGAGCAGGGCGAGGGGCACCAGCGCCGCCGTCCACAGCGCGCGCTCCCGCCCGGGCCCGGCCGCAGCCGGCACGAGCGATCCGCTCATGCGGCCTCCACCCGCGCGGCCGGGGCCGTGCCCAGCAGGCCGTCGTAGAGACGCTCGAGCGCGTGCGACGAGGCCTCGATGGAGAAGCGCGCGGCGTGCGCGGGCGCGGCCGCGGCCATGCGGGCCAGCGTCCCGCGGTCGGCCGCCAGAGCGACGAGCGCCGCGGCCCAGCCGGCCGGATCGTCGGGCGGGAGCAGCAGTCCGCAGGAGGCCCCCTCCAGCACCTCGGGCAGCCCGCCCACGCGGGCTGCGAGCACCGGCACGCCCGCGGCGAGCGCCTCGATGACGGCCACGCCGAGCCCCTCGGTGCGCGAGGGCGAGGCCAGCACGTCGGCGGCCGCCAGGCAGGGGCGCACATCGGACTGGTGACCGAGCCAGTGGATGCGCGACGCCACCCCGCGCGCCCGCGCCAGCGAGTCGAGCGACGCGCGCTCGGGACCGTCCCCCGCCACGAGCAGCCGCAGCGGGGCACCGCGCGCGACCGCCAGCCGCAGAGCCTCGACCAGGACGTCGAGACCCTTGCGCCGGTCGAGGCGCGCCACCACCGCCACGACCAGGTCCTCCGCCTCCAGGCCGAAGGCCGGGCGGGCGAGCCCCCGCAGGGTCCGCGTGCGGGCGAAGGCGGCGAGATCCACGCCGTTGCGGATGGTGACCGCCCGGGCGGCCAGCCGCGGGCAGGCCCGCACGAAGGCGGAGCGCACCACGTCGCTCACGGCCACCACGGCATCGGCGAGCGGCAGCGTGCGGCGGTCCAGCAGCCGCAGCGGATGCGCGCGCCGCTCCTGCCAGTCGCTCAGGTTGTGCAGGGTCGAGACCACTCGGCCCACGCCGGCGCGCCGGGCCAGCAGGCGCCCCGTGATGCCGGCCGCGGCGAGGTGCGTGTGCACGAGGTCGGGGCCGAAGACGCGCATGAGGGACGGCAACCGTGACAGGGCGAGCAGTCGCGGCTCGCCGGGTGAGCGGAGCCGGTGCACGCGCACGCCATCGGCTTCGATCTCGTCCGCCAGCGGACCGCCCGCCACCAGCTCGAGGCTCGCGACCCGCACGTCGAAGCCGGCGTGATGGAGCGCCACGGCCTGAGAGCCCACCATGCGCTGGGCCCCGCCCAGGTGGAGGTCGTTGACGACGTGCAGGACGCGGAGCGTCCGGTGGCTCTGCGGCATGGCGTTCCCCGGAGGTGGAGCGACCCCGCAGCCAAAGGACTCGGGGCCACGAGGAGGCTGCAAGCCGCGTTCCACGGCGGGCCGCGGCGGGGCCTCGGGCGCGGATGCCCTTCTACAAGGGAGGCTTGAGGTTAGGCGGGCATGGCCACCTGCGGTCCCCCACCTGCAACGGCCGCGTGGTCACGGACTGGCCGCGGCCCGGCACTTCGGCCTGCTTCAGGCCGCCTGGCTCGTGACGTCGGCCGGCTCGGTGGTCTCGGCCGGCTCGGCCGTCGTGACCCTGAGCAGGCGCGGGTCGGCCGGCCGGGACCCGGGGTGGCCAGTCCGCGCCCGCGCGGGCCGCGCCCCGCTCACTTCCAAGTCGCCGTCGGCCGGCCCTTGCGGGGCCCCGCCCGGTCCCGCATCATGCCCGGGCCATGACCCCGGCCCCCTCGCAGTGCGCCCTCGTCACCGGCGCCGCGCGCCGCATCGGGCGCGCCATCGCGCTCGACCTCGCGCGCCACGGCTGGGCGGTGGCCGTGCACCACCACCACTCGGAGGACGACGCCCGCGAGGTGGCGGCGCTGATCGAGCGGGAGGGCGGGCGCGCCGCGCTGGTGCGCGCCGACCTCGCGCGCGAGGAGGAGACGGCCACCCTGGTGGCGCGCGCGGCGCAGGCGCTGGGGCCCCTCACCTGCCTCGTCAACAACGCCTCGGCCTTCGAAATGGACCTCGCAGACAGCGTCACACGCGCCTCGTGGGACCTGCACCTCGAGACCAACCTGCGCGCGCCCTTCGTGCTCACGCAGGCCTTCGCGCGCCAGCTGCCCGAGGGGCCGGCCGGGAACGTCGTCAACCTGCTCGACCAGCGCGTCTGGAACCTGACGCCCTACTTCGTCTCGTACACCGTGAGCAAGACCGGGCTGTGGACGCTCACGCGCTCGCTCGCCCTTGGGCTGGCGCCGCGCATCCGCGTGAACGCGATCGGCCCCGGGCCGGCGCTGCGCAGTGCGCGCCAGACCGAGGCCGACTTCCAGCGGCAGTGCGAGATGACGCCGCTCAGGCGCGGCACCACGCCCGAGGAGATCTGCGACGCCGTGCGCTTCATCCTCGGCGCGCCCGCGCTCACCGGCCAGATGATCGTGCTGGACGGCGGCCAGCACCTCGGCATGAAGCTCCCAGCCGGAGTCTCGCTGCCGCCCGAGTAGGCGCGCCGCCGGCTCCGAGCGGCGGGGCGCGGGCGCGTGGCAGGGGCGGCGAGGCTTCCTGACCGGGAAGGCGGCTACTCCAACAACACGCTCGCCTTCCCGGTCAGGAAGCCTCGCCGCTCGAGTGCTCGAGCCTCGCCGCCCATGCCCGAGCACGCGGCGGGGCGCACACAGCCCGGGGGACGAGCGTGTTTCTAGAGTAGCCGTCCCCCGGGCTGTGCGCGCCCCGCCGCCGCTACCCCCGCGCGCGCCTCACCGCCGCGGGCGCCACCACAGGCCGGTGCACTCGGGGACGCGCGCCCAGCCCTCGCGCCGCACGCGGGCGGCGAACTCCGCGCCGAAGAAGAAGCCCAGCGTGCGCGCGGCCGTCTCGGCGTCGGGGAACGCGTAGTCCGTGCGGATCGCGGCGCGCCGCATGCCCTGCTCGCGCTCGAGCCAGGCGTAGTACTCGGCCAGCCCGGGCGAGGGGGGCCCGGGCTCCGTCTCACCCGTGCCCAGCGTCTCGATGACGACCAGCGTGCCGCCGGGGCGCAGGGCGCGGTCCATCCCGGCGAGCCCGCGCTCCACCTCGTCGCGCCATGTGGCCGCGTGCCACGCGCGCATGTGCCCGAAGACCCAGCCGGCGAGGGCCACGTCGGCCCAGTCCGCACGCACCGGCAGCGCGCGCGCGTCCGCGCACACCAGCGCGCAGCGCCCCTGCGCCGGCGGCCCGAGCTGCCGGCGCGCCACCTCCAGCATGGCCGGGGCGCGCTCGGTGGCCACCACCCGCGCTCCCGCCGCGAGCAGGAGCCCCGTCACCCGGCCGGTGCCGGCCCCCACCTCGAGCACCGTGGCGCCGGCCAGCGGCGCGAGGCCCACGAGCGCCGGCAGCAGGTGGCCGTCGCGGTCCTCGGCGGAGATGAGCGCGTGGTACTCCTCGGCGTGGTGCCGGTAGATGTCCTCGAAGTCGACCCCGGAGGCCATCGCCGCGAGCCGGCTACTTCGCCCGCCGCGCCTTCCGGCCCGGCCCCAGCACCCCCGCCCACGCCGGCTCGGCCAGCGCTCCGCGCAGGGCGCGCGTCTCGAACACCCCGGTCTTGCGCACCCCGCGCATCTCCATGCACAGGTGCCGGCCCTCGAGCACCACCGCCACGCCGCGCGGCGCGAGCAGGCGCTCGAGGTGGTCGGCCAGCTGCGCGGTGATGCGCTCCTGCAGCTGCGGGCGGCGCGCGTAGAACTCCAGCAGCCGCGCCACCCCCGAGAGGCCGATCAGGCTCTTCCCCGGCAGGTAGGCGACGTGCGCGTGGCCGAAAAAGGGCACGAAGTGATGCACGCAGAGCGAGTAGAAGGGCAGGTCCCGCACGATGACGACGTCGCCCGCGCGCTCTCCCGCCTCGAGCCCGGCGTTCCCGAGCGGGAAGGTCGCCGGCCGCGGCTCGGCGCCCGGGTCGAGGCCGGCGAGGATCTCGGCGTACAGGTCGGCGACGCGCTCCGGGGTCTGGTGCAGCTCGGGCTCGGTCGCGGGATCGAGGCCCAGGGCCCGGATGAGGCCCACCACCGCCCCGCGCACCGCGGCCGGGTCGTGGATGCGGGGGGCCGTGGCGCGCGGCGTGGGAGAGGTGCGGCGCGTCCGCGCGCGCTTCGACGCGGGCTTCCTGGGGGATCGCGGAGCCATGGGCCCTCCCGAAGCGCACGGGGCCGGCCGAGCGGCGTCCGGGACGCCGGAGCCTCGGCCGGCCCCGCGACAGAATGGAGCGGAAGACGGGATTCGAACCCGCGACATCCACCTTGGCAAGGTGGCGCTCTACCGGGCTGAGCTACTTCCGCTCGAAGACCTTCAAGGGTCGCGGACTATATCCAGCCGGGCGCCGGAGCGTCAAGGCGGGCACCCGCCGAAAGGGGATGCGCGGCCGGCTCCGAGGCCCTATAACTCCCGGGATGCCGTTCCTCGTCCACAAGTACGGGGGCACCTCGGTCGAGGGGCCCGAGCGCATCCGCGCGGTGGCGCGCCGCGTGGCCGCGGCCCGCGCCGCGGGGCACGACGTGCTCGTGGTGGTCTCGGCCATGGGCCAGACCACCGATGAGCTGCTGCGCCTGGCGCACGAGGTCTCCCCCGCCCCGAACCGGCGCGAGCTGGACATGCTGCTCACCACCGGCGAGCGCGTCTCCATGGCCCTGCTCGCCATGGCGCTCGAGGACCTGGGCGTGCCCGCCATCTCCTTCACCGGCTCGCAGAGCGGCATCCTCACCGACGCGGGCCACGGCGCGGCGCGCATCATGGCGGTGCGCCCCGAGCGCCTGCGCCGCGAGCTGGAGAAGGGCCGCGTCGTCATCGTGGCGGGCTTCCAGGGCGTGAACCCCGACACCAAGGAGATCACCACCCTCGGCCGCGGCGGCTCCGACACCACGGCGGTGGCGCTGGCCGCCGCCTTCGGCCGGGCGCGCTGCGAGATCCACACCGACGTGGCGGGGGTCTTCAGCGCCGACCCGCGCGTGGTGCCCGGGGCGCGCGTGATCCCGAGGCTCGACTACCGCACGTGCTCGACGCTGGCCCACCTGGGCGGCCGGGTCCTGCACGCGCGCTGCGTGGACCTGGCGGCACGCGAGCGCGTGCCGCTGGCCGTGCGCTCGTCGTTCGACGAGTCGCCCGGCACCGAGATCGGAGAGTTCGACATGGAAGGGCCCCGGGTGGAGGCGGTGGCGCATCGCGACGACTGCTCGATCGCCATCGCGGAGGGCAACGCGGGCGGGCGCGGCGAGGCGCGCGGCCTCATCGAGGCCGTGGCCGACGCGTTCCCCGAGCTGGAGCTGGTGGCGCACGAGCAGGAGTCCGACGAGCACCACGGGCTCATCTGGACGGGCTCGCGCGAGGACGTGACGGCGCTCGAGAAGGAGTTCCGCGCCCTGCGCGGCCCCGGCGGCGAGTGGGCGCTGCGCACCGAGCACGGCGCGGCCTTCGTCTCGGTGGTCGGCCTGGGCCTCGGCGCGCGCGAGGCGGCGCTGGCCGAGGGCGCGCTCGAGCGCGCGGGCGTGCCGATGATCGCGCTGCGCGTCTCGCCCACGGCGCTCGTGTTCCGCGTGCCCGGCGAGCGCGTCGAGGACGCCGTGCGCGCGCTGCACCGCACCCTGGTCGAGCAGCCGGACTGAGGGCCGCATCCGGGGAGCCGCGTATCGCTCGATCCTCCTTCGGTCGCGAATGATGCCCGCCGTGCTGTCACCCATGCTCACGGTCTGATCTGTTACCCGTGTGCCCGGTCCGGACCCAACAAAGTGCTTGACAGCCTGCAGGCGTGACTCGGCGCGACCGCGCGCGTCCCTGCTCAGACGCGTCGCAGCATGCGCAGGGAGCCCGCCTGCGCGCGAATCGCCTGCACCGGGGCGCGCGGAGCCACAGGACACCGTCCGGCGCGGTCTGCGTGGCCCTGCGTGCGCCGAGAACACGTGTGATAGAAGAAGAGCGCTGCCCCCGTGACCCGCCCCCGCGGAGTCATGTCCGTGAGCCGCTACTCCCTGTCCCACCTGTCCGACCCCGACCTGCTCCGCTCGCTCCACGCCGCCGTCGCCCGGGAGCGTCTCACCACCGCCGACCTGCTCGCACACCTGGCCGAGGTGGACGCCCGCAAGCTGTACCTGCCGGCCGCGTACCCCTCGATGTTCGCCTACTGCGTCGGGGAGCTGCGGCTGGCTGAAGACGCCGCCTGCAAGCGGATCAAGGCGGCGCGGGTCGCGCGGGAGTTCCCGGCCATCTTCTCCGCGCTGGCTGACGGCCGGCTCCACCTAACAGGGGTGCTCCTGCTCGAGCCCTACCTGACATCGGTCAACTCCGAGGAGCTGCTCTCCGCCGCGGCGGGCAGGACCAAGTTTGAGATCGAGCACCTGCTGGCGGAGCGCTTCCCTCAGTCCGAGATGCTGGCGTTCGTGCAACCCCTTGCGCCCTCAGGGGTGATGGATCCTCAACTCGCTCCAGAGCGAGTTGAGACGCACTCCGGTTCACCCGCTCCAGAGCGGGTGTGCGCTACCGCGCCCCCCACCCGCCTGACCCCGACCGCTCCGGAGCGCTACTCGCTCCAACTCACCGTGTCGAAGGCCACCCACGACAAGCTGCGCCATGCCCAGGCCCTGCTAGGTCACCAGGTACCTTTCGGCGAGGTCGCCGAGGTGCTGGACCGCGTGCTGGATCTCGCCATCGCACAGCTCGAGCGCCGCAAGTTCGCGGCGTGCAGGGGGCCGGGGCGCCGGCCGCAGCGCCCGAGTGCGAATCCGCGGCACATCCCGGCCGAGGTGAAGCGCGCGGTCTGGGAGCGCGACGGCGGGCAGTGCACGTTCGTGAGCGAGTCGGGCCACCGGTGTCCGGCCCGCACCCGGCTGGAGTTCGACCACGCCGAGCCGGTCGCGTGCGGCGGGCGGGCGACGGTGGAGGGCCTCCGCCTGCGCTGCCGGGCGCATAACCAGTACGGGGCGGAGCGGCTGTTCGGGGCCGGGTTCATGCACGAGAAGCGCGAGCGGGCGCGGGAGGCGGCTGCTGCCCGGGCGGAGGCCGCCGCGGCGGCGCGCGCCAGAGCCGAGGCCGAAGCGGCGGCGCGCGCGGAGGCGGCGATGCTGGCCCGCGCGCGGGCCGAGGCCGAAGCGCAGGAGCGCGCACGAGCCCAAGCCGCGGCGGCGGAGGTCATCCCGTGGCTGCGGGCGCTCGGCTTCAAGGCCGACGAGGCGAAGCGGGCGGCCGAGGCCAGCGCGAGCGACCCCGGCGCCACGCTCGAGCAGCGGCTCCGTGCCGCGCTGTCGAGCCTCGTGCGGCCGCGCCGCGGGCGAGCCGCATAGGGCCGGCGGCGACCGGACACGCTCCGGAGAGGCGTTGACGAGACGCGAAGGCCAGTCTCGCCCCCCGCACGGCCTCCCCCGAGCCGGCCCGTCGGCGCTCCGCGGCCCGCGTTCTTTGACACCGGTCGCGCGCAGCGGCTAGCCTTTTCGCTGAACCTCGTCCAGCCTGTCCCGTGAAGTCTGCCCGAGAGGAGTCTGCGGTGGGGCACCGCCCCACACCCATGCCCCCTTCCTCCCCACCCGACGTCGCGCGCGAGACCCCGTTCTTCTTCGAGTCCGGGCAGCGGCCCCTGTACGCCGTGTACCACGCGCCGCACCGCGAGCGCGCGCACGCGCCGGTCGTGGTCTACGTGCACAGCACGGGCGTCGAGCAGCTCACCAACTACCGCAACCAGTCGAACCTCGCCCGGGCCGCGGCGGCCGCCGGCTTCCCGGTGCTGCGCTACCACGCCCGCGGGCACGGCGACTCGGGCGGCGACTACGCGGAGGTGACCTTCGAGCGCCTGGTCGAGGACGCGCGCGCGGCGGCGGCCGAGGCGCGCGCCCGCTCGGGCGCCGCGCGCGTGGCGTGGGTGGGCGAGCGGCTGGGGGCGCTGGTCGCGGCCCGCGCGCTGGCCGACGACGCGGGCACCGCGGGGCTCGCCCTGTGGGAGCCGGTGCACCGACCGTTCGACTACTTCCGCGGCATGCTGCGGGGCATGCTGTTCTCGCAGGTGGCGAAGGGCGAAAAGCCCGCCGAGACCGTGGACCAGCTGCTCGAGCGCCTCGAGGTCGAGGCCCGGGTGGACGTGCACGGCTACTACCTGCACCGCGCGCTGGTCGCGAGCCTGCGCCAGGCGGACCTCGGAGCGCTGCTGCAGGGGTGGCGCGGGCCCACGCTGATCGCCCAGGTGCAGGCGCGGCCGCGGCTGTCGCCGGCCAACGGCACGCTCGCCGCCACGCTCGAGTCGCGCGGCATGAAGGTGGCGACCCTGCTCGTGGCCGAGGAGCCCGGCTGGCACTTCATCTCGAACCCGGCCTGGGAGTCGGCGGAGCTGGTGCGCGGCACCGTGGAGTGGCTCGATGCCCTGGCGTGAGACCCCGGGGCAGCTCGAGCGGGCGCGCGCCGAGCGTCCGGTGGTCGTGCCGGCGCCCGACGGGGCGCTCTTCGGCATCCTGACGCCGCCCAATCCGGCCGTCCCTTCCGCCGGGCTGTGCGCCGTGCTCTTCACCCGCCCCCGCTCGCACCGCGACCGCATGTTCGTCGAGCTGGCGCGCGAGCTGGCCTGCCGCGGCTTCGCCGCCTTCCGCTTCGATTACCACGGCACCGGCGACAGCGGCGGCACGAGCGGGTTCCTCGACCCCAACCAGCCCTACCGCGGCGACGCGGTGGCGGTGCTGCGCCACCTGCGCGCCGCGTGCGGCCAGCGCCGCTTCGTGCTGGTGGGCTCGTGCTTCGACGCGCGCACGGCGCTCTCGGCCTTCGCGGACGAGGCCGCGGCGATCGAGGCGCTGGCCTTCGTCGCTGCGCCCTGCATGGCCCTCGACACCCAGGTCAAGGCCCACGCCGACCACAAGGACTGGCGCCACCTGCTGCGCGCGCTGCGCAACCCGGAGAACTGGCGCGGGCTCGCCCGGGCGGAGCGCTGGCGCCACATGACCTCGGTGTTCTCGCGCGTGGCCGGCCGCTCGCTGGCGGGCGAGGGCGGCGAGCTGCCGCTGGCGCCCTCGTTCATGGAGCACTTCGGGGCGCTGGCGCGCTCGCGCGCGCGGGCGCTCTTCCTCTACGGCATCGCCGACCAGGAGTACGCCACCTTCCAAGTGGCCGAGCGCACGCTGCTCGCCCGGCTGGACGCGGCGACGCGCGCGCGCTTCGAGGTGGTACTCTGGCCCGGCCACGTGCACGGCTTCCTCGAGGTGGACCGCCAGCGCGAGACCCTGGCGAAGCTGCTGGACTGGATCGGAGCGCTGCCCGCCGCGCGCGGGAGCGGCTCCACTGCGGAGGCGTGATGGACTTCGGCCTGACCCCGGAACAGCGCGAGCTGGCGGACGCCGTGCGCGCCTTCGCGCGCGAGCAGCTCAACGACGACCTCGAGGCGCGCGACCACGAGGCGCGCTTCCCGCGCGAGTGCTGGCAGGCCTGCGCCGAGTTCGGCATCCTCGGCCTGCCCATCCCGCCCGAGTACGGCGGGCAGGGCCAGGACCTGGTCACCACCACCGCGGCCATGGAGGCGCTCGGGCACGGCTGCCGCGACAACGGGCTCGTCTTCAGCCTCAACGCCCAGATGTGGGCGTGCCAGATGCCCATCCTCCACTACGGCAGCGACGAGCAGAAGCGCGCGTGGCTGCCGAGACTCGTCTCGGGCGAGGCGATCGGCGCGCACGCCATCACCGAGCCGGGCGCGGGCTCGGACGTCTTCTCGCTCACCGCGCGGGCCGAGCGCAGGGGTAAGCCCGGCGAGGCCGGGGCCGGCTACGTGATCAACGGCGCCAAGACCTTCTCGACCAACTCCCCCGTCGCCGATCTCGTGCTGGCCTTCGCCTGGCTCGACCGCTCGGCCGAGGGGAAGTCGAAGGCCCTGACCGGCTTCCTCGTGCCGCGCGGCACCGCCGGGGTCACCTTCTCCAAGCACATCGAGAAGATGGGGCTCAGGACCTCGCCCATGGGCGAGGTCGTCTTCGCGGACTGCTTCCTGCCCGAGGGCGCGCGCCTCGGCCCCGAGGGCGCCGGCATGAACATCTTCAACTCGGCCATGGAGTGGGAGCGCGCCTGCATCTTCGCCGCGCACCTCGGCGCCATGCAGCGCCTCATGGAGGACTGCATCGCCTACGCGCGCCAGCGCCGCCAGTTCGGGCAGCCGATCGCCAAGTTCGAGGGCATCGGCGCGAAGATCGCCGACATGAAGGTCGCCGTCGACGCGGGACGCTTCCTGCTCTACCGCGTGGGCTGGCTCAAGGACCGCGGCAAGAGCGCCGTCATGGAGGCCGCCGCGGCCAAGCTGTTCGTGAGCGAGGCCCACGTGCAGGCCGCGCGCGACGCGGTGCAGATCCTGGGCGGCTACGGCTACATGAAGGAGTACCCGGTCGAGCGCGAGCTGCGCGACGCCATCGCCGGCACGCTCTACTCCGGCACCTCCGAGATGCAGCGCAAGATCATCGCGCGCTGCCTGGGGCTCTAGCCCGTGAGCCTGCGCCTCACCGACGTGCTCTCCGAGTCGGCCGCGCGCGTGCCCGTGCGCGACGCCGTGGTGATGGAGAGCCGCCGCCTCACCTACGCCGGGCTCGAGGCCGCATCGAACCGCATGGCGCGCTCGCTCATCGCGCACGGCATCGGGCGCGGCGACCGCGTGGCGCTGTGGCTGCCCAAGTCGCTCGAGGCCGTGGCCGCGCTGTGGGGCGTCATGAAGGCGGGCGCCGCCTACGTGCCCGTGGACCCGGGCGCGCCACCCGCGCGGCTGGCGTGGATCGCGCGCAACTGCGCGGTGAGCGGGCTCGTCACGCGCAGCGACCGCGCCGCCGCGCTCGAGGAGGCCTTCGCCGGGCAGGCGCCCATGCGCGCGCTCTGGTACGGCGACGACCCCGCCGAGGCGCCGCGCGTGGCGGGACTGCCCGCCGTGCCCTGGCGCGCGCTCGCGGCCGAGGACGCGGAGCGCCCCGACGTGCCCGGCGGCGAGGACGACCTCGCCTACCTCCTGTACACCTCGGGCTCGACCGGCGAGCCCAAGGGCGTGGTGCACACGCACAAGAGCGCCCTGGCCTTCACCGAGTGGGCGGCCGACACCTTCGCGCTCACGCACGAGGACCGGCTCGCCAACCACGCGCCCTTCCACTTCGACCTCTCCACCTTCGACCTGTTCTCGGGCGCCCGGGCCGGGGCCGCGGTCCATCCCGTGCCCCCGCGCCTGTTCGCCTTCCCCGCCGCGGTCGCGAAGAGCTGGTGCGCGCAGCGCCTCACCGTGTGGTACGCCACGCCCAGCACGCTCACGCTGTTCCTGACGCGCGGCAACCTCGCCGCGCTCGACCTGTCGGCCGTGCGCGTGCTGCTCTTCGCGGGCGAGGTCTTCCCCGTCAAGTACCTGCGCCAGCTGATGCGGCTCGCCCCGCAGGCGCGCTTCGCCAACCTCTACGGGCCCACCGAGACCAACGTCTGCACCTGGTACGACGTGACCTCGATCCCCGCCGAGGACCGCCCGCTGCCGATCGGCGTGCCCTCCTGCGGCGACGAGTGCCTCGTGCTGGACGAATCACTGCAGCCCGTGGCCGAGGGCCAGACCGGCGAGCTGTGGGTGACCGGGCCCACGCTCATGATGGGCTACTGGGGCGCCGAGGAGCGCACCGCGCAGGTGCTGCGCAGGCTCGAGCTGGCCGACGGGCCCGCCTACCGCACCGGCGACATCGTGCGCTGGCGCCACGACGGCACGCTCGAGTTCCTCGGGCGGCGCGACCACCAGGTGAAGACGCGCGGCTACCGCGTCGAGCTGGGCGAGATCGAGACCCGGCTCACCGCCCACGAGGCGGTGGACGAGGCCGTGGTGGTCGCCGTGCCCGACGAGGAGATCACCAACCGCCTCAAGGCCGTGGTGGTGCTGAAGCCCGGCAGCACGGTCGGCGAGGCCGACCTGAAGCAGCACTGCGCGCTGACCCTGCCCCGCTACATGGTGCCCGAGTCGATCGAGTTCCGCGCCGGCCTGCCGCGCACCAGCAGCGGAAAGGTGGACCGCCGCGCGCTGCAGGAGTCGTCCACAACGGGAGCCTGAGCCCGCGCGGCCCGCGCCCCCTCACCCATCACCTGTACCGAGCCCGACCCATGACCTCGACCGAAGCCGCCATCCACGAGTTCCTGACCAAGGACGTCTTCTACGACCAGGACCTGAGCGGGCTGAAGCCCGGGGACTCGCTGCTCGAGCGCGGGCTGCTCGACTCGCTCGCCATCCTCAAGACCGTGACGTTCTGCGAGGAGCAGTTCGGCGTCACCATCCCCGACGTCGAGGTGCTGCCCGACAACTTCGAGAGCATTCAGGCCATCGCCGCGCTGGTGGAGAAGCAGCGGGGGAAGTAGTGGCGGGGAGTGTGGCGGGCGATCGGGGCGGGGGGCGGCCGGCCCCCCGCCCCCCGCTCACACCCTGAGCGTCGCCTGCACCGTCTCGAGCGTGGGCACCTTGCCGCCGCGCACGCGCTCGAGCGCCTCCTCGTAGAGCCGGTCGTAGCCGTCGGCGCTGGCGCGCCACGAGAAGTCGCGGCCCATGCCGTTCTTCTGCAGGGCCTCCCACAGCTCCGGCTGCTTCTGGATGGCGAGCGCGCGCTTCAGCGCCCCCACCATGGCCTCGGCCTCGTAGGGCTCGAACAGGAACCCGGAGCCCTCGCGCGTGGCGATGTCGAACTCCTCCACCGTGTCCACCAGGCCGCCGGTCGCGCGCACCACGGGCACGGTGCCGTAGCGCAACGAGTACATCTGGTTGAGGCCGCAGGGCTCGTAGCGCGAGGGCATCAGGAAGATGTCGGCGCCGGCCTCGATCAGGTGCGCGA
>Ga0315295_10002823_pt1 | contig 14683 bp, 12 predicted proteins | sample YL17G14_0_MG_FD_204453 | JGI IMG/M metagenome (GOLD analysis project Ga0315295, IMG submission 204453) | Sediment microbial communities from Yellowstone Lake, YNP, Wyoming, USA - YL17G14_0 | ecosystem: Environmental > Aquatic > Freshwater > Lake > Sediment | place: USA: Wyoming | collected...
TCGATGCCCAGGTAGTCGAGCACGGCCTGCCCGCCGTTGCGCACCTGGCCCTTGTCCCACTCGTGAATCTCGAGCAGGCCGAAGGCGCGCTCCACGACCATGATGGCGGGCGTGCAGCTGGTGGCCTTGAGAGCCACGTCCATCAGGCGGTTGATGATGAGCCCCGGGGCGGTCTCGATGAACAGCGAAGCCACGCCGGCCACGGGCAGGAAGCCCCGTGCCGTGGTGCCGATGAAGGCGGCGAGCTGCGGCTGCAGGTCGTCGAGGAAGATATAGGTGCGCAGGGTGACGTCGGCCATGGGCGCACACTAGCCCGGCCGGGGCGGGGGCGTCAACGGGGTGTGACGGGGCCGGCCGCGGAACGGCGCCCGCTGCGGGAGGGGGCGTCCCCGGCAGGGGACCGCTGCCCGCGGGGATCCCGCGGTCTACCGCCCGATGCGCGCCAGCGCCTCGCGCGCGAGGGCCGCATCCGCGGTGTCGCGCAGGGCGCGGCGGTAGGCGCGTCGGGCTGCGGCCGCATCGCCCAGCAGCTCGAGCGCTGCGCCTTGGCGCAGCGCGAGCCCGGGCGTGGCGGGCGCCAGGCGCTCGACCCGGTCGAAGTGCGCGAGTGCTCCACGGGCGTCGCCGCGGGCGAGCGCGAGCAGGCCGAGCCAGAGGTCGGCGCGTGCGTTCCAGGGCGAGCCTTCGCGCGAGCGCTCCAGCTCGGCCGCCAGCGCGTGCCCGAGCACGGGATCCGCCAGCGCGCGGGCCGCGAGCGCGCCCATCTCGGCGTACTCGGGGCTCATCACGGTGTAGGCGCGTGCCGCGGCCACGGCGGGGCAGTGGTCGCGCCGCACGAAGAGCAGCCCCGCGTCGTCGGCGAAGACCAGCGCCCAGCCGGGCCGGTGGAAGAGGAAGCCCGCGAGGTGGTCGGCCGGGTCCATGGGGGGCTCGAGGATGGCGTGCGTGAAACCCCGCTCGGCGAGCAGCGTGTCGAGGGCCGCGGGGTCGAGCCGCGCGCGCACCAGCCGCGAGCGCAGCTCCGCGCTGCCGAGGTTGCGGGTGTCCTGCAGCGGCAGGTGGCGCTCGCCGCGCGCCCACAGGATGTAGCCGCCGTACCACGAGGTGTTGAGCACGGGCCCCTCGATCCCGAGCGAGTCGGCCAGCGCCACGGCCCGCACCGGCACCGCGTCCTCGAGGGGCGCGATCCCGGGCGGGAAGTACTTCGCGTCCGCCACGAGCCAGCCGACGCCCGCGAGGGCGGCCAGCACGGCGAGGGTGGCGGCCAGCCGGCCGGCGAGCGTCGCGGCGCCCGTGTCGCGGTCTGTCGCGCCCCGCGGCTCCGCGGCGCCCTGGCCGCCGGCCGTCGCGCTCCGCTGCGCCCCGGCGCTGGCCGCCGCGCCGCGTGGCGCGCGCGCCGCCCAACCCGCCGCCAGCGCGGCGGCCAGCGCCGGCAGGGCCACGAGCGCGCCCAGGGCGCGGAAGCGGAACGAGGCGAGTCCGCCCGCGAGGGCGGCCAGCGCGGCGAGCGTGAGCGGGGGCGAGGCGCGCCACGCGCGCCGCGCTCCGAGCGCCGCGGCCGCCAGCGCCAGCGCCACGAGCGCGGTGTAGGGCTGCGCGCGGTCCTCGCCCCAGCTCCAGGGCCTCAGCTCCTCGATGGTCGCCATCATGGGATCGGCGCGCACGTCCCGCATCAGGCGCAGCGAGAGCGCATCGAGCGGCCGCGGGCTCACGGCCCCCGCGGCGTAGAGCGCCAGCGCGAGCGCGCCCCAGCGCAGCGCGCGCCGCCGCGCGGCGGTCTCGCGGCGCAGGGCCTCGAGCGCGGCGTAGAGCACGGCCACCAGCGGGCCCAGGATCCAGCCCGGGTGCAGGTTCGCCCACACGGCGGAGATGGGGACGAGCCACCACGACCGGTCGCGTCCCCCGCGGCGCGCGCGCTCGAGGACGAGCAGGACGAGCAGCACGAGCGCCACGGTCACCTGCTCGGGGCGGGCCGCCAGCCGGGCGCGCACCACGGCCAGCACCAGCGGGGCCACGAGCGCGGCGGCGGCCAGGCCGGCACCCGACCCGGCCGCGGTGGGCATCCCGCGCGCCAGCCCCAGCGCGAGCGCCATGGCGAGCCCCGACCAGGCGGCGCGCCACAGGGCCACGCCGAGGTCGCCCGCCAGGAGGCGCGCGAGGTAGAGCGCCACGTGGAAGAGCCACTCGCCCAGCCACGGCCACTGGCCCAGCGCGGCGAGGCACCAGGATTCGGTCGCCGGCAGCCCGTGGCTCACGATGGAGCGGCCGGCCGCGAGGTGGAACCAGAAGTCGCGCTCGCGCGTGCCGTAGAGCGCGAGCAGGGCGGCCAGCAGCACGAGCAGCGCCTCCGCCGCCAGGCGCGTGCGCGTGTGCGGGTTCCCGGGCGCGCCGGCGTGGCCGCCCGCGGCCCTCGCGGGTCCGCGCGTCACAGCTCCGCCAGTCTCTGCCACAGCGACTCCACCTCGGCGCGCAGGCGCTCGTACTCGGTGACCAGGTCGCGCGCCCGCGCGCCGTCCTGGTAGACCTCGGGGTCGGCCAGCAGCGCCTCGAGCCCCCGCATCCTCTCCTCGCGCTTCTCGATGTCCTTCTCGATGCGCTCGAGCTCGCGCTGGCGCTTGCGCCGCTCGGCCTGCGTGCGCCGGGCCTCCTCGTGTGCCGCGGCCCCGCGCCGGGCCTCCTTCGCGGTCGCGCCCGCGCCGGTGGACCGCGTACCGGTGAGCGGGCGTGCCGGCGCCCGGTCCGGCACGCCCGCACCCGGCCCCGGCGGCGCCACGGCGGCCTGCGCCTCGCCGGCCGCCCGCGCCAGCCTCGCCGCCTCGTAGTCGTCGTAACCGCCCGGGTAGAGCGTCACGCGGCCGTCGCTCACCTCCAGCACGCGCGTGGCGAGCCGCGCCATGAGCGAGCGGTCGTGGGTGACCACGAGGACCGCGCCAGGGTACTGGACCAGCGCGTCCTCCAGCACCTCCTTGCCGGTCAGGTCGAGGTGGTGGGTGGGCTCGTCGAGCAGCAGCAGGTTGGCGGGCTCCATCAGGATGCGCGCCAGGGCCACCCGCTGGCGCTCGCCGCCCGACAGGACGCGCGCCAGCTTGAACACGTCGTCGCCGCTGAACAGGAAGCTTCCGAGCAGCGAGCGCAGCCGCGGACGCCACTCGGGCGGTGCCACGGCCTCGAGCGATCCGAGGACGGTGGCCGTGCCGTCCAGGGTCTCGGCGGCGTGTTGCGCGAAGTAGGCCAGGCGGGTCTGCGGCATGGTCTCGCAGGCGCCGCGCCGGGGCAGGAGCTGGCCCGCGAGCAGGCGCAGCAGCGTGGTCTTGCCCGCGCCGTTGGCGCCCACGATCGCGAGCTTCTCGCCGCGCCCCACCTCGATCGAGGCGCCGGCGAACACGTCGGGCCCGTCGTAGCCGAACGCCGCCTCGCGCAGGCGCACCAGCGTGCGCCCGGCGTGCGGCGGCTCGGGGAACTGGAAGCGGATGCCGCGCGGCCGGCGCGGCAGCACCACGCGCTGCGCCTGCAGGCGCTCGATCATCTTGCGCTTGCTCTGGGCCTGGGTGGCCTTGGTGTTCTTGGCCCCGAAGCGCTCGACGAAGCGGCTCAGCTGGGCGATGCGCTTCTCGACCTGCTCGTTCTGCGCCGCGATGCGTTCGCGCCGGACCTCGCGCTCCTCGAGGTAGCGCGTGAAGCTCATGGGGTACGGGGTCAGGCGCGCGGAGTCCAGCTCGTGCACCTCGTCGGCCACGCGGTCCAGGAACACGCGGTCGTGCGACACCACGACCAGCCCGCCGTGGAAGTCCTCGAGGTAGTCCTCGATCCACTCCATGGCCGGCAGGTCGAGGTGGTTGGTGGGCTCGTCGAGGAAGAGCAGGGTGGGATCGGTGAGCAGCAGGGCCCCGAGCGCGGCGCGCATGCGCCAGCCGCCGGAGAACTCGGCCAGCGGGCGGTCCTGGTCGCGCCGCGAGAAGCCGAGCCCCGAGAGCACGCGGCGCGCCTCGGGCTCCAGCGCGTGCTCGTCGGCCAGCTCGAGGTGGTGCTGCAGCTCGCCTCCGCGCTTGAGCAGGCGCTCCAGGCCCGGGTCGTCGGGGGCGATGCCGGCGAGGCGCTGGTGCAGGGCGTCCAGCTCCTCGCGCATGGCGAGCAGGTGGCGGTGGGCCTCCATGGCCCGCTCCAGCACGGTGCCGTCGTAGCGCTCGGCCGCCTCCTGGGGCAGGTAGCCGATGCGCGTGCCGCGGGCCAGCACGCGGGTCCCGGACTCGGGCGTCAGCTCGCCGAGCATGAGGCGCAGCAGGGTGGTCTTGCCGGTCCCGTTGGGCCCCACGAGGGCGCAGCGGTCGCCGGGGGAGAGCACCCAGTCCACATCCTGGAAGAGCACGCGCTCGCCCACGGCATAGCGCACGCCCTGCAGCTGGATCATCGCTCAACCCACTCCAGTCGTTGACACGCCCCGGGACCATCCGGATAATCGGGGTCGCTCCGGCATCCTCTGACCCGGCTCACGGCACGTCGGCCGGCCCGGAAAGGACCACGCTCTGCACCGCCTTCCCCGACTCGCCCCCGCCCTCGTGGCGCTCCTCCTCGCGGTCGTGCTCGCGCTCCCCGCGAGTGCCGCCTGGATGGTGCCGGGGATGCCCTGGCGGCCCAAGGACTTCTCGCTGATCAAGCATGACGGTCTGTACCACCTCTTCTACATCCGGCACAACCTGAACCTGCCGGACGACTCGACCGAGGCGGACCTCGGCCACGCGGTCTCGGCGGACCTCTGGCACTGGTCGCAGCTGCCGCCCGTCATCCCCACGCGGCCCGGGGCCTGGGACCGGACCCACATCTGGTCGCCGCATGTGGCCGAGCAGGACGGCGTGTTCTTCCTCTTCTACACCGGCGTGATCGGCCTGCCGGGCTCCTACAGTACCTACCAGCGGATCGGCGTGGCCACCTCCACGGACCTCATGCAGTGGAACCGCGTGGACCTGCCCGTCTACTCCTGCCCGGACGTGCCGTGGACCGTGTGCGACTCGCTGCTGCCGGTCACCGCGTTCCGCGACCCGTTCGTGATGCGCGACCCGGCCCACCCCGGCTCGTGGCTCATGTACTACAGCACGTACCCGGCCTCCGATTCCACGGGGATGGTGGTGGGCATGGCCTCCTCCGGCGGTGACCTCACGCAGTGGAGCGACCTCGGCCCGCTGTGGATCACGAACCGGGCCTACACCTACAGCGCCGTCGTGGAGTCGCCGCACCTGTTCTCGCACGCCGGGCTCTGGTACCTGTTCTACACCACCAACGCCGGGCAGCCCATCACGTTCAGCACCGGCCCCGACCCCGTGGGCCCGGTCTCGTCGTGGACCTACCGCGGCCGCCTCAGCACCATGCTGGGCTACGACACGCAGGCCTGGATCGCCTCGGAGCAGCTCCGCGACGGGCTGGTGGACTACTTCGGTTACGCCATCGCCGACCGCATCGACATCAAGCGCATGGTGTGGGGAGCGGACTGGCGCTTCAGCCTGACGCAGCCCGATTTCATGCACGTCAGGAAGGTCGGCTGGAGCCGGACGCACGCGGGCCACGGGGACACCCTCGTGCTCTCGGTGGTGGCCGCGAGCTGGAACGGCAGCTTCACCGTGCTCGAGGGGCTGCGCCTGCGGAGCGACGGCTCGCAGGTGCCGGTGGACCTCGCGCGGCTCGGGCTGCCGGCGTACCTGCCTCTGACCGCGGACACGACGCGCTTCACGTGGGTGGCGAGGTGCGAGCCCGAGCCTACCGACACGAGCGGCACGATGAAGCTGCTCGTACGCACCCGGGACCAGACGGCGATCGCGCCGCTGCTGACCGTGGACCCCGCGCCGCCGCCCGAGCCGCCGGCCGAGGACGCGCCGCCCGAGCTCGAGGACCGCATCCGCGGCGGCGGCATCCTCTTCCGGGCGCTGCCGACGGCGTTCCCCGGCGCGGGGCGGGCCATGCTGGTGCAGCTGGAGCGGTCCGCGCCGAGCCGGCTGGACGTCTTCGACCTGCAGGGGCGGCGCGTGCGGAACCTGGTGGACCGCGAGCTTCCCGCGGGCGCCACGGTGGTGCCCTGGGACGGGCGCGACGCCGGGGGCGCGGCGCTCATGCCGGGTGTGTACCTGGTCCGGCTCGTGACGCCCGGCGCGCAGCGCACCGTCCGCCTCGTGCTGGTCCGCTGACCGACGCGCCCCCGGCGCGCCGCCTCAGCCGGCCAGGCTCTCGGGGTTCAGCCCCTCGAGGTCCGGGACCACGAAGCGGCCGTCCTTGCGGACCAGTTCCCCGTCGAACCAGATCTCCCCGCCGCCGTGTTCGGGGCGCTGGATGAGCACCAGGTCCCAGTGGATGCGGGACTGGTTCCCGTTGTCGGTGGCCTTGTACGCCTGCCCGGGCGTGAGGTGCAGCGACCCGGCGATCTTCTCGTCGAAGAGGGTGTCCTTCATCGGCTCCAGGATGAAGGGATTGAAGCCGAGCGAGAACTCGCCCACGTAGCGCGCCCCCTCGTCGGTGTCCAGCAGCGCCTGCAGCCGGTCCGCGGGGTCTCCCGCGGCCTTCACGATGCGGCCGCCCTCGAAGGTGAACGAGAGACGCTCGTAGGTCGTGCCCAGGTAGACCGAGGCGGTGTTGTAGGTGATGACGCCCTCGACCGAGTCGCGCACCGGAGCGGAGTAGCACTCGCCGTCGGGCAGGTTGCGCCGCCCCTCGCACGGCATGGCCCCGATCCCCTTGATGCTGAAGCTCAGGTCGGTGCCGGGGCCCTTGATCCGGACGCGGTCGGTGCGGCCCATGCGCTCCGTGAGGGGCACGATGGCCCCGGCCATGCGGCCGTAGTCGAGCGTGCAGACCCGGAAGAAGAAGTCCTCGAACTGCTCGGTGCTCATGCTGGCCTGCTGGGCCATCGAGGGCGTGGGGTAGCGCAGCACCACCCACTTCGTGTGGTTGACGCGCTGTTCCAGGTGCACGGGCTGCTGCAGCAGGCGCGTGTAGCGGTCCGTGATCTCGGGGGAGAGGTCCGAGAGCTCGGAGACGTTGTGGGCGCCACGCAGCGCAACGTAGGCCTGCACCTTCTTCATCTGGAACAGCTCGATCTCGGCCTGCAGCCGGACCTGGTCGTCGCTGCCGCCCGCGAGCAGCGAACGCGTGACCTGGTTGTCGCGCAGGAAGACGATGGGCAGGCCACCCGCCCGGTAGACCTCGTCCACCACGTCGAGCACGAGGGCGTCGCGGATGTCGAAGGCCTCGATGAGGACCACCTCCCCGGGCTGCAGCCGAGTGGAGTGGCGGACGATCACCTGGGCGAGCTTGGCGGTGCGCGGGTCGCGCATGGGACTCCTCCGGGCGGGTGGGGTGACCGGGTGCGTGTGCGGCGGCCGAGGACCATAACACAGCGGTCCGCACGCGGGCCGCTCCCGGGGCATCGGGCGGGTCCCGGCGCGGCGCTCCGCGCCGGGCGCGGTTGGACCGCTGGCCCGGGCCTTCGCTATACTGCGTGGCGTCGGCACGCTGAGACACCACCGCGCCGAGGAGGAGACCCCATGGCGGATTGGGACGTCATCGCCAAGCAGCGCCTGACCGAGGACTGGGCCACGCTGCGCTCGGCCTACGTGCCCCTGAACCAGGCGATGCGGCGGACGGTGGAGTTCCTCGACAAGGACTCCGGCAGCTTCGCCGAGCTGTTGGTGGTGGCGCGCGAGCGGCTCGACGGCACCCTGAAGAACCTGAGCGCCCTGTGCGACCGGCGCTCGCCCTGGGTGCGTCTGGAGGCCATCCGCAACCTGCGCGTGCTGGCCACCGGCATCAAGGGCGCGGCGGACGACGATCCGCGCGCCCTGCTGCGCTTCCAGTTCGCGCTCAGCGAACTGCTCATGAACGTCTGGAAGGACGCCCCGACCGAGGCCCGGGTGGCCGAGAACCTCGTGCTCGTGGGCGAGCTGGACTTCTGGTTCGGCTGCGACTGCTGCGCCGTCGGCACGCTGAGACCCGCGCGGCCCGACGATCCGCCCGACCTCACGCGCGGCCGCGAGGTGCGGATGGTGTGGGAGATGGACGCCCTGTTCGCCTGGACCCTCGACGAGTTCGAGGACTACCTCGCGAGCGAGCGCTACTCCCTGCCCACGACCCCCCGCATGGCGGCGACCGAGGAGCTGGGCCTGCCGGTCGTGGACGTCCCCTCCGAGTCGCTGCGCCGGTGCGGCGAGCTCTTCGGCGGGCAGGGTGGCGGGCTCTTCGTGCCGCTCGACCTGAAGTACCTCGAGCTGACGGGCTGAGCTGAGCGCACCGCTCCGAGTGTCATCGCCCGGTCCGCGAGGGCCGGGCGATCTCGTTTGCCACGATGCGGGACCCCGCGTTCGGCGGGACGCAACCGCCCCCGTCACGGCTGCGTCAAGAACGCAGGTCCCGGGACGTTCGCCCGCACCCGCGGTCCGCAGAGGGTATCTGAGGAACTACGAGTGGACCGGCGGACCCGCCGGCCTGGCTCTTCGATCCCGCAAGGAGGGACTTATCTCATGAAGCGCTTCCTGATCCTGCTGGTCCTGGTCGTGCTCTCCGTCACCGCAAGCCAGGCCCTCGCCGCCGGCCAGAAGGCGAAGCCCGCCGCCCGGGCCGCCACCCTGAAGGGCGAGATCGTGGACTTGGGCTGTTACCTCGGCCACGGCGCCAAGGGGGCGGAGCACATGGGCTGTGCGAGCAAGTGCATCGCCGGCGGCATGCCGATGGGGCTGCTGACGGCCGACGGCAAGCTCTACCTGCTGACGCTCGACCACGAGAACGCCGACCCCTACAACAAGTGCAAGGACCTGGCAGCCGCCACCGTCGAGGTGAGGGGCCAGTTGATGGAGCGCAACGGCATGCTCGCGCTCGACGTCACGGACGTGAAGCCGGCGAAGTAGCTCGACGGGAGCGATCGCGGGTGGGAGGCTCCGACCCCCACGCGTCTTCGTCCGGCGGCCGATGATGCGTCCTCTGGTGCTGGGTCTGCTGGCGCTCGCGCTCGCGGGAGGCTGCGCGGCCTGGCCGCCGGTGCCGACCCCCGCGGAACGCGGGCGGCGCCTGGCCGAACGCGCCGGCTGCTTCGCCTGCCACGGGCCGGAGGGGCGCGGGGGAGTGCCGAACCCGGGGCGCGTGGATCGCACGGTGCCCGGCTTCACGGGTGACGTGATGATGTTCGCGCGCGATTCGGGGGCGCTGCGCGAATGGATCGCGGACGGCGTCCCGGCCGCGCGCGCGCGCAGCATCTCCTGGCGGGAGCAGCGCGACCGCGGCGCCTTGCGCATGCCCGCCTTCAGGAGGCGCCTGAGCCCGCGCCAGATCGGGGATCTGGTGGCCTTCGTCGAAGCGTCGGCCGGACGGCCGGAGCCCCCGGCCCCGCTCGCGCGACGGGGGCTGGAGCGGGCGCAGGCGCTGGGGTGCACCGGCTGCCACGGAGCGGGCGGCAGGCTGGAGCGTCCGAACCCGGGCTCCTTCCGGGGCTACGTGCCCGCCTGGGATGGCCGGGACTTCCCGGAGCTCGTCAGGGGCCGCCAGGAGTTCCAGGAGTGGGTCGAGCGGGGCGTGAGCGGGCGCTTCGAGCGGAATCCCGCGGCTCGGCTCTTCCTCGCGCGTGGCGCGGTGAAGATGCCGGCCTTTGCCCGGCACCTCGCACCCGGGGACACGGACGCCCTGTGGGCCTACATCACGTGGCTGCGTTCCCGGGCGCCGCAGTGAGGTACCGCCGCTTCGCTCAGCGGCGGGTCTTCTTCGCGGCGCGGGCCTTCTCGGCCTTCTTGCGCGCGGACTTCCGGGCGCGCCTGCGGTGCAGGCGATGCTTGAACGAGGTCATGGGACTCCCGATGGGCTCGAGGGATGGTGGGAACGGCCCCCGCAATCTAGCGGAGTGGGGCACGCTCCGCAACAGAGCCCCGGACGCGTAAGCCCGGCTCGTCGGAGCCGGGCTTCCAGCCGGTGCGCGGACGACTCAGGCGGCGCGCTGCGTGAGCACGCGCTGGGCGAGCACTTCCGCCGCGGGACCCGCCTTGATCTCGGCCGCGGCCGAGGTGACCACGTAGGCGCGCAGGTTGTTCGTGCCGCCGTCCGCGGGGAACATGAAGAACCCGTCGCGCTCCGGCGAGTAGGTGAGCGAGTAGCCGCAGAGCAGCTCGCCGTCCGGGAAGCGCACCGCCAGCTTCTTGCCCTGGGCGGTCTCGCTGGGGGCCTCGAGGAAGCCCTTGAGGTCTCGCCGCGCGACATTGCCCTCGAACTCCTTCACGAAGAACAGGGCCTTGATCTGCTTGGTGCGCACCTCGACCGCCGCACCGCCCTCGAGCGGGAAGATGTGGAAGACGGGGCGGTTGGGGAAGAAGTCCCGTGTCGTCCCCTTGACGAGCTTGCCGTTCAGCAAGTGTGCGACGACGCGGTTGCCATCGGCCATCGGGTTCTCCTTCTGCGAGCGGCGTGGGGCGGTGCCCCGGCTGGGGGCCGAAAGCCGGTCCCTGCTTCAGTCATCGGCAGGGGGCGTGGGGGGCTTGAGCCCGCCCGGGGCTCGCCGGACAGCTTGGAAGCGCTCGAGGCGGCCGGGGTGACCCGGCCGCCTCGACTGGAGGTGCGCCTGCGGCGATCGGACTCAGCGTCCGCCGTGCCCGCCGCCCTGGTGGTGGCAGCGGTTGATGCACTGCTGGCGGCCCATCTGGATCCGGCTGACGGCCTGCTCGTGCCGGATCTCCTCCGTGGCCAGGCAGACGGGGTCGCCGTTGCACTGCTTGACGAGTAGCACGTGCTGGTCGGCCTCCGCGGCCATCAGGCCGTTGAAGACCTGCTGGCATGCCGAGATGCACTTGTCGGGCCTGGCACACTCGAGGTCGACGCCGGTGAGGCGTTCGCCGACCATCCGGCACTGCGTCAGGCTCAACGCCGTGGCGATCAGCAGGACACCGAGTCCAAGGAAGGCGGATCGACGGCGCAGACGTGCGACGGTGTGGGCAAGGTGCATGTGATCCTCCAGTTCAGTGCATCGGCCGCACGGACCTCGTCCGGCAGCCGCAGCTCGTCTGCACCTTCCCTGGCGACCACGCCCGGATCCCGCCCTGACCGGGCTTTGGCAGTCCTCCTCGCTCAGAGCGAGTGGCCGAGGCCGACGCCGATGCTCAGGCTCTCCATGTTGAGCAACGCGGCTCTCAACCGGATCCCGTAGGGGGCCGGGACCGCGACGCCGAGATTCCACTTCTCGGTGTCGTATTCGAGCTGCGCCGCCAGCATGCGCCACGGCGACAACTCCACGGCCCCGAAGGTGCCGAGGAGAGTCCGGCGCCCTGCCTCCAAGACGTCGAAAGCATACCCCATCGAGAGCCTTCCTTGCACCTGTCCGATGCGATACGGCAGTCCCGTCACGGCATAGGTCGAGTGGAAGCGGCGGGTACCCTTGGCGTCCTCGATGCCGAGGGCCAGCCCCGGCCTGCCGGGCCGGGGTTCCAGGAGGCGGAGTCGTCCGCTCGCCATGTAGTCCGTGTCCGTCAACTCGCTCTCGGGCACGATGTCCTGGAAGGACTTGTAGCCGGGGATCCTCGTCACGCGGGCCGAGACCTCAACCCGCGGAAGGAAGCCCATGGTGGCGTAGAAGACCTCGTTGTCGTGCTGTCCGCGGTGGTCGTAGGCCCACTTGCGGGGGATGCGGCTGTAGCCGGCCTCGATCCTGCGATCGCTCAGGACCCCGGCCCAGGGAGTGTTCATGAAGCCCGTCATCCCGGACAGGTTGATGAGGTCCGGCACGGGGCGCTCGACGGGCCGGCGCCGGGCAGGGTCGGGGAAGGGCAGGCCCTTCGCCTGGGCGAAACGACCCAGATTCGCCTCCAGCGACGCCTCGTCGAGCTGCCTGAGATAGTCCTGGCGCGAGGCCACGCCGGTCACGTCGAACCCCACGAGGCTCGATCGGCTGCGGTAGTCGATGGCGAAGCGCTCGACCGGCTGCAGACGCACGGCGCGGCCTCCGCTGCGCACCGCGGGGGGGACGGGGAGCACGAGCCGGATACCGACGACGTTCTCGCCGGCCGCGCGCAGCCCGAACAGGGCGATATCCACGTCGCCCATGGCGCGGCGGACCTCCAGCTCGACGCCCCGATCGCCGTAGAGGAAGCGGGCGGCGCGCCCGCGCACCGTGACATCGAGCCCCGGCCGCCAGGAGACCGCCCCGAAGCCGGTCCAGTGCGACGGATCGGAGTACTCCGTGCCCTCGGGCCCGAAGGCGAGGAACCCGGTCACGTCGGCCTGCGCGTCGAGCAGGAGCCGTCCGCCGGCCAGGGGTCGGGCGAGTCCCGCCGAGGCCCCGTACCGGTTGTCGCCGAAATAGCCGCCGTCGAGCGACAGCAGGCCCGCGTACGGGAGCCACAGGAACTGCTCGAGGGCCAGGGGCCCCGGCCGCACCTGGTCCACGTCGGGGTGGAATACGTCCGGCTCGAAGTCGTCCCGCAGCGGGATGACGAGTGCGGCCCGGGCCAGCGCCCCGGGCCACGGCGTGTAGCGGAGCATGGGCTGAATCTGCAGGCGATAGAGCACCGGGTCGAAGATGCGCCCCAGTTCGTAGTCGAACAGCACGCCCACTACGACATCCAGGCTGTGCCAGGTCGGGCGGGCGACCGGGGTGGCTGGGCCATGGGGGAAGCCGGGGTCGCAGGGGTAGAGGACTCGGAAGCGCGAGACCTCGGGCGACTCCAGGACGCGGAGCGCACCGAAGGCGACCGAGGGAGCGTCGGGCGGGACGTCCAGCTCCACCCGATCCGGTCCGGGCTCTGTCTCGCGACGCACGGCCGCGGCGGTGAGCCCGAGTCGCTCCTCGAAGCCCGTCACACTCGTGCCGAGCGCCGCCTCGACCCGGCCGAGCGCCTCGGCGCTGTGCCGCCAGCGCCGGTTCTCGTAGGCGACCCGCAACTCGGCCTGCGTGCCGCCCACGGCGACGTTCTCGAAGCCGAGACGGACGAGGTGCTGCTCGGCGCCGGCCATGGCCCCGCGTCCGGCATCCTGGACGCCGGATGAAGCGGAGCGCGGGCCTTGCGCTGCTGCGGCCGTGGCAGTTGCGCTCCCGGTGGCGGTCGCGCCGGCGAGTAGCACGAGCGTGAGTAGGGCGCCGCGTCGGGCGCGCGCGAAGATCGGTCGCATCCGGCCTCGGGACAGGGGGGTGGTGCGGAACAGGGCGTGGAGTCTAGCACAGGGCTCGCTCGCGCCGTCGGCGCCGCAGGGGCAGTGTGGTGCGTCAGTCAAAATGACCCCCCTTAACGCGTCAGTGATTATGTCCCCCCATGGACCTCTATCTCATGGGCAACCGGGACGGCCGGCGGCTGGGCCTGATTCAAGCCGCACTGCAGGGGCGGATCACGAACGGTGAGGGGGCCGAGGCCCTGGGCCTGAGCGTGCGACAGTTCAAGCGGCTGCGCAGCCGGGTGCGGCGGTTGGGTTCCAAGGGGCTGTTCCACGGGAACCGGGGGCGGACCTCGACCCGGCGGCTGCCGGAGCGGACCCGCCAGCGAGTGCGAGAGCTGCTCACCGGTGAGGTCAAGGTGAACGACCACCACATCGCGGACCTGGTGACCGACGAAGGCTATCCGGTGAGCGCCGCCAGCGTGCGGCGCGAGCGCCAGCGCTTGAAGCTCCCGCCCAAGCAGCGCCGGCGGCTCAAGCGCTACCGCCGCCGCCGGGAGCGCGCCGCCCGCCGCGGCGCCCTGGTGCTGATCGATGGCAGCCCCTATGCCTGGTTCGAGGACGGCGGGGTGCGCTACAGCCTGCTCGGGGCGATCGACGATGCCACCGGGGAGATCCTCGCCCTCACCTTCCGGCCCACCGAGGACCTGCACGGCTACGTCGTGCTGCTGCGCGACCTGATCCGCGCCCACGGGGTGCCCCTGGCGCTCTATGGCGACCGCAGCGCCATCCTCATCCGCAACGACGCCTCCTGGACCCTGGCCGAAGAACTCGCCGGCCGCCAGATGCCCACTCAGTTCGGGTGCATGCTCGAGGAGCTCGGTATCCGCTTCATCGCCGCCACCAGCCCGCAGGCCAAGGGCCGCATCGAACGCCTCTGGGGCACGCTGCAGGATCGGCTCGCCACCGAGTTGCGGCTGCTGGGACACGACACCCTGGCGGCGGCCGAGGCCTACCTGCCCCGCTTCAGTGCCCGTCACAATCAGGACCGGGCTTGCTCGCCGCGCGAGAGCGCCACGGCGTTCCGTCCCGCCCCGCGCGATCTGGACCGCATCCTGGCTTGCCGCTACGCCCGCGGGGTGGCTCGCGACAACACCGTCTCGCTCCCCGGCCGCTGGCTGCAGATCCCGCCCGGCCCGCGCCAGCGCTCCTGGCATCCCGCCCGGGTCGAGTTGCGCGAGTTGCTCGACGGCCGCTTGCTGGTCTTCCACCCGCGCCACGGGTTGATTGCCGAGCAACCCGCGCCCGGGGGGCCGTTCACGCTGGAGTCACGCGGGGCGCGGCGTGAGCGGCAGCGCCGCGCCCAGGCCAACGTCACGGGCTCGCTCGTCAGCCCGAAACGACCGCGCCCTCAACCCCAACCCCGGCGGCGCCAGACCGGAGTCGGCACCCTCACCCACATCCGGCGACCCGCTGCCGATCATCCTTGGAAGCGTCGCACAACCCCTAACCTCCCGCCCCGCGCGGCCGGAGCAGGGGGGACATGATCACTGACGCGTTAGGGGGACATAGTCACTGACTTGCGACA
>Ga0315295_10002824_pt1 | contig 14682 bp, 33 predicted proteins | sample YL17G14_0_MG_FD_204453 | JGI IMG/M metagenome (GOLD analysis project Ga0315295, IMG submission 204453) | Sediment microbial communities from Yellowstone Lake, YNP, Wyoming, USA - YL17G14_0 | ecosystem: Environmental > Aquatic > Freshwater > Lake > Sediment | place: USA: Wyoming | collected...
CTTGTTTGAGATGGCTCGCAAAATGAGTAATGGTAATCCAGTCAATGATGCGTCTGTTGTAAACATAATGTTCGAAGAGGTGGAGAATATTGAAGAAGACAAAGCGAGAAGCGTATGCCCTCCAACAAAGATGGAGACAGTTACACCATGATAACGGAAGAACAACAGGATGCTTTCAGTAAGTTTATTACTGTTATTAAAATAACAAATATGGACGAGAAGAAAATAGCTCTCGTTGAAACTCAAGAGAAAGGGACAGGAAGAAATGTGTGTTTAATTTGTTGCGTGATACATCCCAGCAAAGAAGATGAAATGTTCACAATAGTACCTATGGCAGAATTATTAGTAGACGATGACATAGACAGGTATGAGAGACCAAAATGAGCAAAACAAAATACAGCCGCTGTTCTACCTGCAAATTCTTTAAACCCAACACACCAAATGAAAAAGCCAGCTGTTCCAAGTATTCCAGTATGTTTTCGGCTGGTGGTAACAGAGCTTGTCAGTTTTATGAAAAAAGAGAGGAAAAAAAGAAAATGGCAAAGAAAAAAATTGTTAATGAGTCTAAAAGATTTAGTGATTTAAAACGCTATGAAGGTACCGTAAGCTCTAATTGTACAATGTGTGCTACAAAAGGTACAAAGACAGTACTAAGGCTTATTCCAAATACCAATAACTACGTATGTTCTACGTGTTGGGAAATATATGGTCATGGGGCTATTGAAGAGGTGGATGCTAAACCCAAAGTCGTTGAAGGTTCTGGAAGTCTTGATGACTTAATACGCTATAAGGATGCAGAAACTAACAAGTGTTCAATATGTGCCAAAAAATGGACAACAACACTCCTCAGACTTATTCCTAACACCAGGAACTACTTATGCCCTGAGTGTTGGGAGGAGTATGAAACACTTAAAGAAGGGTCTGCAGATGAAACAGAAGAGATTAAAGAACCCATCCCCCACAAACGCTACGTGGTTGTTGAAAGCCGATTATGTGTTCCTGGCTATATTAATAATGTGTATGTTCATGCCTTTTCAAACAAAGAAAAAGCAGTTGAGTTTATGGAGAACTATAGAGTAGAAGGATGTAGACTAATTGAAATATCTTCAGATTCCCCTATAGGCATAAAGGAATTTTCTCTTGGTTATAAAATACAAACCGGAAAAACTCGCACTTTGTAAAGGATTAACAATGAGCAACTTCAATGTCCTCACCTGCCTAGCTTGTGGTAAGAGAACGTTGTTTGAATTCATGCATTATCAAAAAACACACATTAACACGGCTCTTAAAAAAGGATGTGAGTGCGGTAAGAACGAATTTGTTATGACTGGATTTGCTAATTATGATAATGCTAAACAACTAGCCGCCATGCCTCTGAAGCCACAATTTAAGCTTATGTACCAAGCGTTAGAGAGTAAGCGTGAGGTCGTAAAGCTCGTGATAGAAATGATTGACACTCTAATGTCAATCGTAAAGAAAGCTGAGCTTAACGACGACACAGAGCCTTTAAAAGAAGTTGTGAAGTGGTTGAAGCACATGACTGTCCGTGATGCCAACGACCTACCAGAAGGACTATCTGATGGACCACCAAACCATGAAGCTAGTAGTGAACAACTATGACGGTCATGTCTCCATTATGGTCATAGAAAACGAGATGTGTATCGCTACTGCTGGTATGGACTTCATGACGGACAGTTGGTGGCTCGCTCGCGTTATGGTCAAACATCCCCACAGGAAAAAAGGAATAGGACGCCGTATGGTTGCTCTCTTAAAAGAGAACAATAATGGTTATCCTATCATCGTTTATCCTGGGGGGTATGACCTTACCAAAGAGGAACAGTTCGCCTTCTATGAACAATGTGGCTTCGTGAGAAAAACAGAACATTCGCTAGAATTACCAGTGTAGCAACTCTGCAAAACTGGAGGTGTTCTGTGTACAATGAATTCAAAGTACTTACATGTCTGGCGTGTGGAAAACGCTCGATGTATGCGCCAGGGTACGAAGGAAATCTCTGTATTCAGGTTAGGCACAAGAAAGGATGTGAATGTAAGGCAACGGATTATATCATCAGTCATACAGCTGATGCTGCTAGAGCTCGGAAGCTCACAGAAACCCCCTTACGCTCTGAATTCAGAAACATCCATGCGTTGTTACGTAGCAAGTTAAAGGTAATTGATTACTTCATGGACCTAATAAAGACTTGCAACGACGAAATCACAAAGGCTGAGATAGAAGGCAATCCAGCAGTTATAAAAGAAGTAGAAAACTGGTTAGGGGCTATAGGAATATCTGCTAACCAAGAAAGTAAGGAACAAAATGGATAAAACCAGCGAGAACAAAGATTTTATCGAAGTTAAAAGACAAGTGAAGACCTTCAAGATAAGAAGGTATTGTCAGTGTGGAGGAGAGTTTATCTTCAAATATTGTGAGTATGGCGTTGTGTATAAGTTCCATCATAGCTGTAAGGAATGTGGGAAAGAAACATGGTTTGATGATAGATATCCGGCAATTAATCATGAAGAAGTCAAAGAAGGAGTAGCCGTATGTCCACGCTAAAGTATCACCGAGACATGGCAGTTGCAGTATTCGGGGAAGAAAGCTCAGCGGTGAAATATTTGGATAAGAAGATTGCCGAATCCCCCAACGGCCCTAACGAGGAGGTGTTAGTTGACGAGAGACAAATCGTCTTTATGCTCATGAACCTTCACAACGAAGGAGAGCAGGTGGGAGATGAACTCTTCCAAAAATGACGGTATAAAGCAGCGTATATACGAGTGTAAAGGCTGCGGTAGCGTATGGATGGACGAAAGTATTCATGTAACACAGCGTTGTGGTATCTGTGGGTCGGCAAGGATTGTGGTAACAAAAGAGTTGCCTCCCATAATAGTGCACGAGATGTTACGCCGTAATTCATCTTATAACCTAGTTGACATAACTCAGATCGTTTCGGATTCCTCGGTTAGACTTTGGATGAGTAAGGAGGAATCAGTTGCTTACCTGTTTCAGAAACAAATCGAGCTGTTAACCACGCAGTACACCATTATGGAGACCCTAACTAAAAATGTTTGACCGAGTAACGAGAGGCCATCCTTGGTACTATTGGTTCAAACAAGGGAAAGAGATTACCGTTAACCGAGTAGTTCGAGATCATTCTGGAGGCTTATGGGTGTCTCAATACGGGCATTCAACCCAGATGAGAATTTGGTTGTTGGGGCATATGTGCCTTGGGCCTGTTGAGCCTCCTATGGAACGTCCTGAGCGTCCAGATAAGACGATTGAACTCGAAATCAAATTCCCGGAGGAGAAATGAGCACGGATGGCAAGAAGGAGAAAGATATGTCAAAGGGAGGTAAGAAACCCTTTAAGGTTCATCTAAGTAAGGGAGGTATTCCCTTGTGCGCCTGTGACGCACGTGTGAAAGACTTCTCACAGATGAACTATGTGTTAACAATGAAATTCGATGAAGTCACCTGCCGCAGCTGTAAGAATACCATAACGAAGTTAAGTAGGACTCAAGGTTATACTAGTGCTTAACTAGCTAGAAGCACTAGACAGTCAAAAAGTCATTTGCTATGGTAAAGGAGTTCGGAAACGAACGGTCCCTATTTGGCCGAGTGGGAAGGCAAATTCGTGCACGTAACCAAGGTTGGTTCGAATCCAACAATAGGGGCTAAAAGAAGAGAGGAACAGATGACAAACAAAACGCTCAACAACACCAATCCAGATGAACTCAAAGCCAACGTTCCGGATGCTCAAGTTTATGGAGACCCTGATACTTGGGTGTGCATCTGTAAAGCTTGGAGTAAAGAACAGGGTTGGATGAAGAGCACGAAAGCTTTGCAGCTTGGAGAAGGTATTCTTGTTCAAGTTAGTACTCAACAAGGAAACAACATCGCAGAAGCTCTCACATATGTTCCAGGTGCAATTATTCGAGAGCGACAAGATGGGACATATGAGATTTGGTGAAAAGTCGGGGATACAGTGTGAGCATACCGCACTCCCCAAGACTTAAGGCATGCGGGGGTTGTAGTTTGACCCAAAATTGCAAACTGACCGTGTAAATCCTCGGGGAGCGGGTGGGAGCCCCGCGTTATATCTGCTTTAAATCCAAACAAAAAAGAGGGAGAAATGAAAACACTGGAACAGGTCATGGTCTCGTACAAACAGAAGGCATTGGATGGTAGAGATATTCATAGACTTCTGGATTTCATATCAGAAGAGAAGTGGGAGAATTTTGGCTATTCTATTAAAGAAGAGGCCAAGGGTACACATGTTCCCCAAGAGTGGACAAGAGAAAATATTTTAGAACAACTAAAACATGATGTTTCATTTGGCTTTGAGAAAGCTCTTGACCAGCGAGGTCTTTCTGCTGACTTCATGTTTCGAGTGGTAAAGATGTGGAACTGGATTCTTGAGGAAGGACTTGAAGACTTCTCGGACGACGATTACGCTATGTATGGCCTACCCTTATTTAAAGCAACAGCGGTTAAGTACGGGTTTAATAATCCCATAGGTGAGAATTCTGGCAGTGAGAGCCAATATGATTGTGATTGAAGAGGAGCAAAAATGTCGAGGGTAGGGGAGGCCATTGAACAAGAGAGACAATTGGAAGAGCTCCTTAAGAAGATTTTATTCGTAGAATATACAATTGAAAAAGAAGAAGAGATATCCAAATATATCTACAGATATGACCAAAAAGAGAAATAATATGACAACGAATAAAAAAGTAGACGTAGGGGACATTGTAGTCGCCTACCTTGAAAGAGAAGGTTACCATGGTCTATATAATCCTGATGGTAAATGCGCGTGCTTGATTAAAGACATCGGAGCCTGTGAAAACCTTTATCAAGACTGTATCGCTGGATGGCTAGCTCCTTGTGATTGTGGCGAACATGATTGGCACATAACGAGTGACCGTGGTCCTCATGAAAACATGGGTAACAACAAAAAGGGAACAAAGGATACATCAATGGCAACAATGCGAGACACCATCGAAATCGTAGGTCCAGGCTGTCAGTTGCTCATCAATCAACAAGGAGAGTGTGTCGTCTTCTCTGTCGAGAGCTGGGGCGATGAAACAGATAGACGGATGTTCAGCCGTTTGGAGCTCGACCCCATGCAGGCAGACCGGTTATCTGGGTTCTTGTCGGGGTTGGCCTTGAAGGCTCAAGAACAGATAAATCAGAACGAAGGTGAATTTCGTCGCAGGGATGAATACGACCAGACAGAAGTAAAGATAGAGATAAAGCCTGAGTAATTTTATGCCGAGGTGGCGGAAGTTAAACGCAAAGGGTTAGTTTTGTGCAAGCACCGGATAAAAAATGACCATTTCGGTCCCCTTCCAAAGTTGTAGGTATCGAGTCCTACCCTCGGCTCTATTCATTAATCGCTAGTGATGCTATAAATGTCATAACCCTGACAGCCTCTTTTACTTTGAGCGGTACGAGGGCTGTTGGGGTTGTTGGGCCTTTGGCGCAATTGGTTAGCGCTCTCGGTTCATAACCGAGGAGTTCCCTGTTCAAGCCAGGGAAGGCCCACTGTTTGTTTGCCAGGGTGATGGAATGGTAGACATTGGAGACTTGAGCTATGAGCTGTTATGGTAAATGTCAAGTTTATGGTCCGTACTACAGAAAGGATGGACGTCAGCACGTGGTGCTGTATTTTCCGGATTATACTCGACAAGTCGTATCGTATCCTCGTTATATAATGGAAACGTTTCTTGGAAGACGTCTATCCGTTAATGAGGATGTCCACCACAAAAACGGTGATTACACAGATAACCGTTTGAAAAATCTACAAGTAATAGACCATGCTAAGCATTGTCATGACCACAACCCAGGACGGAAACCAGCACGGGTTAAATGTGTGTGGTGTGGAAAAACTTTCGTACTTTCCCGCGTCCAACAGAGTAATCGAGTGCAAAATAGTAAAGAGGGTATGTTTGGTCCCTTTTGTTCCAAAACTTGTAGTGGACAGTACGGTCGTCAGCTCCAATTGAGTGCTAGGAGAGGAAACTCATCTAGTAGAACGCGTCAAATTCGGGGAAAGCTGTCCAAGTGCCAATCCCGAGCCAAGCCTCGTAAAGAGGAAGGTGTAGAGACTTTACGGCGTGCACCTAAGGAACAGAGTTCTAAGGTGAAGAGAAAGTCCAGACCACAAACAGTGTAACTGGTGGCAAAAGCCATAGTGGTAAGAAAATCTCCTGCTCGCAAGAGCGTACGGGTCCGAATCCCGTCCCTGGTACTAAGAACATTTCAAAAAGAGAAAAGAGACCACTATGAAACCCCTCCATGAAATCCAAAAGATGTTTGACTTGGCTGTCAAACAAGCAGTAAAAAATTCTAGAGTGTTTAATATGACTTATGAGCAAGGAGTCGAAGCAGCACTTGGTTGGGTTCTTGAGGAGTTCAATGAGGAACCCATAGAGGAGATGAAAAAATGAGTTTGTGCCTTTGGCAACGAAAGGTCTCGCACACGGGTCTACAGCTGTATAAGTGCCAAATTATACGGCTCCGTGCCTGAGTAGTTGTAAGAAGGCTCCTTGGGGGATGGAGGTCAATCCCCCTTTTTTTCTTTTTTGATTAACGGATGGAGAGGAACCAAGCAGCTTCTAAGTCGTAGAAGCTAGCGCGGGTTGTAATTACGTCGTAATTCCCTAGTCCATTAAAAATTAACGCTAATTTTTGTTATAAGTAATAGCAGTAGTTTAAGGACTTCTGCACCACCCCGATTAAAAGGGGATTGATACAGTGCCACTATTTCGTGGGCTGCAAACAAGGAGGAAGTCATGTCTATGTCTCTCCAAGACCGTCTCGATAAAGACGGCCACATCGGTTTCAGTTGTGGAAGTCGGGCGCACTGGGCACCCGAAGGGTTCCTAATCAAGATTGACACGTCATGGGACCACCGTGGCGCCTCAATAGCCGTGCGCATCTCTGACGTAATCAAAACGCATGACGGTAGCGCCTCTAGCCTCGGTTGGATCGAGGTTGCCGAGGGAACTCCCGTCCTCACGGGACAAGACGTATTCGAGCTCTGTCACCCCGACGCCGGTCGGGGGAACGGGAGCCTCGGATACTCCTCGGACCCGCGTTACACGCGCGAGGAAGCCGAAGAAATCTTCTCCCGACTTTCTTATCCCGCCAAGTAGTTTCTCGCCACACTCCGTGGCATTTCTTTTGCTTTTCTACGGGTTATCAAAATCTGAGTAATTTACCTGGTAAAAGCTAAAGTCATCGTACAATATCCTGGCGTCAGTCAGGTCTATTGTTTCAGCCGGGCAAAACCCCCAAGGCAATGGTGCTGTTGGGGGTTTCTTTTTTTGGAGGAGAGGATGTGAATCCAGATGGAATGGCCTGTTGTAACCCTAAAAGAATTTTATACTGCCACACTAAACCAAATACGAAGCATGAGGAGAGAACGGGAAAATTACTTCTACCATATTTATCACGTCAACTCAACAATGTATAACTATTTTCTAGAGAATCTCTTATCTGGTTGGACACACACCATAAGCTCTCGAGAGTTCGTGCCTGTTAGGAGAGCATCATTCAATAACATCATAACTAATGTTAGGTCTGATTACCTGATGTCTCAACACGTTATGGCTCTCACCCCTGAAATACTCAAAAAATTCAGTAAGAACATGTTGATTTAAGCGCCGTTGGGGCTAATACGCCGTAAACTTTGTTGGACCTCTTCGGTTTCATTGTGGGACATCCCCAGGGGTAATAGTGCCTCTGGGGATTTTTTTTATGGTTTCTGCTATCCTTATAAAGGAGGTAAAGGTATGACAAGCAAATACGAGGGTATTCCAGAAGAGATAATAAAGGAGCTCGAGAAAGATGACGCAGAGATAGAGAGGCTCAAGAAAGAATTTGATGCTTTACACATGGAGCTCGCCGAGGAGCGCTTGCGCTTTTGGGAGCGGGTAAAAGATGAGATAAAGAAGAGAAAGAAGAAGGCGTTCGACACAAATGTATTACCAAAGGGATGGTCATAAATATATTGGGAGAAGCCTGGGTAATAGCATTTGATAATGCGACAGCTAACTTTCGTTTCAGACAAGATTGGTCTGTAACATGGGCTGTGTATGCAATTAGTTATCTAAAGAGCACGTATTTAGGCAGGTGGGAACAGATATTATACAAAGGTCAGAGAGCTCATTCTAAGGAGGTAAACAAATGGACATCTTTCTAGCTATCGTAATGCTCACAGTGTGCCCTTTCCTGTTAAGCATAAGCATCAAGAGGCTAAAACATGACACTAGAAACATGGAGCTCTTCGAGGAAGGCTGGGAATTACTCCAAACAGCGCCACTTTTTATTACAGAAGAACAGCGTGAAGAGCTCGCGTACCGCGTATATGTGCTGAGTAAGTCTCGCCGTTATGCCATTTTGGATACGGCTTCCATCATTATTAACCTTGTTGGGCTGCTGTCTTTTGGGTATTTTGTGCTTGGACGTATCTTATGAAGTCCATAGGCAAATATGATGACTTCTGGTTGTCAACAGGAGGTTATTTAACACTAGAAGAGATGTGGGTGTATGTGATTAGAGATGTGGAGTTGAATCACGAGGAGTGGTCTAAGAATAGTATGTGTGAATTAATACGTATGTATCACCAGAAATGGCATAATTTATACCGAAAGGTAGGCTACAGCAGTAATATGGTTGTTTGGCCTGATAAATTTAAATGAGACAAAATATGATAACCTTTAAAGCTGTCTACAAAACAGTCGTAGAAGACGTCCGTGATAACGAGAGTACTTGGGCTTTGATGGGTACGCGTACCTTATGTAACTTCAGGTTAAGAAGGTGGGAAACTTTAATCCAAAAATGCCTAAATGGCCAAGAATGCTGGTAGGGTAATGTATGATGCGTACCAGAAGAGTGAGTTACGGAGCTCCAATACACAACACATTTGCTGTTCTACAGATGAGAGGTATGTATGCATCAATGATGGTGGTCTTTAAAGACAAAAACATAAGACAATTCTACTGGTTTACAGAGAGCTTTCCTTATACGCTGAGAGATACCATCAGAGAAGTAAGAGACATGTATCCTAAATAGGAGGTTTTGTTCATTATGTTGCCTGGAATAGCAAAACATCTAATATGGGTATCAAATTACACACACCAAAGTGACCTTTATTTGAATAATCCTGTTACTGGATGGAATGCTAAATGGGGTTATAGTCCTGGAATAGAGTACGAGAAACAAGCGCATTGGAAGACGATTTTTCTTGTTATGAAGAACCCTAAAATGCTTAAGAACACTCTCTGTCGGAGGATATGAGTAGTTGGGTTACATCGTAAAAGAGTATCTAGACTACAAGCAAGTGGCTACCATTTACGATTCCGAGGATGGCTATGGCAGCAAAAGAGAAGCCTGGCTTGCCTACGCTGATAAATTACAAGGATCGCAAGGATTGTTGGGTTGTTTGGGTGTTTGGATTCAAGACCAGACACCTGAACACTTAGAGGGTTTGGTAGTTATAGACCTAAGAAAGTACTGAGATGTCACCTAAGAAAGACTCTTTTCACTGTATGCGCTTGTTCTTGTCAGACAACTATAGATTAACCCAAGAAGGAGAGGCTTGGTTCTTTAAAACATACTCTCAGAGACTCGTAACAAACATGTACAAAGACCGCACAGAGGAGTGTATGCCATGGCAGTGGCCCATTGTGGTGAAATGGTAGGTATGATTTAAATGAATGTCAGCAACAAACAAAAAACAAGAATGCTCGATGCCCAAATACGAAACAGTATGTCTGTTATAACCTTCAATAGGACAGAAAAATTTAATATGCTCTTAAGAATGGCTACTACAAAAGACAGTCCTTTTGTTTCTCTACTGCTAAAGAACAAAAAAATCCAACTAGCAAAAACGTTCCATGAGGTTTCTGACATACTAAAGTCCCTGTATCGCTATGTTTATTAACAAATTCAGCTTCAGATTAGCGGCTCAAAATGTAAATACAGATTCAAATTATTCTCGAATCAAGTTTCCCTACGAACAATTGTTGTTTTGGTTGAGATGTACCCTCGAGGATTTGAAGATTCATGATGCGCTTTAAAGAATCCTACGTATTGAAGCACAATATCTTCGAAGCTCTAATAAGGTATATAAGAGAACCAAAGTATTTAGATGTAAGACGCGCAGGTTTTTTCGCAGCAAAAAAAATACGTATTTGAAGAATTACGGAAGCGAACAGAACATGAATATGCTCGGAAGTGGTGGTTGGAGGGGTGAGTTCTGAGTCTTTTACTGACACCGTGTCTGCGACTTTTAGTGATACAGGGTCAGAATCCTATGTTGATACAGGCTCCGAGACTATAACTGACACAGATTCCGAGCCGATACCTAATACAGATTCTGAATTCATAATAGACACGGGTTCGGACCCTATTGATACCGTATCAGAGCTCATAGACACAGGTTCTGATTGTGTAGATACAGAGTCTGGTTGGTTAGATACAGAGTCAAAATCTGATGTAAGCTCTGAGATCATCGATACTGGCGTTGATACCGGTTTTGACACAGGTTCAGACATTAGCGCTAACACTGGCTCTGACACAGGCTCAGATACGGGCTCTGTAATCGATACGGGCTCTGTGATTGACACAGGCTACGGAGCCTGTGAAGACGGTATAAATCCTTACTACCCTGTCTCAGAGTATAGTTGTATGTCTAGCTTTAGCTGTAAGAGCATCTCAACACAGCGAGTTATTCACATAGAAACATGCCTAAGCCCGGATCAGGTATGTTGTGAATACATACCTATGGATACAGGGTCTGACCCTGTAGATACTGGGGTAGAGATATGTGAGGCCGCTAATCTACCTCATTCGTATCAAGGAAGCGTATATCGTTGTTTAGAAGAGTGTATAGGCAATAACCCCATGCTCACAATCCCACATGATGAAGTAGATTGTGGGATAGATGCGATATGTTGCGAATACTTCCCATATTAGTTACTAATACACTGTCTTTAAAGGGCGTCTACGGCCCTTTTTTAGTTATGATTAAGATACCAGAGGGATTTTGGGTATAAGGTATTAACGTATAGAAAGGAGGCTTTATATGGCATACCGCCGTATAAAAGACCTTTCCCCAGAGGAGCGAGAGCTCCTCGCGAAGAGGCTCGAACTCTGGATGCAGAGGGCTTCTTCCCCAGAGGCGGGGTTACGCCTCACCTTACAGTCGCTCGATATTCATCCCATCGAGATAGAGCGTCTCGTGAGCCAACTCCCTCAGTAGTTACCTACTGACGGGTAGCGGCTCATAAAGAATCGCTCGCGCCAGAGCTTTTCTTTAGTTTCTGGGGTGAGAAAGCTACTTATTTTGAGGGCTTCGGTGGGCAACTCGTTACCAGTCTCTTTGCCAAGAAGGTTTCCTTGTCTCAACATACGCTGATTTATAGGAACAGCACCTGTTTGGACTGGTTTTGCGGGTTTTGTGGGTTGTGCTAGCTGTGCTGCTCTGTTTGACTTTATAGAATTAATACCTTTATTGTAATCTCTCATCTCTTCGAGCTTCTTAACCCAAACAGCGTCACCAGGATAATTCCCAACTCCTTCATCCATACTCCAATTGATAGGCTTACCGGCCATCGAAGGTCTGTGCTTCTTGTAGTAACCCTCCAGTATTGTATCTGCTTTAGCAGATATATTGTTGTAGCGCTGCTGCCTTGAAGGGTCTGGGATAATACCAGGCCCTCTTTTTGCTGCAGTAGCCTGTGGTGTAGGAGCTTGTCCTGGTACCGTACTAATACGAGTCGTGGAATACGGTATACGGCTCGCTGTGGTGGGGGTAGGGGCTACCTTCATTGCTTGGGTTGGTTGGGTTGCGAGGGTTTTTTGGCCTCCAAACATGTTCTTTAAGCCCTTTATAGGGTTAAAGCTGAAGCCTAACTTCTCGAGCTGTTCTTGGTAGCCTTGTTGGTAAGGTGTTAGCATTCGAAAATTATAGCTTTTTTAGGTAAAAGTGTGTTCTCACCTCTGGTCTTTCTCCAAACAGTTCGAAGAAAGGACCTCCAACATGAATTGGGAAACCGTGACACAAGTATTGAGAACCGCAGGACTTGCCGTTGTAAGCACTTTGGCGTCAAAACTTGTGTCTGAGACTGAATCCCAACTCACTAAAACCGAACAAGACACAGCTAAAACAGACAAAACAAGCATGACCTACATCGAAGACTACGTAAAACAGCAACAAAAGAAGCTAGGACTCCGTTAAGAGCCTAGGGGAGAGGGCTTCTATACGGCGTAAAGCCGGGTAGGAGCCTTCTTTTTTGCTTATAGGTATTCGTAATTACAAGGGTTTTTTGGTATAAGTAATCAGATACAGAGCATTCGCTGCTATAGGGGCGGTGAAACGACTCTGTTATGGAGGTGTCCATGCCGGTAGAGCAGGATAATCTCGAGTATGCCATGCAGAACCTCGCTCTCTGTGCAGAGAGTAGAGGACTGTCGGTTGAGCAGCTCCAATTGCTCATTCTGAAGAGCAAATGTGAGCTTATAACCACGTTCGATGGTTCAGTATTTGGAATAAAGAAACCTTCGCTTCGAGAGCGAATCAACAAGGTGACCAGGAGTTTCCATGGGTAACAAATTCAACAACGAGCAAATAGCCGACATGGTCATGAAGGCCATGCAGGCCATATTCCCCCCCAAGGGGGAATGCGAAATCAGCGTCGACGGCGACGCTGATTGGAGCGAAAATCACGCTAAGGGAAAAATTAGCATAACAGTCACTTGGGACACCACCAAGTGACGTTTCTGGGGCTTCCTTACCGAGGGGTAAGGGAGCCCTAAAAGCATCCCGAAAGGGCTCTGCTTTTTGCCCTTTAGACCCCTCCTACCCCCTAGAGTCAAAAATATGTATCGTATAGTGGTATAAGTAATTACAGAAACAACCAGGGACTAGACATCCCTTTGCAGCCCCCCCACCCCTTTAAGGGGAGTGAGGTGGGGCAGTGGAGTAGTCATGCTCAAAGCCATTTTGCAAACAGTTGTCACAGTATTCATCATCGGTATCGTGTACGTTGGTGTTAAGTGGAGTTTGAAAAAGCTCGGCTTGACCCCGTTGGAGGCGGGGCAGTTGAGCCGCGAGCAGGAAGCCACGGTCGACACCAAAGCGAGGGTAGAGTTTCTCAAACTCTCACCCATTCTTCGAGATGCGCAAGAGGCCGACGAAGCCGACCGAAAGGCTCGGCAAGAACGCGACGCCGAACTCGCCAAGGCGAAAGTCGAGGCGATAAAGGCCAAGAAGGCAGCTGCGTGAGGGTCGCCCCCCTCACGTAGCTGCTGAGGAGGTCGTACAATGGTGTACGGCCTTCTCTTTTTTTTCTTTTTTGATTGGAGAGATTAGTACTGCTGGATGGGAGGCTGCGGGTACTGCTGTTCCGTATATCGTGGGGTTCGAGGAGATGGATTCTCCCCACCAGCAGCATAGAGACCCATCCCTATCGGGAGAGCTGCAGCAGCCCCAATACCAGCCTTGGCCCACGGAGACCTTTGACCCCACCATGCCTTGGTCTTGTCCCACATACCTGTCTGGGGACCAGCTTGTTGGGCTTGAGGTATCTGGTCAGCAATAGAGCCAGGCGCCTTCTGACCTGTGTAAAGCTGGTTGAGGTCAACATCTTTCTTTTTGGCGTAACGATGTGCGCTAACAACGTCTGCCATAGGGTCAGCCTTATAAAGCTGCTTTGGAGCATTGGCTTTAGCCGCCCGCGTAATATCTTGCTTCATTTGGCCCCCACGGATAAGGGTAGGGGAACGTTTAAAGATATCAGTAAGCCAATTGGCTACCTTCTCATTCTCCATGTTGATACCCAAGGATTGCAGGGTTTGAGCGTAGCTCTCGTCAAAGAACTGTTCTTGGAGAGGGTTCATTATATATCTCCTTTTCAGTGAAGAATGATTGGAGGTGGAGGTGGTGGAGATGCCATGGCACTACCTAAGCCTATACCACCACCCAAGAGACCCAAACCAGCACCACCGGCTACCATGCCCTTACCGAGATTGCCCATTTGACCCCATTGTTGCCTTATGCGGTCTTTTAAAGGAGCTTTTTGGGTTGCTTGGGCTGCTGCTGGGGCTGCTGCTGGGGCTGCTGCTGGGGCTGCTGCTGGGGCTGCTGTTGGAGCTACTTTTTGAGTCTCTTTTGAAACTGCTTTTTGAGTTTCTTTTAGGGCTGCTGTTGCCTTAGGAGGTTCAGGCGCTACAGCAGGCTTGTTATAAGCCCGCATCTTTTCAGCAGCTGCAGCACTGGGTTTAGCAGCAGGAGCAGGCGCAGCTGAGGGTTGGTGTAAACTATGTCCTACGTAACCTTGCATAGTAGCCTTGGGGCTAACTTTGGGACCAACAGCACCACCACTCAAGTAAGCTTGTGCCCTGTTGACAACTGGATTAGAAGAATTGACAGCTTTAGCTACATCAGTACCAACACCACGTTCAGTCTTACGAGAGCCGTATTCAAGCATACGCTTAACGATATCAGCTTTGGCTGCCAGCTTTAGTTGAGACATAACGTTAAAGTAACCTTGTTCGAAAGCTGACGAAGTCTTCTCTTCCCAAGGAGCCTTCTGGTAAGAAGGACCCTCTACCTTCTTGGCAGCATTGGCTTGCGCAGGAGTAAAAACAGGCTTACCCATTTTGGCTGCTTGGCTTTTG
>Ga0315295_10002825_pt1 | contig 14679 bp, 10 predicted proteins | sample YL17G14_0_MG_FD_204453 | JGI IMG/M metagenome (GOLD analysis project Ga0315295, IMG submission 204453) | Sediment microbial communities from Yellowstone Lake, YNP, Wyoming, USA - YL17G14_0 | ecosystem: Environmental > Aquatic > Freshwater > Lake > Sediment | place: USA: Wyoming | collected...
GCGCGAGGTGAGCACGCATGGGACGCGCGCGCCCACGACCAGCCCGGCCAGCTCGGCGCCCGCCAGCTTGGTGCAGGTCTTGTAGAAGACGTTCCCCGACTCGATGTTGGGGAACACCAGGCAGTCCGCGTCGCCGGCGACCGGGCTCTTCAGGCCCTTGATCTGCACCGCCTCCGGGTCAACCGCCACGTCGAGGGCCAGCGGCCCGTCCACCAGTGCGCCCTTGATGTCGCCGCGGTCGGCCATCTTCGAGATGATGGCCGCGTCCACGCAGGCCTGCATCTTGTAGAGCATCTGCTCGGTGGCCGCGATGATCGCCACCTTGGGCTTCTCGATGCCCAGCGCCTGCGCCACCGCGATCTGGTAGCGCGTGATGGCGATCTTTTCCTTCAGCTCGGGGGCCGGGAGCACGGCCACGTCGCCGCAGACGATGAGCTTGGGGTAGCGCTCGACCTCGATCACCGTCACGTGGCTCAGGATCGCGCCCGCGTCCATGAGCCCCTTCTCCTTGTCGAGGATGGCGCGCATGTACTTGTCGCTCGAGACCAGCCCCTTCATCAGGATCTGGGCCTCGCCGGCGTTCACCATGGCCACGGCGCGGGCGGTCGCCTTGGCATCCACCGTCTCGTTCACGATCTTGAAGATGCCGGGGTCCAGCCCCTCGCTCTGGCAGACCGCGCGGATGACGCCCTCGTCCCCCACGAGCGTGCCGTCCACGATGCCGAGGCCGACGGCCTGCCCCACGGCGGCGATGGTGTGCGAGTCGTTGGCCCAGGCGGCGATGAGGCGCTTGCGCGGGCGGGACTTGACGGTCTCGACGAGCTGTTCGAGTCGTGTGATCGGCATGGCGGCTCCCATGGCTGGCAGGTGAGGTGCGACCAAAACCGCCGAAGGATAGCACGAGCCGGCCTTCGCTGCCGCGGGCAGGCCGAGGCGGGCGGGCGAAGCCTGTGCAGGCGCGGGGCGTGAGCCCGCACGCCAGGGCTGTGCAACGCGCGAGGGTTCGGCCTGACTGCACGCCCCGTCCCTCGTCCACACCTTGCTCACCCCGCGGAATCCGGCGCAGGGAGAGGCATCTTCGTCGTCCGGACGACCGGACCCGCCGGAGACTCCATCCTCCCCGAAACGGCGCGCATCTGCGTGCCGTGAACGTCATCAGGACACGCAACACTCGAAAGCCGGAAGAAGCCTTGGACGCGCCGTCCAAGGGACGGCGTGCAACACCCCGGACCTTCCCCCGAAGGACGCGGTGAGAATGGAGACAGCCAAGGGACGGGCGTCCGTGGACTCCACGGGACGACCGCCGAGGGCGCTGTCGGCCCGCTCGGTCGCGCGGGCCCGGACGGCGGCTCTCGAGCCCATCCTCCAGAGCGTCTCCGACGGGGTCGTGGTCGTGGACCCCGACGGTGTCTTCATCCTCTTCAACCACGCCGCCGAGCGCATCCTGGGCGTGGGTCTTCTCGACGTGTCGCCCGAGCGCTGGACCGAGACGTACGGGCTCTTCCTCCCCGACCGGGTGACCCCCTTTCCCGCCGAGCGCCTTCCCCTCGTATGCGCCATCCACGGTGAGCACGTGCGGGAGGTCGAGATCTTCGTCCGCAACCCCCTCCTACCGGAGGGCGCGGTCATCAGCGTCAACGCCACGCCCTGGCGGGACCCCTCCGGAGTGCTGCTGGGCGGGATCGCCGTGTTCCGCGACATCACGGCCCACAAGAACGCCGACGCCACCGTCCGGCGCCTCTCGAACGCCGTGGAGCAGACCGCCGACGCGATCTACATCACGAGCCGCGACGGGATCATCGAGTACGTGAACCCCGGCTTCGAAGTCATCACGGGCTACTCGCGGGAGGAGGCCCTCGGCCGCACACCCCGCCTGCTGCGCTCGGGCCAGCACGACGCCGAGCACTACCGCGGGCTGTGGGGCGCACTGCTCGCCGGCGAGGTCTTCCGCGGCACCATGGTCAACCGGCGCAAGAACGGCGAGATCTACTACGCCGAGATGACGATCACGCCCATCAAGGACACCACGGGCGCGGTGACGCACTTCGTCGCGGTCGGCAAGGACATGACGGACCGCCGCAAGCGGCAGGAGCGCGAGATGGAGCTCGGCATCGCCCGCGCGGTGCAGGCGGAACTGTTCCCGACCCGCGCCCCGCACCTGGCGGGCTTCGACCTGGCCGGCGCGGCCCATCCGGCCACGGAGATGTGCGGCGACTACTTCGATTTCATCCGCGTGGAGAACGGGCGCCTCGGACTCGTCGTGGGCGACGTCAGCGGTCACGGCCTCGGACCGGCCCTCGTCATGGCCGAGGCCCGCGCGTACCTGCGCGCCTACCTGCGCACCCTCGCGGACGCCAGCACCGTGCTGCGCGCCGTCAACGAGACGCTGGTCGCGGACCTCGAGGACGGCCGCTTCGTCAGCATGCTGCTCGCCGTCCTCGATTTGGACGCGCGCAGCCTGAGCTACGCCAACGCCGGCCACCCGCCCGGCTACGTCCTGGGCGCCGACGGGGGGGTCAAGGCGGTGCTGGAGAGCACGGGCACGCCGCTGGGCCTCTACCCGGACTGCCACGTCTCGACCACCAGGTCCGTCCCGCTGGCGGACGGCGACGCCGTGATCCTCCTGACCGACGGCATCACCGAGAGCCAGGCCCCCGACGGCAGCTTCCTCGGGGCCGACGGGGCCCTGCGCATCGTGCGGGGCCTCCTCCACGGCTCCGCCCAGCAGGTGCTGGACGGCCTGGTCGCGGGCGTGCGCGAGTTCACCGGGGGCTGCGCCCCGGTGGACGACGTCACAGCGATCGTGTGCAAGGCGAGATCGCGAGACTAGAAGGTGGACGGGGTCCGGCGGCTGGCCCCGATCGGCCCCGGCTCAGCGCCTGCCGCGCACCAGCGGCACGAACTCCACCGGCAGGAGCTTCTGCGTGCGCACGGTGCCCCGCGCGTCCTTCTCCAGCAGGAGCAGGTCCTGGTACCCGCCGGCGTTGTCCACCGGGATCACCATGCGGCCCCCCGGCCTGAGCTGCCGCACCAGCTCCGGCGGCACGTGCGGGGCGCCCGCCGTGACGACGACCGCGTCGAAGGGCGCCTCCTCGGGCCAGCCCAGGTAGCCGTCGCCGGCGCGCACGGTCACACCTCCGTAGCCCAGCCGCCGCAGCCGCTCGCGCGCGCTGTCCGCCAGCGGCTTCAGGATCTCGATCGTGAACACGCGGCAGCCGATGTGCGCCAGGAGCGCCGCCTGGTAGCCCGAGCCCGTGCCGACCTCGAGCACCTTCATGCCCGGCCGCGCGTGGAGCATCTCGGTCATGAGGGCCACGAGCGAGGGCTGGGAGATGGTCTGCCCGAGGTCGGTCGGGAGCGGGTGGTCCTCGTAGGCCTGGGCGCGGTACCGCGCCCGCACGAACTCGTGCCGCGGCACGGCGCGCATCGCCGCCAGCGTGGCCGAGTCGCGCACCCCCGAGGCCTCGATGGCCCGCGCGAGCTCGAGCCGGCGCGCGCGGAACGCGGCCTCCTCCCCCGCCGGCGCGGCGGGCGCGCCGGCCGCACCCAGCGTGACGGCACCGCCGCTGCTGGTGAAATCGGTGATGGTCATCTCGTCGGTGGCGTTCGTGCGGGTGATGGTCACCCGGGTAGGCGAGAACGTGATGACGTAGGAGGCACCGCCCTCACCCGTCACGCTGAACGTCGCGGCGGACACGCCCATGGCGCTGCCGAGCGTGACGCCTGTGCCCGTGCGCGCGGGGCTCGCGGCCGCCGTCAGCTCCACGGTGCCCGCCCCGCTGGCGCTGGCGACGACGCTGCCGAAGTCCAGGTCCGCGGTGTTCGTGATGATGCCGATCGCCGCAACGACCGTCGCGCTGGCGCCGGCGGACGCGGCGGCTTCGTCCTGCCGGGCCATCGCGACCGTAGACGCTCCGAGCAGCGCGACCAACGCACCCAGCGCGGGAGTGACGAGGCTCCGGTGCCTGTTCATCGCACGTTCCCCCCGGGGCACATCCGAGCCGACACGGTGGTAGATCCATCGAGCTGGTGCCGGGGCCGGGAGTCGAACCCGGATGGGCCTCAAGCCCGGGGCATTTTAAGTGCCCTGTGTCTGTCCAGTTCCACCACCCCGGCACGTCGCTTCGGCCGCGCGGCGCCACCCCGCGCGGTCCACCGCCGTGCACAGCATCCCGCGTCCCGCGCCGCCGCACAAGAAACGAACGCCCGAGCCCATCCTGGGCTCGGGCGCCTGCACGCGGAGAAGTCGTCCCGCGCGCGTCCGCGGCCAGAGGCCGCGGCCTAGTGCCCTTGCCCTCCGGGCGGGGCTAATGCGTCCGTCACCTTGAGGACGGGGTACTTCGCCAGGAAGCGCTGCACCGACCAGCCGAAGACGCCGAGGAAGCCGAGCCCGACGCCGATCTCGGGCAGGCCCAGCCACACGCGGTCGGGGTTCAGCGAGGGCATGACGAGCAGGTGCCGCTCGAGCCACATGCCGGCGAGCACCACCACGGCGAAGAGCGCGAGCCAGAACGGGCTGCGCTTGGTGCGCATGTTCATGAGCCCGAGGAACGGCACCAGGAACACCAGGCCGAACACCGTGAAGGCGAGCCGGCGCCACGGGTCCTCGAAGCGCAGGAACACCCACCAGGTCTCCTCCGGCAGGTTCGCGTACCAGATGGGCAGGTACTGCGACCAGAACAGGTAGACCCAGAAGATGCTGAAGCCGAACAGGAGCTTGCCGGCGTCCTGGAAGTGGTTGGGCGTCACGTACGCCTCGAGCCCGCGCTGCGCCCGCAGCCGCGTGGCCAGCAGCGCGGTCATGGCGATGCCGGTCAGGAACGCGCCCATGAACACCCACCAGCCGAACAGGCCGCTCACCCACGCGGGCGTGAGCGTCATGATGAAGTCCCAGGCGAAGTAGGTGAACACGACCGCGAAGGCGAGCGCCACCTGCGGGGCCCGCATGGCCAGCCGGTCGCGCTCGCGCTTCTCCTCGGCGGCCTCGCCCTTCCAGTCCTGCGTGAGCTTCGCGTACTCGGCGCGCAGCTCGGGGCTCACGTGGTCCTTGAGCAGGTACAGGTCGCGGCGCAGCGAGGTGCGCACCAGGTCGCGCACCAGCCACCACAGCAGCCCGAAGCCCACCAGCGTGCGCGCCCAGAGGAACGGCACGTTCAGGTAGGGCCGCTGGCGCGCCAGCACGGGCCCGTGCGTCCACGGCAGGTAGGTCCAGATGCCGGCGGCCAGCATCACCGCCACGAGCAGCAGGCCCCAGGGCAGGTAGGCCGAGAGCGACTCGGCCACGCGCGCGACGGGACCTCCCCAGCGGCCGTTGGAGAGCCGGATGGCGCTGGCCAGCGCGGCGGCGCCGAGCGAGATGCCCAGGAAGAAGACCATGTTCACGCCGTAGGCGCCCCAGGCACGCGCCGGCTCGCGCAGCAGCAGGAAGGCGAAGGACAGCACGCCGACGCCGAAGAGGATGAGCCAGACCGCGCGGGTGCGCGGGTCCGGGCGCCCGGGGATGCGCCCGGCGATGTCCTTGAGCACGGCCTCGGGGTTCATCGCGGGCCGACCTTCTGCAGGTGGCGGAGGTAGTCGATCAGGTCCCAGGCCTCCGCGGGCGTGACCTGGGCGCCGTGCGAGGGCATCACGATCCCGCCGTGGCGGATGTAGGAGTAGAGATAGCCGTCCGTGCGCTCGCGCGTGGCCTGCGCCAGCAGGTCGGGCGGCGGCATGAAGAGCGCCGCCACGGGTCCGTCGCCCTTCAGCTCGGGTCCGTGGCACGGCACGCAGGTCCTGCGGAACTTGGTCTCGCCGCGCCGCGCCGAGGCCGCGAGGTCGGCGGCCGGTGTCGGGTTCACGAGCGTGGCGGCCAGCACGTCGCGCCCGGGATCGCGCTCGCGCCCGCTCACCGGCACGCTCGCGCTGTCGGGCAGGAGCAGCACGCCCTTCTGGGGCATGATGGCCACCGAGGCGCGCATGTCGCGGATCGCCGGGTAGCGCAGTTGCGTCGCCGAGCGGCGCATGTCGCGGCAGCCCTGCCGGAACCCGCCCGCCGTGAAGAGCGCGAGCAGGCCGACGGCGAGCAGTGCCGCGCCCTTAAGCATGGATCTTCACCTCGTCGGCGCCGTGCCCCTTCAGGGTCTCCTCGACGCGCCTCGCCGCCTCGCCCGTGACGGGCACCCAGAGGCCGATCCTGTCCTCGCTGAAGCGCGGGTCGTAGGGCGCCTTGCTCCTGGTCTGCGGCAGGCGCCCGAGCGCCAGCAGGCCGAGCAGGTTGAAGATCCCGCCCAGCAGGATCATGGACTCGTAGCCGATGATCACGAACGGCGGCACCGAGACCAGCTCCTTGCCGCCGGTGACGAGCGGCCACGAGAGCACCGAGTAGATGCACAGCGCGAAGCCCCCGGTCAGCCCGACCACGCCGCCCGCGAAGCACACCCAGCGCACCAGCGAGGAGCCCTGCTCCTGGGCCTGCTCCAGCTCGTGGTAGGGCACGGGCGAGTAGACCGAGAGCCCGCGGTGGCCGGCCTGGCGCAGCGCCCGGATGGCCTGCTCGGCGTCGTCCACGTAGGTGAACACGCCCATCACGCCGCGGTAGGTGGCGGGCGGCCCGGCGAGGAGCCTCTCGAGGAGCTTCATGCGCCCCTCCGCTTCGGGACCGGCAGGGTCTCCTTGAGCTCGGCGATGGAGAACGCGGGCAGCACCTTCACGAACACCAGGAAGAACATGAAGAACCAGGCGAAGGCCCCGGCCGTGATCGCGGCCTCGGTCCAGGACATGCGGTAGTTCACGCCCCACGCGTAGGGCTCGAAGGACCGGGCCAGCGAGGTGACGATGATGACGAAGCGCTCGAACCACATGCCGACGTTCACGAACAGCATGAGCACGAACAGCACGGTCATGTTGCGCCGCACGCCCTTGAACCACAGCAGGAGCGGCAGCACCACGTTGCAGGTGAACATGATCCACGAAGCCCACCAGAAGTGGCCGAAGTAACGGAACAGGAACACGTCGCGCTCGGCGTCGCTGGGGCCGAACCAGGCCATGAAGAACTCGGTCAGGTAGGAGTAGGCCACGATGGTCGAGGTCAGCAGCACCAGCTTGGAGAGCTTCTCCACGTGGTCCACGGTGACGATGTGCTCGAGCTTGAACGCCTTGCGCATCACGATCAGCAGGTTGATGACGAAGGCCACGCCCGAGAAGATCGCCCCGGCCACGAAGTACGGCGCGAAGATGGTGTTGTGCCAGCCGGGCGTCTGGGCCATCGCGAAGTCCCACGAGACCACGCTGTGCACCGAGAGCACCAGCGGCGTGCACAGCGCCGCAAAGTAGAGGTAGGCCCCGTAGAAGTGCTTCCACTGGTTGTTCCCGCCCGTCCAGCCGAAGGACATCACGGTGTAGAGCGTCCGCAGCACCACGTTCTTCGCGCGGTCGCGCGCCGCAGCCACGTCGGGGATGAGCCCCACGAAGAAGAAGATGGTCGAGAGCGTGAGGTAGGTGGTCACTGCGAAGACGTCCCACTCGAGCGGCGAGCGGAAGTTGGGCCAGAACTGGCGCTGGCTCGGGTAGGGGAACAGCCAGTAGCCGAACCAGGGCCGGCCGGTGTGGAGCAGGGGGAAGAGCCCGGCCGTGAGCACGCCGAAGACGGTCATGGCCTCGGCCACGCGATAGACGGCGCGGCGGAAGTGCGAGCGGAACAGGAACAGGATGGCCGAGACCAGCGTGCCGCAGTGGGCGATGCCCACCCAGAAGACGAAGTTGGTGATGTAGGCGGCCCACATCACGGGGCGCGTGTAGCCCGCCGCGCCCAGGCCCAGCACGATCTGGTTGCGCAGCGCCAGCGCGCCGATCAGGAGCACCAGCAGGTCGAGCGCGAACACCGCGACCCACACCGGGCCCGGCCGGTCGATCAGCCGCAGGATGTCGTCGTTGAGCGACCGGTGCGTGATGGTGCGCGGGGGCCCCTCGTGCCCTCCGCCCGCTCCCGCCGCCGGCATCGTCGTGGCGCTCATGCCAGCTCGCTCTCCCGCTCCAGCTTCTTCAGGTAGGTGACCGCGGGCTTGGTGTTGAGCTCGTTGAAGACCCAGTAGCGCCGCTCGTCGGCCGACAGCCGCGCCACCGCGCTGCCCGGGTCGAGCAGGTCCCCGAACACGATGGCCCGGCTCGGGCAGGTCTGCTGGCAGGCGGTCTGGATCTCGCCGTCCCGCAGCGCACGGTCCTCGTCGCGCGCGCGCCCCTTGCCCTCGAGGATGCGCTGCACGCAGAAGGTGCACTTCTCCATCACGCCCTTCGAGCGCACGGTGACGTCCGGGTTGAGCTGCCAGTTCAGGGGCTCGGGGAAGGCGAAGGTCTCCTTCTCCGGCGCCGCGTAGTCGAACCAGTTGAACTGGCGCACCTTGTAGGCGCAGTTGTTGGCGCAGTAGCGCGTTCCCACGCAGCGGTTGTAGACCTGCGCGTTCAGCCCCTCGGGGTTGTGGTAGGTGGCGTAGACCGGGCACACGATCTCGCACGGGGCGTCGGTGCACTGCTGGCACATCATGGGCACGAAGCGCACGTCATTGGGGCCGCCCGCGAGCACCTCCTCGTAGCGCTCGATGCGGAGCCACGCCATGCTGCGGCCGCGCTTGATCAGCGCCGGGCCCACGGTGGGGATGTTGTTCTCGGCGTAGCAGGCCACCACGCAGGCCTGGCAGCCGATACAGGAGTTGACGTCGATGGCCAGGGCCCAGCGGTGCTGGTGGTTCGGGTTCGAGTAGGAGCCCTCGGTGACCGGGATCTGGCGCGGGCTGCGCACCTTCTCCTCGGGCTCGTAGGCGGTGATGGCGTGGGGCGGGATGACCTCGCCCGGCTTCAGCTCCCGCGGCTCGGTGTACCTGCCGAGCTTGCGCTGCGAGGGCGGCGTCTCGAGCAGGAGTCTCTGGTTCACGCCGCGCACGCCCTCCTTGCCGAGCCCCGAGGGGATGTGCGCCTGCTCCTCGGGGGTCGCGCCGGAGGGCGTGGGCGCCGGGTGCGCCGAGCCGCTGCGCGTGCCCTCGCCCTTCCCGGGCTCGAGGATGTAGCCCGCCACGCCGCCGGAGGAGCGCAGGGCGATGAGCGAGGCCACCGGCATGCCCTGCGCGATGCCGCGATCGGCCTGCTGCTTGTTGGGCTGGGCCAGCGCGAGCAGCGCCTCCCCTCCCGCCTTCGCGACGCGCACCTTCGCGCTCAGGTAGGCGGGCGCGCCGCAGGCCGCGTCCTGCGACGGCGGCAGCAGGGCGAGCGGATTCACGCCGCGGCCCTTCGCGTAGCGGCCGTAGGCGCGGTGCCCGCGCCCGAGCGGGACCGCCACCGCGTCCCGGCGGATGCCGGCGTAGAGGTAGGCGGGCGCCGTGACGCTCCCCTGCTCCGACTTCACCTCGACCGGGTCGCCCGTGGCGATGCCGAGCTTCGCGGCGGTCTCCGGATGGATCTCGACCCAGGAGTCCCACACCGCGCTGCTGGTCGAGTCGGGCAGCTCCTGCAGCCACGGCTTGTCGGCGCCGCGCCCGTCGTGCAGGTGCGTCGGGAACAGCACGAGCGCGAGCTCTCCCGCGCCCTGCAGCCGCGGCGCCGTGAAGGCCGGCGCCCCGATCCACTTCGCGGCGACGGCGGCGGCGCGCTTCTCCTCCCACACCCCGCCGCGCCGGAGCGACTCGTCCCAGAAGGCGTCGAAGGTCCGGCCCGCGCCGAAGCGCTGGTGCAGCGGCCTCCACTCGTTCCTCAGGTACTCCTCCCACGAGGCGGGGAAGCGCCCGAAGCCCGCGCCCTGCGCCAGGGCGATGAGCGTGTCGCCCGCGGGGCGCGTGTCGAACAGCGGCACCTGCCGCATCGCGGGCTGCTGGAGCGTCCACACCCCGCTCACGCTGCGCGAGTCCCCCAGGCTCTCGAGCGCGTGCCGGCCGGGGAGCACCAGGTCGCACAGCGAGGCGGTGTCGTCGAGCACGTTCGCGAGCGAGACCTTGAAGGGCACCTTGTCCAGCGCCGCGGCGAAGCCCGCCCAGGCCGGCGTGGCGTAGGCCGGGTCGGCGCCGTGCACCACCAGCACGTCCACCTCGCCCTTCTCCATCGCCGCCACCAGCTCGCGCACGGCGCCGAACGGCGCGACCGCGCCGTAGTCGAGCGTGCGCTCGAAGCGCACCGTCCGGCCCACGTTGCCCACGACGTGGTTGAGCAGGTTGACCGCGGCCGCCAGCGCCGTGGCCTGGTCGCTCTGGCTCGCCACACCGCCCGCCACCGCCAGGCTCGGCGTGCGGCCCGCGAAGGCGCGCGCCAGCCGCTCCACCGTGGCCGCCGGCACGTCGGTCTGCCGCTCGACCTCGTCGGGGCCGTAGGCCGCGACCAGCTCGGCGGGCCCGCGCCCCAGGCCCTCGCGCAGGATCACGTGCACGAGCCCGAGGGCGAGCGCCATCTCGCCGCCCGGCCGCACGGCCACCCACTCGTCCGCCATGGCGCCCGTAGGCGAGAGCCGCGGCTCGGCGGCGATGAACCAGCCCGACTGGGGCCGCGCGCGCATGGCTGCGAAGGAGCGCGCCTGCTCGACCGGCGAGGCGAAGGTCTCGAGGAAGTCGGCGCCGAAGGACATGACGAGCTGCGCCTGCGCGATGTCGTAGGTGGGGATGGCGGCCCGTCCGAAGGTGAGCCGGTTGGCCTCGCGCACGGCCGCGTGGTCGAAGGCCTCGTACACGAGGTGCGTGCCGCCCGCGGCCGCGGCCCACTCACCCGCCAGCTTGAGGAAGGAGCCGGGCTCGTTCGCGGTCACGAGCGCCACGCGGCGCCCCGGCGCGCGCGCCGCGCGCAGCTTCTCCGCCGCCAGCGCCAGCGCCGCGTCCCAGCCCAACCGCTGCCACGTGCGGCCTTGCCGGGCCAGCGGGTGATGGACACGGTCGGGGTTGTACAGCCCCTGCAGCGCCGCGTGACCGCGCGCGCACAGGGCCCCCCGGCTCACCGGGTGCTCGGGGTTCCCCTCGATCTTGATGACGCGCCCCTCGCGCGCCTTCACCAGCGTCCCGCAGCCCGCCGGGCACTCGCGGCAGGCGCTGGCGAACCAGTAGGGCACGCCGGGCAGCACGTCCTCGGGCGGCACCAGGTACGGGATGAGGCGCTCCGCGGGCCGCGGGGCGCAGCCGGCGGCGGCGCCGGCCACGCCGATCCCGACCAGCTTGAGGAAGTCGCGTCGATTGGTGCCGGCAGCGTCGCTCATGGGGCTCTCAGTGGTGACAGATCAGGCAGTCCATGCTGGGCGGGTACTTCGGATCGTTCAGGCGCGCGCGGTGGCACTGGATGCACCAGCCCATCTTGAGGGACGGCACCTGGACCAGGACCTTCATCCTCTCCACCGGGCCGTGACAGGTCTGGCAGCGCACGCCGGCCTTCAGGTGTCGCACGTGGTTGAACTTCACGTGGTCCGGGAGCCGGTAGACCTCGACCCACGGGATCGCCTCGCCGCGCTCCCAGTAACCCGCGAGCTTCTGGACCTCGGGCCGGTCGATGACCGTCATCTTGTGGCAACCCATGCAGGTCCCGACCGGGGGGATGTTGGCGACCGGCGACTTCTCCGCCCCGTAGTGGCAGTAGAGGCAGTCCAGGCGCAGCTTGCCCGCGTGGATGTCGTGCGGGAAGGCGATGGGCTGGGCCGGGCCCTTCGTGCCCCCGAGCGACAGGGAGAACGACTGGGTGAGGGCCACCGTGGCCGCCGCGAGCGACGGGATGATGACGGCGAGGGCGATGAGTCGCTTCATGGTCGGGTCGGCGGGCGACGCTAGCGGCCACCCCCCTCCAGTGTCAACGGGATTGTGCCCCGGGCCGCGCTCCGGGCCGGCGGGACCCTGTGCGTCGCGCCGCCGGCGTGGCCCGCACGCGGCCGCAAGGCGGAGGGCTACCTCCTGCCCCCCACCACGTACTTGACCAGGGTGCCCGCCATCACCGTCTCGCCGGCCTCGACGTTGTTGAGGATGGCGTCCGTCTGCAATTGCGCCGGAGCGGCCCCCAGCTTCTTCACCACCGTCTCGAAGCTGCCGGTGGCCGGGACCCTCGCCACCCGCACGCGGTCCGGCTTCGCCTCGAGCCGCGCCGGGTCCGTCACGGCGCGGAAGGAGCGCAGGCTCCCGTAGATCTTCCCCTCGTTGGCGTCCGCGACCTGCTGGCTGCGTCCCAGCACCTGGAACATGAGCGAGTCGGCGCGGCGGATGAAGCCCGCCGCGGCCGGCACGGCCGGTCCCTGCTGCTGCGGCAGCTCGACGCGGCCCACCCAGGCGCGGAAGCCGCCGATGGTCTCCGCGCGGCCCGACACGCCGGTGAGCGTCCCGCGCGCGCCCAGCTGCTGCGCGTAGGCGTCGGGCGCCAGCGTGCCGGCGTCGGCCAGCGACACCTGCATCACCGCCTGCTGGTTGGGCTCCTGCGCGGCCACCGCCGAGCGCGAGTCCTGGTGCGTCCAGCCCGCGGGGAAGGTCATCTGGAATCCCAGCGTGGGGTGGACGTAGTCGTCCCCCGCGAAGTAACCCTGCCGCGGGTCGCCGCCGAACACCATGCCGTCCAGGCGCTGCACGAAATCGCGCCCGTTCACGACGAGGCCGCTGCGGCCCTGCACCGCCTGCCGCGCCAGAGCCGTGGTGGTCACCTCGCGGTCGCCCGGGTCGGGGTGCGTGGAGAGGAAGCCCGGCAGGCGCTGTCCCGCCTGGTCGCTCACGCGCTTGAGCATGGCGTAGGTCGAGGGGATCTCGCGTGGGTCGTAGCCGGCCTTCGCCGCGTAGTCCACGCCCAGCTCGTCGGCCTGCCGCTCGTCGTCGCGGCTGTACTTGAGGAACAGCAGGCCCAGCGCCTGCTGCGCCAGGTCGCCGTAGCGCCGCACGGTCTCCGAGAGGGCCGAGGCCAGGCCGAACCCCAGCCCGTAGAGCTGCTGCTGCGTGATGCGCTCGGCCGTGTGGCGGTGCGTGACGTGACCGATCTCGTGGCCCAGCACCCCGGCCAGCTGCGCCTCGGAGTTCAGGTGCGCGAGGATCCCGCGCGTGACGTAGATGTAGCCGCCCGGCATGGCGAAGGCGTTCACGGTGGGGTCGTCGAGCACGGTGAAGTGCCAGGCCAGGCCAGGTTGGTGCGAGGCCCGCGCCACCTTCTGCCCCACCGTCTCCACGTAGGCCTGCACGGCCGGATCGGCGTAGAGGCCGTACTCCGCGATGACGGCCTTGAGACCCTCGCGGCCGATCTGCAGCTCCTGCTCGGGGCTCACGAGCGAGAGCTCACGCTGCCCGGTGACGGGGTTGACGGCGCAGCCCGGGACCGCCAGCCCGAGCGCGACGAGGGCGAGTGCGAGGATGATGCGGGGCATACCGGGTCCCTCCTGCCGCGGCGCGTGGCCGCCCGTGACGGGCCCACGCGCGGAGTGGATCGCGCGGGCCGCCGGGCGCCGCGCCGGACGTCCTGTGTGCGGGGCAGGTCCGCGCCCGCCCCGCGGCGCCGATACTGTGCGCGGCATCGCCCACCGTCAACCCCGCCCGACGGGGCGCGGCGGCCGCCTGGCGGGGCCGCGCGCACGTTGCCGCAGCCGGCCCCACTCATTAGGATGCCGCCGTGATCCTCGCCGGTGACGTCGGTGGGACCAAGACCCACCTCGCCCTCTACGAGCCTGGCACGCCGGTGCGCGCGCCCGTGCTCGAGCGCAGGCTCGCGAGCCGCTCCTACGCGAGCTTCGAGGCCCTCGTGCACGAGTTCCTCGCGGGCGCGCCGGCACACCCGCGCCGCGCGGTGTTCGGCGTCGCCGGCCCCGTCGTGGACCAGCGCGTCGAGGCCACCAACCTGCCGTGGGCCCTCGCCGCCGCCGGGCTGCGCACGGAGCTGCACGGTGCCGACGTCCTGCTCCTGAACGACCTCGAGGCCAAGGCCTGGGGACTCTCCCTGTTGGGCGAGGGCGACCTCGAGGTGCTGCAGGCCGGCCTACCTGCCCACGGCAACCGTGCCCTGATCGCCGCCGGCACGGGCCTCGGCGAGGCCATCCTGGCGCCCGAGGGCGCACGCTGGCGGCCGCTCGCCTCCGAGGGCGGGCACGTGGACTTCGGCCCGCGCGACACGCTCGAGGACGAGCTGCTGCGGTGGCTGAGGGCGCGCCACGGCCGCGCCTCGTACGAGCGCATCCTGTCGGGCCCCGGGCTCGCGGAACTGTACCGCTTCCTGCGCGAGACCGGGCGCGGCGACGAGCCGGCGGAGTTCGCGCGGGCCTTCGACGCCGCCGACGACCCGGCGCCGCTCGTCGGCCTGGCGGCGGTCGAGGGCTCGTGCGCGCGGGCCCGCCTGGCGCTGGAGCGCTTCGTCTCGATCTACGGGGCCGAGGCCGGGAACCTCGCGCTCAAGGCGCTCGCCGTGGGCGGCGTCTTCGTGGGCGGGGGCATCGCGCCGCGCGTTCTACCTTTCATGCGCGCGCCCGCGTTCCTCGAGGCCTTCGCCACCAAGGGACGCCTGTCCCCCGTGCTGGCGCGCATCCCCGTGGCGGTCGTGCTCGAGCAGCGCACCGCCCTGTGGGGCGCGGCCACGCTCGCGCTGACCTGGGAGCAGGGGGTGTAGAGCGGCCGTCCCACCCCCACCGGCACCTCCGCCTACCTTGCGCACCCCCCGGTCGCGGGGGCATCTTTGCGGGGCTCCGTTCCATCGTGCAGGATGCCGGGTCACGAGGAGGACATGCCATGGCCG
>Ga0315295_10002829_pt1 | contig 14672 bp, 12 predicted proteins | sample YL17G14_0_MG_FD_204453 | JGI IMG/M metagenome (GOLD analysis project Ga0315295, IMG submission 204453) | Sediment microbial communities from Yellowstone Lake, YNP, Wyoming, USA - YL17G14_0 | ecosystem: Environmental > Aquatic > Freshwater > Lake > Sediment | place: USA: Wyoming | collected...
CTGCGTGCCCTCGGGCGCCTCCACCGGCCTCCGCGAAGCCGTCGAACTGCGCGACGGCGATGCCCGGCGCTACGGCGGCAAGGGCGTGCGCCAGGCCGTGGCCAACGTGAACCGGATCATCGCGCCCAAACTGAAGGGCCAATCCCCGCGTGCCCAGCGCGCGATCGACAAACTGATGCGCACGCTCGACGGCACCGCCACCAAGTCGAAGCTCGGCGCCAACGCCATCCTCGGCGTCTCGATGGCCGTCTGCCGGGCCGCCGCCCTCGACGCGGGCTTGCCGCTTTATGCCTACATCCGCCGGCTGCATGGCGGCAAGGCCCGGGCGGCCTACGTGATCCCGGCCCCGATGATGAACGTGCTCAACGGCGGCGCCCACGCCACCAACAACGTCGACTTCCAAGAGTTCATGCTCTTCCCGATCGGCGCGCCCACGTTCACCGAGGCGCTCCGTTATGGCGCGGAGACCTTCCACACGTTGAAGAAGCTGCTGCAAAAACGCGGGCTGGTGAGCGCCGTGGGCGACGAAGGCGGTTTTGCGCCCAGCCTCAAGTCCAACGACGACGCGGTGAAGCTCATCGTCGAGGCGATCCGCGCGGCCGGCTATCGACCGGGCAAGGACATCGCCCTCGCCCTCGATCCGGCGGCCAGTGAATTCTACGAGGACGGCCGTTACGTCTTCAAGAAATCAGACGGCTCGCGCAAGACCCCGGCCGCCATGGTCAAGCTCTACGGCCAATGGGCGAAGAAATACCCCATCGTCTCACTGGAAGACGGCATGGGCGAAGAGGACCGCGCCGGCTGGCTGGCCATCACCAAGGCCCTCGGGCGCAAGCTGCAACTCGTCGGCGACGACAACTTCGTGACCAACCCGAAGATTTTCGCCGAAGGCATCAAGGCTGGCATAGCCAACGCAATTCTCATCAAGCTCAACCAGATCGGCACGGTGTCCGAAACGCTGGAAACCGTGGCCATGGCCCAGAAGGCGGGCTACGGCGTGGTCATCTCGCACCGCTCCGGCGAAACCGAGGATGCCTTCATCGCCGATTTCGCCGTCGGCACCGGGGCGGGCCAGATCAAGACGGGCTCGCTCTGCCGATCCGAACGGATCGCCAAATACAACCGCCTCCTGGCCATTGAGCGGGAACTCGGGCGGAAGGCGATCTACGGCGGCAAAATGTGCCGGTAAGTCCTGAACCTAATTGGGAGCGCCACGCTTCGGATACCGACTGAAAGAATCCAAGCGGGTGCAGTCGGGAGAAATCCGATTGCCGCATCTGAGGCGTGCGCGCTCCTTTTCATGAGATACGAATGATGCGATACAGGCGCGGTTGTAGTTCACTCCTACCCACCGATCAATTGGGATGCGGCACCCGGACAAAGTAGCCCATCCAACATCCGGCAATCTGCCTGATATGAAAGCCGGCACACCTTCGTTCTTGGCTGATTAGAATTGACGTAACCTTTTGGCTTTGTCCCCGTCTATGCACCCAACGGCAATGGATTCTGCCGACCTCATCACGAGGTGAACCGCCCCTGAAACGGGACTGATGACTCCTGCCAGCGGGCTTCGCTTACTCCGAAGCCCGCCGACAGGAGTTTTTTGTTGTCCGAATCAAAATCAACCTATGAAGCACACCCCAATTTACGCAGCGAGCGCGCTGGCCGGTCTACTGGTTCTTGGTCTCGGTGGTTGCGTTCAATACCACGACCAGCCGCTGTCGGCGGAAAACGCAGCTGCGGACTTCAGCGCCCGCTCATTAACCGACGCCGGGCTGAGGGACTATCTGGCGGCGAACGGCGGCGCCGGGGAATGGCCACGCTCCGTCTGGAACTTCAACACGCTCACGCTCGCCGCGTTTTATTATCAGCCGAGCCTCGACCTGGCCCGCGCCAAACGGATGGTGGCGGCGGCGGGCGAAAGCACCGCCAGCGAACGCCCCAACCCGGCGCTCGGCATATCACCCGGCTACAACACCACGACATCGATCCCCTCTCCTTGGATCGTGGCTACCGGGCTGGACATCCCGATTGAGACGGCAGGCAAGCGCGGTCATCGCATCGCACGCGCGATGCAGCTTTCCGAAGCCTCCCGGCTGAACCTCGCCGCGGTGGCGTGGCAGGTGCGCAGCGCGGTGCGACGGAGCCTGGTAAACCTCGACTCGGCCCAGGCAACGGAAGCGCTCCTGCAGGAACAGCAGCGGATTCAGAGCGAAAACATACAGTTGCTCGAACACCAGCTTGCGGCGGGCGCGATCTCGGCGTTTGAACTCACCCAAGCACGCATTGCGGCAGACGGCACGCGACTGGCGCTGCACGATGCGGAACGACAGCGCGCGGAAGCACGCGTGCAACTGGCCCAGGCTGTCGGCGTGCCCACGCCTGCACTGGAGGGCGTGGAGATTTCGTTCGACAGTCTGCACCTCATGCCCGCGGAGATTCCATCGACCGAAGCGCGGCGGCAGGCGCTGTTGAATCGCGCGGACCTGCTCGGTGCCCTGGCGGAATACGCGGCCAGCCAATCGGCGCTGCAACTGGAGATCGCCCGGCAATATCCCGACATCCACCTGAGCCCCGGCTATGAATACGATCAGGGCTTCAACAAGTGGTCGCTTGGCCTCTCCGTGACTCTTCCCGTGCTTAATCAAAATCAAGCGGCGATCGCCGAAGCGCAGGCTCGGCGCACGGAAGCCGCCGCCAAGTTCAACGCCTTGCAGGCTGGTGTGCTGGCGGAGATTGACCTTGCCGTGGCAGGTTATCGGGCCGCTTTGCAGAAGCAAGCTGATGCGGACATGATGCTGACCAACCTGCAAAGTCAGGAGAAGACCGCCCGCGCCAGACTGGAAGCGGGTGAAATCTCCAAGAGCGAACTGGCGGCGACGCAACTGCAATTCAGCGCGGGTGCGTTGGCGCGGCAGGACGCGCTCACGCAGGCCCACCAGGCCAAGGGCCGATTGGAAGACGCGCTGCAAAGTCCGGCCGAATTGCTGCCATCAGCCGAACCCTCCCCTCGCACGGAACAGGCCCAGACTGCGCTGCCACTGACTCTGAGCCAGGCAATTCCACTGCCGCAGGTGAAAGGCGGCTTTGACCTCATGGCCGTGGACCTCGCCGGCCAGCGGCTTTTTCTCAATGCGGAAGACAACAACACCACCGAGGTGATCGACCTCGCCGCCGGCAGACTCGCGCACACGATCACGGACGTATCCGAACCGAAGTGGGTTGTGTATCGCCCGGAACTCCACCGGCTCTACATCGCGAATGGCAACGGCAACGTGCGCGTGCTCGATTCTGATTCGTTCGCCACACAGCGGACCATCACGTTCAAAGAGAAGGCGAACAATCTGCGCTTTGATCCAAAGACCGGCGAACTGTTCATCGGCGTCGGCAAGAAGTTCGGCGCGATTGGTGTGGTGGACACGCGCACAGATGCCGTCACGGCGGAGATTCCACTGGCGAATTTTCCCAAGCAATTCGAGATCGAGGGCAACCTGATTTACGTGAACGTGCCGGAGGCCAATCACGTCGCGGTGGTGGATCGCAAGAAGAAGGCCGTTGTCGCCACTTGGCCGGTTAAGGCGGCCACGGGCAATATCCCGATGGGTTTCGACCGCGGGCAGCACCGGCTTTTCATCGGCTGCGAACCGGGGAAACTGGCGGTGCTGGATTCCACCAACGGTAAGCAGGTCGCAGTGATCGACGTCGCACCCGAGCCCGATGGCGTTTACTATGATGCCAAGCGGCGGCTGATCTACATCTCATGTGGTGACGGCTCGATTGATGTGATCCGGCAGGTGGACGCGGACCATTACGCATTTGCCGCGCGCGTGCCGACGGCGAAGGGCGCGGCCACCTCTCTCTTTGTGCCGGAACTGAACCAACTTTTTCTTGCCGTGCCACAGCGCGACGGCCAGGTCGCCGAACTCCGCGTTTACACCGTCAGCCCTCAATGATTCCAAGCCGCTCCAACGATTTCCCCATGAAACACCACTCATTCCCGCTCATCGCGGTCCTGTCTGTCTTCGGTTTGCTGGCTCAGGCCGGGTGCAAACCCGGCGTTCCGGATGACGCGGCGAAAGCCCCCACCGAAGTCGCCGTGCAGGTCGGCAAAGTCACGCGGGGCACATTGCGCGCCCGCATTGATGCCTACGGCACGGTGGAGGGCGAACCGGCGGGCGGAGGCCGGACGGCAGGGGCGGCCCGCCTTACCGCCTCGGCGGCAGGTCTGGTTATTGCGGTGCCGGTGCGGGAGGGCGAGCACGTCGAGGCAGGGACGATAGTTGTAAGGCTCGACGATCGCGCTGCGTTGGCGCAACTGCGGCTGGCCGAGCAGCAGATGGAACGGCAGGACAAGCTCAAGGAAACCGGCGGCACGGCCGAAAAGGCGGTGCAGGAAGCCACGCAGCAACTGGCCGCCGCCCAGACGCAACTGGCGCTCGTGCGGCTGACTTCGCCCATCACGGGCATCGTGGCACGGATCTATGCCCAGCCGGGCCAGACGGTGGATACGAACACGGTCCTCGCCGAGGTGATCGATCCGACGCGGCTCGTGGCGACCGTGAATGTGCCGGCAAACGAAGCCGCTTCGCTCAAGGCCGGCCAACCGGCCGAGTTGCTGTTGGAACACGGCGCCAGGGTCGCAGCACAAGGCATGCTTCTCTATGTCAGTCCGCAGGTTGATGTCGGGATGGCTACGGTGCTGGTGCGGATTTCCGTGCCGGTGGAGGCGGGCTTGCGTGCCGGACAGTTTGTTCACGTCCGCATCATCACGGAAGAGCGGACCGGCCGGCTCGCCGTCCCGCGCGAGGCGGTTTACACGGATCACGACGGGCAAAGCACCCTTTCAACCGTCGAGGGCCACGTCGCAAAACAACGAATGGTGAAGGTCGGCCTGCGTGATGGCAATCTGGTGGAAGTCGAAGGGGAAGGGCTGGCCGAGGGCACGACGGTCGTGACGCTCGGCTCGTATGCGTTGCCACCGGAAACCAACATTCGCGTCTTGAATGCCGCCAAAGAGGAGACGAAATGAGCGGGACAACCGGCAATGCGTCGCCCGCGTCGGGCGGTTCGGGCATCGGCGCGTTCGCCATCCGGCACCGGCTGGCCATCATTTTCATCACCGTGGCGGTCTGCCTCGGCGGTGTTTACTCGGCGCTGCGGATGCCCTCATCGGTGTTTCCAGAGACAGAGTTTCCGCGCTGTGTCATCCTGATCGACAGCGGGGTCATGCCCGCCGACGAAATGATGGCCACGATCACGCGACCCATCGAGGAGGCGATGAAGGACATTCCCGGCGTGGTGCAGGTGCGCTCGGCGACGGGGCGCGGCAGCGCCGAAGTGAATGTGTTCTTCAACTGGCAGGTGAACATGGTCGAAAGCGAACTCTACGTGCTCAACCGCGTTTCCCAGCTCAAGGCCAGCCTGCCGGCGAACGCCAAGACCACGGTGTGGCGGCTCACGTTCAATGCCTTCCCCATCATCGGCGTCAGCCTGACGAGCCCGAAGCGGGAGCTCACCGAACTCTGGGAACTGGCGCGCTACGACCTCAAACCACGCTTCCTGCGCATTCCCGGTATCGCCCGCGTGGACCTGGTGGGCGGGCGGGCGCCGGAGTATCACGTGGTCGTCGATCCCGTGAAGCTGGCGGCGTCGAGCCTCGCGCTCACCGACATCACCACCGCGCTGGAGAAGAACAACCTCGTCGCGCCCGCCGGATTCCACATGGAGAACTACACCATCTATCTGGCGCTGGTGGACAGCCGGGTGAAGGGGCCGCAGGACATCGAGAATTTCGTGGTGCTGATGCGCGACAACCAGCCCGTGCGCATCCGCGACTTCGCGCGGGTCGAGCGCGGACCGGAGCCGATCTTCAACGTAGTCAATGCGCAGGGACGACGCGCCGTGCTGATGAACATCCGCGCCCAACCGACGGGGAGCAGCATTTTGAACATCGCCGAGGAACTGAAGACGCAATTGGCCGACCTGCGGAAAACCCTGCCCCCGGACATGGAGCTGTCCTTTTACTACGATCAGTCGCTGCTCGTGAAAGACTCCGTGGGCAGCGTGTGGGAGGCGATAGTCGTCGGCCTGCTGTTCGCCGTGGTGATCCTTTACCTGTTTCTCAAGAACTGGGGCAGCGTGCTCACGGCCATTGTGGTGATTCCCGTGTCGGTTCTGGCCACCATGGTGGTGATGCTCGCGGCGAAACTCACGTTCAACCTGATGACGCTGGGCGGAATTGCAGCGGCCATCGGACTCATCATTGACGACGCCATCGTGGTCGTGGAAGCCATCTACGCCAAGCTCGCGCAGGGCGAATCCCGCCTGCAGGCGATCAAGTCCGGCATGGGTGAAATCATCCATCCGCTCATCGGCTCGACCCTGACACCGGTCGTGGTATTCATCCCGCTGGCGTTTCTGGACGGCCTGCCCGGCGTGTTCTTCCGCTCGCTGGCTTTGACGATGGTGGTGTCGCTGCTCACCTCGTTGGTGCTGGCAGTGTCCCTGACGCCGGCGCTGGCGTCCATCTTCCTCCGCGACCATGATCACCTGGAACATGGCCACGCCCCGAAAGCGGAGGAAGGTGGCTTCATCATGCGGCCATTATTGCGCGGATTTGAGGCGCTGCTGCGGCGGGCGCTGCGTTGGCGGTGGGTGACGCTGCTCCTGTGCCTGCTCATTGGCTTTGGCGGCTGGCAGGCGTATCAACGGCTGCCCAGCGGTTTCATGCCCGACATGGACGAAGGCGGGTTCATCATTGATTGCCTCACCCCTTGGGGCACCAGCATCGAGGAAACGGACCGCATGATGCAGCAGGCCGAGACGATTCTGCGGGCCACACCCGAAGTCGAGGGTTACTCCCGCCGCACCGGGGCGCGTCTGGCCTTGGCCATCGCCGAGCCGAACAAGGGGGACTTCCTCGTGAAGCTCCGTCCCGACCGGAAGCGCAGCACCGAGGCAGTAAAAAGCGAATTACGGGCGAAGTTCAATGCCGCCGTGCCGGCAGTGGAATGGGAGTTTCCCGGCATCCTCGGCGACTTGCTGGGCGACCTCACGGAATCACCCGATCCCATCGAAATAAAATTGTTCTCCACCGATACGCCCTGGCTGATAAAAAAAGCCCCGGAAGTGAAGCAGGCGATCGGGAGAGTCAAAGGCGTGGTGGACACGAGTGACGGCCTGAAAATGACCGGTCCGACCATCAGCTTCCGCATCCGGGCAACGGACGCGCAGCGCCATGGGCTGACCAGCGACGACATCGCCACCGCCCTCAACACCGCCATGCTGGGCCGCACCGCTTCCAGTGTGCTGGAAGGCGACCGCGTCGTCGAGATTCGCGTCATGACCGAACCCGGCAGCATTGCACGCCTGGACACGCTGAGGGAAATGCCGATTCGCACCCCCTCGGGCAGCTTGGTGAAAATCTCCCAGGTGGCCGACATCACCGAAGAGCCGGGCCAGCTCGAACTGCGGCGCGAAGACCTGCGGCAACTCGTGGCCGTGACTGCCGCGCTGGAGGACCGCGACCTCGGCAGCGGCATCGCCGAAATCAAGCAGGTGCTGGCACAGGACAAAACCATCCCCCCCGGCATGGTGGAGTTCGGCGGTCTGTTTCATCAGCCGGAGGAGAGTTTTCGCCATCTGATTGTCGTGCTCTTCCTCGGTATCGCGCTGGTTTTCACCGTGCTGCTGCTGGAATTTCGCAGCTTCCGCGAACCGTTCGCCATCCTGTTTGGCAGCGTGCTCGCGCTCACTGGCACCGTGGGCGCGCTCTGGCTGACCGGCACGACCTTGAACATCGTGAGTTTTCTCGGCGCGATCATCGGAGTCGGCATCGTGGCCAAGAACGGCATCCTGATGCTCGACCTCGTGGACCATCACCTGGCCGAAGGTGTGAGCATCGAAGAAGCCCTCGTGCGCTCCTGCCGCCGCCGGCTGCGCCCCATTCTGATGACCTCGCTCGCCACTGCGCTCGCCATGGTGCCGCTGGCGTGGGGCATCGGGCACGGTGCGGACATGCTGCGACCATTGGCCATCGGCATCATCGGCGCACTCTGCATCTCGATGCTGTTCTCGCTGATCGCCACGCCCACCGTCTATTGCCTGATCATGCGGCTGCGCGAAAAGGCGGCGCTGAAAGCACTCTTGCCAAACGAGTAAAGCAACCATGCCCGCCGCCAACCAGTCAGGTTAAGCCTGTTCCGGGCCACCTTCGATCTCGACATGCTCCCGGACGATAAGCCGTTTCCCGACCATCTCCTTGAGCAGCGGCATGACGCGCTCCACCTTCAGCGCCGTGTCGATGAACTGGATCACCAGGGGCAGTTTGCAGCCGGCGTCCACGAGTGAAGTCGTCTCCACCCCACCGCCTCCGGTGAAGCCCGCCACGGCGTGCAGCACGGTCCCGCCCGCCAGGCCTTGCGCATGAAGCATCCGGAGCACCTCCAGGTGTAAGGGTCGGTGATGCCACTCGTCCGCTTCGTTGATATAGACCGACACTCTGACTGCTGGGTGATTCATTTTCAAAGTGCTCGCGCCAGCATGGCGCCAGCGACAACGGCCAATAGAGCGAGCAAGTTGTTCGCCACCAGATTTCCCATGGCGAGCAGACGATGACCTTGCTGCCAAAAGGCCAGGGTTTCAAACGCGTAGCTGGAAAAGGTCGTGTAAGCACCGCAGAAGCCAACCGCCACAAGCATCCTCCAGCGGGGATCGGCAAACACGCGTTCGGTAATCCAGACCAGAAAAAAGCCCAGGATGAAGCTGCCGGTTACATTGATGATGAGCGTGCCCCACGGCAGCGAGGCAGACAGGGCTTTCGCCGCCCAGTGGCTGACGGCGTAACGCAGGTTCGCACCCACCACGGCGCCAACTGAAATCCACAGGATGTCTTTCATCCGGATGCCATGATTCTCTCTGCATCAATTGATTGAGTCGAGCCGAATGGAGGCAGCCATCTTCGAGGCGAAGGCCTGGTCTTCTCTGCCGTTCGGACGGGAAAGCAAATACGGCGACCTCGCCTTTGCAGTAATATGCGGCCATGAATCTGCCGCGATTGCGGTCCCAGCCCACAGCCACTCTTATGCCGGCAAGCCCAACTGAAAATCCCCCGCGCCACGCGCGCCCGCGCTGGCTCAACCGCACGGTGCTTGGCATCGGGCTGGCTTCTCTGTTCAGCGACTGGTCGCACGAGATCGCCACCACGGTCATGCCGGCGTTTCTCGCCACGATGGGCGTGGCGGCCGCATGGCTCGGATTGATCGAGGGTGTGTCCGACGGGCTGTCGAGCTTTGCCAAGATGGGCTCGGGCTACTACACCGACCGGCTTCAGCGGCGAAAGCCCATTGCCGTGATTGGATATATTATCACCGGACTGGGCACGGCGTCTTTTGGATTCGCGACCGCAGCCTGGCATATCTTGATCGCGCGCGCCTGCGCCTGGCTCGGCCGCGGCGTGCGCACGCCCGTGCGCAAGGCACTGCTCGCCGCGTCGGTCACGCCGGAGACCTACGGACGGGCGTTCGGCTTCGAGCGGATGATGGACACCTTGGGTGCCATCGTCGGTCCGGCCACCGCCTTCGTTTTGCTGCAAGTGCTGAATCACAACTACTCGGCGCTCTTCGCGTGGACTCTCGTGCCCAGCATGATTGCGGTGCTGCTCATCGCTTTCGTGGTGGTCGAGAAAGCCCGGCCTCCCGTGCTGCACATCTCGTTCGGCGACCGATTGCGACTGCTTCCGGCCGGCTATCGGAAGTTCCTCGTCGCGGTCGGCCTTTTTGGGGCGGGCGATTTCGCTCACACCCTGCTCATCCTGCTGGCTACAGAGAAACTTACCCCCAGCCTTGGCGCACCCAAGGCCGCGAGCATCGCAGTAGCGCTCTACGTGCTGCACAACGTCTTCTATGCCGTGTTCGCGTTCATTGCTGGCTGGCTCGCGGATCGTTTTCCCAAGCCGTCCGTGCTCTCCGCCGGTTATGGACTCGCCGCGGCGATGGCCCTGTTGATCTGCCTGGCCCCGATGACGCCATGGACCCTCGCTCTCGTCTTCCTGTCGGGCGGCATTTACGTGGCCATCGAGGAGACGTTGGAGGATTCGCTCTGCGCCGAACTGGTCGGTCCGGAACAACACGGCATGGCTTTCGGCGTGCTCGCGACGGTGAATGGTATCGGCGATTTCCTTTCCAGCATCATTGTCGGCGCGCTTTGGACCACGGTCGGCGTGGGCGCGGCCTTCGGCTACAGCGCGGTGCTCTTTGCCGCCGGCACATTGCTGGTGCTGCGCCTACCGGCGGTTGCGCCCCGCAGAGCGGAGTCGGCATGAACGGAAAGCCGAAAAAGAACCTTTCGCGGCTCGCCTCCCAGTGGAGCCGCACGCTGGGTGACAGCATTGCGATGTTGGCCGGCATAACCCGGGGGCATCTGGAAATTCAAAGGCGGACCCTGTCTTCGCTGCTCACGGCTGAAACAGCCGACCCTACCGCCTGGGAAAGAGCACAGTCAACTTTGTGTGCAGTCGCGCGTGCAGACCTTCAGTAATCACTGACCATCCACCTGGGCACTAAACCGGCGCTGCAAGGCTTTGAATTTCACGAGCTGAGTCTCCCGATCCCATTCGGAAAGCAGCGCCAGTTTTCTCAGACTAAAAAAGTCTACCTCTGCCGGAGTCGAAAGCCCGCGAACAAAGATTTGAATTTCCGGCGCCAGGCGGAGCAGCTTCAGGTGAAAGCTAACGAGTGAAGCGGATACATCTTCCCTCCTCGCCAGTGCGCGAACGCTGACCCCGCGCTCCAACTCCACCTCCCAATTGATGGCGCGGTGAATGGGATGCTTCACCTGCTCTATCACCATTGGGGCGGCATCAGGCGTTGCGCCGATTTCGAGCTGGAATGGGGCAACAATCTTAACCCGGCCCTTCCGGGCCACGGCGATTTGTCCATCGATCTCCAGCAGCCGTCGACCGTAGGCAGGGGTTCGAACCGTGCGGTCGTCGATCACTACATCCCGCTCCATCGCAGCCACAAAATTGGACAGACGGATGCGGAATCCGAGTTTCAGGACCTGCTCGCTGTCATCGTTAGCCTTGTAGTCGCGGCTGCGTTTGAGCCGGTTGACCTGGATCGATTCGAACAGGCTGAAGAATAGTTGCCGCTGCCGTTCCCGCTCCATGTTGGGTAGCAGACGGGCCAAGCGCTCAAACGCATGGCAGATACGTGCGCGATTGAAGGTTTGTTCGTCCAGCGCGCTGAGCTGTTGCCGGCACTGTTCCCTTTTTACGAGAATGGGCTGCTTTTGTGTCTGCAGGCCGGCGAGTCTAGCGGTCAGCTCCGGCCTGACGCCCTGCAGCCCTTCCTCAGCCAATACATCGAGACAGTTTTGTATGCGCGCTTGCACGGTTTTAACTTCTGCGTCGATGTCCGCAAGTTCAGCCGTCAACTGCCGGCGCAGAGCGACATCCGCAGCCGGAGCTTCGCCCAGAGATTCACCGGCGATGCGGCCCAATTCCGGGTGGCCAAGGAAGCCGACGATGGCCTCTTCCAGTGGCTGAGCGGCAATGCTCCCAAGCGTGCAAGGGACATCCTCATTCTGGGTTTTTCCAACGACACACGCGTAATAGCGGTAATGTTTCCCTTCGAGGCGATCCTTGCCGCTTGCCCGGGAGAATAACGGCACACCGCAATGCAGGCAGACTACCATGCCTTTGAGGAGATTGGCGTATTTGTCCTGGGGGCGAAGGCGAACCTGCCACTCCTTCTTGGCCTCGGCAATAGCGGCATTGGCCTGTTCCCAAACTTCAGGTGTAACCAAGGCTTCATGTTGCCCGCGAAATTCATCCTCCCTGAACCGTATCGCCCCGCGATAGAGTGGACTTTGAATCAGCCTTCTCAGCACATCGGTTCTGAACGATTTTTGGCCGACAGGCTGACGGTTTCGGTCGGCATCTTTTCTCCAGCGTTGGCCCGTCCGGATGCCGATACTATTGAGGCGGTCGGCAATCTCGCCCAGCGGGAGGAGTTCCGCCGCCTGCTGAAAAACCCGGAACACAATTCGCGCCTCAGCCGGATTACGCCGCAATTGCTGGGTGCCGCGGTCATAGTCATAGCCAAAAGGAATGTAGCCGCCACCCCACATGCCTCGCCTTGCCTGGGCCCGCATCTTGTCGATGGTCTTCTCGGAGATATTGTCCCGTTCGTATTCTGACATGGTCACGAGCATGTTGGTCTTGAATCTCCCCGCGGCCGAATCATCCGAATGGTCGTCGTAGGGTGTGAGCAGCCGGCAGTCGTGCTCTTCGAGGAATTTGCTGAACTTGGCCCATTCATAGGTGCTTCGGAGGATGCGTTCGAGTTTGTAGATCAGGACGATTTTGATTCTTCCCGCCGCAATCTGCTCCATCAATGCCTGTATCCCGGGTCTGTCCATATTGGCGCCGGAATAGGCCTGATCGACGAAACACCCGGCCTCAAACCAGCCATGCAATAGCATTCGCCGAATATAGTCGCGACAGACCAATACCTGGTGCTCACAGGAATCGAAGCGAAAGCCGACTTGGTGGTCAGTCGAGACACGGCCATAGATGCCGACGGGGATCGCGCGGACATCGACATACTTGGGACCGAATGGGACGGGTGCATCTGAAGTGGGTGATTTAGGCATAGGCACCCATTCATGGAAGGGGCCTGTTTTCCGGCAACCATAGCACGTTTCTTCCTCTTTGAATTGGATGGGAGTGCGGTTCTATTGGATCCCAGCGCGGCGGGCTGGACAGCGAATACCCTATCAGTTTTCTGATTGTTCGGCTCGGCAGTTCGCGCTGTCGATTCGGCTAAAAGCGCGCTGGTAGGCTCACTTATGGGGGGCAAGTTCGCAGCTCTTTCCAGACCGGGCCAAGCGAATGAAACGAATTGAGGGCGCGAAAACGGTTTGATTCACCATCCTGCCCATCCTGCCGTTGACTCGATTCTGCGCTCCCGAGGGGATTCTCCTCTAGAATCGTTTGACCGCTTCAAAAAGTTCGCGTTTCAATCGGATCCGGGCAGCCATTCGACGCGGCCCTCGCGATGCTCGGGCCTTGCTCATGGCAGGCCCATTCTACCGATAGGGTCGCGTCGAATGCCCTGAGCAAGCGCAGCGCGTCGAAGGGCTTTCGTTTTGGGATCCTACGCTCATGGCAGGCCATTCTAGTCCTCGGTTTATCGCTGATGTGACCATGCCGAACAAAGCGCGTCGAATGCCCTGAGCAAGCGCAGCGCGTCGAAGGGCTTTCGTTCCGACATTCGCTCGCGAAGAGTCGTCGAAATTCTACCAGCAGACCTTGAGCTTGCCGACGGACATAACCGTTGTTTTTGTTTCCCCATCGGGCCGCTCACATGTCTTCCATGCCCGATCTGCATCCTTCGATTGCGTGTCCGAATTCGGTTCCCGGGGTGTTCTGGGTATACATTCTCCAATCAGCCGACGGCACCTACTATGTCGGCCAAACCAGCGACCTGAGTGAACGTTTGCGAAAACACCGGCTTGGACTTGGCAGCAAGTACACCCATGACCACGCCGTCCCCCGGTTGGTCTACGCCGAGTCACACTGCGATTTGACCGCCGCAGTCCAACGGGAACGTCAGATCAAGCGCTGGTCCCGCGCCAAGAAAGCTTCGCTCGTCCGCGGTGATAGTCTCGCCCTCCGCCAACTCAGCCGGTCCCGCGATTAGTCGTGGGCTTGAGGCCATACGCCGATTCGCTTACGCCGGTTGCAGGCGCCGCCGCCGCGGCAGGAACCGGATTTCAACCCGGCGCTCTACGGCGGCAGCAATGCGATTGAGCATGGCGAGCGAATGGCCTTCGTAATCGGCATCTTCCAGCCGCGAAATCACGGACTGAGTGGTGCCGACTCGTTTGGCCAACTCCGTTTGGGAGAGGCCGGCTTGCTCCCGCAATTCGTAAATCCGTTGGGCCACCTCGCGATTGGCGACTGCCTCCTCAAAAGCCTGTTGGCGCTTCGGGTCGTGGCCGGCGATATCCGCCAGAATCTTGGTTGCATCAGTGGTGGTCTTCTTAGGCATCGTTGATTTCTCCTTTGAATGCGTGGGTGGCTGGATTCGCGGTGAACGCGGCTTTGCGAGCAATCGCCTGTTTGATATCAGTGGCGGGCACCGCGGATTCCTTGGTCAGGCCATGGGCGACGACTGAAACGGTGCGCCCATGAAAGAAGTAAAGGAGGCGGTAATTGACCGATCCCAATCTAATACGTAGCTCATAAATGTCGTCGCGCAGGTAGTCTGCTTCGGGTCGACGAAGTTCGTGACCAAGAAGTGCGAGTCGGGAAATGGCAGCACGGCATTTGTCGAAGGCTCTGGGGTTGGTCTCATTGAGGGTTCGCAACCAGCCAACCACTGGTGAGTCACCAGGCTTTTCTTGGTAAAAGACAACATTGATGGCAGGCATTGAATCGCGACTTGGAATATCGCTAATATGCGATAATAAGTCAAGGAATAGCAGCGCTGGCTGTGCAATTTCACTCCTCGTTCGTGCGGCCGCAGGTGCATTGAAAGCGACACGTGAGGCTAATGAGGCAAATCGGGACCTGATTTCCGCCTCCGGCACACCGATTAGCCTCATCCGATCGAAACAGGCAAAGTGCTAAACGGCGTTTTCCCCTCTGGCCGGGCGATTTGCCTTAC
>Ga0315295_10002830_pt1 | contig 14670 bp, 20 predicted proteins | sample YL17G14_0_MG_FD_204453 | JGI IMG/M metagenome (GOLD analysis project Ga0315295, IMG submission 204453) | Sediment microbial communities from Yellowstone Lake, YNP, Wyoming, USA - YL17G14_0 | ecosystem: Environmental > Aquatic > Freshwater > Lake > Sediment | place: USA: Wyoming | collected...
AAAGGAGAAGGGCCAAAGGGCGTAAAAAATTGTCTGTTTAATGCGTAAGAAACCTTTACGCTCTCTGAGAAAAAAACGGGATTTTGACTTGGTTTTCAGGGATGGATTTGCTCTTGGTTCAAGATATCTTGTCATATACGCAACGCCGAATGAACTCAGTATTAACCGTCTTGGCCTTTCTGTTAGTAAAAAGATCGGCAAAGCTGTAATACGCAACAGAATTAAACGACTGCTGAAGGAAGCTATGAGGAAAATCCAGGAGGAGATACCCCGGGATTGCGATTTTGTAATTGTTGCCAGAAAACCCTCTGCAGAGGGCGCACTGGAAGACTTTATTCAGGACATAAAAAGATTTTTATCAAGGCTATTCGATGAAAAAAATTCTCATATCGCTGATAAAACTATATAAATACATATTATCACCGCTTCTTCCCCTGAGTTGCAGGTTTTCCCCTTCATGCTCTCAATATTCGATTGAAGCTATAAGCACATATGGTGCTGCAAAAGGACTCTCTCTCTCTGCAAGAAGAATTCTGAGGTGTCATCCCTTTAATCCCGGCGGGTATGATCCTGTAAGATAACGATGGAAAAAAGAGCGCTTATTGCCGTTGCAATCTCATTTATAATCCTTCTGGTTTATCAATATTTCTTCATTAAACCTGTGCCCAAGGAGATTCAGAACCAGCCGTTTGTTACAGAGAAAGAGAAACCTGTCTCCGAAGAAACGAAATCGTCATCTGTTCCGTCACCGTCTTCTCTGGCCGTATCCAAAACAACAGGCAGACCCTCCGAAGAAAAAGAGATAAAAATTGAGACCGAAGTATATTCTATGATCCTTACAACAAAAGGGGCGACAGTAAAACACTTTGAGCTTAAAAAATATAAAGACAAAGATGGGAAAAATGTCCTGCTCCTTAAAAACCCGGGACTAATACCTCCATTAAGCATAGGGACAAAAGATGATTTTGAATTAGGAAGCGCAACCTTCCGTATTTCCTCCCCTGGCGGAGGACGTAATATGACACTCGATAAAAATAATACATCAGGCACACTGGTATTCGAATATGCAGATTCAGGTTTTTCTATAAAACGTTCATTTACCTTCTATAATGACAGTTTCAAGGTTGATATAAAAGATGAGGTTTCAGGACTACCCGAGTACTGGATCACCACTGGTACAGATTTTGGAATCTACGATAATAAAGATACATCAGTTCATTCCGGACCAGTACTTCTGAAGGAAACTGACAGGATCGAATTTGCCGCAGGGAAACTCAATGAAGTTAAAACCTATAGTCAGGGCCTGAAGTGGATAGCACAGGAAGATAAGTATTTCTTCGCATCACTTGTTCCGATTACCACTATGGAAGAGGCACGGGTCTGGAAAATAAAGGATTCACCGGTTATTGCTTTTAAGGGAAAATCCGGCACGAACAGCTTTATCCTGTATGCAGGGCCAAAGGAGTATGATAATCTTAAAACACTCAAGGTAGGCCTCGAACATATTGTGGATTTCGGATTTTTCTCCATCCTGGCAATACCGCTTTTCTGGGTCTTGAAGCTCTTCTATAATCTGACTGCAAACTATGGCTGGGCCATTATCCTGCTTACCATTGTTACGAGAATCCCCTTTATTCCACTCATTAGTAAAAGTCAGAAATCTATGAAAAAGATGCAGGAAATTCAACCAAGAATGGCTGAGATAAAGGAAAAATACAAGAAAGACCCGCAGAGAATGCAGAAGGAAATGATGGAGATTTACAAAACACACAAGGTTAATCCCGTGGGAGGATGTCTTCCCATCCTGTTACAGATTCCTGTATTCTTTGCACTATATAAAATATTGCTGATAGCCATAGAACTTCGGGCCGCACCATTTATGCTCTGGATACAAGACCTTTCAGCGCCTGACACTCTTTTTGGACACATACCTGCAACCATACCTCTGATCGGAGGGTTTGCTGTTGGTCCTTTACCGATAGTCATGGGTATTACAATGGTCATACAGCAGAAGATGACACCTACATCTCTGGATCCGACACAGAACAAGATGATGATGCTTATGCCCATTATATTCACCTTTTTATTTCTCAATTTTGCATCCGGTCTTGTGCTTTACTGGCTTATTAATAACATCTTCAGCATCGCACAGCAATTTTATACAAACAAAAAAGTTGCAAAAGAAGCAGCCTCTGCATAATAATAGTAACCTCCTCTAATACATTCTTAATATCATCTCATCTGCGTTATACTAAAACATGTTTACAGACGATACTATTGCAGCAATTTCTACGCCATTAGGTGAAGGAGGCATTGGTATCGTAAGATTGAGCGGGAAGAATTCATTGGAGATTGCAGAAAATATTTTTTCTTCACCAAAAAAAAGAACTCTCCAAAATATGAAATCTTCCAGCGTTATCTACGGGCATATACACAACCCGTCCACAGGCGAAAAGATTGATGAAGTCCTTGTCACAGTTATGAAGTCTCCGCACTCTTATACAAAAGAGGATGTGGTGGAGATTAACTGCCACGGAGGCATGATCACCCTGAGAAAAACCCTTGAGCTTGTCCTCAGGCAGGGCGCAAGACTTGCAGATCCGGGAGAGTTTACCAGAAGAGCATTTATCAATGGACGGATAGACCTTAGCCAGGCCGAGGCAATACTGGATCTCATAAGGTCCAAAACAGATGAAAGCAGAAGGATCGCAATTGAACAGTTACATGGCGGCCTCTCGGAAAAGATTACTGCACTCAGGGACAGGCTCATGGCAATATGTGTCAATGTTGAGGCATATATAGATTTCCCTGAAGATGAAATTGAGACAGCATCAAAACAGGATTTGTTCTTATCAATGAAAGATATCGGCAGAGATATTGAAACACTTCTTAAGACATATGATGAGGCAAAATTTTTCAGGGAAGGACTTTCAACAGCCATCGTCGGAAGGCCTAATGTCGGGAAATCATCTCTCCTTAATGCATTACTGCAAAAAGACAGGGCGATCGTAACAGATATCCCGGGTACGACAAGGGATGTAATAGAGGAATATCTGAATATAAAGGGACTGCCTTTAAGGATCATGGATACCGCCGGGATACGGGATGTCAAAGACATCGCTGAAAAAGAAGGGGTAAGAAGGAGTCTCCGGAGCATCGAAAACGCTGACCTTGTGATCGCTATTTTTGACCAGAGCGAACCACTCAGAGATGAGGATTTTGAGGTTATGGAAAGGATAAAAAATAAAACTGTAATTGCTGTTTTAAACAAATGTGACCTTCCGGCAGCTTTTAGTCAGGAGTCCTTTTCATCCTTCATCCTTCATCCTTCATCCTCACTTCATATCTCTGCAACCAGCGGCGACGGACTTGAGGAATTAAAAGAAGCTATTTTCAATTCATGCCTGAAGGACTGGAAAGAGGAAAGGGAAGGAGTTGTTGTCACAAATCTCAGGCATAAGACCTCAATTGAAAATGCATTAGAATCACTCCGCAAGGCATCGCAAGCCTTAACAGAGAATCAACCTGTCGAAATTATTGCAATTGAACTCAGGCACTCACTTGACAAGCTTGGTGAGATTGTCGGTGCAGTCACAACAGAAGATATTCTGAACAGAATTTTCAGCGATTTTTGTATCGGCAAATAGTCATTAACTAGTTGACCATCTTGTGAGACAGTGCCCATTCGGACGGGGTCAACTGGCCTTCGGCAAACACCACCCCTAATTCTTGTGTCATTCCCTTGACGATGGCCGCTTTGACAGTATGGATTGGTGGAACGTGACCGAGGATTTCGCTGAGCGAGGTCATCCGCTTTTTTAGATCCTCGCAGTGAGTTTGCTTCATACTCTCATCTCCCCCAAAAAGTTCAGCCCAAGTTGCTGTTTGTGGTTCGAGGAGTATGGAGCCGTGTTGCAGCAACGAGGAACCCGACCAGGTCTGAGCGCTTCCTACAAACTTTTTGCCCCGATATACAATGTCGCCAATGAACGACCGCAAAAAACAGACATCGGGTTGATCGGCCTGGGCCTGCTCCTGCCCCAACTCTGCTTCGATCCCTATCAGGCGAAATCCCGCCAAAAGCCCCCGGCACAACAGGCGGTAAGCGGCGGTAAGAGTTATCGGTATCCCTTCCTGGGTCCCCGTAATGATACTATAAGTCAAGTCGTTTTGGTGCAGCACCGCCCGGCCTCCGGTAGGCCGTCTCACCACATCAAACCCCAGACGCTGGCAAGCACCGGCATCGAAGCCCGGTCGTCGCTGCAAGCGGCCCAGGGATATCCCTGGTGGATTCCATTGGTAGAAACGTAGTGTTGGAGGGGATTCCCCGCGCTCATATAATTGCAGCAAGGCTTGGTCAATGCCCATATTGAGCGCGGCGGGCAGGGTTCCGCTATCGATGAGTCGCCACGTATTCATGCGAGTTCCCCGAAAAACAACGACGCCTTATAGGAGCTACGCACCAGGGGGCCGGAAGCAACGCTCTTGAATCCCATCGCGAGAGCCTTTGTCCGCCACTGGTCGAACTCATTGCGCGACACATAGCGCGCTACTGGGGTATATGCTATAGAGGGAGCCAGATACTGGCCGAGGGTTACCATCTCGCACCCGGTTGCCGCCAAGTCGTAAAGCAACGCCTGAACCTCATCGTCAGTTTCCCCGAGGCCAAGCATCACACCCGATTTGGTGATGATCCGCGGTGCAAGTGCTTTCGATTTGTGCAACAACCGCAGCGAGCGGTGGTAGTCGGCGCCCCGGCGCACCTGCGGATAAAGCCGGGGTACGGTTTCCAGGTTATGAGCCAGGATGTCCGGGTATGCGGCAATAACTGTGGCCAGAGCCTCCTCAGACCCCAAGAAATCTGGCACCAGAAGTTCTACCTTAACAGTTGGGCAAAGGCGACGTAGCGCCCGCACTACCTGAGCGTAATGACTGGCGCCGCTATCGGGGAGATCGTCTCGAGTGACTGAAGTGATCACCACGTGGGCCAGACCCAACTCTCCAACGGCTTGTGCCAGGCGTTCTGGTTCATCAACGTCCGGCGGTCCGGCAGGACGGCCATGGCGCACCGCACAAAATGAACACCCGCGCGTACAGACATCACCAAGAATCAGAAACGTGACAGTGCGGTGGGAGAAGCACTCACCGCGATTGGGGCAGCGCGCGCTATCACAAACTGTGGGCAGTCTCAGACGCACCAGCAAACCGCTGGTCTGTTCAACCTGATCAGTACTGGTACCTTTTTTGGCTCGGCGCACTTCCTCCACCAACCAGGCTGGGGCAACTAAGTTTGACATTTTCATCGATCCGATTTGCACCACAAAGATTAGAGAGAGTGCAGAGGAACTTTCCTCTGGAGTTTGCTCTTCTGTGATTTCTCAAATCTCTGTGGTGAGTTGGTTTTATCTCACACTCACGCAGAAGCCCCTTCCGGTGGTTGGTGGATCGCCTGGCCCTGGAGCGCCTGCGCCACTTCCAGCACCGCTTCGGAAAGCGTCGGATGAGTATGGATGGTGTTCAGAATCATTCGAACGGGCGCTTGTGCCTGCATCGCCAGAGCAATTTCCGCGATCAGATCGGCTCCATGGGGTCCTATGATGTGCGCTCCCAAGATTTGATCGGTTTCCGCGTGGGCGATGATTTTCACCAGTCCTTCCAGTTCGCCCATGGCCTGTGCCATCCCCAGGGATTTAAAGGGAAAGCTCGCCACCTTGATCGGGAATTTGCTTCGGGCTTCCTCTTCAGAAATCCCCACTGCACCGTATTCAGGAATGCTGAACACGCAGCGCGGGACTACCCGGTAATCCATTGAGCTCCCAAGTCCTAGGGCATGCTCCGCGGCGCAAATGCCTTCGGCAAATGCCACATGTGCGAGCATCCAGCCACCGATGACGTCACCTGCTGCATAATGGCCCGGCACATTTGTCTGCAGGTGCGCATCTACAAGAATACGGCTACGCTCCATTTCGATCCCAAGGCTTTCCAACCCGATTTCTTCAGTGTTGAAGCGTCTGCCCACGGCCTGCAGAATAGTGTCCGGCGCAATCTCGGTCCCATCAGCAAGTCGCACGTTAAAACCGTCTGCGGTCTCCCCCACCGATTTTACTGTGATGCCGCAGAGCACTTTTACTTTGCGGCGCTGCAGCACTGAGAGGAGATAGGCCGACACTTCCCGATCTTCGTATGACAGAACGTGTTCCATGGATTCCACCAGAGTCACTTGAGAACCCAGTTCTCGAAAGATGGCCGCCATTTCTACACCCACCGCTCCGCCACCAACTACCAGCAGATGTTGTGGCAGGTAGGTAATATCGAGCATTTCATCCGCACGAAATACACGCGGGGTTTTGGGAAAAACCGGCAGGTCTGCTGGCCGTGATCCCGTTGCAATGATCACCTTGTCTGCTTCCACTAGGTGTGACTCACCATTCTTTTGGACCTCTATTTTCCCGGGAGCGATCAAGCGACCACGGCCTTCAATCAGGTCGATCTTCCGCGCCTGAAATAGCCGCTCAATGCTATTGCGCAGTCCGGTCACCACGCGCTGCTTGCGTGCAACTACCGCTGCGATATCCAGTACGGATTCCACAGGTTTGAAGCCGTATTCCCGAGCCCGTCGCAGAGAACGACCCACTTCTGCTGAAGCCCGCACCGTCTTGGTGGGAATACAGCCCCAGTTGAGGCATACACCACCCACGAACCGTTCTTCGATTACCGCTGCTTTAGCGCCCAGCTGCGCTGATCGAATCGCCCCCTGGTAACCTGCGGGGCCTCCTCCCAGAAAAGCTACATCGACCTTTGTATGTACCCCTTCATTTTTCATTGGACAATGATGGTCGGCACAACACTCACCTCGCTCTTAAAGGACTGGCAGATAGTGGAATACTTAAGCGCGAGGTCCAGGGCGCGTTGCATCACCTCACGGGGTTTGTTCTTGACCACCAGCTTGGGATAAAGCGTCAGCTTCTTGAACCAGGAGGTACGGTCAAGGTGTTCTTCTACTTCGCCTTCTGCTTCACATTCAAATGAGATGAGGTCGATCTTGAAGCGCTCAACTGCCCAGAGAACCATCATGTGATAGCATGTATTGCCCGCTGCCACAAAAGCATCCTCCGGCGTAAGCACCCCAGGCAAACCATAGAGGTCGGGCGGGGCCGAAAATTCCATAGAAGTACCATTCTGACACCAGGTATACCCCCGGTGTTCGCCACGCCATTCAACCTTGTTTTTGTATATCGCCATTGCTTCATCCTCCTCCAAAAATAACCACCGATCACTCCGATTATAAGAAAGGTTGACCTGTCCGCATATCTTGGCGTCTTTCCGCGTTTGTCGGAGGTTACGTTTATTTAATGCAGCCTAACCACCAAGAACTTCGTCCACCGCCTTAGCAATCTCTTCAGCTACCGCCTGAGCCGCGGCTTTCTCCTCCGCGCCAAGGTTTCTTCGTCTTGTCGGGGAGGCAAGGCCACGCTTCTTTAAAATTTCTGGGATGAGAAGCGATTTGCTCGGTTTTCCGGAAAGACGTTCGGTGCTGATTTGGGCACAACGCTTGTCGCAGCCATCCACAGTGATGGTAGGGTAGTTAGTGGCAAAGTCGCGCTCTTCCTTTCCGCCGGCAATGAACAAGGGCAGACAGATGGTCACCGTTTCCCCGGGCCTCAGGTCTTCCAGGACCTTGCGGCAGGCAATCCGTGAAAGGGTTCCTTCAGGTAAGTCCTCGCCGCTGCAGGATACAATCCCAACCTTCATTACTTCGATAGCCATTACTTGTCCTCCTCCGCCGCAAGGGCATCTACCACTGGAGCCAGTTCTTCTGCGGCCACAGCCGCAAGTTTCCGGCCCGCTTCGTCTAATTCGGCGATGCCTCCAGGCTTGAGCTCCTTGTGGGCCTTGTAGAAATTAATGGCTTGGTACGATTTGGCAACCTTAGCGCCCAAGGCCTTCACACTTTTTTCTGAACAGCTCTTCGGACAGCCATCAATGGTGATCACCGGATAATCAGTGACGAGTTTTTTGGCATCCGGGTCTCCGATTACCAGCAGTGGCAAACAGGTCGTCACCGCCATGCCGGGTCTGAGCCGTTCCACCAGTTCATAGACGGTTTCCCGGGCCACAGCGCCGTATACCTTGCCAATCCCGCTACAGGCTAACACTACCACTTTCTTGTCCTGCATCTCTTGTTTATTATGCTTTTCCATCTTATTTCTTCATCTCCGCTGCGATCTGAGTCAACTTTTCTTTCATCAACTCAAAATAGGCATTCGCCTGCAGGAGTCCCTGCTGATCCTGTTGCAGAGAGGTGATCTCAATTTTATATAACCATCCCGCACCGTATGGGTCTTCGTTGATCAAATAGGCACTGTTTTCCAGTTCGGAGTTGACCTCAACCACCTTGCCGCTTACCGGCGAGATAATCCCAAAGGTTGCCTTAATGGTTTCTATCTTGCCGATTTCCTGACCCTGATGAACTTCGGTTCCAGGTTCTACGGTTTCCAGGATGGCCACATCACCTTTGGATTTCTGCAGAAAATCGCTCACTCCTACAGTTGCTTTATTACCCTGGACATCCGCCCAGAAGTCCTCTCTGTTGTAGAAATAATCAGTCTTTACCCTAAATACAAACTTATCGTAGGTCGCTTCCAGAAACTCAGCCATTTTGCCTCCTCTCATGAGTTAGTGTCCCTCCGGAAGCCCATCATGGCAGGGTTTCCGGATATATACGAGTTACGGATTAAGAATTTTTTTCACTTCTTCAACAACCCGGTTCACCTGTATACTGCCTGCAAATCGGGATTCGCCATTAATGAGCACGAGGGGAGATGGATACTTTTTGCTGACCAGCAGCTTCCCGGCCTCGGTCTCTTTCTCCTCTGGTGATTGGGAAATGTTTACGTATTCTGTTTTGGTCTGGCCAGGGAAGTTTGCTTCCAGAGCCTTTCTCAGTTCAGTGCACTTCTGCATGACTGTTGCAATGAATACCGGCTCACCCGGAGTCGAACCGCAGGCGCCTCCGCAGGAGCAGCCGCCGCCGGAGCTGGGAAAATCGAGAATTTTTACTGCGACTAAATCTTTGGCCATCTTCATTTCTCCTTTCAGTATAATTATCTAATCAGTTGATCCCCTTATACATATCTGCCTCATATCTAAGTGTATTCGAGAGTCCTGAACTCTTCGGCACAGGCGGTTATCTGATCCCACTCAGATAATAACTGATGCCGTATCATCCTAAACCTTTTATTTTATTCCAGCAATCTGCTTGCATAAATTATGAAGCTTGGGTTGAACACTAAAATCTTTATGCTAAAAACAGAAATTACAACATTTATTAACTCTTCATATTGAGCTGAAAGTTATTTGCTGACTCTCTCCTTCAAATGTTTCCACTTGACTACATATCAATTATATTTTATATAATATCATAAGATTAAAATAATATGCTAAAGAAAATATCGGAGTACTTTACATATACCCTGCTAAAATTAGAACATGGCACGCATCTTGCCGATGCTATTGATTTCTTTGTTTACGATACAATCAAGATATTTCTGCTGCTCTCGGTCATCATATTTATAGTATCCACAATTCGGAGCTTCTTTCCTCCAGAAAAAACGAAACGTATTTTATCCCATAAAAAGGAGTTTATAGGTAATATACTTGCAGCCATGCTCGGAATTGTTACCCCATTCTGCTCATGTTCAGCGGTTCCTTTGTTTATCGGATTTGTGGAAGCGGGCGTGCCTCTCGGCGTAACATTTTCTTTTCTTATCTCTTCTCCCATGGTTAACGAGGTGGCTGTTGTTTTACTTTTTGGGCTCTTTGGCTGGAAAGTAACAGCAATATATATAGGATCTGGTCTTTTCGTAGCCATATTTGGAGGTCTGGTTATAGGAAAACTCAAACTTGAGAAGTGGGTCGAAGAGTATGTGTATCAATTTCACAACGGTCAGGAGTATGAAATAGTCAAACAGACTTTTAAGGAAAGGCTCCAGTATGCAAAAGAGAATACAATAGACATCTTGAAAAGAGTATGGTTATTTATTCTCATAGCTATTGCGATCGGCGGATTTATACACGGGTATGTGCCTGAGGACTTCCTTGTCCGATACGCAGGCCCCAAGAATCCCTTTGCAGTTCCAATAGCGGTATTGATCGGAGTCCCATTGTATGCAAATGCCGCAGGGGTCATCCCGATAGTTTATGCCCTGATGGAAAAGGGCTTAAGCACAGGAACAGTGCTTGCTTTCATGATGGCAGTAACAGCATTGTCTTTCCCGGAGATGATTATCCTGAGGAAGGTCTTGAAGATACCGCTTCTCGGTGTATTTGTCGGAATAATGACCATAACTATCATAGCTGTTGGCTATTTGTTTAACTTAATCCTATAGGAGGTTCATATGGAAATCAAAGTGTTGGGTCCGGGTTGTCCTAATTGCTCAATGATGGAGGAACTGGCCAAAAAGGCGGTAAAAGAACTCGGCATTGAGGCAAAAATCGATAAACTTACTGACATAAGAGAAATTATGAAATATACCATATCAACACCGGGACTGGTAATCAACGGCAAACTGAAGCATGCCGGGAAACCTTTGCCGACTCTTGATAAAGTGAAAGAGTTGATAAGAGCGGCGGTATAGCCATGCAGGATATTTTAAACATCTTCAAAGCGCTCTCGGAAGAGACAAGATTGAGGGTCTTAAAGCTTCTCGATCATGGAGAACTCTGCGTATGCGATATCGTCGCAGCCCTGGACTTGATTCAACCAAAGATATCCTTTCATCTCGCTGTTCTGAAAGACGCCGGTCTTATTAAAGACAGAAAGCAGGGGAAATGGGTCCATTACAAAATTGATGATTCTGATATGTTCAGAAGGTTTCTCATCCTCTCGGCGCTTGAGAGAATTTCAGCAGTATCTGTAAAGGAAGACAGTAAAAGGCTGGCTGAATTCTTAAAGAATAAAACGGTAAAAGGGAATGTTGCAACCCTTAGAAATAAGAAAATCTGCTGCGGGGGAAATGAAAATGGCTGAGGGTATAAAAAGACTGTCGTTTCTTGACCGTTTTCTTACCCTATGGATATTCCTGGCAATGTTTATAGGGGTTGGCACAGGTTATCTCTATCCGAAAATCACTGATTTCTGGAATATTTTCCAGGTAGGCACTACCAATATCCCCATAGCCATCGGGTTAATCCTCATGATGTATCCTCCCCTTGCAAAAGTTAAATATGAACAACTTGGGGAGGTCTTCAAGAACATAAAAGTACTGAGTCTTTCTCTTGTGCAAAACTGGATCGTGGGCCCAATTTTAATGTTTCTTCTTGCCGTTGTTTTTCTTGGAAATTATCCGGAATACATGATGGGTTTAATAATGATCGGGCTGGCTCGCTGTATTGCCATGGTGATTGTATGGAATGATCTTGCATGCGGCGACAGAGAATATGCTGCCGGCCTCGTTGCTTTCAATTCGATATTTCAGGTGCTTTTCTTTTCCCTGTATGCCTATGTCTTTATCACGGTGCTTCTTCCTTTGTTTGGATTAAAAGGCGCTGTTGTGAACATTACCATTGCGCAGATTGCGAAGAGCGTATTCATATATTTGGGAATCCCGTTCATAGCCGGGATCATAACCCGCTTCAGCCTGATAAAAATAAAAGGGAACACATGGTATGAAGAGGCGTTTATCCCGAAAATCAGTCCCATTACATTGATCGCTCTGCTATTTACAATAATTGTCATGTTTTCTCTGAAAGGCCAGTATATAGTCCGGCTGCCATTTGATGTAATAAAGGTAGCAATCCCGCTCTTCATCTACTTTCTGCTGATGTTCCTCGTCTCCTTTTATATGGGAAGGAGGTTTGGCGCCGGGTATGAAAAAACCGCCACACTCTCTTTTACCGCTGCAAGCAATAATTTTGAACTCGCAATCGCAGTAGCCATATCCGTGTTTGGCATTAATTCCGGCCAGGCCTTTGCTGCCGTGATCGGTCCGCTGGTAGAAGTGCCTGTTTTAATCGGCCTGGTAAATGTAGCGCTGTATTTCAAGCGGAAATACTTTGCTGCTGAGTATTGCCAGATTAAAGGGACTGAGCCGTTGTAATCGGTGCAATAGTTGAATAAACATCAAGGAGGTCATAGTTGAATACCAGAAAGTTGATAAAGTATTTGCTGCTCTTTTTTGTAATCGGAAGTTTCGCGTTGCTTGTTTATAAAGAGTTTTCTCCCAAAAACGAGAGCAAGGCAACTAATATCGCAGAGACACGGGGTGAAAAAACAACCGTATCTGTTGAACCTGTGCCTGCTCCAAAGAGCCGGCCCTTAAAAGAACCTGCAACAAAGCAGAAGGAAGAAGCTCCTTCACCTCACACTGCTGTGAAATCTCAAAACTCTAAGTTGATCGCATACTATTTCCACGGTACGTTCAGATGTACCACATGCCGCACCATCGAACAGTATTCCCATGATGCCATTCAAACGTATTTTGCAAAAGAACTCGGGAACGGGAGACTGGAATTCAGGCCGGTGAACATAGAAGAACCGGGGAATAAGCACTTTATCCAGGACTATCAGCTTGTTACCAAATCCCTTGTCCTTTCTTTGATCTCAGACGGCAAGGAGACGAAATGGAAAAATCTTGCCGATATCTGGAAGCTTGTGAGGGACAAGGACAAATTCTTTCAGTATGTAAAAGATGAAGTAGAGAAATTTCTCAAGGAAACGTAACTGATGGAATTGTTTCTTTCAGCTTCAGCAGTTTGGCTTGGAATATTGACATCTGTCAGTCCGTGTCCATTGGCTACGAATATAGCTGCAGTATCCTTTATTTCACGGCGGATTACGCAAAGAAATACCGTATTCTTATCCGGCATCCTCTACACACTTGGAAGGAGTCTCACGTATATTGTCCTCGGTGTTCTTATTGTAAAAGCACTGGTAGATGTCCCGATACTGGCGAATTTTCTCCAGAGATATGTGAATAAAATCCTTGGAATAGTGCTGATTCTCGTCGGGATGGTACTGCTTGACCTGTTGCGAATACCACTATCTATCCCGTCGGTATCCGAAAACATCGCAAAAAAACTGGTTGAAAAGGGAGCGATCGGTTCATTCCCTTTGGGCATCCTGTTTGCACTGGCATTCTGTCCTGTCTCGGCTGCCTTGTTCTTCGGAGGGTTAATCCCGATAGCAGTAAAAGCTCAGTCAGGTATAGGTCTGCCCCTGATCTATGGTATCGGCACCGGCCTTCCGGTACTGCTCTTCGCTTTCCTTACAGCGGCAGGCACAGGATATCTCAACAACCTCTACTACAGGATTACAAGAATTGAGTTTTATACAAAAAAGATAACGGGCATTATTTTTATTCTGGTGGGGATCTATTACACCCTGGCATATATCTTTGAAATCATATAAGGAAAGTTATCTTGAGCATAATTCGAGATATCCAAGATTTAAAAAAGAATGATACCCATCTCACACGGTTGTTCAATAGGGTACAGGAATATGCAGAACTCTATTTAATCACAAAACAGAGGCAAAAGGGGTGTGACGGCATGGGTGAGGTTGCAACACTTAAGGATGAATTCATCTATTCCCTGAACGAAATGATGCAGTACTGCAAAGAGAAAGGATATCTTACAGGCGATGTTCCTTATGATATCGATTTGATTGCCCGTGATATTTGCAAAACATAATTGGAATGATTGAAGACACAATATTTTCATGAAAGGAGACCTGAGATGAATGATTTGGCAGAGTCAGGGAGGCAAGAGATGAAATTACATGAGGAAATCGAACCGATTGGATATGATATATGGGAAAAGAGCGGATGGGTTCATAGCAGAGACCTTGAACACTGGTTTGAAGCGGAAAGGATCGTTAAAGAGAGACATGTAATGGAAACACGGGAAAAGAAAAAGCCTCAGGAGGAGAAAAAAACCGGGAAGTCAGGCAAGAAGGACGTGAAGACCCAAAAGAGAAAGAAAAGTGAAGAATCATAAGGTCTGTTTATTCTTGTAGTCTTTGCGTTTGTATTCGTAGGATTACCGGTAAGGATATTGAAAAGAAGGATTTCGTGAATATGTATTGCATACATCGCATGGCCTGGGGATTATTATGAAAGCAAATGTACCTTCAGAAGAAACGAGGTTGGAAATGTTCAAAGAGTCTCTGGAAGGTGTTATCACAGCGATTCACGGTGACGTACTTGAAATTGAGTTCAAGGACGGGCTTCCTCATATTAATGATGCCCTTATAGTAAAAAAGCCGGATAAAACAACCCTTATGCTTGAAGTCCACGAACATATGAGCAACACAACGATAAAGGCTATAGCCCTTGGATTTACACAGGGTCTGAAAAGGGGGATGAAAGTAATACAGTCAGAGGGACCTTTACATATCCCGATATCCAAAAATTGTCTCGGCAGAGTTTTCAATATTTTCGGAGAGCCTATAGACGGCAAACCCCCGCTCAAAGAATATATCCTGAAGTCTATCCACCAGGGACCTCCATTACTCGAAGAACAGAGACCTGCTTCAGGAATTCTTGAGACCGGCATAAAGATAATTGACCTTCTATCGCCTTTTCCAAAAGGGGGAAAGATCGGGCTTTTCGGCGGCGCAGGAGTTGGCAAGACCGTATTGCTCATGGAATTTATCTACAAGATTGCAAAGGT
>Ga0315295_10002831_pt1 | contig 14667 bp, 13 predicted proteins | sample YL17G14_0_MG_FD_204453 | JGI IMG/M metagenome (GOLD analysis project Ga0315295, IMG submission 204453) | Sediment microbial communities from Yellowstone Lake, YNP, Wyoming, USA - YL17G14_0 | ecosystem: Environmental > Aquatic > Freshwater > Lake > Sediment | place: USA: Wyoming | collected...
AACGCCGGTTTTGAGGGGTTTTCACCATCATCCTTAAAAATCTCAGCCTTAATAGACCGGATTCGCCCCGCCCTTCCAAAGGATATCCCTTTATATTTAGTTGGTGGTGCAGTCCGCGATTCACTATTGGGACGTGTCTCCCATGATCTGGACTTCGCCCTGGCAGGTAATGCCATCCGAACGGCGCGTCATGTAGCAGATTCTTTAAAGGCAGCTTACTACCCACTCCATGACGAGTTCGATGCCGGACGAGTAATTTTATATGAACCCGGGGATCGGCGGTATACGCTTGACTTTACCAGCCTGCGCGGCCCAGATCTGGAGAGTGATTTACGGGGGCGTGATTTTACAATCAACGCTATGGCGGTTGATATCTATCAGCCAGATAAATTATTGGATCCCCTGAATGGGATTGTGGATTTGCGTTATGGCCGTATCCGCGTTTGTTCCCCAAGCGCATTGTACGATGATCCTGTACGGATTTTACGCGCTGTTCGTCAGGCGACAGAATTTCGATTTCAGATTATGCCTGATACACGCCAATTAATTTACGAGTCCATTCCCTATTTAACTCGAGTTTCGCCTGAACGTATGAGGGATGAGCTTTTTCGAATGCTCTCGAGCCCACAACCGGCTGTAGCATTCCGCATATTAGATACACTTGAGATTCTGCCCTATCTAACGCCAGAATTGCCAGTTCTCAAGGGAGTGAACCAATCACCACCTCATATCTATGATGTCTGGAACCATACTCTTGAAGTTCTGAATAAACTGGATGCGCTGCTGGAAGTCCTCAGACCGGATTATGTATCTGATCCAGATATGGGTTATTCGCGGAACCTGGCATTGGGATTAGCAGTGATGCACCTGGGGCGATACCGCCAACAAATATACGACCATCTTCAACTGGATATGGATCCAGAACTATCAGAGAAACCAATTTTATTTCTTGCAACCCTTTATCATGATGCAGGTAAATCCTCCACTTATCAGATAGACGAAACTGGTCGGATACGCTTTTTAGAACATGAATTTGTAGGAACTCAGATGGTTGGCGAGCGAGGTCGTGCTCTGCACTTAAGTAATTGTGAGATTAAACGATTACAAACCATAATTCGCTATCATATGCGCCCACTTCTGTTATGCCAAACAGGGCAAAAACCTACCCGTCGTGCTATTTATCGCTTCTTTCGTGATACCGGGGAGGCAGGTGTGGATATTTGCTTGCTTTTCCTGGCTGACATTTTGGCTGCTTATGGGCACACGTTGCCTCAGGAAACATGGGTCCATAGTCTTGACATTGTCCGAATGTTATTGGATACCTGGTGGGAAAAACATGAAACGCGATTTGCTTCACTTCCATTTGTCAATGGACACGACATGATAGAAATATTTTCCCTAGAGCCAGGCGTAAAAATTGGAATATTATTAGAATCGGTGCGCGAGGCCCAGGCGATTGGCGAAATTACCAGCCGGGAGGAGGCGCTGATTTTTGTCCAGAAGCTTTTGGAATCAATTTAGTCTGGTTATAGATGGCTTCTATATGCAATAATTCCTATAAAACATACTTGCATCTTGCAAGAATTGGCGATATGATTAGAGCATAAGATTGCTTGCTATTCAGCAAGAAGTTTGCATTATGAATACCTCTTCAATTTCCTGTCCAAGTTGCGGGTATCCGGTGGATCCAAATGCCAGATATTGCGATAATTGTAGAGCAAATCTGGCGATTGCAGCTGCTTTTGCAGAACAGAGGCTGGTTTCAACCTCCACAACTATACCGGTAACATTTCTATCGCCAGAAGCTTTAGTCCCCCGTCTGGGTGAGTATTTACAAGATAAAGGTGTGCTGAAAGCTACTGATTTGCAACGTGCTTTAGCTTACCAGGAACAATTCGCTGCACAAGGCCAACCGCGCTTGCTAGGCCAGGTTTTAATCGAACTTGGGCTAGTAAATCGGGAAACAATCGACCAGGCAATAACCGAGCAGATATTTCAATTGCAGTTTGCGCTTAAGCAAGCCAATAGTCAGTTAGTACAGCGTGTCAAACAGCGTACAGCAGAACTACAGGATGCTCTGAACCGTTTAACTGAGCTTAGCCAGCTCAAATCAAATTTTATCTCCAATGTTTCTCATGAATTGCGGACCCCTTTAACTCATATTATTGGCTACATCGAGTTGCTTTTAGATCGGAGTTTAGGTTCATTGGAAACGGGACAGGTTCAGGCTCTTGAGGTCGTCTCCAAAGCTGGAGAACACCTGGAAAAATTAATTGACGACCTGATACAATTCTCTGCAGCTGCTAGGGGAGAGCTTAGCCTGCAAATGCAGGTGGTGGATGTAGCCGTTCTCATTCAAAAAGTTGTTGACAGATTATCACAAAAAGCCATAAATAAGCACCTGACGTTACAAGTGGCTTTAGATGGGAGTAGTTGCACCGTTCGTGGCGATGCTGAGAAACTTGAATGGGTGCTCAACGAGTTACTTGATAATGCGATCAAATACACACTGGATGGTGGTAGGGTAAAAATTGCCGCTCAGGAAAATAGAGGACTGGTTTTCATTTCTGTGGAGGATACAGGAATTGGTATCTCGGAAGAAAAGCGTTCAGAGCTGTTCCTACCCTTTCACCAGTTAGATGGATCAATTACTCGCCATTATGGCGGTACCGGACTTGGACTGGCGCTGGTGAAACAAATCGTTGAGGCGCATGTCTCTCAAATCAAAGTTAGTTCACAGGTCGGGAAAGGCACACAGTTTGAATTCACATTGGTTACTGAAAATAGCACTGGATAGTTTTTCGTAAGGAGATTTCCATGGTTACTAAGTTCGATGATAAGGGGAAATTCTACACAGAAGTCATTCCTAAAGAGGCAGTTCAAGTTACGGTCCAGACCCTTACCCACCGCATGCATGGGGTAATGTACAAGCGGCAAAATATACGCCTGATTGATGAACTTAACCTCGGTGACGATAATTTTATACCATTGACAGAAGTGACGGTGTACAATGCCCAGGGTGGTGTGCTTTTCCAGACAGACTTTATAGCGGTTGAGTTTAAACATATTATTTGGGTAATTCCAGATAAAGAATTGAAGACGTCTGTGGTTAAGGGAGGTGCCCCATGACGGTTCTCTCAAGATCGATAGGCACACATCTTCAAGCTCCAGAAATTGCTAAGCTGAAAACCTATCTTGTTGGGATTATTTCCCGCGAGTTGGATAAGCGTCCCGTTTCACATGACCAGCGGCAGCAGGTAGTCCAAACCATGTTGGAGCAAGCCTATGAACGTACGAAAGTACAATTACCACAGACAGCTCGGTCTCAGCTTTTTAAGGATATCACTGATGAGGTGCTTGGTTATGGGCCTATCCAGCAATTTCTGGACGACCCTGACGTTAATGAAGTAATGGTGAATGGTCCCAATAAAGTTTATCTAGAACGTAAGGGGAAATTGGTTAAGACGAATATCGTTTTCGAGGATGGTGATCACGTGTTGAGAGTGATTGAGCGCATTGTTTTTCCTCTGGGCCGGCGAGTGGATATTGATACACCGATTGTTGATGCCCGGCTACCAGATGGTTCGCGGGTTAATGCGGTTATCCCACCGGTTGCAATCGATGGTCCTTCAATTACCATCCGCAAATTTAGGAAAGATAAACTTAGCATCGAGCAGCTCATAGAGTATGATTCACTCACAAAGTTTATGGCTGAATTTCTTAGGGCCTGTGTTATTGGTAGGTTAAATATTGTAATCTCTGGTGGTACCGGTTCAGGAAAAACAACCTTGCTTAATATCTTATCCAGTTTTATTCCGGAGGACGAGCGCATTGTTACCATAGAAGATGCTGCTGAATTACAGTTGCCTCAGGATCATGTTGTACGGTTAGAGAGTCAGCCACAAAGTGCTGATGGTAAAAGCGCAATAACAATACGAGACCTGGTGAGGAATTCTTTACGTATGCGGGCAAACCGGGTGGTAGTGGGAGAGTGCCGTGGAGGCGAGACCCTTGACATGCTTCAAGCCATGAATACCGGTCATGATGGTTCTTTGACAACCTTGCACGCCAATTCCCCTCGCGATGCTATCTCTCGTATGGAGACGATGGCATTGATGGCCGGTCTGGAAATGCCATTAAAAGTGATCCGAGAGCAAATTGCCTCAGCCATTGATCTTATCGTCCAGCGAAGCCGTTTACGGGATGGTGCGCGGAAGATCACGGCGATTACTGAAGTGGTAGGGATGGAAGGGGATACAGTAGTGCTAACGGACATTTTTAAATTTGAACACACTGGGGTTGACGCGGATGGGAAAGTATTAGGGGAATTAAAACCAACCGGAATCCGGCCCTTATTCTCTTCACGTTTGGAAGCCTCAGGTTATAAATTAAATTCAGAAGTGTTTGGGGCAAACTTGAGCGACGTTCTGTCTAGCAATGTGGAAAGGGGTCGTCGTCGAAAATGAGGCGATGGCTGTAAAAAAAATAAGGAACAATCAACATGGTAAATCTAGATGCTTTAGTAATAATTGCAAAAAAATATGGGGTACTCATGCGCGGCGCCCGATTGGCAAAGGGAAAAAGCATTGAGGTTTGTGCTGAAATCCTGGGTGTTCCTGTGGCAACCTATGAAGCCTATGAGTATGGCGAACAGGCACTCTCCCTGCCACAATTAGAGGCTTTGGCATTTTTCCTCGACACTCCTCTCGATTATTTTTGGAACCAGAATGTTATCTCTGTTAAAGATGAGGAAACTGAGCGTGTATTAAACCTTGAGCATATAATGCCTTTAAGGCAACGTATGATCGGTGTAATGATACATAAAGCCCGTCTTGAAGCCAGTCTGTCTTTGGAAGAAGTGGCTGAGAGTGTTTGTATCCCTGTGGCAGAGTTGGAAGCTATAGAGCTGGGAGAAAGGCCAGTAGATTTACCACAAATGGAGCTTATTGCCAGGAACTTGAAATGTTCTATCACTGACTTTCAAGACCAAAGTGGACCGGTGGGACGTTGGTTGGCTCAACACCAGGCGATAAAGAGTTTCCTGGCATTACCACCCGAACTACAAGGTTTCGTGTCAAAACCTGTTAACCAGCTATACCTGGAGGTAGCTCAGCGTCTAAGTGAAATGTCAACGAAGAGGTTGCGCGGTGTTGCTGAAGGTTTGTTGGAGATCACTTTATGATCCAGGTACAAACAGCCGAAGAACTCACCAAACGGGGGAAAGAAGCCTATTCGCGTAGGGATTACAAGAAAGCTGCGGAAGTTTATCAGGCTGCGGCCGAAGCCTATACTTCTTCTGGTGATAGATTGATGGCCGCTGAAGCTGCTAATAATTGCAGTGTAGCGTGGTTGAAATTGGGTAATGCTCAAGCAGCACTAGATGCTGTCAAGGGGACGGAGGCTGTGTTTGCGGAAGCCGGGGATGTTTTACGTCAGGGTTTTGCCTGGGGTAACCAGGGATCTGTACTTGAGGCTCTAGGACGCCTGGAAGAGGCAATAACGGCTTACGAGCAATCTGCAACCTTGTTAAAACAGGCTGGTGAGACTGAGATGAAGTTGTATGTCATGGAGTCCTTGTCAGAACTCCAATTTCGTACAGGGCGACAGTTACAGGCATTGGCAACCATGAAGGCTGGCTTAGATGGAGTCAAGCGACCCAATCCAAGGCAAAGCCTGGTAAAAAAGATTTTAGAGATTCCATTCGATCTGTTGGGTGGTAGAAAATAGGGGGCTTGAGACATCCCTGATATGGTTATGCAGGCAAGACATCTGATCCGGCCGGTGACTGAGAAAGACCGGCAGGTGATTTCCTCGTTGGTCAAGAGAGAAGCTTTTGTCCACCAGCATTTGGACTGGCGTTCCCCACTGGATTGGATAGGGTACAAACCTTACCTATTGCTTGAGCCTGTCCCGGTTGGCCCTGCATCATTTTCAACCTCAACTCATCCATTGGCAGCGCTAGCCTGCCCACAGGATCCCCCAGGAATAGCTTGGATCCGCGTATTCGCAGTTTCTCCACAGATTAATGAAAGTGAAACTTGGCAAATGCTCTGGCAGGTTGCACAGGTGCAACTGACCGAGGGTGGGTTTACTGGTATTGTCGCTGCCATTCCATTGTTTGATTGGTTTCGAGAAACCCTAGATAAAAGTGAATTCTGCCACACCCACGACGTTGTCATGTTATCGTGGGTAAGCACTAATATACCTGCCTGGCGTGATGCGCCTAGTATCAGAATTCGCTATATGGATTTTAATGACCTGACTGCGGTTCAATCTGTTGATAATGCTGCCTTTCCCACCTTATGGCATTACTCGCGCGGCACTTTAGAACTGGCTTTGCAGAATGCAATTTTAGCCACGGTCGCCGAGCAGGATGACCAAGTAATTGGTTACCAGATCAGCACAGCCACTCACATCGCTGGGGGGCATCTTGCTCGTCTGGCTGTTTTGCCGGAATATCAAAGCTTGGGTATCGGATATATCCTGGTGCGCGACGTGTTGGTACAATTAACTCAACGTGGTTTTTCGGAGCTCACAGTAAATACACAGCATAACAATCTGGCGTCTTTAGCCTTATATGATAAAATAGGCTTTCGGCGTACCAGGGAATCATATCCCGTTTATGAATGGACAAACAAATGATTGATATAAGAGGTGTGTATATGAGTAAAAAAGACCATAATAGACGCTTAAGCGTAAGAGAGAGAAGGCGTAAGCAACTTCAACAACAACGTCTTACAGCGATTCTCATTGTGGTTGGCATAGCCTTAATTCTTATTGCTATTATAGCTCTTCCCTCGATTGTAAATTTATCAAATCCAGTAGTTGATATAACCCCAATACAATCCAGAACAATCCCCAATGCCAACGGCGCAGCAATGGGGAATCCAGATGCGCCCGTGAAGATAATCGAATATTCGGATTTTCAATGCCCGGCATGCCAGGTATTTTATATAAAGGTGGAACCGCAACTTATAGAGAAATATGTTACTACTGGTAAGGTTTATTTTGAATATCGCTCGATGGGTTTATATATTGGTCAGGAGTCTGTCGATGCTACCATGGCAGCCTACTGCGCTGGAGATCAAAATAAATTTTGGGAATACCATGATATTTTATTCACTAATCAAACCGGTGAGAATGTCGGCGCGTTTTCCCCCAGACGTTTGCAGGCTTTTAGCGAAACCATCGGTCTGGATATGAAAGCCTTTAAAGAGTGCTTAAATAGTCGTAAATATCAGGAAAGAATAAATCAAGATCAGACTGAAGGCGAGAAGGCTGGAGTGAAGGTCACACCGAGTTTTGTGATCAATGGCAAGATCGTGGGGGGTGCTTTGCCATTTGAGGAGTTCTCTAAAGAGATTGAGGCTGCCCTCCAAGCCGCAGGAGCCAAATAATCGATTTGTGTAGAAGTTGTTTGATTTGATCCAATCTGGAGATACCGGTGATGAATGGATCCTTAGCTGATGAGCAGTTAAGCTATGAGCAAGCCTATCAAGAATTAGAGCGGATCGTCAGCGCCTTGGAAACCGGTGATCACACCCTGGAGGAATCCATGGAATTATTTGCCAGAGGCCAGGCTCTAGTAAAACACTGCACAGCCTTGCTCGACCGGGCTGAATTAACAGTGCAGCAACTGATCGGTGAGAACTTGACCGATTTCTTACCCTCATCCTGAGAGTATGTCTCTTGCGTCGATATTTCTAAATAAAGCTTTTATCGCTGGAGTTGTCGCCTGGACAATCGCCCAGACACTTAAATTACCCATTGAATATTACTATACCAGGCGATGGAATTGGGCTTTGCTATTAAGAGCTGGGGGAATGCCTAGCTCTCACTCAGCCCTGGTAAGCGGCACTGCCCATGCTATCGGCCTATATGTTGGGTTTAATCAACCCCTTTTTGCACTTGCATTCGTGGTTGCAGCGGTTGTGATCTACGATGCGATGGGTATCCGTCGCCAGGCTGGCATCCATGCGGAAGTGATCAACGCATTAATAGAAGATTTAGCTGCTGGACATCCTCTAAAGGAAGAGCAATTGCGTGAAGTTCTAGGACATACTCCTCTGCAGGCCTTGGTAGGTACAATACTTGGTATTGTAATTGCTCAGATTATGTGGTTTTTCTGGCGATAAAGCAGGTAGTTGATTAACTCATGCCCTTCTTTCACCCCTAACCCCCAAACAACAATTGCATAGATAATACCACCCAGAATTACTCCAATTACAACAACCAGCCAGATAGGTTGTTGGATAGTCACAATCAACCATCCCCATATTCCCAAGGACATGAATAATGTGGCAATTCCGGATTGTACAGACCCTGCCATGATATTTTTCCCATCCAGTCCATTTAAACGCCGCCGCATAATAATCAGCAATCCAATCATTTCGAGGGCGGTAGCCAATGAATTAGAAAGCGCCAGTCCGCCATGGGGTGGCCAGCCAATTTGAACAAATAACCTGGAAAAAACCACGCTGAAGATCACATTCAAGCTCATTGCAGCTGTACCTATGAAGACCGGTGTTTTAGTGTCGTGAAGGGCATAAAAAGCCCTGGAAACAACTTCTACAATTGAGTGTCCAACAAGCCCAGCGGCGTACCAAAGCAAAGCCCAGGCGACCATTTCGGTGGAATGGCTGTCAAAGGCGCCATGCTGAAACAACAAACCCACAACCGGGCGTCGTAGTAAAATCAGCCCCAATGAAGCTGGTAGAGAAAGTAAAATTATCCCTCGTAAGGTAGCAGCCAATGAAGTGCGCATTTCCTGCACTTCACCACGCGCCACCTGTGCTGAGAAGGTTGGTAAAGCCGCGATAGCAATGGCTTGGGCAATGACCACCTGGGGCATGGTCATAACGGCCCAGGCAATTTTAATGGCAGTCAAGCTACCCTCTGATTGGCCGGAAGCCAAAATCGTATTGACCACGAAGTTTATTTGGACAACCGCGACACCCAGTAACCGCGGGCCCATTAAACGAGCGACCTCATATACTGCCGGTATTCGCAGCCCCAAACTGAAAAAATAGCGCCTCTCAGGCAGTCTGACGACAGAAGGAATTTGTACACTGCAGTGCAATATCGCGCCAATCACTGCACCCCAGGCTAATCCATTAATACCCATCGAGGGCACAAGAAAGAGCACGCCAAAGATCATCCCCAACCAGTACATGCTTGGTGCCAGGGCGGGCCATAAGAACACCTGGTAAGTATTGAGTATGCTCATGAACAGGCCGCTTATCCCGAAGATAGTTGGCGCGATGAGCAATATCCTTAGTAGAGATGCGGTCAGTGCCTGTTGAGCCGGCTCAAAATCAGGAGCGAGAATGTAGCGTACAATCTGGGGAGCTAATAAAGCAGCCCCTAGACTAACTAGTGTAAGCAATAGGATAACAAGGTTGGATATAGCGGAAGCCAACTGCCACGAGCTGTTCCGGTCGCCCTTCGCCAGGTAACTTGTAAAGGTGGGAATAAAGGCAGAAGCTAACGCACCTCCAGCAATTAGGTTGAAGATCAGATCTGGGAAAGTTGACGCAGCATTAAAAGCGTCCATTTCTGTCCCGGTGCCGAAAGCACGTGAGACTAATACTTGTCGTAGTAAGCCGATTAGATTGCTCAAAATAAAGGCTGCCATGATAGTACCGGCAGCTTTAGCAATCTGGCGATTTGCATCCTGGTTGGATATACCCATCGCTTGGATTATATCAGGTTATATTATGATAGAATCAACGAGAGCCGGATTACCATCCCGGCTCTCTCTAAGGAGGAGAAGAAGAGAAATCGCCCTTCCACCATATAATAGCATAAGTTGGAAAAGATTACTTGATGTATACCCTACGCTTTGCCTACAATTGCTCAACGTTTTGCTAATAAATTAAAATCGACTATGGATATTGAGTTTCACCCTGTTTACTTATGGATCGGGCAAATAGCTGATACAACCTTGGGTTCAGTTTGGGTGGCTGTTTCTGATAAGGGCTTGATCGCCTTACAAATTGGTACCACTGAAGAAAAACTTCTTCACCTTGTGGAAAGTAGATATAAAACCAGACCCATTTTAGATCAGGAACGGGTAGATGACATCGCCAGGCAAATGAAAGCCTATCTGGAAGGTAACCTACGAAAATTTGATATCCCTATTGATTGGTCTGGGATACCTGCTTTCCAAAAACAGGTTTTGCTTACTACCCTAAACATCCCCTATGGCAGAACTGCGACTTATAGCGAGATAGCCAAGCGTTTAGGTAGGCCTAAGGCGGCGCGGGCAGTTGGGAGGGCGGAAGCGACCAATCCTATGCCGCTTGTTATTCCCTGCCACCGCGTGATTGGCGCGGATGGCAGTTTGCGTGGTTATGGTGCACCAGGGGGAGTAGATACGAAGGCGAAGTTATTACGACTGGAAAGAGGGGAGAGGAATTTGTTTTGAAGAGGGGTATTCGGTTATGGCGCGTAAATCATAAAATTATCAAACAGCATGTCGGTGCCTTGCTCGTCATAAGTGCCAGCGTGTAGACCAATATCTCCTGAAGACAGATCAGAATCTTGCACTCTGGTGAGGGATTGACCGTTAACAGTCAGGGCTAAAGAGTTCCCAATGCATTCGACGTGAATGAGGTTGATTTTACCCCCAGGTTGGATGGCAATGCTTTGCTTGCGAGTATGCATACCGACCATAGCCCTCTCCCCCTCATAAAACTTTTCGATTATATAGTATCCGTCACTACCCAGGTCAAAACGGTAGTAATTCTGCGGGTTTTTGAAACGGCATATGACCCCAAACAGGTTGTGTTCTGGTCCCCCTAATTTTGTTACTTCCACCTCAATGATAACATCGTTATAAACCTGCCGAAGGGTTGTCCAGTAATCATATTTGGCTTTATTAACCGTGATACGGAAGCCACCACTATCATAGCCATAAGTACCTTCTGGGTCTTGACTGGTTGCCCAAGTGCCATTTGGGTTTGAAAAATCATCATTATAGAGGATTATTGATTTAGGATTAGCGGGTGCACCTGGCAAGATGACTGACAAATTATCAAACAATATATCGGTGCCAACCTGGCTGGCTGTACCTGCCCACAAGCCCATATCGCCGCTTTGAAACTCCGAATCATGGACTTCGATTTGCATTTGGCCATTGATGAATAATCTTAGCGTATCCCCAACACATGTTGCCCGGATGCGGTTGGTAGCTTCACCATGACGGATATCGTAGCTCAGCTTTAGACTGTCCATGCCAATTAATTTTTGCCCTCCCCCCGCAAGTTTTCCAACGCTGTAATATCCATTATTGGTGAGCGTAAACACATACGCAGTCTGTGTTGTTTTGTTATAACGGCATAGAACACCGAAACGGTTTTCATCTGGTCCGCCGATTTTATTCGCGTCAACATCAATTTCCGCATCGGAAAATTGTAGACCGGGGCTAACCAGTAGAATTGGTGTCAATTGGTTTACCCATATCCGGTAACCCTCATTTTCATAATCTGTTATATAGTCATTATTTCGGACGCGCGGCCAGATATCGGCTGTTAGATCCGAGAAATTATCCTGAAATAGTAGGAGAATGCCGCGATGAGGCGTTCCGCCTGTGGTGTTTGAAACTTCCAGGCTTGATGTAGCCGTTGGCTTCCCAGTGATAAGACCAAGAAATAACCCTCCTCCCCCCAGAACGATACAGCCAATCACGGTTATTATTGCCACCACTATTAATGCCAGGGGAAACCATGTGGTGGTGCGTTGTGCTACCCTTGGGGCGGTCGAGGGTGTAATTGCGGTTTGTGGCGTTCGTGGATGTGTGCGGTCCAGGGTTTGACGACGCACCACCGGTGGTACTTGTGGCACTGCAGAGGCAGCTGTGTTGGCTTGCTTCCAAACAGTCCAAAATTCCTGGATGGTGTTGAAGCGTTGAGCCGGATTGGCTGCCAAAGCCTTTTGCACAACTGCCTCAATGATTGGAGAAATTGCTGGATTAATAGAAGAAGGGGGTGGTAAGGGTTGCTGTAATTTTTTTAAAATTACTGCAAGAGGGGTTTCGGCCTCATAGGGTACCCGTCCGGTGAGCATTTCGTACAGGACGATCCCCAAAGAATAGATATCAGAACGCTGATCCACCTTTTGCCCCTGAGCCTGTTCAGGACTCATGTAGGCTGGTGTTCCGGTAACACTGCCTGTGGCGGTGAATTCAACCGTGCTTTCAATTAGCTTGGCGATCCCAAAGTCAGTTAAGAAGACATCCCCGCGATGATCCAACATGATATTCGATGGTTTGATGTCTCGGTGGATGACCCCTTGGTCATGCGCATATGAAAGGGCGTCGGCCATTTGGGTGAAGATGCGGTCTATTTCCACCATAGAAAGACTGGGTCTGCCAACAGCAGCTTGGGGACTTGCTTTCATTCGGTTCTTAAGGGTACCAGCATCCAAGAAGCGCATCACCAGATAGGGCAATCCCTCACTTTCTCCATAGTCGTATACAGGGAGAATATGAGCATGTTCTAGTTTAGCGATCAGATGTACTTCCTGTTGAAAACGTCCCAAGAAGACACTATCGTGCATGAATTGGTGAGGCAAGACCTTAACGGCAACGTAACGATCCATCGCGGCATGGTAGGCTTTATATACGGTTGCCATGCCTCCCTGGCCAACCTGGCTAATGATCTGATAAGGGCCTAACATTTGACCGGGTTGTAAATTACTCATAGACACCTTACCTGTCATAACACGATTGAGTCTGTATCTATGCAATATTAGTATATCAGGTTAATTCTTGTATCAGAACAGCCAACCGGGTTCATTTAATCGCTTTCTGTAGATGGCACCGATAAGTTTGCGGACGTAGTGAGAAACGCTATGCCAGATGATATTCGGTCTCACTGGTAAATTATGGCAGGTCTTTGGGTTTACAGCTGAGAGTGGTACAGGCGCGCCACGAGAAATCACACCTTATCAGGGCGATAAAAATAATATGAGCTTGGTGAAAAGGCAGGTGAGAGCGAATTCACCGATAGATGGGCATCAACCCCGCGCTATGTTGAGGAAATCCGCTAGGAGACCATAAGCTGTGGTTTGTGGACCGGGGTCGTTTTCTATAATCGTAAGAGCACTCAACACATCGGTTTCAAACTGGATGATACTGGAAGCACCCTCGACACTGTAAAACGGAGAGGAGGCTGGCACCATTTCCGGAGCGACGTGCGCTTCTAAAGTGTTCTCGTGACGATGAGCTGAACAAATTAATTTCCAACGCTTCCCGCTGGTCTTGGCGCGGGCGATATCTTCACTGGTTATGCCTCTGATACCTTTCCGATCTATTTGGGTGGGAGTAAAAGGGATATCCATTAAGACTGTAGCCAGAGCAGCGATTTTGATAGCTGAATCCCACCCGTCTACATCACCACTGGGGTCGGTTTCTGCCAATCCAATGGATTGCGTATAGGCAACAGCCTGACCAAAGGATTCACCGTTCTCCATGCGGGTTAGGATCATATTGGTTGTGGAATTAAGGATGCCCTTGAATCCGAGCAAGCGAGCTCCAGGCAAAGCGCACCTGAATAAGGAAAAAATTGGCGCACCATCCATCACGGTCGACTCGAATAGAAATTGTATACCATTAGTTTTTGCCAGTGTTAATAAGGTTTGGTGGGCGTGTACTACTGGACCTTTGTTGGCAGTGATGGCGTGCATGCCCAATTCAAGCGCAGTCCGCAGGTATTCAACTGCCGGTTGTCCGGTCTGATAATTAACCGGTGTATTCTCAAAAAGCACATTTGCTTTAGAAAGGCGAATGAAATCTAAAACAGGATTTCTTCCTGGTTGTGAAGGGAAAGGGCTCTGATCTTCAGATTGGGTATTCGTATTAAATTGAGCATCAAGAATCTCTAATGATTTCCCTTCTTTGACCAGACTCAGAGCATGTTCGAGATTTATCCCATCGTGATTAATTGCCATACCGTGATGACCGGTAGCAATTCCAGTGACTGTGAAGGTCAAGTCATAGCGTGTCTTAAGTTCTTCGTGCTTTTGCCTAAGCAGTAGTGCCAGGGCTTGCCCAACATTTCCGAAACCGACGAAAGACAGGTTGTAGTGGGACATGAATCTCTCCTGATGAGTTAAGTAAATAATATTGGATTATATCAGAGATAGAATATGGAGGCGACAATTATTCTGCTGCACCAAGCCCCGCCCTGTGCTATAATGTGTTTAAGTGGCGAGCAGTTTCTACGTCCAAATGTATTCCTTGTTAGCATGATTGAAGGAGAGGAGACTATGAATCATAAAGCGCGGTTTTTGTCGATTATTCTTGTATTATTTCTCGCGGCGCTATCCTGTAATGTGCCGAGCGGTGTAACTGCGGTAAACCAGGAGACTGTCATCGCTGAGAAAGTCCTTGTGCAGCTAACTTTGACCTCAATCGGGGGGATGGTATCTGCCCTGACTACAGCTCCTACGTCTGCTCAACAGAACCCCGATGCTACGCAGACTTTCACCCCGGTAGCAACATTTACACCCTTACCCACATACACACTGCTGCCCACATATACGAACCTTCCACCTCCACCTCCGCCTCCAACCACTGTTCCTACACCCTGTAACTGGGCCAGCTTTGTCAGCGATATCACTTATCCGGATGGTTCAGGAGTTACCGTTGGAAATGGATTTGTAAAG